>Ga0075365_10001065_pt1 | contig 11874 bp, 7 predicted proteins | sample EndMetdeltDD1765_FD_71387 | JGI IMG/M metagenome (GOLD analysis project Ga0075365, IMG submission 71387) | Populus endosphere microbial communities from Tennessee, USA - Endosphere MetaG P. deltoides DD176-5 | ecosystem: Host-associated > Plants > Roots > Endosphere | place: USA: Tennessee... | reverse complement strand
CGGCCGATCGCCCCCTCGATGTCCCCGCCCTGCGCGAGGAGCGCGCCGAGGTCGTTGTTCGCCTCGGCCAGATCCGGTTGCAGGGCGAGCGCGCGCTCGAACGCCGCCCGGGCCCGTGCCGTCTCGCCGCTGCGGGCCAGCAGCGTACCCAGGCGAAACAGCGTCGAGGCCCCCGGGTTCGCCTGCGCCGCGCGCTCGAAGGCCAGCACCGCCGCCGCATCCAGGCCCTCGTCGAGCAGCTCCCGTCCGTAGAACAGGTAGTTGCGCAGCGGCAGTGCGGCGTGGAAGGCGCCCGCAAACGGTACGGCCCGGGCGAGCCGCTCGGCCTGGGACACCTCGATCCGCGCCGCGTCCGCCACGATCTGCTCGACGTCCACGCGCTCGCGATAGACCCTGACGACGTGGCCGGCCGCGTCGAGGAGCAGGCCGGTCGGCAAGCGCAGGTCCTGCCGGTTCATGAACAGATGCCGGTTCAGGATGGCGTAGCTCAGAGCGACGTCGTGGGTGGCGGTCACGACCGGCAGGCGGCCCGACGCCATCGATCGCAGCGAACCCTCATCTCGAGGCGCCTCGATCGCCATCGCGATCGCTCCGATGCCGGCCCGCGTCAGCGCCGCATAGCCCCGCTCGAGGGCGTCGACCGCGGCGCGAGCCGGGGGCGCCTCGAACGACCACAACAGCACCACCGCCGGCTTGCCCTTCAGCGCCGCGAGCGACCGGGTTGCGCCGGCAAGATCAGGGAGCGAAAATTCCGGCGCCGGAAATGGCTCGTAGAGCCAGGTCGCGTCGCCCGGCCGCGCCGGCGCCGGATTGGCCGGCGCCGTCCGCTCCGCCGACCGCCTGACGAAGGCTTCCGTCTCGATCCCACCCGCTTCGGCAATCCGGACGCGGGTGTTCACGGGCACCTCGGAGAACTCCTGCGTCCCGCCCGACGGCCAGGTGACCGTCAGCTTGACGATGCGCGCGCTCGCGCCAAGGCCGATCACGAGCTCCTTCGAGTGCTGCGACAGGAACCCGGAACCAGCCTGCACGATCGCGGTCTTCCGCAGCCGATCGGTCTCGACGATCACGCGCGCGCCGATCGCGTCCCGGTTGCTCTTCGTCCCGGCGAGCCGCACGGCAATCGACGCGTTCCGGGAGCCAACCTCGTTCCGGAAGATCCGCAGCTGCGGCGCCTGCCGCGCGGCCATCACGACGAGGTCCTGATCGCCGTCCCGATCGATGTCGAGCCGTGCGAACGATCGGCCGTCCTGATCGAGGTCCAGTCCGAGGGCCCCGGAGATGTCGTCGAAACCGCCGTGTCCGTCGTTGCGCAGGAAGACATTGCGCTGCCGGCTGGCGATCGAGCCGTGTACCAGCAGCTGGTTCATCGCCCGCCACGCATCGTCGTACGGGGTACCTGGCACGCGTGTGAGGGGTGAGCGGGCGACGACCTGGCGCCAGAAAAACCCCTCGAGGTCTTCTTCCCCCACTCGCGCGGCGCCACTCCCGCTCGCCGTCGCCGGCGCCGTGGCGCTCGCTCGGGCCGCAGGCGCGGCCGCCGCGGCCGGTTGACGCGACAGCATGCCGTTGACGACGTAGAGATCCTCCCAGCCGTCGTTGTCGAAGTCGAGCGCGTCGGACGACCAGGCCCAGCGGCCCATCTCGGCGTGCGCCTCGAGCGTCCGGTCCTCGAAGCGGCCGTCGCCGAGATTGCGCAGCAGCGAATTGCCGCGGACGTGGCGCCGATAGAGCGCGCGCACCTCCGGCGTCGCGTCGGGCATGAAGGCCGGCGCGGCGGTCACGCGCAGGCCCGGCGCGCTCCACATGTTGCCGGTGTAGATGTCGAGCCGCCCGTCGTTGTCGTAGTCGAGAAATGCGGCGCTCATGCCGGCGCCGTGATCGAGGACGCCGGCGGGCGCGGCGACGTCCTGGAACGTCACCTTGCCGTCGCGGCGTCCGAGGTTGCGATAGAGGTTCTTGGTTCCGAAATCGTTGGCGACCAGGAGATCCGGCCAGCCGTCGGCGTCGTAGTCGGCCCACGCGGCGGCGAAATGATAGTGGTCGTTGCCGGCGTCGAGACCCGCGTCCGCCGTGGCGTCGACGAACCGGCCGCGGCCGTCGTTGCGCAGCAGGACGCCCGGCGGCCCGTTGCGCGCATCGTAGTACGGCGCCGGCGTGCCCGCCTTGTCCTCGCCCGCGCCGAAGAAATAGCTGTAGACGCACAGATAGAGATCGAGCGCGCCGTCCCGGTCGTAGTCGGCCATCGCGATCGACGTCAGGACACCCTGCAGCGGCCTGGCGAAGCGAAAGGCGTCCGGCACGATCGTGAAGCGCCCCTTCCCGTCGTTGACGAAGAGGAGCGGCTGAAGCGCGGTCGCCAGTACCAGATCCTGATCGCCGTCGTTGTCGACGTCGGCAAAGAGCGATTGCGCCGTGTCGTCGAGGACGCCGACGCCGGCCTTGTCGGTGATGTCCTCGAACGTCGCGTCGCCGCGGGCGCGATAGAGCCGATTGGGCAATCCGGCCGGCTGCGCGACGTAGAGGTCGTCGAGCCCGTCGCCATCGGCATCCCCGACCGATATGCCGTGGTGGCCGTTCGAGTCGCGCGTCAGGACGGAGTCGAAGGTGGCCATCCACGTGTCGAGATCGATGGTGAGCTGCTGGCGGAACGAGTCGTTGCCGCCGAGCGCGGCCGCGGTGATCTCCGTGAAGATCGGGACGCGCGCGCGGCTGGCCAGATGCGACGCGGCGGTCCACCGCACGACCTGCCAGCCGGCCGCGTTCCGCCGCCAGCTCATGTCCCACACGCCGACGTGCTCGACGCGATACGCCTTCGTTCCGGCGCCGACCAGGTCGTAGCGGACGGTGGTGCGGACGAGCGACGGCGGGTCGCCCGGGCCTTCGCTCTCGATCGCGGTGACGAGGAATTCGGCGGTGACGATCCGGCGCAGATCGCCGAGCAGCCGCTGGAGCTCGGTTCCGAACGCGCGCGCGTCGAGCGTCAGATCGCGCGGCAGATTCGTCGCCCGCTGGACGTCGAGCGGATCCGCGGTCGCGGACCCTTCTTCGAACGGAAGCAGCCGGGCGCCGCGCAGGCTGGGATCGAGGAGTCCGCCGGTCACGCCGGCCGAGCGCGCCCCGCCGGCCTGAAGCGCGCCGGACCACTCACGGAGCCGCGCGTCGAGCTCGGCCGCCTCACGCTCCAGCGCAAAGCCGTCGCTGCCCGGTTCGAGATACTTCAGAAACGGCGCCATCGCTTCCGGAACCTTGAGGGCCGGGCGATAGACGCGTGTCTCCTGCGCGGTTCCTGCCGCGGAGGCCAGCGCCGCGAGCAGCACCACACTCAGGAGCCGCCGCGTGCTCATCGCGCGGCACCGGCCTTCGGCACGCTGGCGGAGTCGGACAACGTGAGCCCGTGCAGACGATCGGCCGGAAGCTGCTTCCAGACCCACCGTCGTCCACCCGGCAGGCGGATCTCCACGTCCACGGGTCCGCCGTAGTCGCCGAGGCCGACGTGGACCCGCAGATCGTTCTGCGAGAGGAAACTCCCGCCCGAGCGGATCTCGCGGATCTGCGTTCTCCCGCCGCCGCTGATCGTGACCTTTGCCCCGATGGCGAAGCGGTTGCCGGCCGGGGATACGGCCGACACCGCCACCCAGTGACGCGTGCCTGCCTGGCGATTCTCGAGCAGCGTCGGCGCGTCGTCGGTGTTGCCGACCACGAGATCGAGATCGCCGTCGTTGTCGAGATCGCCGACGGCCAGGCCGCGGCCGACGCGCGCGATCTGGAGGCCGGCGCCGGCGCGCTCGGACACGTCGCGGAACCGCGTGCCGGTGTTCAGCAGCAGCTGATTCTTCTGGCGGTAGGTCTCGGCGAGCTGCGGATACTGCTCGACGTCCGGAAAGATGTGGCCGTTGGCGAAGAACAGATCGAGCCGGCCGTCGAGATCGGCGTCGAGGAAGGCCGCGCCCCACCCCATGCGGACGAACGTCGGTCCGGCAATGCCGGCCGGGACGCTCGCGTCCTCGAACTGGCGGCCGTCGAGGTTGTGAAAGAGCGTGTAGCGATCCCTGGCGAATGTCGTCAGCACGAGATCGATGCGGCCGTCGCCGTCGTAGTCGCCGGCGTCGGCGCCCATCCCGGCCTGCGCGCGCGCGTCGCCGTTCACCGCCACGCCCGCGGTCAGTCCCCGCTCTTCGAAACGGCCGTTCCCCAGGTTGCGATAGAGGAAGTTCGGATTCGAGTCGTTGGCGACGAACAGATCGACGAACCCGTCGTCGTCATAGTCGGTGGCGACGACGGCGAAGCCGTAGGCGCGGGCCGGATCGGACAGGCCGTGCGCGGCGGTGGCCTCGACGAATCTCCCGTTGCCGGTGTTCTCGAAGAAGAGATCGGACTCGCCGGGAAGCCCGGCCGGCCCGACCATGATCTTCGGCCCGTCGCGCCAGGTGAGCGTTCGCTTGGCGCGCACCACGGCGTCCCAGGTCGTCTCGACGTAGCGCGCGACGTAGAGGTCCAGATCGCCGTCGGCGTCCGCGTCGACGAAGGTGCAGCCCGTGCTCCAGCCGCCGGCGGCGACACCCGCCCCGGCCGCCACGTCCTCGAACGTGCCGTCGCCGCGGTTGCGATAGAGCACGTTGGGACCCCAGTTCGTGACGTAGAGATCGAGACGCCCGTCGCCGTCGTAGTCTCCGGCGCAGACGCCGCTGCCCCATGCGGCCAGGTCCACACCGGCGCGCTTCGAGACGTCCTCGAACTTCCACCCGCCGAGATTCCGGTAGAGGGTATTGCGGTGCGGCACGCGGTCGCGCCCCGGCGTGAGCTCCGCCGCCGTGACCAGATAGACGTCGAGCCGTCCATCGCCGTCGTAGTCGAACAGCGCGACGCCGCCGCACGCCGATTCGAGGATGTGGTCCTTCGACGGCCCGCCGCAGTAGATCCTGGCGGGCAGGCGCGCGCCCTCTTCGAACGCGACCAGCACCGGGGATCCGTCGTCGGCCGATGGCAGGGTGGGCGGCGCCGGCCCCATCGCCGACGCGTGGCCGCCGGTGACGGGTTCCTTCGGCCTGGTCTGACTGTAGCTGCCCTGGAACGTCAGCCCCAGCGCCACCTCCCCCTCGATGTGTGCGCGCACGCTTTCGAGGAGCGCCAGGACGGGTGCCGTCTTCGCTGCGATGTCTCGCGCGTCGCCCGGCAGCGCGACGAGCTCGGCGGCGGCGCGGCGAAGATCGCCGCGCAGAGACGGCGGAAGGCTTGCCGCTGACGGCGTACCCGGCGGCGCGACCGGAGCGGGCTCGGCGCCGAGTGCGTCGAGGCTGCGGCTGGCGTCGAGGAGCGCGCGCCGGACGTCATCGGCCGACGCGGTGTCGCGCGCCGCCTGCTGCAGCCGGGCCACGGCCGCGCGCTGAAGCGCGAGGAGCCGCGTGCGCTCGGGCGCCTCGGACCGGACCGCCGCGGGCGCTTGCCGCGAGGCACCGCTGGCCGGCACGAACGCGACGAACGCGCCCAGTGCCGCGGTCACGGTGAGCGCGACAGCCCGCGAGATGGCCACCTCTCTACTCCTTCGGTGCGACGTAGCTCTTTCGCGCCCGCGGCTTGAGTCCACTCTGGTTCACGCGCACGCCGATGTCGTGCGTCTTGCCGTCACGCTTGGGCGGCGCGTAGGCGAGCAGGTATTGCGAGTGCAGTTCCTGGACGATGTCGGCGAAGGCGAGACCGAGAGGCTGACCGGGCCGAATCTCGACGTAGCCGCCGCCGGCCTCCTCCGCCACCCGCGCCAGGCCCGGGTCGGGCAAGTCCGCCAGCAAGGCGGCCTGCAGACCGCCCGGTCCGATGCCCTGCGAGCGCTGGGCGCGGCTGCGCATGCCGACGCCGTAGATCATCACATCGTCACGGCGCGCGCGATCGATGACCTCGGCCTGGCTGGCGGGCCGCTCACGAAAGCTCGCCGGTCCCGTCGCGCCGCTGTCTTTCCCGTCGCTCAAGACCAGGATCACTTTGCGCCGATCGTCGGCCTCGCCGCCAAACGCCTTCATCGCCTGATCGATGGCGCGCCAGAGCGGTGTCGGCGCATCCGGCTCGATCACGTCCGGCAGCGCCGCGTTGAGCTCCGCCGCATCACGGGTAAACGTCGAGCTGATGGTCACCTCGCGCCCGAACGCGCCGACGCGCGCGACGTCGTCGGGACCGAGCCGCGGAAACAGTTGCGCCGCGGCGTTGCGCAGCAGCGGCAGGTTGCCCGCCATGCTGCCGGACACGTCCAGCAGGACGATCAGCCGGATGGGCTGCGGGCTGTTGTCGAACTGCGTGATCGGCTGCGGCTTGCCGTCGTCGCGGACCTCGAAGTGGTCCTTCTGGAGGTTGGTGACGAGACGGCCGTCCTTGTCCGTGACCGTGACGAACACGCGGACGGCATCCCGGCCGCCGCGGAAGGTCGGCTGCTGCCGGGCGGTCGCGCCGGCGACGCCGAGGACACACACGGCGAATGTCCAGCACACGAGAAAGCGCTTCATCGCTCACCACTCTTCATCTGCAGGGCGGGCAGCACAGCTCCAGTCTAGCCCTATCCGAGGGCTTCGGCCCCCGGACCGCCGGTCAGCCATGTCGCGGTTGGTGAGCGGGGGCTTTAGTCCACCCCGCCGCTCTTCGCTTTCGTCAGCGACTCGATCATTTTCTCCGCGCGCCGGCGTTCGTCGCCGTTGTCCGCGAGGCTGAGCCCCGCCTGGGCCTGCTTCAGCGCGTCGTCGTACTTGCGCTGGCGCCAGAGGATGCTGGCCGCGGTGAGCCGGTAGTGGGCCTCGCCGGGCTCGAGCGAGATCGCACGGAGCGCCATCCCGAGCGGTTCGCCGGTGCCGAGCAGCGACCGCGTCTCCCCCAACAGGGCGTAGGCGGAGGCGTAGCGGTTGTTGAGGGCCACCGCCTGACTGAGGGTCTTCTCGATCCGCACGAGCGTGTCGTGATCGGGCTCGGGGCGGAACAGGAGCGACGCCAGGCGGTAGTAGGCGTACGGGCTGGTGGACCCGGCCTCGGCCGCGCGGGCGTAGGCCGCCTTCGCCTCGTCTTCCTGTCCGGCGGCATCGAGCAGCAGCGCCTCCGCGGTGAATGCGTCCGGCGCGGGGCCGGCCTTGCGTGCCTCGTCGATGGCGGCGCGCGCCTCGACCGGGCGGCGCATCGCCGCATGGAACATCGCCTGCCTGGACGCCGCTTCCGCCGGCGGCAGCGGCTGCACGCTGAACCCTTCACGCTTCGTCGCAACATCGACGTTGATCTGGCGGAAGCTGTAAAGGCTGCGGGTGATGTAGCCGCCGAATGGCGCCTCGAGATCCTCGGGCGGGCCCAGCACTTCGCGGAAGGCGGTGTCCGGATTGGTTCCCTGCGCGACGAGCTGCGAGAATCGATCGAGCTTGGGCCAGCGCACGCCGGCCTCGCCGAACATCAGGAAGTGTACGAAGGCCCACGCCTGCGCGTCGAAATCCGCCTGCCCCTCGCCGTTGACGAACTCCGGCGAGTCCCTGCCGACGGCCAGCAGCGCCGGGATCTTGAGACGGGTGTGGTCGCGGAGCCGCTCGAGATGCCACGGGATCGGCGGGCCGAGCATGATCCTGGCATCGCGGACGATCGTGTTGCTCATCACGCCGGCGAGCCCGCGGCTGAACCAGAGCGGCATCGGCCGGGCGACGCTCTGCTGCAGAATCAGCGACACGTACGAGAAGTACGACGTGACATACGGGTTGATGTTCAGTCTGTCGTCGGCTTCGGTGTCGACCCGGATCGCGAGGTAGTTCTGGTCCACGCCGCCGACCCAGACGGTCGCCGGGCGCACGCCGCCCTTGCGCTCCCAGTACTGCGGCGCGAGCGCCTTCAGCGCCGTTTCGTCTTTGACCGCGAAGACCGCGAGCGGCTTGTTCAGGTCCACCTTGGCCCACGGCCACAAGGTCGCGATCGCGCTCCGGATCTGCTCGAGCTGCCACGCGATCGTCCTGGCGCTCCCGTCGCCGGCATTGGAGGTCACGACGAAGTGCGCGCTCCTGACTTCGATCCACTTCTCGGCGGCGTCGAGGGACCGGCTGCCAGCCGCGACCGCGGCGCACGCGAGGCACGCGGTGACGACGGCGCGGCTCGGGATGCGCGTGAGGATCGATTTCATCGGTTCCACGCGCAAGAGATTACAATGACTCGCAGGCGGGCGCTATTCGCCGCGGGAGAATGCTGATGACAATCGATCGACGCACGTTCATCGGAACGATGGGAGCCGCGCTGCTGGCGGCGCGTGGGACGGCCGCCGCCTCGATTTCCCGTGTGGGCATGCAGCTCTACACCGTCCGCAACGAGATGCAGAAGGACTTCGACGGCACGCTCGCGAAGGTTGCGGCCATCGGATTCGCCGAGGTGGAGTTCGCCGGGTATTTCAACCAGACGCCGCAGCAGGTGCGTGAGTCGCTGACCCGCCACAAGCTGACGTCGCCGTCGGCGCACATCGACTACGCGAGCCTCACCGGCGACAAATGGGCGCGCGCCCTCGACGCCGCCGCCGCGATCGGGCACACCTACGTGATCAACGCCTGGGTCGACGAGGCGATCCGCAAGGAACCCGATGCGTGGCAGCGGATCGCCGAGACCTACAACACCGCCGCCGCGGCGAGCAAGCGCGCCGGCATCCAGTTCGCCTACCACAATCACAACTTCGAGTTCGCGCCGCGGACGGATCTGAACGGCAAGCTGCCCTTCGACTACCTGCTCGAGACCTGCGACCCGGCACTCGTCAAGATCGAGCTCGACCTCTGCTGGATCGCGGCGACGGGCAAGGACCCGCTCGACTACTTCCGCCGCTATCCCGGACGGTTCCCCCTCGTCCACGTCAAGGGACTCAAGAAGGTCGCGGCCAACGGCGCCGAGGCGCCGATCAATGCGATCCTGCCCGAGATCACCGACGTCGGGCACGACGACGTGATCGACTGGAAGCGGATCTTCGCGCAGGCCGGCACCGGCGGGATCAAGCACTACTTCGTCGAGCACGACGTCCCGAAGGATCCATTCGCGAGCCTGAAGGCCAGCTACGACTACGTGTCGAGCCTGCAGTTCTAGCGAGACGCCATTCCGCGCCACGCGGGCAGCGCGAGCGCGCCGCAAACCAGGTTGGCCGCGAGAAGGGTGACGGGCATCGGGCCGTCCGCGACGATCCAGGACGTGCCGCCATCCCACGCGTGGAGCACCAGCAGCACGCCGGCGAGCGCCGCCGTGCCCGCCTGAAACACCGTCGCAGTGTGAGCGATCGGCTTCCAGGCGTCCGACATGGCCACGCCACTTCGTCGAACGCGGCTGGCGAGGCCCACCCCGGCAATGCTGACGGGGATGCCCGCGCTGAAGATGATCAGCAGCGCCAGGCCGCTTCCTCGAGCGGCATCCGACCAGCAATCGGGGCCGTCGTGCCACGAGCCACAGCCCAAGTACGGCGACCCGCCGGCCGGCGCACGGACGGCCAGGGCCGCATCGATGTCCGGTGCCAACGGATCGGAAAGGCGTGGCACTTCGGCCCACAGCCCGGCGCACATCGCGATGACCGCGAGGGCAAGTGCCGCCTTGAGCAGGAGTCCCCTGGCCATGCCCGATTAGACACCAGGCAGCCAGGAACGGCCGGTGGGTCGGGCGCACGAGCGAACGGCCGCGAGAGAGAGTGTGTGTAGGGAGGGAAAGAAGGCGCGACGACCTGTCTCACAAAGCCGGAGCCGGGTGATGGGGACCTGCGTCGTCGTAGAGACGAGAGTTCCTTGTCCTTGAGCCCGGGCGGCCGCTACGACGTCTCGGTGACGGCCGTCAGCCGGCGCTTCAGATTGTCGCCGTGGTGCTTCTCGACGTAGTCGACGCCGTCCGCCGTGATGGTGAGGCGCGACTGGTCGTCGCGGGTGACGAACTTCTTCTGGCTCAGGTACCAGATCGTGAACTCGAGGTGCTCGCGCGGCTGGCCGGTCAACTGAGAGAGATCGTAGGGGGAAAACGACGGCTCGCCGGGCTCGGCCCGCCGCCGGGCGTAGAGGATCTCGAGGATCGTGGCCCGCACCTGCTGCTCGATCTCGAAGTCGTTGGCGCTCTTGGAGGTGGCCGCGAAGCGCCAGCGCTCCTGCCGGAGCGCCTCATGGTGGATGTCGTACTGCGCCCGCCGCTCGGGCACGCTCAGCACCGAGTAGGCCTCGTGCAACGCACGGAAGCGGTCGGCGTCTCCCGTCTCGGTGTTGTCGGGGTGAAACCGCTGCGCCAGCAGCCGGAAGACCCGCTGGACGGTGTCCGGATCCGCGTTCGGACTGATCTGGAGCACTTCGTAGAAATCAACCGCAGGCTTGTCGACCATGAATGGGCTGATGGTAGCCTATGCCACCATGACGCGAAGAGATTTTCTCACCCGGACCGCCGCGGCCGGAGCGCTGGCTCGCGTTCGCGGCTACGTCCCCTTTGGCCTCTTCGCCCCCGTTTCCGTTCCCACCGCTTCGGCGGAACCGGCCGCTTCGACCGGTCAGGCCGCGGCAACCGCGACCGGCATGTTCGTTTCGCTGAACGGCGCGCTGACGGCGGGCAAGAACGTGGGATGGCCGGAGCTCGCCCGCCTGGCGGCGCGCGTCGGCTACGGCGGTGTCGACTGGAGCCTGGCTCCGGCGCAGGCCGCCGGTCTCGAAGCAACCAGGGCGCTGTTCGCCGAGCTCGCGATCAAACCGACCATCGCCAACCTGCCGATGGCGAGGCCCCTGCCGTTCGCCGGTGAACAGGCCGCCTTCCAGGACGCCCTCGTCAAGTTGGGAGACGACGCCGCGTTCAGCGCGGCGATCGGCTGCCGCAAGATGATGGTCGTACTGCCGCCGACCGGGCCGCAGCCCAAGGACGACTACCGGAAAGTCGTACGCGATCGCATCGCCGCGGTCTCCGAGGTCCTGCAGAAGTCGAACGTCCGTCTCGGGCTCGAGTTCCTCGGCGTCCAGCAGTTCCGCGCCGGCCGCGCCGACGCGCCGCCGCCCAACCCGTTCATCTGGACGCTGCCGGAAACGGTCGCGCTCGCGAAGGACTGCGGCACGAACATCGGCGTGATCCTCGACGTGTGGCACTGGCACCACTCGGGCGGCACCACCGCCGACATCACCGCCACCGAGGCGTCCCGCATCGTGCACGTGCATCTCTCGGACGCCAGGCCGATGGCGCCGGAGGCGGTGCGCGACAACATGCGCGTCATGCCGGGCGAGGGCTCGATCGATCTGACCGGATTCCTCCGCGCGTTGAAGACCATCGGCTATGCCGACGGCGTGAGTCCCGAACCGCTCGGCCGCATCCCGGCCGAGATGACGGCGGAGGAGGCGGCGAAGCTCGGTCTGGAGACGACGCTCGCCGTCATGCGCAAGGCCGGCGTCGCCCGCTGAACCGACGCCACCGGGCCCGGCGTTCATAACAGCGGCCGCGGATGGCGGCCTGTTTGCAACCGCAGGATTCATGCGCAAGTTGGTCTTGCGAAATTTCCTGTCCGCCGGCGACATCGTCATGCTCACCGCGGCTGTTCGCGATTTGCATCGCGCGTATCCCGGCGAGTTCCAGACCGATGTCCGGACCCCGTTCCCGGATCTGTGGGCGCACAATCCGTTCATCACCCCCTTGCGCGAAGACGACCCGGACGTCGAGGTCGTCGACTGCCACTACCCGCTGATCCACCAGAGCAACACCACGCCCTGTCATTTCCTGCATGGCTTCCCCGCGTATCTCAACGATCAGCTGGGCCTGCGCATTCGGGTCACGGATTTCAAGGGAGACATCTACGTCTCCGACGAAGAGAAGACGTGGTTTTCGAATGTCGAAAGCGCCGCGGGCTCGACAGAACCGTTCTGGCTGCTCGTGTCAGGTGGGAAGCTGGACTATACG
>Ga0075365_10001064_pt1 | contig 11877 bp, 13 predicted proteins | sample EndMetdeltDD1765_FD_71387 | JGI IMG/M metagenome (GOLD analysis project Ga0075365, IMG submission 71387) | Populus endosphere microbial communities from Tennessee, USA - Endosphere MetaG P. deltoides DD176-5 | ecosystem: Host-associated > Plants > Roots > Endosphere | place: USA: Tennessee... | reverse complement strand
GGCCCGACAAATGACCGAGGGCTGGGACGTCGGAGAAGTTGCACAACTTACCGGTGACATGACCGCTGATTATATTGTAAAAGTGCTTCGTAAAAGTCCGCATCCGACCTTTACGATCAAAGTTAACGGTGTCCGTAAGCCGCAATGTAGTGACGATGCGTTGGAGTGGCTCGATGAAAATGTCGCTACCCCACTCGAGTACACCAAAGCTGATATAGCCGAACGCCTGCAGGTGTCGCATGGTGTTGTTGAGCGCGCATTGGCGGGTCTTGCACTCGACGAGACTGAAGGCCGCCGCAAATATCGCCGACAATTCCGCGCCGGTAGTCTTCGCCTTCCCCACTACTCTGAAAAAACCGTACAAAAGATTGCGGATACTATCACCAAACCTATCGAAGATGGCGAAATTTCTGTACAAGAAATTCATGAGGCCACCGGCTTAAGCTATGACACGATCCATCGTCGTTTTGCTGATATGAAAGTTGACCCTCGAGACCGTCGGCTGAAACAAGGTGGCACAACAAGCGCCTACCCTTGGGAGGCATATACAAAAATGGTCGAAGAAAAGCCAATCGTACAGCGATGGGACGACGACGAGGGCTTGGTCACGGCCATAACTGTAGCGCGGAAGCTTAAGCATTATGGCATCAAGTCGGCAGAAGTCAGTCGGCTTGCCACTGAGTATGGCATTCCGCTGGTGCAGCGTGCCAACGGTACCCGTACGGCTGACTGCATGACTGAAGAAGATGTTGAAGCATTTATGCTGCGATACAAACAGCGGACTTCGTTGAATGCCGAGACGGTTGCCCAATCATTGCAGGTACCGCGAACGCTCGTGGAACAAGTTGCTGTAGATATTGCCGGAACGCGGCTGCGCGCCGAAGAAACCAAAGCGCTTACAGCGGAATCTTTTGCCCAAAAAGCTGCCGAGCAGGTGGAAAATATTGGAGCTAATGATTGGCAGGCTGTTCACCAGCAGATTCTTATGGCACTACGAAGCCTCAAGATCAATCGTCCGCCAGCTGGCAAGCTCCTGAATATTGCGGCGGCCCAGCGTATATATGCTCGGATTGTTATGCTCAGTGAGCCTGTGGTTGACGAAGCCGTATACGCCGCTGCTCGCAATGACTTTAAACTTCGGGCAGCCGCCAAAGACGATGCCGCCGTTGCCCGCCGAAGAAATAGCCAAAGCCTTTAAGCTTCTGGTAGAATAACAGCAATAGTTTATCAAAGGGGATAGTTATGGCGCAGTCCGAATATGTCATTGAAGCCAAAAAATTACAGAAGTCATACGGTTCTAACCAAGTTTTAAAAGGTATTGATCTAAAGGTTGAGCGCGGCACGATGCTTGCCCTGCTTGGACCAAATGGTGCTGGTAAAACCACAACCGTGCGCATCCTGAGTACCCTTTTGGGCTTTGACGGTGGTTCGGTAACGGTTGAGGGCCATGATGTCGTCAAGCAAGCCGACAAAGTGCGCAGTGTTATTGGCCTGACTGGTCAATCTGCCGCTGTCGATGAATTGTTGACCGGCCGTGAAAACCTGGTGATGATGGGCCGCCTCTATCGTCTGACTGCTGACAGCGCAAAAGCCCGCGCACAAGAACTCTTAGAAGAGTTTGATCTTGTTAAGGCTGCGGATCGCCCTGCCAAGACGTATTCTGGCGGTATGCGTCGTCGCCTTGACCTGGCGGTTAGCCTGATTGCAACGCCTCCAGTAATATTTTTGGATGAACCAACAACCGGCCTGGACCCTCGTTCTCGTCTGGCTATGTGGGACATTATTAACCGCCTTAAAGAACAAGGCACGACCATCTTGCTGACTACTCAGTATCTTGAAGAAGCAGACCAGTTGGCTGACAAAATTGTGGTGATCGACGGTGGCCGGGTTATTGCAAACGGAACAGCGAACGAATTGAAATCCAAGATTGGTAATGATCGCCTGCAGCTGACCTTTAAAGACCAAAAGACGTTCCAGAAAGCACTGACGGCGCTGGGCAAGACGGTTATTGATACAAATGGCAAAGATTTCATGGCAACCATCGTTATTAAAGATACTAATAGTGACGTTAAAAAGGTGCTCGAGACGCTTTCGGACGCACAGATTCCCATTGCTTCGATGGATATTCACAAGCCAACGCTTGACGACGTATTCCTGTCGTTAACGGGCACGCAAAAAGCCGCTAATACCGAGGAGACAAAATAATGGCAACAAAACAGCTCGTTTTTGAACAAAAGCCAAAATGGATCATGGCACTCAACGACTCGCTGATTATGATCAAGCGCAGCAGTCGTCATATTATCCGTAATACCGATCAGCTGTTGGGAACATTCTTCCAGCCTATTATGTTCTTGGTACTCTTTTCGACAGTCTTTGGTGGTGCAATTTCAATGGCGTTGCCGAAGGGCGTCAGCTACCTCGACTTTTTGATGGCAGGTATTATTGTGCAAACAGTTGCCTTTGGCTCGACAACCACTGCGCTGGCGGTTTGCAATGACCTGCAAAAAGGTATTGTTGATCGTTTTCGCTCACTGCCGATGGCTAACTTGGCAGTTCTGAACGGCCATGTTATTTCAGACGTATTCCGTAATGCAATTTCTACAGTTGTTATGATTTTGACTGGCCTAGTTATCGGCTTCCGAACCCACGCAAGCTTTGTTGACTGGCTGGTTATCACTGGGCTGCTCCTGCTCTTTACTCTGGCCTTTTCGTGGCTTTCAGCCATTATGGGTGTGGTAGCTAAAAGTGTGGAGGGCGTGCAATGGCTGGGTTTTGTTTTGGTATTTCCGCTGACCTTTGCCAGTACTGCGTTTGTGCCCGCCGAAGGTATGAACCGCGTTTTGCGCGCTTTTGCCGAAAATCAGCCGATTACGCAGATTGTCGAAGCTGTCCGTGCGCTGATGCTTGGTACACCAACCGGTAATCACGTATGGCTTTCTGTTGTCTGGTGTATCGGTATGCTGGTGATTTCTGTGCCCGTTGCATCATGGCTATTTCGCCGTAAAACGACAAACTAAAGGTAGTGTATGGTCCGTAGAAGTAGAAAACGATTTGTGATTCCAGCAGTTGAGCGCGACCGTCTTGTTATGTTTAGTGATGGCGTCTTTGCCATCGTTGTGACGTTGCTTGTGTTGGAAATTGGTACTGGTGACGGCGCCGCCTGGCATGATTTTCAGGCAGCAATTCCCGAACTGGGTCTGTTTGCGTGGTCATTCTTTTTGGTTGCTCGTTTTTGGCAGTTGCATGTGCGATTGTTCGGCGCCCTGAAAGATAAAATACCCGGTGATTTCATGGACATCAACAGCGTGCTCCTGTTCTTTGTGGCGCTCTTGCCGTTTGCTACCAAGTTTTTTGGTGATCACTTTCACCAGTCGGTTGCTTTTGCGGTATATGCCGCCGTTATTGGCATGATCGGCTTGGTGCAGGCGCGCATTCGATCACTGATTATCACCCAGATCAAAGATGATGACAGCGAGGAAGCTCAGGCGGTTCACGATGCCCTGCCATTCGTAGTGATTCCTATTATTATGGCAATCTCTATCCCGGCAGCGTTCCTGTCGCCTACGATTGGCTATATCCTGTGGGGTGGCGCCATTCTGGTTAACATCGTTCGAGGTGTTATTACCAACAAAAAAGAAGTGTAACGGCGAATAGCTTTTGCACGTGCGTATAGTTGAATAAAACGCTAAAATACGGTAAAATCGTATCTGTTACTCATCCGAATCGCATGATTGACACCAGTGGGACGTCGCCAAGTGGTAAGGCACCGGGTTTTGGTCCCGGCATTCGGGGGTTCGAATCCCTCCGTCCCAGCCAATAGAAAACACCCTCCTCGCCGAGGGTGTTTTCTATTGTTTGCGTATGTAGTAGGATTCGAACGAAAATGAGTAAAAGCTGCCGGCGGCAGGTTTTACTGCCTACCTGAGTCGAATCCCTCCGTCCCAGCCAAAGAAAAACACTCACATTTGTGGGTGTTTTTCTTTTGTTCGAATTGACTGAGAGGATATGAGCATAGGACGAGTTTTCAACGAAAGCTTACCGCTCCGCTAAGCCGGGTGGTCACCGCAGAGGTTCCCAGAAAAAGGTCGGCAGGCTATGTATGTCACCTCTACCGACCCCCCGATTAGGCAATGGAAATGTAGCCACACTTCAGATGACTACAACTTATGGCCGGCAAGCTGTCAGCTACCATGTTATTTTGCTGAGATCTCTACGTAATGCGGATTGTACATTAGCCCTAGGATGTTACCGAACGGATCGCGGACTGTTGCCGTAACGAAACCATGTCCGCGGTCCTCTGGCTCTTGTAGCATACTAGCCCCCATGGTGAGTACTCGCGTATAGACTGCCTTCAGATCATCAACATGCCAGTACAGCACTGCGCCACTCGCGTTGTCAGGAAATGTCATATGCGGCGCATACTGTTGATCAATAATACCCAGCTCGGTCTCGTAATCACCTATCCGAAACTCGGCATAGCCGGGACGCTCAAAATAGGGTTCCTTGGCTAATAGATCACTGTACCATTTGACAGCCTTTTGGTGCTCGGCTGCCCACAAACTTATCGTTGCAACTCCGCGTAATGAATCAGTCATATGTTTCCTTTCATTATTATGTATGACTTGCATATAATAAGAGTCACAGTGAGCAAAGTATTACAAGAATCCGCAGAAAGTCAGCAACCGCGCGGCCATCTAGACCCACAAAGTTTTGCGAATCATATCGAATTTCATACGTATCTGCCACCAGATGGCCTTAGTCCGTTCCTAGAACACTTCTGGACACTGGCTTGGCACGACTTGTCAGAGATGTATTACTCAGAGCAGGTTATGCATCGTCCCAGTGTAGATCTCTTTATTTCAGAAGAAGAATCGGGTATCCAGGGTACTTTTCGTACACTACGCACCTACACCGCCTTGGGGAACGGAAGAATTATTGGCGCTCGTTTTTTGCCTGGTGCCTTTCATGTGTTGTGGCCCGGCGCTATGTCCGAGCTGCAAGATGGGCACCTTTCACTTAAGGATGTTCTGCCTGAAATCGATACTGCACAGCTCTTGGCGCTTGACGACACAGCGGCTATTGTCGAAATAGGCAAGATACTGCAGGCGCACTTGCCTGCCGCCGATGAAAATGTTGCTACCATCAATCGCATCATCCGGATGATTGAAGAAGGCGAAGCGCCGCAGACAGTTACAGAGATCGCCCGGGTGCTACACAAAAGTGAACGGTGGCTACAACAACTATTTCAGGAATATGTAGGTGTCGGCCTCAAATGGATGTTACAGCGCCACAAATTGCTCGCTGCTGCGCGCGCTGCGCGTGAAACCAAGACACCTGACTGGAGCACGATCGCCTATGATTTAGGCTACAGTAGTCAGCAGCATTTCAATACTGACTTCAAGCGAATCATCGGCAAAACCCCGCTTCAATACAAAAAAAGTTTGGAATCTCATCGGGGAGATAGAACATCCTAGCCATTCGCTTTTTAACTGGTACTATTGATGTATGAAGATCTATCCTACCGAAACTGTCGCCTTGTTGGATGAGCTTGAATTTCTATTCGAGAAATACTCCGAAGAACTTCGAGCTACAGCCCAGCCGATAAGCTTAAGAGCCGTGCTGAAAGCATATAATATAAAGTTATGAGTCATACGTCACAGCTTGTAGATCTCGAGGCGATCATACCGAACGTCAAATTTGATATTCGCTATGCAACGCCGAATAATTTTGTGGGCGAAACAGTCTATTCGCACGCCAAGGCGTTTATGGTCGCCGAGGCTGCTCAGGCGCTCCGCAACGCCGCTCTGCAATTTGCACAAGAAGGCTTTGGTATTCTGGTTTGGGATGCGTATCGCCCGCTGTCGGTTACGAAAATCTTTTGGGAGCGTACACCGCAGCACTTGCAGAGTTTTTTGGGAGATCCTAACGCGGGCGGCAGCCCGCATAACCGAGGCTGCGCCGTCGACATGACACTCTACGAGCTATCTACTGGTGAACCACTAGAAATGCCAAGTGATTTTGACGAGTTTACCGATCGGGCAAAAATGGACCACATTCCCCTTTCGGAGCAAGCGCTTATCAATCGTAGGGTACTGTTGCATGTCATGGAAGGCTGCGGTTTTTCGGTACGCCCCGATGAGTGGTGGCACTATAACCTCAACGGGTATGAAAATTACCCAGTACTTGATGTGCCACTTGCTGAGCTGTAGGTAAGAACATGGCTATATTCATATAAATATGGTATAATAACATACGTTCAATTGAGTTTGAGCACCTACACAAGTAGCCAAAAAAACGGTGTGAGTAGTTTGTGCATATACGCCCATATGCATGAGCTCCTCACACCGTGTGAGAGCACCACCGACCCACCAGGGAGAAGACCATGGAGATCCCCGTTGTGCAGCGCTTCGGCCCCTACGGCAATGGCCCGCAGTACGCCGGCCTCAGCCTCGACCAGTTCTTCGTCGACGTGCACGCCAACTGGAGCCCCGCTTCGCGCAGCAACCTGACCGGCGCCCTGAGCGCACTCAACTCCGCTCCGGAACTGCCGATCGCCCGGTACCTGCAACTCGCTCAGATCGAACCCGAAGTCCAGCAGCGGCTGCGACGTCTCAGCATCTACGGCTTCACCGCCCTGGAGGACGTCACCGATCGCCTGACCGAGGACCAGATCGAGGCACTGCGCCAGGAGCTGCCCCACTACGACACCTACCGGTTCGAGGGACAGCACATCAACCTGGAACGCCTGCAGCACCGACTGCGCACCTGGGCCGCGATGTACGCGTTCTACCAGCTGCTGCTGAGCAGCATCTACTGGCACGAGCGTGGCACCTTCGCACTCGACGAGGCATACAACGTGGACGCCCTGGGCTTGCGTGACGGCGGTCAGAGCAGCGACTCCGACCTGCGTCAGCAGTTCGAACGCCTCCGCCGCGAGGCCAGCGCTCATGCCGAGAGCAAGTTCATCTTCCACCCCCTCGACACCATGGCGCGCCTGTTCGACCCGCACTACTTCGAACGTCTGCTGGCGCTCGAACTGGTTCGCCTGACTCCCGAACGGGAACTTGCCCACCTGCTCTGACGGAGCAGTTCGCGCTAACGCGCGGGTGATATGGGCGGCCGGAAGACCGAAAGATATGCCCGGCTTTCGCCGTGCGTTCTTCGCTCTCTCTGGCTACTTGTATTACCCCATGTGCTGAAAAACATTCAGCCTGTGGGGTAATTTTTATTTCGACGTATTTCTGCGCGCTAGCAGGTGTAAAATAAAGGGATAAAAGGAGGTCGTCATGCAAAAAATAGTTCCCCACCTGTGGTTTGATACGCAAGCCAAAGAAGCCGCTGAATTTTACTGTCAGGTGTTTCCAGACTCAAAAATTACGGATAGCCGAACGTTGCATGATACGCCAAGTGGTGACACCGACCTGCTCACTTTTTCACTGAGCGGCTATGATTTTATGGCGATTAGCGCCGGCCCGTATTTTACACTCAACCCTTCGATCTCTTTTATTCTTAACTTTGACCCATCGCGCGATGAACAAGCTGCTGAACATCTGCAGTCGCTCTGGGACAAACTTGCCGATGGTGGTGCGCCGCTGATGCCGTTGCAGGCGTATCCTTTTAGTAAGCAATACGGCTGGATACAGGATAAATTTGGCGTCAGCTGGCAGCTGATGCTAACTGATCCTACTGGTGAACCCCGACCGTTTGTCACGCCAGCGCTGCTATTTGCTGGCGCCAACACCAACAAGGCCGAAGAAGCTATGCAGTTTTATCTTTCGGTGTTTAAAAATGCCAAACAAGGCACCCTGGCACGCTACACACAGGACACTGGCCCAGCCAAAAAAGACTCGGTGATGTTTGCTGACTTCATGCTCGAAAACCAATGGTTTGCCGCTATGGACTCGGGTGCTGAGCAACCTTTTACGTTTAGCGAGGCAACATCGTTGCTGATCCAGTGTGATACTCAGGAAGAAATTGATTACTACTGGGAAAAGCTATCAGCAGTACCAGAATCTGAACAATGTGGCTGGCTCAAGGATAAGTATGGTGTCTCGTGGCAGGTATCACCAACAGCCATGGCAACCATGTTGCGTGATGGCACACCTGAACAGGTTGCTCGAGTAACCCAGGCGTTCTTAAAGATGAAGAAGTTTAATCTGGCAGAGCTTGAAGCCGCGTATAACGGCTAAATAAGCGACATACATGAAAATCCCCCGGAACGGCACGTAAAACCTGTGCGGTCCGGGGGAGCACCTCCATTCTGTTCTGATTCTGGGGCTGTGGTGATCATGCCGCGGCGAGGGCCTGCATCTCCTGCAGGAGATCGGCTGCCATGTTGCGGGCGGCGGTGACCAGATGGCCGGAGTTGCCGTGGTAGACGGAGTGGATCAGGTTGGATGCGACTTCGTGAATTCCGGTTGCACCATTGAGCAGCCAGTCGAGGTCACTTCCCTGGTCGAGAGCCCACGTGAGGCTGTTGACGCCCTCGTCCAGACGCTTTCGCAGGTCTCCCGGCTCGCTGTCGGCGACGCGCTCGTTCATCCGGGCGGTCCAGACGGCAACCGGCGCCACGACGAATGTCGGCCTCATGCGACGGAACTGAAGACTCTCCAGTCCGGGCAGTGAGGTCGGCATGACGTCCAGCATCGGGAAGTCACTTCCGTAGCTGTGGACGGTCGTGCCGTAGACGTAGCCGGTCGTCGGGTGGACGATCAGCTGAACCAGGTTGCGTGCGGCGGCCTGTTTCCGGATTTGCTCCAGCGTCTCCACATTGTGCGGCAGGAACTCGTAGGTCCAGGCGTCTTCGCCCTCCCTCATGGGACGTGTGGTGAAGCTGCGGACGCGCGTGAAGCGACGGTCGAGACTCTCGACGGCACGCATCAGCGTGGTCTTGCCGACGGCGAACGGGCCGATGAGGGGCACCAACTCCTTTTCCCTCAGAACTTCCTGAACGGTGTCAGATGTCTCGTAGGTAGCAGACATTGCACCGAGATCCTCGGCGAGCGACTGTGTACTTGACATAACTGATATTTTATCATGTTAAATGTTATTTCGCCATATCGGTGGCAGTGGTGTCATAATAGAAGCCATGAACCGCTTTACTGATACCCCGGAGTTTGAGCAGTGGCTCCGCGAACTTGCCAACATGCCAAGTACACCTTTGGCGGAGAATCTCTATGCCGATGATCCGCAGGGGCGCATTCGCCTCGCTAATTTGCGTGAGTATTTTAAACGTTTAGCTGAGCGTTCGCCGAAGCTTATTCTGGTTGGTGAGGCGCCGGGCTATCAAGGGACGCGACGTACCGGAGTGCCATTTGCGAGTGAACATATTGTTGCTGGCGGTATGCCAGAAGTCCCATTTTTTGCCAATAATGAGGCGTTCCAGCGAGCGTTCCCCACTGCCGAACGAATCTACAAAGAGCCAACATCGACCATCATGTGGCGAACGATCAGTAAGTACCACGAACTGCCGTTACTGTGGGCGGCATATCCGTTGCATCCGCATCAGGCAGGTAACCTTGAGTCGAATCGTACGCCAACACGCGCAGAAGTGGCCACCGCCAAAGAGCACCTGGTGAGGCTGCTGCAAATTACTGGCGTCACAACAGTGCTGTCTCTAGGCAATACTGCTAAAACGACATTGGATGAACTGGGCATTGCCTCGCAAAAGTTGCGTCATCCGGCTCGCGGTGGCGGTCCAGTATTTGCCCGGCAACTTGATGACCATATGAATACTCCGCCCGTCGCCCCTGTTACATAGTTGAATAAAAAACGTAAATGTGTTATAAAATCAGTGTCAGATTAGTGTAAGATCGACACGAGGAGACAAAAACGTGACTGCCACCCTTATCGCCTTTGGCGAGAGCGGTATAGACGCGTCATTCAGGACCCTGCCTCGCACCGAGCAGCTGGGTCATCACAAGTTCCCGACCTCCGAGGCCTACCACGGGGCTGTCGCCGGACTGATCGCTTCGGACAACCCGTCCCCGCGCGAGTGGCACTACGCCGCTGCGCAGCGTGGCTGGCACGTCACCGGTCAGAACGGCTGTCAGTTCGCGCGGCTCGCCGCCAAGGACGCCGGTGTCATCGGTTGGGAATACCTGGTCAGCGACGGCCTTCCGGCCCATCTGTCCGCGGACGACCTCACGGAGTTGAACGACCACGTTGTCGCGGCCATCAAGCGCCCCGAGACGCAGGTGCTCAGCATCCTGATGCCGGAGATCACCGACGTCAACGACGCGGTGCGCCTCATGCGCATGCTCGCCGAGAGCGGTGGCGGCTTCTGGCTGGAGAAGGACGAGCCGACGGACGACGGACAGGCGCTCTACCTCCGCTACGCGGTGGAAGACAGCTTGCAGGCATGGATCATGGCCTTCGCGCCGTTCGACTTCCTGCCGAACACCCGGAGGGGGCCGTACTTCGAGCTGGCGATCCGCGTCAAGCCGAAGCCGGAGTGGCTGTACCACAGGCTCAACCAGGAGCGCAACCTCGCCCACCTGGCGGATCTGCCCCTGCAGATGCCTGACCGCTACTGGGACGACAGGTTCCGGAGTACGCTGGAACGGACGCGACGAATTCTGGGAGGTGAACCCGACCAGGTCTCGGCGGCCAAGGCCACCCTTGTGGTGCCGTTCGACCGTCTGGCGGACTGAGTGTCGGAACAACCCGGGATAAGATCGCTGCACCGAAAGCACCGAAAGGCCGCTCCCATGCTGGAAGCAGCTTCGCTCACACTTGAGAGCGGCCTCGGTGTCGTCGGTAACGCAGGCCCGTCGGGTTTTACGCCGCGTCAGGTGAATATCGGCCTCGCCGATAGCCTGGACGCCCACGGCGTATCCCATCAGGGTGCACGGTGCAACATCATCGTTACTGGGCAATTGCCCCCGGGCTTCGGTCCTGGTGCGGTCGTTCGGATCGGAGGAGTTGCACTGCGAGTGACAATGCCGTGCGAACCGTGTACCTACGGTGCCCACATGGCAGACGTACGAACGTCGCGCTTTCGACTCATCGAGAGATATCTGGCGATCGTGCAGCACGGAGGTGTGCTCACTGTTGGAGACACTCTCAGCGTTCAGCTGGGTGTCTATCCGACAGTACCGGCAGACTTCCGCACTCGTTGCGCCTGGGCGCTTGACTTCATCCCTCGCGGAACTGTTGTCAGCGCACCTGACTTCCTGGCTGCGATCGGTGCCGGAAAGGCGTACGCTCGTGTGCTTCCCCGCTGGATGGCGGCAGCAAAAGCTCAGGGTAAACCGGTCCACCGGGTACTCAACGCTGCGTTCGCCGCCCCCAGCTGGTGTATCGAAGCAACAGCACTCCTCGCACACGAAAACACCCCCGACCCTGCCAAAGCTCGCTTCGATCTGATGCGAACGCTCTGGTTCTAAGGAGGCAACAAACACACAGTCTGACGGCCCTCGTCGAATTCTTTCGGCGGGGGCTGTTCACTTTTTAGACCTAGTTTGCGATTGGTTTGTTATACTGAAGCACATGAACATAACCGAAACAGACTCCTTGCAAAAAATTCAAGAATACATCTGGCAGATGAACAAAGACCGTGGCTTTAGTACTGAACCGCCTGAACGAAAGCTCTTGATGCTTATGGAAGAATCTGGAGAGTTAGCTAAGGCAATTCGCCAGACAATTGGTATGGGCTTTTCTGAAACAACAAAAATGACTGACATCAAAGAAGAATTAGCTGATGTACAGATTATTTTGCTTGGTTTAGCGAGCACACTAGGCATTGATATGCTTGAAGCTGTACGTGACAAAGAAGCCAAAAACGCTCAGCGTAAGTGGCAATAGTTCTTGTTTATAAATTATAAGCGTACACGATGCGTCAAAAGTGAATGACGTTGGATATTTTGTGGTGTTTTG
>Ga0075365_10001063_pt1 | contig 11877 bp, 11 predicted proteins | sample EndMetdeltDD1765_FD_71387 | JGI IMG/M metagenome (GOLD analysis project Ga0075365, IMG submission 71387) | Populus endosphere microbial communities from Tennessee, USA - Endosphere MetaG P. deltoides DD176-5 | ecosystem: Host-associated > Plants > Roots > Endosphere | place: USA: Tennessee... | reverse complement strand
CGGCCGCGGAACTCTCGGTCGAAGAGCATGCGCAGGTGGCTGAGGCCGCCTGGCAATATCTCGATGTGTTCGACTATGGCGACTTCGCCAGGATGCGGACCCGCTGAGATGCAGCGCGCCGTTGTGACCGGCGGCAGCGGCTTTGTCGGCGCGAGCCTGGTCAGACGGCTGCTGTCGATGGGCTGGCAGGTCGACCTTCTGCTGCGACCTGGTTTCGCGACCTGGCGTGTTCCCGCACAACAGCCTCGGCTCTCGATGCATCTCATCGATCTTACCGATGCTTCGTCCGTGCGGGCGCTGCTGCATCGATTGCAGCCACGCTACGTGTTCCATCTGGCCGCCCATGGCGCCTATTCGTGGCAGACCGATGCGGCCATGATCGCGAAGACGAACCTGGAGGCCACCCGCACGCTGGCGCTTGCTTCGCTCGAGGTGAATGTCGAGGCTTTCGTGCATACCGGCACTTCGCTGGAGTACGGTCGCAAGAGGCACGCCCCGTCCGAGGACGAGCCGGCCGAACCCGAAGGGGCCTACGCAATCTCGAAGGCGGCGGCGACCGCGTTCTGCCGCGATCTCGGCAGACGATCCGGCATCCGCATTCCGACACTTCGTCTCTATTCGGTCTATGGCCCATGGGAAGAGCCGCGACGCCTCGTGCCGTCGCTGCTTCTTCACGCAACGGCCGGGACATGGCCGCCGCTTGCAAATCCCAAAACGGCGCGTGACTTCGTCTGGGTCGAGGACGTGATCGATGCCTTGATCATCGCGGCGAGTCGCCCGCTGGCGGATCCCGGGGCAATCTTCAACATCGGGACCGGTCGGCAAACCACGTTGCGGGAAATCGTCGATATCGTCCGCGACATCACCGGCTGCGAGGCCGAACCGCCTTGGCAGAGCATGCCCGATCGAGACTGGGACACGGATATCTGGCAGGCCGAGACCCGACACGCGGCGACGGAGCTGGGCTGGACCGCGCAAACGACATTACGAACTGGATTGCGCCGAACGATCGAATGGTTGCGCGAAGACCGCGATCGTCTCGACCTCTATCGAGCGAGCCTCAACTTGACGGGTACATCGCCACGATAGAGCGCGGTGCGGCGGCTCCTCGCCGACTGACCCCGCGCAGCCTTGCTTCACCGACCCCCACTCAGAAGGCGATTTTCAGACCCAGCTTGCCGCTGACGGTCGAGCTGTCCGCGGACCACTTGCCGCGAATTTCGGTGCTTAGCGTGGTTGAGCCCGTCATCTTCAAGTTGAACCCGGAGTACATTGCGACGGAAAAGTCCGCGTCTTCGAACTCGCTTTCGTCACCCTCGACACTGGCCGTGTTGGAGTAGCCGAAGCGCTGCTGGATATCGGCCCGCGCGTAGGGGCTGATCACCATGCCGTTGCCAAGCTGGAAATCGGCATAGATGCCGGGCTCGAACTTGACCGCACCGAAGGACAGGTGGCTCTTGCCGAAATCAGTGCCGAAGTTGTCCTCATATCCATCGCCGGTGAATGTGACGCCAAGCAATCCGCCGCGCAGATCGAAACGAACGCGGTCGGTGAGGTTGAAGATGCGTCCAACAGACCCGGTTATCGCATAGCCCTGCGTGTCATAGCTGCCGGAGCCGCTGTCCACGTTCTCGACGTCGGTGTTGCCGAGGAATGCGGATACGGCCACGAGCGCATAGCTCGTGTCATGGCGATAGAGTCCATAGCCGCCGAACATGCCGCTTCTGTTGGTGGCATCGCCGCCGCTGGAGAAGCGGTAGTCGTCGACACCCACCTCGGCCGACGCATAGCCGCCAAAGAGGCCGATGTTGAGCCCATGCTCATTGTCGAAGCCGAAATGCTTGGCAGCATTGAAATCCACGCTGACGGCAGCGGAGAACTCATCGATATCGAAAGGCTGTCCATCAATCGTGTCGAAGCTGTTCGATATCCTGAAGCCATCATGCTCGGTGTGGGCAAGCTGGCCGGAAGCGAAAACCCCAAAAGGCGCCGCCTGCGCTGGTGCCGGCGGAGCCGCCTTTGCCGGACCGACATCCGCTTCGACAATGTCGTCAACAATGTTGTGAAGGGCGTCCAGAGACGTCTCGACAATCGCGCCGTTGGCCACGCCGCCAAGATAACAGGTGTGGTCTAGGCCTTCAGTTATGCAAGCATTGGCTTTCGAGGGCAGGAAGACCAATGCCGCGCCGATCGAGAGCGCGCTCGCGGCGCACAGGCGCAGAAGCCAATTCGCTGCTTTCATTTTCGTGTCCCCGTACTTAAAGTTTTACTCAAACAGTCGGTGCAAGCTATGCGATTGAATTCTCCAAGAACAACAATCCGGCCGCGACAGATACGATTTTGACATACTAGCAGAAAATCGATCGAAGATCATAGTAACTCACTTGACCGGCTACAGCGCCGCCCTTCCTTCGAGATAGGTTCCGGTGTAAGATTTTCGGGTCTTCGAAGATACGGGTTCGGCGCGTAAGGGGCGTCATGGGGGTGAGTGCTTCGGTGGCTCGAAGACTGTCGCCAACTGAGACGAGCTCGCGTCATGACCTGTGGCCCCTTCCTGCGCATCGTGGCGGTTCTGCTGTTTTCATGTCTCGGCCCGATAGGCGCCCAGGCCGCCGCCGTGCAGGAGCCCGCACCCGAGCCCGCCAAGCGGCTGGCAATCGTCATGGGCAATTCCAACTACCAAAGCGCCCGCCTGCCCCATCTAGCCAACGCCGACAACGACGCCAGGAGACTTTCCGAGAGCCTGAAAAGGCTGAACTTCGACGTGCTGACCGGAACTGATCTTTCGTCCGAAGGGTTTGCAAAACTCTTCCAGCAAGCCGACGGCAAGCTGGCGACTGCCAGCGCGGTGCTCATCTTCTACGCCGGCCACGGCGTGCAGCTTCAGGGCGAGAACTTTCTGCTGCCGGTCGACACGCCCGACGCGCAAAACCTGGAACAACTGACCGCGCATGCGATCAGGCTCAACGATGTGATTGCGAGATTTGCCAGCCGTGAGCGGCAAACCTTCATCTTCCTCGACGCTTGCCGGAACAACCCGGTGGGCAAAGGCGCCAGCGTCGCCGACGGTCTGGCGCAGGTCGAAGTGGGCGAGAACACTTTTGTCGCCTTCGCGACCCAGCCCGGCAACACCACTGTCGACGGAGCCGGCGACAACAGCCCCTTTACCACGGCCCTGCTGCAGAACGTCGAAATCCCCGGGCTCAGCATTTCCGACATGATGATACGCGTGCGCAACGAGACCGAGGCGCTCACGCTCGGCCGTCAGGTGCCGTGGGATCAGTCGAATCTGCGAGAGCAGTTCTATTTCACCGAGCAGCAGGTGCTCGATCCGGCCCAGTTGAGCGCCAGCCTTTCGCGCATCCTGTCGGATCCGGTCGCCAAGGAAAAACTGCAGGTCGAGCTTGCTTCCAACGATCTGCAGACCGCGGTGATCATAGTCGGGCAGACATTGCGGTCGGTCGAGATCACGCCGCCGGCGGGTCCCGCGGCCAAGCCTGCCGGCACGCAGGTCGCCAGCCTCGAGGGCGCCAAGCAAAGCGTTGTCTCCGGCCTCGAAACACTGATCGTAGGTAAGTCGGCCGGCGAGCCGGACCCGGAAAAGGCCACCGATCTCGCGCGCAGTATCCAGACGGAGCTGCGTCGCCTGGGCTGTTACCGCGCGACCGTCGACGGAAACTGGGGTAAGGGCTCCGTCCGCGCCGTCACCAACTACTACAAGAACACCCGGCGCACGGCATCGATGACTGAGCCGACCGTCGAGCTCCTGGGCGACCTGTTCCTGCAGTCGGGCCGGGTGTGCAAGGATCCGGTCGTCGTGCAGAGGACCAAGCCGGCCAGGATATCGTCGGATGCCGCGCCGGCGGGCGGCAAGGCGGCGACCGGCCGAAAAGCCGCGAGGTCCTCGAAGCCGTCGCGTCCGGCCGCTCCGCCTCCCGACATCAGTGGCGGGATCGGGATCGGCGGCGTGTTCTAGCAGGGCCACGGAATCTACTGGGTGTTGATGCGCATCTCGACGCGGCGGTTGACCGGATCGTAGGGATTGGCCACCCGCGGATGGGTTGCGCCAAGGCCAACCGGCGTCACGCGCGATGGCTCGATGCCGTTCGACAAGAGGAATGCGGTCACCGACTCGGCGCGGCGTTCCGAAAGTCCCTTGTTGTAGGTCGGCGAGCCTGAGGCATCGGTATAGCCTTCGACGACGAAGTTCTGGCTCTTCAGGCGGTTGTCCTTCAGCGCCTTGGCGAATTCGCCGAGCTTGGCTTGCGCTTCCGGCATGAGTTCGGCGGAATCGAGATTGAAATTGACCAGCATGTCCAGGCCGGCCGGCGCCGGCGCGGCCGCCTTGCCGTCACATTCGTCTGCGGCGCCGACGCATATTCCGCGCGACTGGCCGAGGTCGGCTGTCCTGGCGAAGAATTTGATGATGTCTTCCGACGATTGGACCGGGCCGGCAAGCGAGACCGAAGGCATCAGGGCCGCCAGGACGAAGATCGAGATGGTTGGGCGCATGGCTGCCTCCAGTATCGCCGCTACGGATCGCAGAAGTCTTGTCTCCCGCTGGTGGTCCGGACGATGTGACGCATCTCACATCCAGGGAGAAATATGTGCGCCGCGGTGGCGGAATATCGTTTCGTGATCAGCGTTTGATCGCTGACGCCCGACGACGGCAAGGCGGGCCTGGAACGACATGCCTGGCCTGAGGTCTGGTTGATTTCTCAGACAAAATATGCTGCTTGTCGCGCCCATGAAAAAGCTCTGCCTGATGGTTCTAGCGTCCCTGACGCTGGTCTGGCCGGCCAAGGCGATGGACAATGCACTGCGGGCCGGCCTGCTGAAACTCGATCCACAGACCCGGCTCGAACAGCGCTGCGATGCCGAAGTGCTCGATCGGATCACCCACGACGATCATAAATACAAGGCCGACCGGGTGGTCGCTTACGCCTTTGCCACGCCGGAGATGAGCGCCGACGCCATCAGAAGCCCGGGCGCCGCCTTTCGCAGCAAGGGGCAATGGTATCGGCTGAAGTTCAAGTGCCAGACCGCGCCGGATCACATGCAGATCCTGCAACTGCGTTACCGGATCGGCGACGAGATTCCGGAAACCGATTGGGCGAAGTACAATCTCTACGACTAGGGCCACAAGGCACTTGCGCCGGCCTCTCGGCGACCGGACCGCGACCTGATCAATCGTCTGTCGAAAAAAGTCGGCTTGCCGAGCTTGTTCCGGCCGGTCACTTGACGAGCATGAACCATACACGTTAGGGCGTCTGGATATTCGACGACCGACACTCGGCGAACAGCAAAGGGCTTCCAGCCGATGGACATTTTCAGCGCCGCAAGCCTGACCGCCCTTCTCCAGGTCATTGCCATCGATCTCGTGCTGGCCGGCGACAATGCCATCGTCATCGGGCTGGCGGCCGCCGGCCTGCCCGCCGAACAGCGCAAGAGGGCGATCCTCATCGGCGTGCTGGCGGCGACCGTGCTCCGCATCCTGTTTGCCGCGATCACCGTCAAACTGCTTGCGATCGTCGGCCTGCTGCTCGCCGGCGGTATCCTGCTGCTCTGGGTGTGCTGGAAGATGTATCGTGAGTTGCGCACCTCGCACGCCGACGAGCAGGAGGCGACCGAAGCGCTGGCCAATGCCGACCTCGACGGCGACAAGACGATAGCGGTCGGCAAGCCGCGCAAGACGCTCGGCCAGGCGGCATTGCAGATCGTCGTCGCCGACGTGTCGATGTCGCTGGACAACGTTCTGGCGGTTGCCGGTGCGGCACGCGATCATTTCTGGGTGCTGGTCATCGGCCTCGTGCTGTCGATCGGCCTGATGGGCCTTGCCGCGAGCTTCATCGCCAGGCTCCTGCACCGCTATCGCTGGATTGCCTATGTCGGCCTGGCGATCATCCTCTATGTGGCAGTCGACATGGTCTATCGCGGCGCCGCTGAAGTGTGGCCGCATGTCAATGCCGCGGTGAGCTGACGCGCAGGCGATTGGCGCCGGCGGCAGGCAGAACAACGACGGTTGCGTTTCGCCGCAGCCGTTGCCCATACCAATGCCGCAATTAGTGTGGTATTGCGCCGCCGATCCCGAAAAGCCCGGAAAAGCTTATGTCTGCCCCTCGCGTCAGTTTCGTCAGTCTTGGATGCCCGAAGGCGCTCGTCGATTCCGAGCGCATCATCACGCGGCTGCGCGCGGAAGGCTACGAGATCGCGCGCAAGCATGACGGCGCCGATCTTGTCGTGGTCAACACCTGCGGCTTCCTCGATTCCGCGCGCGACGAGTCGCTCAACGCGATCGGTTCGGCGCTGTCCGAGAATGGCCGGGTCATCGTGACCGGCTGCCTTGGCGCCGAACCCGAGGTAATCCGCGAGAAGCATCCCAACGTGCTGGCGATCACCGGGCCGCAAGCCTATGAGAGCGTCATGGCGGCGGTGCACGAGGCCGCCCCGCCCAGCCACGATCCCTATATCGACCTTCTGCCGCCGCAAGGCGTGAAGCTCACGCCGCGCCACTACGCCTATCTGAAGATATCCGAAGGCTGCAACAACCGTTGCACCTTCTGCATCATCCCGGCGCTGCGCGGCGACCTCGTCTCACGCCCGGCGGCCGACGTTTTGCGCGAGGCCGAGAAACTGGCCAAGGCCGGCGTCAAGGAATTGCTCGTCATCTCACAGGACACCAGCGCCTACGGCATCGACATCAAGTACCAGACCAGCATGTTCGGCGACCGCGAGGTCAAGGCAAAATTCCTCGATCTGGCCGAAGAGCTCGGCAAGCTCGGCATCTGGATACGCATGCACTATGTCTACCCCTACCCGCATGTCGCCGACGTCATTCCGCTGATGGCAGAGGGCAAGATCCTTCCCTATCTCGACATCCCGTTCCAGCATGCCTCGCCGCAGGTGCTGAAGAACATGCGCCGGCCGGCGCATGGCGAAAAGACGCTGGAGCGCATCCGCGGCTGGCGCGAGACCTGCCCCGATCTCGCCATCCGGTCCACCTTCATCGTCGGCTTCCCGGGTGAGACCGACCAGGATTTCGAGATGCTGCTCGATTGGCTGGACGAAGCAAAAATCGATCGCGCCGGTTGCTTCAAATACGAGCCGGTCAAGGGTGCGCGATCCAACGATCTCGGCCTCGAGCAGGTGCCGCAGGAGATCAAGGAGGCGCGCTGGCACCGTTTCATGCAGCGCCAGCAGAAGATCTCGGCCGCGCAGCTCGCCAGGAAGGTCGGCAAGCGCCTGCCGGTGCTGATCGACGAGGCGCATGGCACATCGGCCAAGGGCCGCACCAAATATGACGCGCCGGAGATCGACGGCTCGGTCCACATCCAGTCACGCCGCCCGCTGCGCCAAGGCGATATCGTCACCGTCAAGGTCGACCGCGCTGACGCCTATGATCTCTACGGCTCGGCGGTCTGACGTCGCCGGCTCGCGACATTTACCACGCTTCGCGATAGTTCCGGCCTCTTAACCCGCTCGGCCGCGATCGGCTTTATGGTTTCCGGATCGTAAACGCCGGAGTTCGGATGGACGGCACGCCCACGCGGCTGGATCACATCGCGACGCTGGACCTGCTGAGGCTGGCGGCGGCGCTTGCTGTCGTCTTCTTCCACTACTTCTTTCGCGGCGCCACTGCCGGCGACCTTGTTGCCGGCGGCTATCCGGGTGTCGCGCCGATCGCCATATATGGCTATCTCGGGGTCAACCTGTTCTTTCTGATCAGCGGCTTCGTCATTGCCTGGTCCGCGGAAAACCGCGGCTGGGAGCAGTTCGCGATCGCGCGTTTCGCCCGCCTCTATCCAGGCTTCATGCTTTGCGTGACCATGAGCTTCGCGGTCGTCGCCGTTTTCGGCGCGCCGCTGCTTTCGACCTCCTTTGCCCAGTATGCCGCGAACCTCTCCATGGTGGCGCCGGTCTTCGGCCAGCCCTTCATGGATGGCGTCTACTGGTCGATCGTCCTGGAGCTGATCTTCTACGGCTGGGTGACGCTCGCCATTGCGGCCGGCATCTTTCGCGGCAGGAAGCTGGAGTTGATCTTCATCTGGCTGGCGATCTCGGCGCTGAACGAATTCTTCATCTGCAGCCGCGCGGTCAGGCTTCTGTTCATCACCGAGTTCGGCCCCTTCTTCGCCACCGGCCTGCTGGTCCACCACCTTCATGCGCACGGCCGCTCGAGGCCGGCTTTGCTGCTTCTGGCGACCGCGTTCCTGATGTCCAGTTGCACCCTCTCAGTGACCCAGCAGTGGATGCAGGAGGCCTATGGCGCTACCGTCTCGACAGCCAATCTGGTGGCCGCCAATGCCGTCATGCATGCGGCGCTGATCGGCGCGGTGCTGTTGCGCAATCGTGTCCGCTCATCAGCGATCACCCTGGCGCTCGGCGGCCTGACCTACCCGCTCTACCTTCTGCACCAGAACATCGGCTATCTCGTCATCAATGCTGCCACTCCGCTGGCCGGCAAATGGGTGGCCGCCCTCGGCTGTGTCGGGTTGATGCTCTTTGTCTCCTGGGCGATCTGGCGCTATTTCGAACGGCCGGCGCAGCGCGTGCTCAGGCTCCGGCTTGGGCGGGCGGTTGAGGTTGGGCGATTGAGGTTGCGTCGCACCATCGCTCAGCCGGCCGAATGAAAAAGGGCGCCAAGCGGCGCCCTTTTTGTCTTGTTTTCCAATCGTTTACTGCGGCAGCTTGTCGTCGACGCCCTTGACGTAGAAATTCATGCCCAGCAGCGTGCCGTCGTCGGCTACTTCGCCGTCCTTCAGCCACGGCGAGCCGTCCTGCTTGGCGATCGGCCCGGTGAAGGGGTTCCAGCCATCGGCGATCTTCTTGGCGGTCGCCTCTGCCATCGCCTTGACGTCGTCGGGCATGTTGGTGAACGGCGCGAGCTTGACCGCTCCGTCCTTGATGCCGAGCCAGACATTGTCCGGCTTCCAGGTGCCGTCGATAGCGGCCTGGACACGGCTGATGTAGTACGGGCCCCATTCGTCGGTGAGGGAGGTCAAGGCCGCGTTCGGCGCGAACTTGATCATGTCGGAGGACTGGCCGAAGCCGTGCAGCTTGCGCTCCTCCGCCACCTGCAGCGCGGCGGTGGAATCGGTGTGCTGGACGACGATGTCGGCGCCCTGGTCGAACAGCGCCTTGGCGGCGTCGGCTTCCTTGCCCGGATCGAACCACGAGTTCACCCAGACGATCTTGGCCTTGAAGTTCGGGTTGATCGACTGCGCGCCGAGCATGAAGGAATTGATGCCCATCACCACTTCGGGGATCGGGAAGGAGACGATGTAGCCGGCGACGCCGGCCTTCGATTCCTTGGCGGCGATCTGGCCGAGCACATAGCGGCCTTCATAGAAGCGCGCGTTGTAGATGCCGAGATTGTCGCCGGTCTTGTAGCCGGTGGCGTGCTCGAACATCACCTTCGGGAATTTCTTGGCCACCTTCACTTCGGCGTCCATGAAGCCGAAGGAGGTGCCGAAGATCAGCTTGCAGCCTTCGCGCGCCAGGCGCTCGAAAGCGCGGTCGGCGTCGGGGCCTTCCGAGACGTTTTCGAGATAGGCGGTCTCGACCTTGTCGCCGAGCGCCTTCTCCACCTCGAGGCGGCCCTGGTCGTGCTGGTAGGAATAGCCGAAGTCGCCGATCGGACCCGTATAGACCCAGCACGCCTTCAGCTTGTCGGCGGCTTCGGCCGTTGCCGCGAGCGAAATGGCCGCGGTCGTGGTCATCAGGGCAATAAGCAGTTTTTTCATCGTGTTACCTCTCTGAGTTAAGCCTTGGAGCTTCCCGTCTTTTTGTTGTTGTCAACGATCCGGAACGAATGGCTGCCCCAACGAAGCCGGCGTGTTCATCATCGTCAGACGCTTGTTGCGCGAGATTAGAACGAGAACCACGATGGTTGCCAGATAGGGCAGTGAAGAAAGCATCTGCGAAGGTATCGGAATGCCAAAAGCCTGTGCATGAAGCTGGCCGATCCACACCGCGCCGAAAATATAGGCGCCAGCCAGCACCCGCCACGGCCGCCAGGAGGCGAACACCACCAGAGCCAGCGCGATCCAGCCGCGCCCGGCGCTCATGTTCTCCACCCATTGCGGCGTGTAGACCAGCGACAGGTGTCCGCCGGCAAGACCGGCGCAGGCGCCGCCGAAGATCACCGCCAGGTAGCGGTAGCGGATGACGTGGATGCCCAGCGCATGCGCCGAGCTGTGGCTGTCGCCGATCGAGCGCAGCGTCAGTCCCGTGCGGGTCTTGAACAGGAACCACATGACGGCGGCGGTCAGCGCGATCGAGATGTAGAAGACCGGGTCCTGGCCGAAGATGAGCTTGCCGACGACCGGGATCGAGCTCAGGCCGGGGATGTCGAGATTGGGCAGGCGCTGGCCGGGCTGGCCGACGAAGCTCGTTCCCATCATGCCGGAGAGGCCGAGGCCAAGCAGCGTCAGCGACAGGCCTGTCGCCACCTGGTTGGTGGCGAGCGACAGCGTCATGACGGCAAACAGCAGCGAGAACAGCGCACCCACCGCGACCGCGGCGAGCAGGCCGATCCAGGGCGAGCCGGTGAGATAGCCGGCGCCGAAGCCTCCGACGGCGCCCATGATCATCATGCCCTCGACGCCGAGATTGAGCACGCCCGAGCGCTCGACCACCAGTTCGCCGATTGCCGCGATGAGCAGCGGCGTCGCCGCCGTGGCGATGGTCAAAAGGATGTTGACGGTGATGTCCATCAGCGTGCCTCCTCCAGCTTGGGCGCGGCCTCGAGTTTTGGCGCGCTGAAGCCGATCAGACGAATGCGGTAGTGGATGAGCGTGTCGCAGCCGAGCACGAAGAACAGAAGCATGCCCTGGAAGACGCGCGCCACCTTGTCGGAGATACCGAGCGCGCTCTGCACGGCCTCGCCGCCGAGATAGGTCAGCGCCAGAACCAGGCCCGCGGCGATGATGCCGAGCGGATTGAGCCGGCCAAGGAAGGCGACGATGATGGCGGTGAAGCCATAGCCGGGCGAGATCACGGGCTGCAGCTGGTTGATCGCGCCGGAGACTTCCGAGATCCCGGCGAGGCCGGCGAGCGCCCCCGACAGGAGGAAGGTGAAGAACACCATGCGGCTGAAGCCGAAGCCGGCGAAGCGCCCTGCCCTCGGGCTCGATCCCAGCACGCGGACCTCGAAGCCTTTCAGCATGCGGCTCATCAGCAGCCAGATCAGCACCGCGGCGACCAGCGCGAAGACGAAGCCCCAATTGGCGCGCCCGGCGTCAGGCATCAGCTCGGGCAGGATTGCGGAGTCGCCGAACTGGATGGTCTGCGGGAAGCCATGGCCCTGCGGATCGCGCCAGGGGCCGCGCACCAGCCAGTCGAGGAAGAGCTGCGCGACATAGACCAGCATCAGGCTGGTCAGGATCTCGTTGGTGCTGAAGCGCGTCTTCAACAGCGCCGGGATGGCGGCATAGGCGGCACCGCCGAACATGCCGAGGATGAGCATCAGCGGCAGCACGAGCGGCCCCTCGAAGCCGGGGAACAGCACCGGGATGATCGAGCCGAAAATGGCGCCGAAGATGAGCTGCCCTTCGGCGCCGATGTTCCAGATATTGGCCCTGTAGCAGACCGACAGGCCGACCGCGATCAGGATCAGTGGCGCCGCCTTGATCGCCAGCTCGTGCAACTGCCAGACCTGGCTGATCGGCTCGATGAAATAGATCTTGAACGCATTGAGCGGATTGACGCCGAGCAGCGCGAACATGATGGCGCCGGCGATCATCGTCAGCGCGAAGGCGATGAAGGGCGACAGCACCGAAAACAGCGCCGAGCGCTGCGGGCGTTTGACGAGTTCGAGGCGCATCATGCCGTCTCCAGCGTGTGTTCGGCGTGGCCGGGCTCGGCGCCGCCCATCAA
>Ga0075365_10001062_pt1 | contig 11878 bp, 10 predicted proteins | sample EndMetdeltDD1765_FD_71387 | JGI IMG/M metagenome (GOLD analysis project Ga0075365, IMG submission 71387) | Populus endosphere microbial communities from Tennessee, USA - Endosphere MetaG P. deltoides DD176-5 | ecosystem: Host-associated > Plants > Roots > Endosphere | place: USA: Tennessee... | reverse complement strand
GCGCGGTAGCCGTGTGGCCTCTAACGGCACGCGCGCAGAGAACCGAGAGGATGCGACGGATCGGGGTGCTGGTGGGCAGCGCTGAATCCGACCCTGAGTCAGTGCCGCGCGTCACGGCATTCGAGCGAGGACTGACAGAGTTGGGCTGGGTGTCGGGACGCAACGTCCTGATCGATTACCGCTGGGCCGCTGGCGAGTACGCTCACATGCAAGGGTTGGCAAAGGAATTGGTCGAGCTCCAACCCGATGTGCTTCTCGCGAGCAGCACCCCTGTCGTGGCGGCGCTCGCCCGTGAGACAGGGACGATTCCCATCGTGTTCGTCGTCGTCTCTGACCCCATCGGCAGCGGCTTCATCGAAAGCCTGGCTCGCCCTGGCGGCAATATGACCGGCTTCATCAACATCGAATCTTCACTGGGAGGCAAATGGCTTGAGCTGCTCAAGGAAACCGCGCCGCGCATCAGCCGGGTGGCAGTGATGTTCAACCCGGACACGGCACCCCACGCGGAATATTATGTGCGTCCATTCGAAGGCGCTGCCGCGTCGCTCGCGGTCAAGCCTTCCACTGCGCCCGTTCGCAGCGTCACCGACATCGAACGAGCCATATTCGACCTAGGACGCGCTGCGGCGAGCGGTCTCATCGTGCTGCCGGACACGTTCACCACAGTTCACCGCAGAGCGATTATCTCGGCTGCGGCAAGTAGCAACGTTCCAGCGATTTATCCGTTTCGGTACATGGCCGGAGATGGTGGTTTGATTTCATATGGCGTTGATCTCGTCGACTTGTACCGCCGCGCAGCGCCTTACGTTGACCGCATCCTCAAAGGCGGCAAGCCCGCTGATCTACCCGTGCAGCAGCCTACCAAGTTTGAGTTCGCCATAAACCTCAAGACCGCCAAGGCGCTTGGCCTGGACGTGCCATCCGCTCTGCTCGCCCGCGCCGACGAGGTGATCGAATGAGGCGGCGCGAGTTCATCATGATGCTCGGCGGCGCGGCCGCGTGGCCGCTGGGTGCGCGTGCGCAGCAGGGGAAATTAGCGCGGGTCGGCGTGCTGGCGCTGACCAGTACGGACGCGCAGTCTCTTGCGAGGGCGCTTCGGGAAGGATTGCGCGAGTTCGGATATGCCGAGGGACAGAATCTTACCTTCGAATTTCGGTCGGCGGACGGGAATGTTGATCGGCTACCCGCGTTAGCGGCCGATCTGGTTCGCCTGCCGGTCGACGTGATCGTGGCGACGTTCACGCCGTGCGCCTTGGCGGCGAAGCAGGCGACAACGACCATTCCGATCGTCATGGTGGCGGTTGCTGATCCGGTCGGCGCCGGGCTCGTGCAGAGTCTCGCGCGCCCCGGCGGGAACATCACTGGTTTCTCTAACATGGGCGCCGAGACGGCGGGAAAGAGCGTCGAACTGTTGCGGGAGATGCTGCCCCAGCTGCGTCGCGTCGCAGTGCTGGCCAACCCGGTCGATCCATTCACGAGGCCACTCCTGGAGCAGGTCCATCTCGCCGGGCGCACGACCGGCATCGAGATCGCGCCCGTTGCTATGGCCAGGGGATCCGACGAGCTGGAGGCTGCCTTCGCTACGATGTCACAAGAGCGAGCGGAAGCCGTCGTCGTGCAAGGAATCTTCTTTTCCGGGACAGTGGCTGATTTGGCGGTCAAGTACCGTCTGCCAAGCGCATCGGTGCTGCGCCAATTCGCGCAAGCCGGCGGCCTGATTTCATACGGCGCCGATGTGTCCGACATCTTTCGGCGAAGCGCCGTGCTCGTACACAAGATCCTGCAGGGCACGAAACCTTCTGATTTGCCGGTCGAACTGCCGACGAAGTTTGATCTTGTCGTCAACCTCAAGACGGCCAAAACGCTTGGCCTCGATGTGCCTTGGTTCCTGCAGCAACGCGCCGACGAGGTGATCGAGTGAGGCGGCGCGAGTTCATCATGCTGCTCGGCGGCGCGGCGGCCGCGTGGCCGCTCCCCGCGCGCGCGCAAACGTGGCCAACGCAGGTTGCGCGCATCATCTGCCCGATCGCGGCCGGCGGGGGAGTCGATGCGACTGGCCGGATCGTCGCAGCCCAGCTATCCCAGATTTGGGGCCAGCAGGTCGTGGTCGAGAACAAGACCGGGGCCAGCGGCAACATCGCGGCCGAATTCGTCGCGCGTTCCGGCGCTGATGGTTACACCATTTATCTTGCTACGTTTCCGCATGCCACCAATCGCTATCTGTACGCCTCGCTCGGATACAATCCGGTCGCTGACTTCGCCCCCGTCACGCTGATTGGCCTCTACCCCCTGATGATGGTCGTGCCAAACTCGTCTCCGGCGCGCTCGGTGAGGGAGTTCATCGCCCACGCGCAGACGAACAAGCTCAGCTATGCCTCTTCAGGCCATGGGACGTCGCTGCATCTTGCCGGCGAACTGTTCAAGCGCAACGCCGGCATTGAAATGACGCACGTGCCCTATCGTGGAGCGGGACCGGCCTTTAGTGATCTCATCCCGGGCCGCGTCGATGCGATGATCAATTTTACGTCGTCGAGCCTGCCGCTGGTACGCCAAGGCCAATTGCGGGCGCTCGCGGTGACCACCGCCGACCGGCTGTCAGTTGCGCCTGAGATACCGACGATGACGGAGGCCGGTGTTGCGGGAGTGGCGGTTTCCTCATGGTCGGCATTCTTTGTTCCCGCCAGGACGCCCCAGGACATCATCAGAAAAATTCACACCGATACGGTTGCAGCCCTCGCTGAACCGGCAGTCAGAGACAAGCTGGAACAGAGCGGTGTCGTGGTCATCGGCTCTACGCCGGATGAGCTTACATCGTTCCTGAACTCCGAGATGGATAAATGGGGACAGGTTATCAAAACAGCGAACATCAGAGCCCAGTGATGCTGCCGAGCCGGGCGGGCACGCCTCTGCCGCCGCCGGGTTCCAGGCTTGGCTGTGGCTGCGAACAGTCTGATCACCAACCTCAAGAGCGCCAAGGTGCTCGGCCTCATCGTCCCGTTTCCGTTGATCGGCCGCGCCGACGAGGCGATCGAATGAGACGCGAGACGGAGGTACGGCGATGAAACTTTTCCACCGCAGACAATTTCTGCATCTGGCCGCCGGCGCGGCGGCGCTCCCGGTTGTCTCGCACATCGCAGGAGCGCAGACCCATCCGTCCCGGCCGGTGACCTTGATCGTCTTCGTCCCCGCCGGCGGCACGCCCGACATCATCGCGCGGCTCGTTGGTCAAGCGCTGTCGCAGCGGCTCGGACAGTCGGTGGTCATCGACAACCGGCCGGGCGGCGGCGGCAATCTCGCTTTGCAGGCGGTCGCGCGCGCACCGGCCGACGGCTACACGCTGCTGCTGGTCGCCACCCCGCACGCCATCAACGTGACGCTCTATGAGAAGAGCCCCATCGCCGTCACGCGCGACATCATTCCGGTCGCGAGCATCAACAAGGATTCTTTCGTCCTGCTGGCGAATCCGTCGTTCGCGGCCAAGACAGTCGCCGAGTTCCTTGCTTACGCCAAAGCCAATCCCGGCAGGATAAACCTGGGCTCGAGCGGGACCGGAAACTTGACCCATCTCACCGGCGAGCTGTTCCGGATGATGACCGGCATCGAGGTGGTCCACGTGCCGTATCGGGGCACGCCCGCGGCGCATTCGGCACTCCTGGCCGGCGACCTGCATGCGTTGTTCGACGCCGTTGGCTCGGCGGTGCCGCAAGTCCAGTCGGGCGCGTTGCGTGCGCTCGGCGTGACGTCGACGACGCGCCTGCGGGTGCTGCCGGACATCCTGCCCATCGGCGATGTTGTTCCGGGCTTCGAGGTGACCGGCTGGCTCGGCATCGGAGTTCCCAAGGGCACGCCGCCCGACATCGTCGAGCGGCTCAATCGGGAGGTCAACGCGGCGGTCGCCGATCCCGCGGTGAAGGCACGGATGGCCGATCTCGGCAGCGAGCCGCTTTCCGGTTCGGTCGCCGACTTCGCAAAGCTCGTCACGGAGGAAACCGAAAAGTGGGCCAAGGTGGTCAAGTTCGCGGGCATCAAGGCAGAGTGATCGCAGCCTCGGCTGACATTCCATGAATTCCGTTTCGCGAATCGCGGGTGCCCGCCCGCCGATCAGATGGTGAATAAAGGATGCTGATTGCTGCGGATGGCCGCTGTCGGAGCAGTAGCGTACCTGTCGCACGCACACCGCGTAGCTCCGATCACGGAATTCGCGACTGCCTCATTGTGAATCGGCAAATGCCTTAACGAACGGCCGACCGGAGCCAGGCGCGGAAGTCCAGCTACTCCACCTTGATGCCGGCAGCCTTGATGATCGGCCACCACTTCTCGATCTCGGCCTTTTGCAAGGCACCCAATGCTTCGGGCGACCTCTGGTCGGATCGCGGAAGCTGCGCCTCCTGGGCCGCGAGCTGCCGGCGCAGGTCGGGCTCGTCCAACGCCGCCACCACGGCGCCGTTGAGCTTGTCGATGATCTCGCGCGGCGTGTCTTTCGGCGCCCACAATCCATACCATGCCGATACATAGAGTCCCGGTAGCCCGGCCTCGTCGACGGTCGGAACGTCGGGCAAGGAGGCAAGGCGAGTCTTTGCCGCCACCGCGTAGGGCCGCAGCGCGCCGCTGCGGTAGAGCTGGGCCGAGCTCCCGCTCACCTGATCGAACAGAAGCGTGACGTGCCCGGCGATCACGTCGGTGTTGGCCGCGGCGCCGCTGCGGTAAGGCACGATCGTCAACGGCACGCCGGCCGCGTTCTGGAAGTAGATGCTGGCGAGGTGAGCGATCGATCCGATGCCCGCCGTTGCCGTCGACGCCTGGTCCGGATTGGCCTTGAGCCAGGCGATCAGCGAGGGCAGGTCGGTTGCCGGCACCTGCTTCTTGGCGACCAGGACGTACACGTTCGACGGCAGCAGGGCGATCGGCTGCAGATCCTTCAGGAGATCATAGGGCAGGCCGTACAAGGCGCCGTTGAACACGTGCGTCCCGAGGTGGCCGATGCCGATGGTGTATCCATCGGGGGCCGCGCGCACGACCCGGTCGACGCCGAGCGAGCCGGCGGCGCCCGGCGCGTTCTCGACCACGATCGGTTGCCCGAGAGAACCCTGCAGGCGCTGGCCCAGCATGCGCGCGAGCGTGTCGGCTGGACCTCCGGACCCGAACGGCACGACGATGGTGATCGGCCGCGACGGATAAATTTGTGCCGAGGCGACGGTCGCCCAGTGCAGCAACAGGACGAAGACGGCGGCGAGGCGAATGCGCATCGTGAGGTTTCCTTCCGGCAGAAAACTGAGCTGTGCTCAGATCACTCCGATCCGTTCTCGCTGACGATCCGCAACGCGCGCACGAACCGCGAGTTGCCGACGTACCAGCCGACGAGAGCCGTCAGCTCGACGATCTCCTGCGGCGAGAACGCCTGCCTGAGCGCCAGGAAGACGCTGTCCTCGACCTCGCCGCTGCGCGCCGCCTGATCGACAAAACGCAGCGCGGCGCGCTCCCGCGCGTCGAAGAGCGAGGAGGTTTCCCAGCGGGGCAACGCATCGATATTGGCCGCCGCCACTCCGCAGCGAAGCGCGATCGGTCGATGCACCGACTGCTCATAAGCGGAGTCGTTGACCTGAGCGATGCGCAGGATCAGCAGCTCCTGCAGCGCACGCGGCAGCGAGGAGTCCTCCCGCAGCGCCCGCGCATAAGCCGCCTGGGCGCGGAGCATCTTCGGCGCCTGCCCGACAGCGCGGTGAATGTTGAGGAGCCGGCCGCGGCTCTCGCGGATGCGCCGATACATGTCGGCGAGGACGGGATCCTCGATCGGCTCCGCGAGATCGCCGAAGCGGGACACGGCGCCCGGGGGATCGGCGATATTGCCGGCGCTCGCGCGGCTGGAATCGTCTGATTGCGGCGCCATCCGCGGATCCTTTGTCGGGCTTGACGACTCAAACTTACGAACTGCCGCCCCGGCCGTCAAATTCGACAGGACTGCGCCGGTGTGATCCGGCACGCCCAAGGCGCGGAGGACGTCTCCGCCAACTTTGCGCTTGCAAAATCCGTTCATTAATGAACTATCGGCGTTCCCTCGCCGAGCCGCGGCCGGGCCGCGGGTGCCCGGGACATGGCTCGCGCCAGGCGATCAGGGCTTTTGGCAAAGCAGCATGGATAGACGATCGGCCAAAGCCCGGAGACGCGCGTTGCGGCGCATGTCCGGTACTGCCGTTCGACCGCAAAAGAGATCGGCGGCAAAGCGCGGGGCGCCGGGACGCCGCGTCGGCGGCCGGCCACCGCAAGCCGCAGGTCCAAAGACGACGGGGACCGCGTTGCGCGAAACCTATCGCGCCTTCGCCCGCGATCTGTCGCGGCGATTGCAGCCGCATGGCGTTACGCTCTTCATGTGGTTCGTGCTGCGCGTGCTGTGGAAGCGCGACGGTCTGAGCCAGGTCGAGATCGCACGGGCAGCCGACCGGCAAGCCTCGGCGATCGTCAACGTGGTGCGAGCGCTGCAGAAGGCCAGGCTGGTGCGGGTGTCCCGGAGCGCCGAGGATGGCCGGCTGTCGTTGGTGCGCTTGACCACGGCCGGCCGCGATTTCGAGCCAGTTCTGACCGAGCACAGCCGGCGCCTGAACCAGGTCGCGTTGCGCGGGTTCACCCGTGCCGAGCAGCGAAGCCTGATGGACATGCTCGAACGTCTGCAACAGAACATCCGACGCAACAACGAAGCGTGACGTGCGGATCGGGAGCGAGAACGCCTATGTCTCCATCTCTGCCTGACGATATCGCGTGCACGATCCTGGACCGAATGCTGCTGATCCGCCGGTTCGAGGAGGCGGTGCTCAGGCTCTCATACGAGAAGCAGTTCGTCGGCCACTATCATCTCTACATCGGGCAGGAAGCGACCGGCGCCGCCACCATGTCGGTGCTGGAGGAGCGGGACTATCTCTCCACCACCCACCGCAACCACGGACACGTCATTGCGCGTGGCGCCGATCCCGGCGCAGCCATGGCGGAAATTCTCGGTCGTGCCACGGGCCTCAACGGCGGTCGCGGCGGCACCATCCATTTGAGCGCGCCCGATCTCGGGTTCGTTTCGACATCGGGCATCGTGGGAGGCTGCATCGCGCTGGGGACCGGCGCGGGTTACGCGTGCCGGCGCCGCAATAACGGTGCGGTCGCGGCGGTGTTCTTCGGCGACGGTGCGCTCGAGGAAGGGGTCAGTTTCGAAGCGCTGAACATCGCGTCGCTCTGGCAGCTGCCGGTGGTGTTCCTGTGCGAAAACAACAGCTCCGGTTCGTGGGCGCCCGGGGAAGGATATCCGACCCTGGTTCACGCGAGCAGCGATCTCTGCAGCATCCCGCGCTCCGTGAACATTCCGACGGTGCGGATCGACGGCGCCGACGCAGCGGCGGCCTTCGCAGCCATCAGGGATGCGGTCGACCATTGCCGCGCCGGGAAGGGACCGTTTTTTGTCGAGGCGGTGACCAGGCGCTGGCCCGGCAGCAATCCGCTCTGGCCCGAGCCGGTCACCGGCGAAACCGATATCGGAATGGCGACAGGCGAGACGAAGCCGTCGGGCGATCATGCCGACTGGCTCGAGAATCACGACCCGGTCCTGCGACTGGGGCGTGCGCTGGCCAAAGATGACGCGGCAATCGAACGGATCAGATCGCTCGATGAGCGGGCGCGCCGGCGGATCGAGGCGGCGGTCAAGTTTGCGATCGGCAGTCCATTGCCGGCTGCGCGCACCGCCTACGACCACGTTTTCGCGTGAGGAGGAGCCATCCATGGCCACGCAGAGCTACGCGGCTGCCCTGGTTGACGCGCTCTATGACAGCCTGGCCGACGACGACCGGGTCAGCCTGATCGGCAGCTACGTTCTGGGGCTCGGCCCGCAACGGCATTTGATGGACCGTCTGCGCACGGATTTCCGCGACCGGATTGACGACCCGCCGACGTCGGAGGCTGGAGCGGCGGCCGTGGGCATCGGCGCAGCCATGGCCGGAATGAGACCGTTCGTCGACCTCGGCACCGCGGCCTTCAGCTTTCTGGCCTGGTCGCAGGTGATCAACGAGGCGCCGGTCAGCTATTACATGTCGGGCGGACGCATAGCCGTGCCGGTCACCTTCCATCTCTTGCACGGGGTCCGCGGCGGCGGGGCCGCGCAGCACAGCCAAAGCCCGCAAAGCATGATGGCCAATGCGCCGGGACTCGAGATCGTCGCACCCTCGACCGCTGCCGACGTTTACGGGCTGGTTCGTACAGCGTTCAAGAGCAACAACCCGACGGTGATCGCCAGCCATGCCAAGCTCCTCGGCATCGAAACCGAGGTGCCGGACGAGAAGAAACCGATTCCGTTCGGGCGCGCCGACATCAAGCGGCGGGGACGCGATGTGACCGTGGTCGCCAATTCGCTGATGGTGCACTACAGCCTCGCGGCCGCCCAAAGCCTGGCGCGAGACGGAATCGACGTGGAGGTCGTCGACCTGCGAACGCTGGCCCCGCTCGACGAAGATGCCATTCTTGAATCGGTCGGCCGGACCGGGCGCCTCGTTGTCGTGGATGAATGCCCGCTGCGCTGCGGGTTCGCCTCGGAGGTGTCCGCCACGGTTGCCGAACGGGGGTTCGATCTGCTCAAGGCGCCGATCCGCCGTGTCACGCGGCCGCAGGTCCCGGTGCCCTACAGTGCTCCGCTCGAGGCGGAGCTGACGCCCGACCCGGTCAAGATCGAAGCCGCGGTCAGGGCGGTCGTCGGCCACGCATGACCCCGGCGATCTGCGGTCCGAGCCGGAAGGGCGCAGGCCCTTCGGCCCGCGCAAAGGCATAAGACTCCCGATCTGAGCTTCCCGTGGATGAACGTGGGGCTTGTCGGTATTCCGGAAAACACTCGAGTGACGGGGGATTGAGCTGTTGTGGGCGCGCAACAAGGGAGGTTGATCCGGCATCGGGAGAATGGTCCCGTATCGTCATAAGAAGCAGCCGCCCGGGGAAAACACCCGGTGCGCTCGAGAAACTTTCCGCAGGAGGAAACGCAACATGTCTGTTCGACCCATGGTGAGGCACGCCATCGCCGCGCTGGCGATTTTGGCCGTGTTGCTCAGCGGCAAGCCAGCAGGCGCCGAGACCTACCCGGCGGGCAAGATCACGATCATCGTTGCGTTCGCGCCCGGAGGATTTGCCGACACGACGGCGCGCTTTGTCGCTGAAGGTCTGAGGGAGCGGCTGCGCCAGACCGTCGTAGTGGAGAACCGTGCGGGAGCCGGCGGGAGTATTGCCGCGTCGCTCGTCGCGCAGGCGGCGCCGGACGGCTACACCCTGCTCGCCACCACGACCGCGCTTGCCATCAACGAGACGCTCGCTGCCAACAAGCAATTCTCCGCGAACGACCTCAAGACGGTGGCGATCGTGACGGCGAACCCGGAAGCTCTCGCAACGAGCCCGAGCAATCCTGCCGACAGCTTGCCCGCTTTCATCAAGGCGATGAATGGCAAGGTCATCAATTTCGGCTCTGCCGGAGTCGGCACTGGATCGCACATCGAGGCCGAATATTTCTTCAAGATTCTTGCCAAGGTGCCGGCGCAGCATATTCCGTTTCAGGGCGGTGCGCCGGCCGTCACTGCCGTGATGGGCAATCAAGTCGATCTGCTCGCGGCCACTCTCAGTGGGGAAGTGGCCGGGCAGATTCGCGCCGGCAAGCTCAAGGGGCTTGGGATCGCAGCCGACAAGCGCGCGGCGGCGGTGCCGAATGTGCCGACTTATGCGGAGCAGGGCTTCCCGAATTTCACCGCCGCGTCCTGGGTCGGATTTTTTGCGCCGGCGAAGACCGATCCGCGAGTTCTGGAGACGCTCAACCTCGCCATCAACCAGGTGCTCACGAGCCCGGACATTCAGGCAAGGCTTGCCAGCCTCGGATTCGATCCGATCGCCGGATCGCAGGTCGAGGCCGACAAGATGTTCAATGACGAAATCAGAAAGTGGGGAGATATGGTGAAGGCGTTGAACCTGTCCATCAGATAGCGGACGCCTCCGGTGCAACCTCACTGTCCGGGTGGAAGCCTTACGGGCACAAGCTCCCATGTCTGTTATGTTCGCAGCAGATGTGAGCCACTTCACACCTGGAAGGGCAGGCCGGGGACACTATCACCGGGTTGAACGAAGGCTGCCCCCAGACTGGCGCCCGCCCGATTGCGCAAGAGCAGGCTCTCCGAGCCCGGTACGAACAATTCGTGGGCCACCGCCCGGGCTGGTGTAGCGCGAGCGCCAAGGAGCCCTCATGCCCAAGGATCCGCCGTTTCACGATGTCTCCGTCTACATTGAGCAGGACGGAACGAACAAATTCAAAATACAAAGCGACCAACTCGAACAAATTGGAAAGCAACTACGGGGGCGGCGTGAGTTTTCGCCTTTCCAGTCCATCATTCTGCCTCTGATTGTCAGTGTTGCCACACTCATCTTCAGCTCCGCCTTTCAGTATGTCAGCTGGTTCAACTCGGTGGGCGTGAAGGAAGCAACCGACATAGCCGAGCAGGCGGCGCGCACGTATGAAAACTCGGCAGCCGCGATTGGTGCGCGCCACTATGCGACGCTCGTGTTCCTCCCTTCTCTCAGAGACCTTGTTCACGCGAAAAGGGATCTTATTCACGCGAAGGCCAAAATGAATGCCGTGCTGGGAGCCAGGGCGCAGGGTAAAGGACTAAAAGAGAGAGGTCTCTTTCATGCGCAGGCCAGTGCACCAACACGAGCTTCCGACGCCGAACGCTCGCTGCTAAGCGCTGTGGTGCAGAGTACCGACGACATAAAGGACAACGAAATTTCCTTGCATAAGTTCGATCTGGATATCAAGCAAAAGCGCTACGCATCCTACTATGAGCAACTCAAGTTATGGAACGAAAATTATGATCGCCTGCTGAGCGAGATCGAATATGCGCTCGACAGGCCAGTCTTCGGGCAGGCCGATAAAACAAACGAAGACCTTCGAATCAACCGGGCCAAAATAACTCCGATGAATTGCGCCAATTACTTGCACACCGAAGAGCTGCAAAGGCTGAAGCTGAACTCACACAGTTTGAAACTGAGGTTTGCGGTCATAAACAACTGCTTTATGGAGGCCCATAGCCAGTTAGACGGTCAACGCATGGATGCGATGTCGAATTCTTCGCCGGACTTCAGCAAACCCATCGAGGATAAAATCAGGGACCGGTCAAAGGCGCTTTTGGCGATGGCAAACGAATTTCGCTGCTACGCACACCGACGGATCGATTATTACAACCGTCAAAAGGAGCTGGCCATCTTCAGTATCTCGTATGTCTGGAGATCTCTGACCGACGCAACGAAGGCCGCCGCTCTGAAACATTTCGAAGACACGGCCAACAGTTGTGGTGGGCCAAAGCAGCCTGCCTGACCGGAGGCTGAAAACTCTGCAACTTTTCGGGATCCTGCTCAGAACTCGGCGTGCGCTCGTGCCGAGAAGACCGAAACCGGGCCGCGGTCGGCGTTATGCGCCGGATTCACCAGTAGCTGGTAGTCGAAGGTGAGCATGGCGCCGGGCGCGACGTTCATGGCGTAGAAGGTCTCCAGAATGCTTTCGGACCGGTAGTTCAGGCGCCCGTCACCGACCAGGATTCCGAGGCCTCCCGCCGCCAGATAGTCGCGGTGATCCTGCGAGATGCTGTTGATGGCTCCGGCAAGGCCGATCCTGTCGGCCGGCCGTCCCCATGCCGTGCCCAGAATCGATGTTCCGAACGAGAGGCTGGAGTCGATGTCGGTGAACGCCATGATCTCGTTCTTGCCGTCGTTCCAGCTCCACCGTCCGAACACCCCGATCGTGTCGGTGATGGCTTGCTCGACGTTCACATAGTAGCCGTACTTGGTACGTCCCTTGCGCGTCAGCACCAGCGCGTCGGTCGGATCC
>Ga0075365_10001061_pt1 | contig 11878 bp, 11 predicted proteins | sample EndMetdeltDD1765_FD_71387 | JGI IMG/M metagenome (GOLD analysis project Ga0075365, IMG submission 71387) | Populus endosphere microbial communities from Tennessee, USA - Endosphere MetaG P. deltoides DD176-5 | ecosystem: Host-associated > Plants > Roots > Endosphere | place: USA: Tennessee... | reverse complement strand
GCTCTCGCCCGCACCAGATCCCGTGCCGGGATCGAGGCCTTCAGCGCCGGCAGCAAACCCAAGGCGCTGCACCCCAATGCGCTGCGCGTGCTGCGCGAACGAGGCATCGACGCGACCGGTCATCATTCCAAGCATCTGGACGTGTACGCGGAGACGCGCTTCGACCGGGTCATCACGCTGTGCGACCGAGTCCGCGAGGTCTGCCCGGAGTTCCCCGGCCATCCCGAGGCCATCCACTGGAGCATCCCCGACCCGGCAGCGTCCGGCGAGGACGACGAAGCGACCTACCCGGCGTTCGAGCGCACCGCCGACGAGCTGGAGACTCGCATCGGCTTCCTGCTCGGCGCTCTCGGCAATCCGACAACGACCGGCGCCCACGAGGCGCACGAGACAACAGGAGAAGCATCATGACGACACCTGATGAGATGGTGAATGTCCGCTACATGGTCGACGACGTCCAGAGCGCCGTCGACTTCTACACCAAGTACCTCGACTTCGAGGTGCTCAACAACTTCGGCCCCGCCTTCGCCGACGTGTTGCGCGGTCATCTGCGCTTGCTGCTCAGCGGCCCGCTCAGCTCTGCGGGTCGGCCGATGCCCGACGGGGCGACGCCGGGCCCCGGCGGTTGGAACCGGATCCACCTCTGGGTCGATGACATCGGCAGTGAGGTCGCCCGGCTCCGCGACGCGGGCCTCACATTCCGCAACGACATCGTCTCCGGCCCGGGCGGTTCGCAGATCCTGCTCGAGGACCCGTCCGGCAACTTCATCGAGCTGTTCCAACCAGCCGGGACCTGACCGACTGGATGGCGGTCGACGTCTGGAATGCGACGGAGCGATACGTTGCGTCGGGTGGCCGTGATCGAACTGACCAAGGAGCGAGCGTGTCGGATCGCGATCAGCGCACAGCTGTTGACGGCGGATCGCCCGCGCACCCTGCTCGACACAGTGCGCGGCCTGTGTTCGATGCAGCTCGACCAGACGGCGGCCATCGCACCGAGTGCCGACCTCGTCGCGTGGAGCCGCCTCGGCGATGCGTATCGCCCCGAGCACATGCGTGCCGGACTCGAGACCGATCGCACGCTGTTCGAGTACGGAAACCTGCTGTACCCGATGAGCGATCTCGATCTCTACCGCCCGGTGATGGCGGCATGGCCCGGTGAGAGTTCGGGATGGCACGACCGAATCCGCTCGTGGATGAAGGTCAACGAGCGTTTCCGGCGCTACATCGTCGCCGAACTCGAACGGTCCGGCCCGCTGCAGGCCAAGGATCTCGACGACCGCAGCGTCGAGCCGTGGGCGTCCTCGGGCTGGAACAACAACCGCAACGTGCCGTTGATGCTCGAGTTCATGGAGGCACGTGGCGAGATCGCCGTCACCGCCCGCGAGCGACGGCAGCGGGTGTGGGACCTCGCCTCACGTGTGCACCCGGAACCAGCCGGTGTGATCGAGCCCGACGAGGCAGCGCAGCAGCGCCGGCAACGACGGATGCAATGGCTCGGAATCGCGAGGGAGAAAGCGGCCGACGGCGCCGGCCTGCCAGCGGTGGTGGAGGGCGTCGCCGGAACCTGGCGCGTCGACCCAGACGCGCTCGATCGTCCGTTCCAGGGTCGCACGGCGATGCTCTCGCCGTTCGATCGCCTCGTGCAGAACCGCGAGCGCCTTCGTGACCTGTTCGACTTCGACTACTGCCTGGAGATGTACCTTCCGGCCGCCAAGCGCCGTTGGGGCTACTACGCGCTGCCCGTGCTCCACCACGATCGGTTCATCGGCGCAGTGGATGCCAAGGCCGACCACAAGACCTCGACGTTGCGGGTGCTCACCATCAGCGTCGAACCTGACACAGGGTTCGAGGAGCTCCACGCGATCGACGACGAGATTGCAGCACTTGCATCATGGCTCGGGCTGGGCACCATCACTCGGCCGTGAGCGGCTCGTGTCGGTCGACTCTCGGGTCGGCGGGGCGTGTCTGTACGGTCTAGCCCTGTGACAGAGGCAACTCGCAATCCACACGCTGCAACGCCATTCGACGACGACGACGATTCCATTGCAGCCGCGCTGGAGGACGTCAGCATCCCCGCGCTGCTGTGCTCGCTCGTGCACATGACCGGCGATCCCGCGTGGATTCGCGGCGAGCTTCGGCCACAGGGCGCGATGATCAACGAGCACCAGGGCTACATGTCGGAAGAGGCCAAGGCCGAGGTCCGCCGGCGTGCCGTGCCCGCCATCGCTGCCTACCGGGACTCGGGTTGCGTGCCGTTCATCCCCGATGCCCAACTGGCGCACGAGATGATGTCGTTCATCGCCGCTGGCGAGGTGGAGGACGCGGTCGTCGACATGTTCCTCGACGACCTTCACCTCGACGGTGCGGACAGCGGAGCCATCACCTGGCGGGACGAGATCCCGGCCGATCAGCGCGAGGCCGCACACACCGTGGTCATCGGGTGTGGTGAGTCCGGCATCCTCGCCGGCATCCGCCTGGCCCAGGCCGGCATTCCGTTCACGATCATCGAGAAGGGCGCAGGCCCGGGCGGCACGTGGTGGGACAACCGCTACCCGGGTGCCCGGGTCGACATCGGAAGCCACTTCTACTGCTACTCGTTCGAACCGGCGCACCACTGGAGCGAGTACTACTGCCAGCAGCCCGAGCTGCGCGACTACTTCCAGAGCGTCGTCGACAAGTACGACCTGGTGCCACACATCAGGTTCCGCACCGAGGTGACGTCCGCGAAATGGGACGAAGCATCGAACCGCTGGTCGCTCGCGCTGCGCACTTCGGACGGCGGCGCCGAGACGATCGATGCCCGCTTCGTCATCAGCGCAGTCGGTTCGCTGAACCTGCCCAAGCTGCCCGAGATCCCGGGCATGGACGACTTCGCCGGCCCGTCGTTCCACTCGGCTCGCTGGCCGGCTGATCTCGACATCACCGGCACTCGCTTCGCGCTGGTCGGCGCCGGAGCAAGTGGCTTCCAGATCGCGCCCACCATCGCCGATCAGGTCGAGCAGCTGACCGTGTTCCAGCGCACCGCGCAATGGATGTTCCCCAACGCCAACTACCACCGTCACGTGCCCGACGGCGACTCGTGGGCGATGCGCCACCTTCCCTTCTACGGACGCTGGTTTCGTTTCCTGATGTTCTACCCGGCGTCCGGTCTGAGCATCGAGCGCAATCGAGTCGACCCCGATTGGGACGACGACGGCCGCTCGATCAACGAAGGCAACGCGCAGACGAGGGAGCTGTTCGGGGGATGGATCGCGTCGCAGCTGGAGGATCGTCCCGATCTGCTCGATGTGAGCATCCCGCACTACCCGCCGTCGGCGAAACGGATGTTGCAGGACAACGGCTCCTGGTTGACCTGCCTCAAGAAGCCGAATGTCAGCCTCGTGCGCACGGGCATCGAGCGGATCGTGCCCGAGGGCATCGTCACGACGGACGGCGTGCTCCACGAGGTCGATGTCATCTGCTACGCCACCGGCTTCCGGCACAACGACTTCCTCGCGCCGATCGAGTTCGAAGGCCGCGGCGGCATCTCCCTGCACGAGCAGTGGAAAGACGAGCCAAAGGCGTATCTGGGTATGACGATGCCCGGCTTTCCCAACCTGTTCTGTCTGTACGGTCCCGGCACCAACCTGGCCCACGGGGCGAGCCTGATCTTCCAGTCCGAATGTCAGGTCAACTACGTGATGAGTGCGATCCACGAGGTGCTCGCGCGTGATGCGAACGCGATCGAGGTTCGGGAGGACGTGCACGACCGCTACGCCGAGCACTACCAGAGCGAGATCAGCCAGATGGTGTGGGCCCACTGGTCGGTGCAGTACAGCCACTTCAAGAACGCGCAGGGTCGGGTCTGGACGCTCTCGCCGTGGCCGATCCCTGTCTATTGGCAGTGGACCCGCGCGGTCGAGCTCGACGACTATCAGCTGACCTGACGCTTCAGGCCACCGCGCGGTGCGGCACCGGCATCCCCGTTTCCCACGGCACCACCGTCCCGAACTGAACCAGCTCGCCGTAGAACGACGGATCGAGATCCGCCGCAAGGGCGATCTCGATCGGCCAGACGGCGGCCTCGTCGGGCGTCTGTGCGGCGCTCATGTCCGCGAACCACGGACGCGACGCGCCGGTGTCGATTAGGCCGGGGCACAGCGCCATCAGCAGGATGCCTCGACGAAGGTCATCTGCTCGTCGCTCGGCGGCCACGGCTCGCACGGCAGCGACCTGGGCGACCTTGGACGGGATGTTGAGCCATGTACCGAAGCCGTCGTCGACAGCGCTGCCGGCCTTGACCGAAGCCCGCCATTCCTCGACGAGTCGCTCGACCGCGTCGAGCCCCTCGGTTGCGGCGTCGGCGAAGCGGGGGCGCACCCGGGCGGCGAGCTTGTCGAGCGTGCCCAGCGCGCTGGCAACGATGATCAGCCGGCCGCCGGGCCGGATCCGCGGCGCGAACTCGCGCAAGAAGCTGATCGTGGCGATGTTGTTGGTGTCGGCGACGGCGTCGACTTCGTTGGCCGCGTCGGCGTCGGGGCTCATCCGCGACGTCGCGTTGGAGAAGACGATGTCGACCTCGCCGAGCTCGGCGGCCAACCTTCTGATCGCTCGCGGGTCGCGCACGTCGAGCACCCGCGGTTCGATGACGGCCCCGCCGGCGACGCCCGCCGAAAGTTCGCCGGCGGCTGCGGCGACCCGGTCGGGGTCGCGACCAGTGAGGAGGACCCGGTCGGCCGGGGTCATGCGGGCGGCGAGTCCGGCGACGAGCGAGCGGCCGAGGTTCTGGTTGGCGCCTGTGACGAGAGCAGTGCGAGGAGTTGTCATGCGCTCGACGGTACGGGCACGTGGGCCATGCGGCAAACGACGGATTGGCATGTCAGCTATACCATTTGCGCATGAGTGAGCTGAACCCATCAGGCCTGCGCGTCCTGCTCGCCGTCGCCGAGCGCGGCTCTTTCACCGCTGCGGCGCGAGCATTGGGCTACACGCAGTCCGCCGTGTCCCGACAGGTTGCCGCGCTCGAGTCCGCCGCCGGACAGCTGCTGTTCGAGCGCCACCGTGGCGGCGTGCGTCTGACGGCAGCGGGTAGCCGGTTGCTGCCCCGGGCGCGGCACATCGTCGATGAGCTCGGCGCGGCCCTCGCCGACGCCCGGGCCACCCCGTCGGGCCGGGTGCGTCTGGGCGCGTTCCCGATCGCCGCGGCGTCGCTGGTTCCGGATGCCCTCGTGCAGCTGCGTGCCGAACGTCCCGAATTGATCATCACCCTGCGCGAGGCGACCACCCCGGCGTTGGTGCGCTCGATCCGAGCCGGAACGCTCGACCTCGCCGTCGTCGCGCAGAGCCCGCCCTACCGTCCACTCGAGACCGAATCGCCCGCTCTCGATGTGTCGACGCTCGTGGAGCGCGACCTCGTCATCGCCGTCGGCCCGGGCCACCCGTTGGCCCGGCGGCGGGCGGTCGAGGTCGGGGAGTTGACCGGGCAGGTGTGGGTCGCGAGCGCCAGCGAAGGCGGCGATTCACTGATGGGCGTGTGGCCGGGGTTGGCGGAACGGGCCGACGTCCGCTACGTGGTGCGTGACTGGCTCGCCAAACTTCGGCTCGTCGCGGCCGGGCTCGCGATCACGACCGTCGCCCCGTCGCTGGCCTCCCAGCTGCCCGCCGGCGTGCAGGTCGTGTCCGTCCGCGGCGAATCCCGCGAGCATCGGCGGCTGTCGCTGATCCGTCTGCCCGGGCCACGTGCGCCGGAGGTCACAGAGGTCGCCGATGCCCTGCGGTTCGCATGTTCCCGATGAGTGGGACGAAACTCCGCCGGGCCGTCCGTCGGGCTCGAAGGATCGTCTAGGCATGTCCGGTCACTACCGTGACGGTCGGGTCGAGACTTGGAGGGGGCCATGGTGCAGGCGCTGGACCACGAGACGGAATGGAGCGATCCGGCGATGAGCGACGCCGTGCGTCGCGTCGATGCGGTTGCCGACGAGCTCGTCGCGGCCGCCGACGAGACCGAGAGGCTCGGCAAGCTGTCAGATCGCAGTGTTCGCGCGGTCAAGGACTCGGGCGTGATGAGGCTGCTCCAACCCGAAGAGCACGGAGGCTACGCCGCCCACCCACGCGACTTCGCGGAGGCCGTGATGGCGACCGCGCGTCGGTGCGGCGCGACCGGGTGGGTCACCGGCGTCGTCGGCGTCCATCCGTGGGAGATCGCAATGCTCGACCCGCGCGTGGGTCAAGAGGTGTGGGGCGACGACCAGGACACGTGGGTCGCGTCGCCCTACACGCCGGCCGGCATCGCCGCGCGCGTCGACGGTGGCTATGTCCTCAACGGACGGTGGCAGTTCTCGTCCGGCACCGATCACGCGGACTGGGTCTTCCTCGGTGCGCTGACCGGTGATGCCACCGGCAAGATGGAGATGCCGCCCACGTTCTTGCACGTGATCCTGCCACGATCGGACTACCAGATCGTCGACGACTCGTGGAACGTTGTCGGTCTGTCGGGCAGTGGGAGCAAGGACATCGTCGTCCAGGACGCGTTCATCCCCGAGTACCGCGCAGTGCCCCACGAGGACGTCGCCGCGGGGATCGCCGCGGAGCGGGTCGGGCGCACAGAGACCCTGTACAAGTTGCCCTTCCCGGTGCTGTTCCCGCTCGGTATCACCGCGGCGGTCGTCGGCATCGCTGAGGGGGCTCTGGCGCTCCACCTCGAATATCAGCGTGAGCGCGTGAACGTTGCCGGCGCGCGCATGCGGGAGGACCCGTACTCGCTCTTCGCGATCTCCGAGGCCGCTGCCGACATCTCCGCCTCCCGGTCGCAGCTGCTCGATGGCGTGACCCAGGCGTTCGACCAGATCGAGGCGGGGCGGCCGCTCTCGCGCCAGCAGACGATGAGGATCCGTCGCAACCAGATCCGCAGCGCGTGGCGCGCGGTCACCGCTGTCGACGAGATCTTCGCCCGTTCGGGCGGTACCGCCGGGCGGCTCGAGAACCCGCTGCAACGGTTCTGGCGCGATGCCCACATGGGTCTGCAGCACTACATCCACACGCCTGGCCCCGTGTTCCACGCGAGCGCGTTGCTGGAAATGGGAGTCGAGCTCCCCGAATCGCTGCGGGGAGCCTCCTGACTCGCCTGATTCACGGCGCCGATGCGTCGGCGGCTGATGCGGCGCACGATGGTGCTCGGGGCTGACTCTGCACATCGGCGGGTACTCAGCGACGGTGCAATTCGCGTCGCAACACATCGATACCGGGGCAGCGACGATCTTCGTGCGGTGGGCCGGGTCTGGTCCGCCCTTGCTCCTGCTCCATGGGTTTCCGCAGACCAACCTGATGTGGTCGCAGGTCGCCGCCCAGCTGACCCACGAGTTCACGGTCGTGTGCGCGGACCTCCGCGGCTACGGGCAGAGCTCGTGCCCGCCGTCGTCGGCTGACCACGCGCCCTATTCCAAGCGAGCGATGGCGCTGGACATGGTCGCTGTCATGGCGGCACTCGGCCACTCCTCCTTCGGTGTCGCCGGCCACGACCGCGGCGGTCGGGTCGCCTACCGGCTTGCACTCGACCACCCGGAGATCGTGTCCGGGCTTGCGGTGCTCGACATCATCCCGACCGATGACGCCTGGGAGCGCGCCGACGCGACATTCGCGACCGCGTACTGGCCGTGGTCGTTGCTGGCCCAGCCCGAACCCCTTCCCGAAGGCTTGGTCAGCGCCGCCCCTGCGTCGGTCGTCGACGCCGCCCTCGACGGCTGGGGTTCGTCAGGCGATGCCTTCGACGAGGCGACGCGCGCGGCGTACGTCGAGGCGCTGTCCGATACAGCGCACGTTCATGCGATCTGCGAGGAGTACCGCGCCGCGGCCACCATCGATCGGTTGCACGACCAGAGCGACCGGCGCAGCGGTCGCCGCATCACCGCTCCGGTGCTTGCGCTCTGGAGCGGCACCGGTCCGCTGGACAGCTGGTATCAATCCGAGGGCGGCCCGGTCGGCGTGTGGCGACGGTGGGCGAGCGATGTTCGTGGCCGACCGATGCCGGGCGGACACTTCTTCCCCGACGAACATCCAGACGAGACCGCGGCCGAGTTGTCCGTCTTCTTCGCACCCGATGCGACAGCGTTACTATCGCCGAGTTGACCGCGGCGACGAGGAGTTGAGCATGCAGCACGGGGATGCGTCACTCGCGGTCGGCCTCGACGGCGTCGACCTCACCGACCTCGACAACTTCTCCGACGGTTTCCCGCATCATCTGTTCGAGCGGCATCGGCGGGAGGCGCCGGTGGGGTGGCACGAGCCGACCGAGCACACGCCCGACGGCGAGGGTTTCTGGTCCGTCGCCACGTACGCCGAGACGATGCAGGTGCTGCGCGAGTCGGCCAACTACTCGTCCGAGACCGGCGGAGAACGACCTTACGGCGGCACCCTGATCCAGGACCTGCCGATCGCTGGAACCGTGCTGAACATGATGGACGATCCCCGGCACGCGCGCATCCGTCGGCTCGCCGCAGCCGGCCTCACCCCGCGGATGGTGCGTCATCTGGAAGACGGACTGCGCCAGCGCGTGCGGGTCCTGCTCGACACGGTTGACACATCGACCGAGATCGACTTCCTGACCGGGCTGGCAGCCGAGCTGCCGATGCAGATGATCTGCATGCTGCTCGGCGTGCCCGAAGACGATCGCCACTGGCTCTTCGCCGCAGTGGAGCCCGGGTTCGATTACCAGGGTTCGCGCAAGTCGTTCGAGGCCGACACCTCGTCCGAGGACTTGCGGCGGCAGATGGCCGAGTACGGCGCGGCACTGATCGCGTCCCGTCGGGCGTGCCCGGCAGACGATCTGCTGTCTGTCGCGGTCCACGCCACGCTCGACGACGCCGATCCGCCGGCATTGACCGACGCCGAGCTGTACTCGTTCTTCAGCCTGATGTTCACCGCCGGGTCGGAAACGACGCGCAACGCGATCGCCGGCGGGTTGCTGGCCCTGTTGAACCATCCCGATCAGATGCGCGTGGTGCGCGACGATCCCGCGCGGCTCACCACCGCGATCGAGGAGATGCTTCGCTGGACATCGCCCTCACCCTCGAAGCGCAGGACGGCGACGACCGACGTCGAGCTTGCCGGCCACCGGATCCGAGCGGGGGAGAAGGTGGTGATCTGGGAGGGCTCGGCCAATCGCGACGAGGCCGTCTTTCACGATTCGATGCGCTTCGACGCCCGACGCGACCCGAACCCCCACATCGGGTTCGGCCACGGCATCCACTTCTGCCTCGGAGCCAACCTGGCCCGACTCGAGATGAGGGTGATGTTCGAAGAGCTGCTGCCGCGGTTCAGCTCGATCGAGCTGACCCGCCCCGTCGAGTGGACCCGCAGCAACCGCCACACCGGAATCAGGCACATGTACGTGCAGATGGAGCGTCGCCGGCCATGAGCCCTGCCCACCAAGCCGCGCAGGCGTACATCGACGCGGTCAACACCACCGATCTCGACCGACTCGCCGACCTGTTCGCGGACGACGCGACCGTGCTCCATCCGATGGGAACCTTCAACGGCACCCAGGAGATCCGCGAGTTCTACGCCGCGAGCGTGCTCGCTCACGCGCCGAAGATCGTCGCCTCCGAGTGGGTGAACGACGGCGATCACTGCATGTTCGAACTGGAGGCGTCGGTCGGCGACCGCACGTCGCACGCGATCGACCACCTCCGCGTCGACGTCGACGGCAAGATCGTCCGCATGGCGATCGCCTATCGCTGAGGGCCGAGGCCGGAGCGGAATGCCCACGCAGCAGTTCGACGACGCGACGCTGCTCGCGTTCTTTCGCCTGATCGCCGTGCACGATCTCGCCGGCGTCGGTCGGCTGCTCGATGCCTCGCCGGACCTGGCCGGTGCCGCGATTCGGACCGGCGCGAGTCGAGAAGACGCCGACACGTTCTTCGTTTCGGAGATCCGGCACTACGTCTACGCAGGAGATACGGCTCTCCACATTGCGGCCGCTGCGCACGAGCGCGTCGTGGCCGAGCAACTCATCGCCAACGGTGCCGGAGCCCGGGTGCGGAACCGTCGCGGTGCGGAGCCCCTCCATGACGCGGCCGATGGCAGTCCAGGCGCACCGCACTGGAACCCGGAGGCGCAGCGGTCGACCATCGAGTACCTCATCGGCGAGGGTGCTGATCCGAACGCGTTCGACAACAGCGGGGTCGCCGCGCTCCATCGAGCAGTTCGTACGAGAAGCGCGGGCGCAGTCGTGGCCCTCCTCGAGGGCGGTGCCGATGTGCGGCTGCAGAACAAGCGAGGGTCGACGCCGCTCCACCTGGCCGTCCAGAACACAGGCCGCAGCGACTCGGGATCGGCGGCCGCGAAGGATCAACAACTGCAGATCATCAGCGTCCTCCTGCGACACGGCGCGAGGCCCACGGACACCGATGCGAAGGGCAAGACGGTCGCCGCGGCGGCGATGAGCGACGACGTCCGCGCGATGCTGTACCCGTAGGCTGCGTCGGATGCGCTCACGATCGGCCCTGCTGCTTGCCACCACCCTGATCTCGCTGGCCTGGCTCGGCGGATGTTCGAGCGACGCCTCGACCGCGTCCACGAGCACGGACGCGACGACGGCCGCGTCCGAGCCGGCCGAAGATGGAGTGGCCCCGACGGTGTGTGCCGCAAGCGCTGCCGGCGATCAGCCGACGGTCACCATCGATGTCGACGACGAGTCCGATGGTCTCGGCCGCTTCGGCCTGAAGACGCCAAGCCCGTTGCCGGCGGGGATCATCCGTCTCGTCGTCAACGCTGTCGAGGGCAACGCTGATCCCGTCGACGTGTCGATCACCAGGGCCGGCACGAGCGCGTTCGAGTTCAGCCAGGTTTCGCCGGGTGTTCTTTGTGGCGCCGACGTCGAACTCGCCGCCGGCGACTACACGGTGACTTTCGGCGCAAAGACCAAGACGTTCACGGTCGATCCTGCGGCCTGACCCGCGCGACGACCGTGGCTTTCGGGCCTCGTGTCAGATGTAGTAGCCCGTGATGTCGATGAGGAAGTGGGTGCTGCCGCCACCGCCGGCGAAGACCCGCACGTTCCGAACCGCGTCGAGCTTGACCAAGCTGCCCGTCGCGATGTTCGGTGTCGTCGGACTCCAGTTGATCGTCGACGCCTTGAACGTGGCGGCGTCGCCAGGTGTGACGGCCAGGAACCCGTTGTTCGCCGCAGCATCGATGGTGAACGTGAACTGAATCGCCGTCGCTCCGGCCGGCACCACGTCGGCGACGGTGACGACGCCGCTGGAGATGTCGATGCCGTTGGCCACGCTCAACTGACGCACCTCGCCATCGTTGATCCGTCCGCTGAAGCCGGGGAGACGGGAGTCATAGACACGGGTCGGCTCGATCACGTGCAGTTGCGGCGGCAGAGCCGGCGGTGTGGGGACGAGCCGGCGCCACTGCGAGGCGGCTCCACCGACCGTGCACACCCAGAAGTCGAAGTTGTCGTCGCGCACCAACTCGCCGGCCGTGAACGTGCCCGTGGTGGGCGGGCCGGCGGGGACAGCCGAATCCATCAGGAACCGTCCCGTGCCTCTGGCCCACAGGTCGACGTTGTTGACCGAGGCCGCGACCACCCCATACCCGTCGAGCGATGCCCCGGTGATCCCGGCCGAGGTCGCCGCAGACCCGGAGGAGAAGCCGTAGATCGCGATGTTCGGGCTGTTCCCCAGCACACCGACGCCGATCGGATCCGTGCTCGAGCCGGACACTCCGACGCTGAGGGGGAATCCGGCGGTGCTGGTGCCGTACACGCCGACACCGACGTGTTTGCTGGCGTAGCCCTCGATCGCCGCCGGGACCGACGTGTTCGCCCCCGCCCCGTCGCCGACGACGAACAGGGAGTTGCCGGCGTTGTTGTTGCTGGATGTCGTGTAGTCGA
>Ga0075365_10001060_pt1 | contig 11881 bp, 12 predicted proteins | sample EndMetdeltDD1765_FD_71387 | JGI IMG/M metagenome (GOLD analysis project Ga0075365, IMG submission 71387) | Populus endosphere microbial communities from Tennessee, USA - Endosphere MetaG P. deltoides DD176-5 | ecosystem: Host-associated > Plants > Roots > Endosphere | place: USA: Tennessee... | reverse complement strand
GCCTACATCATCCTCGCGCACCGGGCCTCTCGCTACGAGGGCATGAGCGGGATCGACGGCCTGGGGGCATCGATGCTGATCGCCGCGGTTGCGATCACGCCAATGGGCGGCTGGCAGGCCATCCCGGCATTCGCGGACCCGGTGGCACTGGCGGCCGGCATCGGGGTGGGGCTGTCGTCGTCGGTGATCCCGTACGTCACGGACCAGCTCGCGATGCGCCGCCTGGCTCGGCCGACCTATGCGCTGATGGTCTCGCTCCTGCCAGCGACCGCAACCGTCATCGGCATCCTGGTCCTGGCCCAGATCCCGTCGGTCGCGGAGCTCGCTGGGGTGGGGCTGGTCGTCGGGGCGATCGCGGCGCACCGGGAGCAGGGCGAGACAGACGTCGAGGCGGACGCGCAGGCCATGGCGGCCTGAGGCTCAACGCCCTACGAGCCCCTCGAGGGTGTGGGGCAGCTCGCGCAGATCGGACAGCTCCGCCGCGGGCTCTCCTCTCGCCGCCTCGCCCAGCCGATTGATCCACACACAGGGAATCCCGAGCTCGTGGCACGGGTCAACGTCGTGGAAGAGGCTCGCCGCGACGTGCACGTGCCGCCCCGGGTCCGCGTCCGTCACGCGTGCGAACTCGCGCCAGTGGCCGTTCGCAGGCTTGTAGGAGCCGACCTCCGAAGCCACGATCGCAAGCTCGAACGGAACCCCGATCCGCTCCATCGATGCCTCGATGAACTCGCGGTCGGTGTTGGAGAGGATCACCAGGCGCCAGCCGCGCTCGCGCAACTCGGCCAGCGCGCCGGGCACCTCCTCGAAGACGGGCCAGTCCGGCAGCGAGCGACCGAGGGCGTCGCGCTCTCCGGCGGGCAGCTCCCGGCCGAGCGACTCCGCCACGCCGGTGAGCGTCTCGGCGAGCACCTGCCGGTACGCGGCGCCGGGCTCTCGGGCCTCGATCTCGGGCTCGAGCTCGTGGTAACGGGAGAGCGCCCGCTCGCGCCACTCCGCGCCGAAGAGACGCTCGAGCTCATCCCCGATGCCGCGGTTCCAGTCGACGAGCGTGCCGTAGCAGTCGAATGTCGCCCAGCGCGAGTTGTCCAATTCGCTCATCTCCTTCTCGATCGAGCGTCCATTTTTCCGTCCTCCTTCCTCATCGGCCCCGAGCGAGCGTTATTCTGCGCAAATCCGGTGCTGGTAAGGCTGGTGTACGAGAAGGAGGATGGGGTGTTAACGAAGGCTCTAGCCGTTTGCGTTGCGGTTGCGACCGCGGTTGCGATCGCCGCATGTGGAGGCGGCGGCAGCACGACCAGCGAGGGGGGTGGCGGCGGCGGAACCGTCGACATCTACTCGAGCCTGCCGCTTCAGGGAGCGTCAACTGCGCAGACCAAGCCGATGGTGAACGGCATCAAGCTGGCGCTCGAACAGGCGAACAACAAGGCCGGTGACTTCACGGTCAAGTACACGTCACTCGACGACTCGACCGCCGCGGCGGGCGAGTGGGATCCGGGCCAGACCGCCGCGGACGCGCGCAAGGCGGCGGGCGATCCGGCCACCGTGTACTACATCGGCGAGTTCAACTCGGGTGCGAGTGAGGTCTCGATCCCGATCCTGAACAACGCGGGAATCCCGCAGGTCAGCCCGGCGAACACGTACGTGGGACTGACCACGGATGAGCCCGGAAGCGCGCCTGGCGAGCCGGACAAGTACTACCCGACGGGCACCCGGACGTACCTCCGGATTGTCCCGCGGGACTCGATCCAGGCGGCAGCCGACCTGATGGCGATGAAGGACGCCGGCTGCACGAAGGTCGCAGTGGCCAACGACAAGGAGGCCTATGGCGCCGGCCTGGCTGCCCTGCTCGAGCTCGAGAAGGGTCAGTTCGGAATCGACATCACCAGCAACACGGGCATCGACCCGAAGGCGGCGAACTTCCGCTCGTACGCCTCGCAGGTGAAGAACGAGGGAGCTGACTGCTTCTTCTTCGCGGGCATCGTGTCGAACGGCGCGGTGCAGCTCACCAAGGACGTGCACGCTGCAGTGCCGGACGCCAAGATCTTTGGCGGCGACGGCGTCTGCACGAGCTCGTACACGAGCGCGAAGGAAGGCGGCGTCCCCTCGGACATCGCTCCGTTGCTCCAGTGCACCGTCGCGACGCTCGATCTCAAGAGCTATCCCGGCGGCAAGGAGTTCCTGAAGGCATACGCCGACAAGTACGGGGACAGCAACCCCGATCCGTACGCGATCTACGGGTACGAGGCGATGAAGCTGGGCCTTGACACGATCAAGAGCCTGGGGCCTGACGGAAACGACAAGTCAGCAGTGCTCGACGCCCTGTTCAACATCAAGGACCGCGATTCGGTCCTCGGTAAGTACGGGTTCGACGAGAACGGCGACACGACGCTCACCTCGTACGGCCTGTACAAGGTCGATTCGAGCGGCAACCCGGTGTTCTTCAAGACACTGACGCCGCCCGCGTCGGCCGCGTCCGGTTGAGACAAAGGTAGATCCGTGAGAAGAGGGGGGCGCTGAGGGCGCCCCCCTCTCTCCCGCCGAACCAGGAGGCGCACGGAGGTGGAAGCCAGGTCGCTGACCGCGAGCATGCCGGCCGGATGGGCCGGAACGCTCGCCAGGGTTCGCCAGACGGCGGGCGGCTGGGGCCTGATCCTGGCCCTGCTGATCCTTCCCGTCTACTTCGCGATCAAGGACCTCACAAAGGGCTACCAGGCCGGATTGGCACACGGCCAGCCAATCGTCGTCCACAACCTCACCCAGTTCGGCGAGACCGTGGTTCAGGGCCTCTCGAACGGGATGATCTGGGCCCTCATCGCGATCGGCTACACGCTGGTCTACGGGATCATCGAGCTGATCAACTTCGCCCACGGCGACGTGTTCATGATCGGCTCGTTCGCGACCGTCGGCTTCTGGGGGACGATCGGTCTCGGGTTCGCGACTGGGACGCTCGGTCTCGTCTTGGGGCTCTTTCTCACGCTGATCGTCGGGATGGCGGTCTGCGGCAGCCTCAACGTCCTGATCGAGCGGGTCGGCTACCGGCCGCTCCGCAACGCACCGAAGTTAGCCCCGCTGATCACGGCCGTGGGCTTCTCGTTCATCCTCCAGAACGTCGGGCTGTTATGGCTCGGCGGCTCGCCGATCGGCGTCAGCGACCTGCTCCGCCAGGGCGACGTGGTCTTCAGCATCTCCGGCGTGGACGTCCACCGCGCCGACGTGCTCGCGTTCGGCGTGACGATCCCGCTCGTCATCGCGCTCACGTGGTTTCTTGCGAACGCGCGGGCCGGGCGTGCGATGCGGGCGACGGCGCAGGACCCTGAGGCCGCGCGGCTGATGGGCATCAACGTCGACCGGACGATCTCGCTGACCTTCCTGCTCGGCGGGATGCTCGCGGGCGCAGCCGGTCTCGTCTACGCGCTCTACCAGACGACGATTTGGTACTTCCAGGGCTTCGAGGCGGGACTGATCGCTTTCACGGCGGCGGTCATGGGCGGGATCGGAAACGTTCGGGGCGCGGTCCTCGGCGGCCTCATCATCGGGATCATCCAGCAGTTCTCCGATGCGCGGTTCGGCCCGGAGTGGACCGGGGCGGTCGTGTTCGCCTATCTGATCCTGATCATGGTCCTGCGCCCGCACGGGCTCCTCGGAGAGGAGACGCGAGAGGCGGGATGAGGCGCTTCAGCGCCGACAATCTCGTGCGGACGCCTTCGGCGTCCTTACCTGCTGCTTTCGGGGCTAAGGCCCCTCATCAACACACCCGCGTGTCAGAAGCCGCCGCAGGGGGCTGTGGATGAGCGAGCTCATCGCCCAGCTGACCGAATGGCGCGACTCCGTCTTGGAGCGCCTCCCACCGTGGTGGCCGCGGGCGTTCGCCGGGATCCTGATCGTGGTCGGCATCCTGCTCCCGTTCCTGTTCGCGCCGACCAGCGGCTTCGTGGACGCGACCATCAAGTCCCTCGCGTTCGTGGTGATGGCGCTGGGCCTCAACATCGTGGTCGGCTTCGCAGGCTTGCTGGACCTGGGATACGTCGCCTTCTATGCGCTGGGCGCGTACAGCATGGGCTGGTTTGCCTCTGGCTTCTTCTACAAGGCCAACACCCACGTGCTGTCCTCGGCACTGTCCACAACGCCGGGAATCCACCTCAACTTCCTGCTGGTGCTGTTGGCCGCAGCGCTGATCTGCGCTGTCTTCGGCGTGATCATTGGCTTACCCACGCTGCGTCTGCGCGGCGACTACATCGCGATCGTGACGCTCGCGTTCGGGGAGATCATCGGCACGATCGCCGTCAACGGGACGGACATCCACCTCACGGGGGGCAACGGGACCCCCTCGGACCCGGGTATGACCCTCACAGCCGGCAACCTCGGGATCCCGGCCGTCGACCTCCCGTACTTCCCGGGGATCGGGAAGTTCCAGCTACTGAACTTACGCGCCTGGTACTGGCTCATTTTCGGGATCCTGCTGCTGGTCCTGTTCGTGAACATCCGGCTGCGGGACTCCCGCCTGGGCCGGGCGTGGGTCGCGCTCCGCGAGGACGAGGTCGCCGCGGTGTCGATGGGAATCCCGGCGGTACGCACCAAGCTCCTCGCCTACGCGATCGGGGCAACGTTCGGCGGGATGTCGGGAGCGTTTCTCGGCGCCTACTACACGACGGTGAACGCCGGACAGTTCGCCTTCTCGTTCTCGATCTTCGTCCTCGCGATGATCATCGTCGGTGGACTGGGATCCATCTGGGGCGCGGTCCTGGGGGCCCTGCTCCTCTCCTACATCAACTTCTATTTGATCCCGGACGTCTTCAACAGCTTGCCGGGCAAGGTCGGCCTGGACTTCAGCCTCACCGACCTGTCGTTCGGGATCTTCGGCTTCCTGCTCGTGCTCGTCATGGTCCTGAGGCCTCAGGGGCTGTTCCCCGAGCGACGACGAAAGCTTGAGTTGACTCAGGAGATCGACCGCGACCAGGCGATGCTCAAGGAGCCGACGTGAGCCCGGCTGAGGCCGCGCCGGCCGCGCCGACTAAGGCGCCGGCCATCATGCGCACCGAGCACGTCACCAAGGAGTTCGGCGGTCTCGTCGCGGTCAGCGACGTCTCCATCGGGATCCCGAAGAAGTCGATCGTCTCGATCATCGGCCCCAACGGCGCCGGCAAGACGACCCTCTTCAACATGCTCACCGGCCTCTACAGGCCGAGCGCCGGCCGGATCTACCTCGAGGACCGTGACATCACCGCGAAGCGGCCGGACGTCATCACGTCGCTCGGCGTTGCGCGCACCTTCCAGAACATTCGCCTGTTCCGCGCGATGACGGCGCTCGAGAACGTGGTGGTCGGCCGCCATGCGCGGATGCGAGCCGGCGTGTGGGGTTCGATCCTGCGGCCGCCGGGGGTCCGGCGCGAGGAGCGCGCCGCGCGCGAGCGGTCACAGGAGATCCTCGACTACGTGGGCCTCGAGCACTCCCAGTTCGACCAGCTCGCAGGAAACCTCTCCTACGGCGACCAGCGGCGCGTCGAGATCGCCCGCGCCCTCGCCTCCGACCCCACGCTGCTCCTTCTCGACGAGCCGACAGCGGGCATGAATCCCCAGGAGTCGGATCGGCTCACCGACTTCATGCGCAAGCTGCGCGATGACCTCGGGCTCACGATCCTCCTGATCGAGCACGACATGCGCGTCGTCATGGGAATATCGGAGCGGATCACGGTCCTCGACCTCGGCGAGCAGATCGCCGAGGGCCCGCCGGCGGAGATCCGTGACAACGCACGTGTGATCGAGGCGTATCTCGGCAAGCAGGACGAAAACTGATGCCGCTCCTCGAGGTCGACGAGATTCGGACCCACTACGGCACGATCGAGGCGCTCAGGGGCGTCTCGCTGACCGTGGAAGAGGGAGAGGTCGTGACGCTGATCGGATCGAACGGCGCCGGCAAGTCGACCACCCTTCGGTCGATCTCCGGCCTGACCCCCGCCAGCGCGGGCACCATCCGGTTCGCCGGTCAGGAGATCACCCACGCCCCCGCACAGGACATCGTCGCCCGTGGTGTGGCGCTCGCGCCGGAGGGCCGGCACGTGTTTCCCCGTATGAGCGTTCGGGAGAACCTCGACCTCGGTGCGCACCGGCGGCGGGGGCCCGAGATCGCGCAGGACATGGACCGCGTCTACTCGCTGTTCCCGCGCCTGAAGGAGCGCGAGCGCCAGAAGGCCGGGATGATGTCCGGCGGCGAGCAGCAGATGCTCGCAATCGGGCGCGCGCTGATGGCGCGCCCCAAGCTCCTGATGCTGGACGAGCCGTCGATGGGGCTCGCTCCGATCCTCGTCGAGCGCATCTACGAGACGATCCGCGAGATCAACCGCGACGGCACGACGATCCTGCTCGTCGAGCAGAACGCCAACTACGCCTTGGACATCGCCGCCCGCGGCTACGTGCTCGAGACGGGGCGCATCGCCCTCGCAAACGACGCCGCCAAGCTTCGTGAGGACCCCGAGGTGCAGAGGGCTTACCTGGGAGCATGACCGTCCTCGCGCTCATCGGGGTCAAGGGTCTCTACCTGCTGTTCGCCTGGCTGATCTCGGCGGCGGCGGCGGCCTGGCTCGCCGAGCGCAAGGGCTACGGTGAGCGGCTGGGCCTCGCGTTCGGGCTGCTGCTCTCGGTCGTCGGGCTTCTGATCGTCCTCGTCCTTCCGGGCCGGCCCGGCTCACGCTGGAAGGAAGAGGGCCCCATCCCGCGCCGCTACCGGGCCGAGTAGCGCGCATTCGGCTTCCGTATAGGGTCAGCGACGCATGAACGGCACCTGCCTGTCGCGGAGCTAGAGCTTCGCGCCACAGACCATGGCCTATCTCACGAAGGCGATCGTCGGATTCGCGCTCTTCCTCGGCGGCCTGGTCCTCTTCAACGTGAAGCTCGTGCAGCTGCTGGAGGTCGGCACCTGCGCGTCGGGCAACACCCCCTACGCCATCAGGAACCCGTGTCCCGAGGGCACCGGGACGGCGATCCTGCTCCTCATGGGCGGGGTGTTCGGCTCGATCGTCGGGGCGTTCATGTTCGCGCTGCGAGGCGAGCCTTCGTGGGGCCATGGCAGGGGACACCGCGTCCCGAGCTTCGCCGTGCTCTGGGGCGTCGGCTTTGCCGGGACGGGCGCGGTGGCGCTGATCGCATCCCTGACCGACGATTCGCTGGGACAGGGCGGTCAGCTCGGCGGGATCATCGTCGGGGCGACGTTCCTCGTCATGGGCGTCCCGGCTCTGCTCATAACGATGTGGAGCCTCCTCAGCGGCCTGCGCTCCCGGGACGAGAGCCCGATGTCCACGTCCGCCGGCGCGAGCGTCTCCTACGGCGCGACCGCCGGTATGGACGGACCGCTCGAGGGATTTCAGACCGCGACGCCTCCGGGCGCTGGCTTCGGCACGCCGCGGACCGCGGCGGCGAGCCAGGCCGACCGCATCGCGAAGCTCAAGACACTCGCCGACCTTCGCCAGTCCGGCGCCCTCACGGAGCAGGAGTTCGAGCGTGAGAAGGCCCGGCTCCTGGGCGGATCCTAGGCGCCCAGCACCGCCTCGACCGGCAGCGGGTTGACGCCCAGCGCCTCCACGTCGGCCGTTCCACGTTCGCTGACCATCGAGACCTCCATCAGCTCGGCCTCCTCCCAGGTTGCGAAGACCGCCTCCCCGAAGAGCCGCCGCAGGGTCACCAACGTCAGGTGGACGATTCCCAGCGGGACGTGGACGAGCGGCCGCCTGCGCCCGCTGGCGCGAGCGACCGCGCGGGCAATCTCGTCGTAGGTCAACAGCTGCGGACCGGCGAGCTCGTAGCGAGCGTCCCTCGCCTTCTGCTCGAGCGAGGTCACCACGCAGCGAGCGACGTCATGGGCCCAGATCGGCTCGAACCTCGCGATTCCCGGACCTGAGATCGGGACGACGGGCAGCAGCGCCAGTCGCTTCATGAGCCGCACCCAGCGATCCTCCGGGTCATAGACGATGGACGGCGCGAAGATCGTAGTCGCGAGCGGAGAGTCGGCCACCGCCTCCTCAGCCAGCGCTTTGGCGCGGAAGAACCGCGTTCTCTGGAACTCGCTCGCCCCGAGCGCCGAAAAGAACACGAAACGCTCGACGTCCGCCCGCTCCGCCGCGCGCAGGAGGCGCGCCGTGGCAAGCCCGTTCAGCTCCTCCACGCGAGCATGCGGCTCGTCGCGAATCGCCGCGGCGAGGTGGATCACCGTATCGACGCCCCGAAGCGCCTGGCGCTGGAGGTGGCGGTCCCCGAGCCGCGCGAGATCGCCGAGCGCGATCTGCACGTCCACCCGGTGCCGCCCGAGGCCTCGCGGATCCCGCACCAGTGCGCGGACGTCGTGGCCACCGGCCAGGAGGAGCGGCAGGAGCGCCCGCCCTACGGTTCCGCTCGCACCGGTGAGAAGGATCACGGTCGGAGGACTCTATCCATGGGCTCAAGCAGGACAGAAAGCGCGAATCGTCACTTCAATGACGGCCGGGCCGGAGGGCCGAGTTGCCTAGAATGTCCGCTCCGCCCAGCAGAGGCGGCGATCTGGACATCCACACCGAGGCAGCCAAAGAGGGAGAAAACCAGCCGTGGCCTACGTCATAGCCGAGCCCTGCATCGGAGAGAAGGACAACTCGTGCGTCGAGGTCTGCCCCGTCGACTGCATCCACCCGACGCCCGACGAGCCGGACTACGAGAACGTCCAGCAGCTCTTCATCGACCCCGACGAGTGCATCGACTGCGACGCCTGCGTCGAGGCATGCCCGGTTGACGCCTGCTTCGCCGAGGACCAGCTCCCGGATGAGTGGACGAAGTACATCCAGATCAATTCGGAGTACTACGCGAAGGCGTAGCCGGCGCCGCCGCTCTCGCTGCGCCTAGCCCTGAACGACGGGTAGCTCGGTTCCGCTCACAGCGGGCTCCGGCATGGCAGCCGGCGGAGGTGCCTGCATCACCGGCAGCTCCTGGGGCGTAGCGGCGACGATCCCGCGCGCCGCGTCGCGGATCGCCTGGGCTGCCGGGTCGTCAGGGTGCTCGAGAACCAGCGGCATGCCGGAATCGGCGTGCTCGCGGAGCTCCTGGGAGAGCGGCACCTTGCCCAGGAGCGGGATGTCGAGCTCGTCGGCGAGGAGCTGGCCGCCGCCCTCGCCGAAGATCGTGATGCGCTGGCCGTCCGGAGCGGTGAAGCCGGACATGTTCTCGATCGCCCCGAGGAGCTCGAGGTCGACCTTCTCGGCCATCTCGGCGGCCCGCCGGGCGACGCTCTGCGCCGCCGGCTGCGGCGTCGTGGCGATGAGGATCTTCGCCTGCGGCAAGAGTTGTGCCAAGGTCATCGAGACGTCTCCGGTTCCGGGAGGCAGGTCGAGCAGCAGGTAGTCCAGGTCGCCCCAGTCGACGTCCTCGAGGAACTGCTGGATCGCCTTGTGGAGCATGGGACCGCGCCACACGACAGCGGCGTTCTCCTCGACGAAGAAGCCGATCGACATGACCTTCACCCCAGCCGGGCCGGTGAGCGGGATGATCTTTCGCTCAGCGCTGACCTCCGGCTTGCTGTTCACGCCGAGCATGCGCGGGATCGAGTAGCCGTAGACGTCGCAGTCGAGGGCGCCGGCCGCGTGGCCGTCGGCCGCGAGCGCGGCAGCGAGGTTGGCGGTCAGCGTGGACTTGCCGACGCCACCCTTGCCGGAGGCGACGCAGACGACGTTCTTGACCTGCGCGAGCGCGCCCTCGGGAAGCCGCGACCGGCCGAGCGTCTGCTGAAGCCGGCCCTTCTCGTCATTCGACAGCACGTCGAAGCCGACGCCAACGCCGGTCACGCCCTCGATCGCGCCGACGCGCTCCGCCACTGCGGTCTGGAAGTGGGAGCGGATCGGACAGCCGGGTGTCGTCAGCGACACCACGACATCGACGCGGCCCTCGTCGGCGATCTGGATCGAGCGAACCATGCCAAGCTCGACGATCGAGCGGCGGAGCTCCGGGTCGATGACCCCCTTCAGGGCCTCGGTGATCTGTTCCTTGGTCGGGGTGGGCACCGCATCCATTGTGACAAACGCCCTCCGAACGTCGATCGACCGGCGCTGTGGCCGGTCGATCGGGGGAGGAGAGGTTGCTGCTCTGCCCGCGAGGTTTGTGCGGACAGATCCCTCCGGGACGCCACCTCTCGGGGCGGCCCGGGCTAAGGAACTAGACGAGCGTCGTGACTCGCTCCGAGACGGCGGTCTGCGCCCGCTTCAGGCTGTCCTCGGCCTTGGTGCGGTTCTGCTTGACCGTGGTCTGGACCCGGCGCCGGCGCTGCTTCAGCTCGCGCTGGAGCCGGTTGCGGTTCTGGCGCGCGCGGGTGCGCACCTTGCGCCGAGACTGGGCACCGCGCCGCTCGAGCTTGTTGAGCTCGCGCTCGACCTGGGTGCGGAAGCTCTTCAGCTCGCGCTCCGCGGTCTCACGCTTGGTGAAGGGCTCGACGACGTCGTTCAGCCGATCGGCGACGGTCAGTACCGCTCCGACGGGAACGTCAAGCGAGCGCTCGGCGGTGTGCCGGGCATACGAGACGCTGCCGTTGCGGACCTTGGTCAGGCCCTCGCGGATCTTCTGTGCGTCCGTGCGGCTCGTCTTGGTCGTGCGCGGCGCGCTCTTGCGCTGCGTCGTGCTGGTGGTACTGCCGTTGGTGGGCATGTCTTCCTCGATCCTCGCTTCGGTTGAAGTTAGATCCTTATTTCTAAGGATGTTCGAGTTTACCAATGCGAACAGGTGTTTGTACCCCGGCGCGTGAATGTGGTTACGGCCCCGCTCGTGCGGAGCGACCTGGACGCCGCGTTCTCAGAATGGCAACGAGGGGAGGGTCCCGTCCGTCCAAGACACGAATGGCCGGAAATCCACCCCGTATGTGGATTTGACGCCTCTCGGCCTTCAAGTCGATCCGCTCCCCCGGGCGGATGGCCGGAAATCCACACCGTATGTGGATTTGACGCCTCTCGCCCTTCAAGTCGATCCGCAAAGCGGTTGCGGGCGCCGCCCTACGTTTCTCGCTACGCAGCGGGTGAGACCGCTGGGGCGCCCATCCGCTCGAGCCACAGTTCGGGCCTGTCGAGCTCCTCCTTTGTCGGGAGCGCGTCAGGACCCGTCCAGACCGCGTTCAACCCCTCGATGCCCCCGTCGGCTGCGACGGTGTCGCAGAAGGCCTTGCCCAGCCTGTACTGGCGGAGCTTGAGCTCCATCCCGAGCAGCCTCGAGATCACCTCGCCCAGGCCCCCGCGCCGCGCCCGGCGCGCGTCCAGGCGCTCCCTCAGGCGGGCATAGCCCGGATCGCTTGCCGCCGCGGCAGCGTCCATCACGTGCTCGGCGTGGCCCTCGATCACGGACATCGCGGCCTGCAGCCGGTCGAGCACCCGCGCCTGGTCCGGGCTGGCCAGAAGCCTTGCCAGGTCCCCCTGCAGAAGCGATTTGATCGCGCGACGTGGATCCGTTTTGAGGATCCGCCGGGCCATGCCCTGTAGCGAGGCACGGTCGATATTTGCCGCGGCGCCCCCGACCAGCTCCTCGAGCAGGTCCGCGAGATGCCCGCGAAGCCATGGAACCGCGGTGAACTGAACCGCGTGCGTGGTCTCGTGGATCGCGATCCAGCGCAGGAACAGCTCCGGCGTCTCGCCGAGCTGCTCGTGCGTGGCGGCGAGATTGGGGCCGACGAACAAGAGCCTCGGTGGCCGGTCGGATTCGGTGAGCGCGACGTCGTACTGGCCGAGGACCTTCCGAGCCCCGTAGCCGACCGCGAGGCCCGCCTCCGCTCCTGCCGCCGCTCCCGCGACCGACCGCGCGATGCCGCCGATGGGCCCAGGCGCGTTCATACCGGTGGCGACCCGGGACTCGAACGCCCGCGCCAGCTCGCGGAGCGTTCCCAGTCCCACCC
>Ga0075365_10001059_pt1 | contig 11893 bp, 15 predicted proteins | sample EndMetdeltDD1765_FD_71387 | JGI IMG/M metagenome (GOLD analysis project Ga0075365, IMG submission 71387) | Populus endosphere microbial communities from Tennessee, USA - Endosphere MetaG P. deltoides DD176-5 | ecosystem: Host-associated > Plants > Roots > Endosphere | place: USA: Tennessee... | reverse complement strand
CGCTGCAGGGCGACGCGGACGTTTTCCAGCGCCGTCAGATGCGGAAACACCGCCGAAATCTGAAACGACCGCACGAGACCGAGGCGGGCGATATCGGCCGGCTTCAGCGAGGTGATGTCCTTGCCGTTGTAGAGGATCTCGCCGCGCGACGGCTGCAGGAATTTCGTGAGCAGGTTGAAGCAGGTGGTCTTGCCCGCGCCATTCGGCCCGATCAACGCATGGATGTGGCCGCGGCGCACTTTGAGATTGACGTCATGGACCGCGACAAAGCCGGCGAATTCCTTCGTCAGCCCGCGGGTCTCAAGAATGAACTCGCCGCTCAATCAAATTCCCCTTGCAGCCTTGGTGAGCAGCCGCCCTGCTCAGAAGACCTTTTGGCATTTCCCATGGGCCCGTCCCGTCTCTTGGGGATGGAGCTTTTTGCTCTCTGACGGGGCCCGCGCGGGGCGGAATATGCGTTGAAGATCAATCGCTCTGCAAGCCGTATTGGTGGGCAGCGCGACGTTTTGCGCAGGGGCCGCCCTAGTCCTTAGTCGCAAGCTGCGTTTCGTTGAATGGAACCCCGCTGGGGCGAGTGACACGCTCCCCTTCCCGCCAAACGTGCACGCGTTGTCAAGCGGCGACGACAGCCGCTTAACGGCTTTCCAATCTTCCGCGTCTACTCTTGCATGAACATCGGTTGATGCCGGTGCGACCTTACCGCGCCGAACACAATATCATCTTATGCATATCCCCAGCGCCAACCGATCCATCATCGCTTCGCTCAAGACCATCAGCGCCGATGGTTCGTTCGAGCAAAAGCAGCAGCTTCGATGCGACGAAGCTCCGGTGTTCAGCCCGATCGCGGTGATCGACGTCATCGCGCGCAAGCATCACAGTCCCGGACGATGTCATGATGATGTAGCAACCGTCTTTGCGTCGTTCTTCTCGCTGATCCAGACGCCATCGCAGAAAATGCATGAGCGCCGAAAGCGCTCATTAATGGTGTTTCCGTACCCGACTGGGATTGCTGGAAACTATTTTGTAGACGGCCGCGTACCGCGACCAACCGTCCTTTAAAGAGCGGATTTCCGAAAAATGCAGTTCGAGAGCGCCCCTCCTTCGATCGTGCGATCGGTCAGGCAGCGCGACCTGTTGAATACCTGGCTCCGGCTGCGCGTCCGCGTCGAGGCACTGCCTGCGGTGCGCGACTACGAACCTGCGCGCCTCGAGGACGAGCTTAAGGACATCGTCTACTACGTCGTGCAACGCGATCGATCGGGCTGGCGATTTATCATCGACAGCCATGGGTCGCGATTGGCGCAGGCCTATGGCAAGGGGGGCGGAAGCAATATCGGCACCGATCTGCGCGACTACGTCGGCCCCGCCATGGTCAATCTCGTGCTGCCGATCTACGAGACATGCACCAGTCGCGCGTTGCCGGTCTATTCGATCTCCCTGGTCAACGACACCGACGGCCGCACGGTCGCCTATGAGCGGCTGCTGATGCCCTTCTTCACCGGCGATGACGTCACCCACATCGTCGCCTCGCTGAAGACGATCAGCGAAGACGGCAGGTTCGAGATCAACAACCTTCTGCGCGATCAGGCCAAGCTGCCCGAATACAAGCTCCGCGCGGTGATCGATCGGGATCTCGCCGTGAACCAGCCGCCTGCGGGCCGCGAGCGAAACCTCGCCACCGACGCCCCTCAGGCGGACGCCGTCGACATCGTCGAAATCTGACGACCTCTCCGCCTAAACCACGGGTGAGGTGCCGCCGTCCACATTGGTCGCGGTGCCGGTGACATAGCCGCCCTGATCGGAGACGAGGAAGCAGGCCATATTCGCGAACTCCTCGGCCTTGCCCGGACGGCCGAGCGGGATCGTCTTCGCCCGCTGCGCCATGTACTCGTCGATCGGAACGCCGGTGCGTTTGGCGGCCTGCACGTGCTGATCCGCCTCGATGATGCCGACCAGCAGCGCATTCACCAGCACGTTGTGCGGCGCGCCCTCGCCCGCCAGCACCTTCGTCAGCGCCATGCCGGCGGCGCGCGAGATCGAAGTCGGCGCGCTCGCGGCCCGCGGCGCCTTCGCGCCGATGTTCAGCACGTTAATGATGCGCCCCCAGCGGCGCTCCTTCATCTGCGGCCAGACCAGCCGCGTCATGCGGATCGCCGCGAACAGTTTCTGGTCGAGGTCCTCCTGCATGCGCTCGTCGGTGAGCGTCTCGAACGCACCGGCGCGCGAAACACCTGCGTTGTTGACGAGAATGTCGACCTTGCCGAAGCTCTTGATGGTCTCGTCGTAGATGCGCTTCACGTCGTCCGGCTTCGCCACGTCGCCGGCGACGCAGGCGATCTTGCCGCGGGCGTTACCGCCTTTCGCGGACGCCGCCTGTGCGCCGATTGACTTCACGGCTTCGTCGAGCGCCTCGCGTCCACGTGCGCAGATCATCACGTCCGCACCCGAGTTCACGAAGCGCGTGGCGATGGCGTAGCCGATGCCCTTGCTGCCGCCGGTGACGATGGCAGTGCGGCCCGAAAGCGAGATCTCCATGACGCGTCTCCTCAACTGTTGTCGGTTTATGCCTCGACGTCGGCGAGCGCCGGCGTGGTCAGCACCTTGCAGCCAGGCGCAAAGTCAAGCTGTGCGCCACTTCGCTTCTGCAGCTCCTCGCGCGACAGCCCATCGACGATCTCGTGCACGATGACGCCTGCGGGGCCGATCTCCATGACGGCAAGATCGGTGTAGATGCGCTTGACGCAGCGCTGCGCCGTCAGCGGCAGCGTGCACTGCTTGACGATGCGCGGCCCACCCGAGCGCGTGTTGTGCTCCATGACGATCCACACGGCCTTGGCAGCGGCCGCAAGATCCATCGCTCCACCAACCAACGGTCCCTTGTGCGGGATCTTCATGTCCCAGTTCGCAAGATCGCCGTTCTCGGCGACTTCGAATGCACCGAGGACAGTGACATCGATGTGCCCACCCCGGATCATCGCGAATGACCAGGCGGAATCGACGATCGATGCGCCCGACCGCAACGTGATTGTCCGGCTTCCCGCGTCGACAAGGTCGGTGTCCGCGCGATTGCCGGTCGCCAGCGGACCGACGCCGACCACCCCGTTCTCGGAGTGGAAGAACACGTCGAGTCCCTGCGGGATGTGATCGGCCACCGCCACCGGCAAGCCGATGCCGAGATTGACGAGCCAGCCGTCACCGATGTCCTGGGCGGCGCGCCAGACCATCTGGCTGCGATTGAGCTTCATGGCTTGATCTCCGGCGCGACGATGACCCGGTCGACATAGATTCCCGGCAACTGAACCCGATCATGCGGCACGGGCTCGTCCTCGATCGCCCGCACCTCGGCGACCGCCAATGTCGCGGCCGTCGCCATCGCCGGTCCGAAATTGGCCTGCGCATAGCGGAAGGTGAGATTGCCGTAGCGGTCGGCGGTGTCGGCGCGAATGATGGCGAGATCGGCGGACAGCGCTTCCTCAAGCACATACTCCCGGCCGCCGAACACGCGCACTTCCTTGCCCTTGGTGAGATCGGTCCCGACGCCGACCGGGGTGAAGAAGGCCGGAATGCCCGCACCGCCGGCACGGATCGCTTCCGCGAGCGTGCCCTGCGGCAGGCAGACCAGTTCGATCTTGCCGTCCTTCCAGAGCTGCTCGAACGGCGACAAGCCCTTGTCGCGACCCCGTGCGGCACTGCAGACCACCTTGCGCACGAGGCCCGCCTCGATCAGCTCATGGGTGAACGACAGCCGGTGCGTGGCCGAGTTGACGATCAGCGTCATATCCTTCGGCGCGCGATCGCGCAGCGCACGGATCAGGGTGTTCGGAAAGCCCGCGCCGCCAAAGCCTGAAATCATCACGGTGGCGCCGTCAGGGACATCGCCGAGCGCCTCCTGCGCGGAGCCGACACGTTTATTGATGGGCATGATCCTCCCGCTTCTCGCTAGCGTCTGATCCAGCTCCGCTGGATCAGACTCGTCGCTCATCTATCTGTTTGTGCATGATCTATTTTCGAAAACCGGTCCCCGCTTTTCGGGATCATGCATCGGTGGGCGTGTTGGTTCGTTGCGGTGCGCCCTCGAGAACCGATCGAGGGTCGAACGGCGAGACGCGCTGCGGATGCAATCTTAGGCCAGCAGCACGGGGCCGCACAAGTTCGCAACCTCGTGCGCAAATGCATAAGGCGTTGCGCTGGATAAGGATTTTGCTGCGTCGTTCCGTCTGGCGGTGCCGACGCCGCACCAGTGTCGTGGTTCAGAAATTCCCTTACCCTCGCCGCGAGTCCGCCGAGCGAATTTCTGAACCATAAACGACACTGGAACCATAAGTCTGCTAGTGTCCTTATCGAATCCGAAGTTCGCTCCCGAGCGTGCTGCGAAGCATGGCGAACTTCGGATTCGGGACACTAGCCGTGTCTACTTTCGCGCGCCGATCTCGGCTTTATAAGTTTCCGGCTTGAATCCGATGACGAGTTTGTCGCCGAGGTCGAGCACCGGCCGCTTGATCATCGAGGGCTGTTCCAGCATCAGCGCGATCGCCTTCGCTGCGGTCAACTCTTCCTTGTCCTTGTCGGGCAGCTTGCGGAAGGTCGTGCCGGCACGGTTGAGCAGCGTCTCCCAGCCAACGCTCCTGGCCCAGCCGTCGAGTCGCTTCTTGTCGATGCCTTCGGTCTTGTAGTCGTGAAAGTGATAGGCGACCCGGTGCGTGTCGAGCCACGCCCGCGCCTTCTTCATCGTATCGCAGTTCTTGATTCCGTAGATGGTGATGCTCACGTCAACGCTCCGACTCTCCCGTTTGTGATTATGACGCGATGGAACGCGAGGCACAAATCGCTTGACGCCGTCGCGCATTGTATATAGCTAATTGGTTATATATCTTTTGGGTTATCGAATGACGCCGTCCGCCCGCCTCGACGCCACCTTTGCAGCGCTTGCCGATCCGACGCGACGGGCGATCATCGCGCGGCTCGCCACCGGCGAAGCGTCGGTGATGGAACTCGCAAAACCGTTCGCGATGAGCCAGCCGGCGATTTCGAAGCATTTGAAGGTGCTCGAGCAGGCCGGACTGATCTCACGTGGTCGTGACGCGCAGCGCCGGCCCTGCCGGATCGAAGCGAAACGGCTCGAGGAGGCCAACCAGTGGCTGGAGCGTTACAGCGCGTTCTGGGAGGCGAGCCTGCAGCGGCTCGACGATCTCCTCGGCGAGATTCAGGCGGAACCGAAGACGCGCAAACGGCGCAAGCCGAAGGCGTGAACGCAGAACCTGGAGGGCGTGGGTGGCGTTGTTTTGCGACAGGAGGACCAACCAATGAGCAGTCAAACCCTCAAACCCGTCAGCGAGCTCGTCAAAGCCAATGGCGTGCGCTTTCCGAACGAATCTACCGAATACCGCACCGCACGCGATGCGCTGCTGGCCGAAGAGATCGAACTGCGCCGGCATATCGAGCGGGTCGCCGAGCAGCGACGCAAGCTGCCGCCGGGCGGCGAAGTGAAGAAGGCTTATGCATTCGTCGGCGAGAAGGGGCCCGCCACTTTCGCCGATCTGTTCGGAAACAAGGACACGCTCGTCGTCTACAATTACATGTATGGACCGCAGCGCGAGCAGCCCTGCCCGATGTGCACGTCGCTGCTCAGCGCCTGGGACGGCGAAGTGCCGGATATTCAGCAGCGCGTCGCATTTGCGGTGATCGCCCGCTCGCCGATCGAGCGCCTCGTCGCGTTCAAGCGATCGCGCGGCTGGCATCACCTGCCGCTCTATTCCGACACGAGCGGCGAATTCAGCCGCGACTATCACGCCATCACCAAGGACAACGGTGATGATGCAGCGTTCAACATCTTCACCCGCCGCGACGGCACCATCCGGCATTTCTGGGGCGGCGAGATGGGGTTCTCCAGCGCCGATCCGGGCCAGGATCCGCGCGGCGCTCCGGACCTGATGCCGATCTGGACCATCCTCGACTGCACGCCCGAGGGCCGCGGCAAGGATTGGTATCCAAAGCTGAACTACCCGGCCTGACCCGTCAGCCAGACCTCACCGAAATCGAAGCGCCTCGTGCAAATGCGCGAGCAAAACAGTGGAGTGACCAAACATGCGAAAGATCAGCCCCTGCCTCTGGTTCGATGGCAACGCCGAAGAGGCGGTGAACTACTACGTGTCGATCTTCTCCAATTCAAAGATCGACAATGTGGTGCGCTGGGGTGAAGGCTGGGGCGAGATCGGCGCCGGCCAGAAGGGCAAGGTGCTGGCGATCGATTTCACCATCGAAGGCCGCGCCTTCAAGGCGCTCAATGGCGGGCCGCACTTCAAGTTCAATGAGGCGGTGTCGTTCTTCGTCGAGTGCAAGGACCAGGCGGAGGTCGATATGTTCTGGGACAAGCTCACGGCCGATGGCGGTGCGCCCTCGCAATGCGGCTGGCTGAAGGACAAGTTCGGCCTGTCGTGGCAGATCGTGCCGGTCCGCATGATGGAGCTGTTGACCGACCCTGACGCGGCCAAGGCCGCACGTGCGACGCAGGCAATGCTGAAGATGCAGAAGCTGGACGTGGCGACGCTGGAAAAAGCGGCCGCGGCCTAGGTCATTGATCAAGCAAATCTGGAGCGACAACCATGAAACGATTTATGGCGATCTACATCGGCACCGGCGACGGGTTTGCGAAATGGCAAAAGCTGGATGAGGCAACCCGCAAGGCCCGGGAGGCTTTGGGCATGAAGGCCTGGGGAGATTGGATGGCGACCCATTCGGTCGCGGTCGTCGATCAAGGAGGACCGCTCGGCAAGACGAAGCGAACGTCGCCGGACGGCGTTGCCGATACCAGGAACAACATGACCGGATACGTCATCATTCAGGCCGAGTCGCACGAAGCTGCGGCGAAACTGTTCGAAAAGCATCCGCACTTCACGATCTTCCCGGGCGACTCGGTGGAGATCATGGAGTGCCTGCCGATCCCGACAGTGACGTAACGGCCAGCGCAGACAGGATCGACGACATGTCAGCGACAACGCTTGCCAAGGCCCCTCCCCGCAATCTCTTGCGCAGCACGCTGGCGGTGATTGCGGGCTTCGTCGCGATCTTCGTGCTGTCGCTGGGCACCGATCAAATCCTGCATTCGCTGGGCGTCTACCCGCCCTGGGGCGAGCCGATGCGCGAGACGAGCCTCAACCTGCTCGCGCTTGCCTATCGGCTCGTCTACGACACGTTCGGCTGCTATCTGACGGCACGGCTTGCGCCGCGCAATCCGATGCGCCACGCGCTCACGCTCGGTGGCATCGGCTTCGTGCTGAGCTCGCTCGGCGCGGTCGGCGGCATCATGCAGGACCTCGGTCCGGCGTGGTATCCGATCCTGCTGGCGCTGTCGTCGCTGCCGTCCGCGTGGCTTGGCGGGGTCCTGGCGCGCGACGGGGCTGTCAGAGTCTGAACACCTTTTCTGCCGTCGTCTGGAAGAAGTTCTTCTTGTCGGCGTCGCTGATCGGCAGCGCATCCTGCGCGCTCACCTCCTCGGGCACGTACTGATAGGGGTAGTCCATCGCATACATCACGCGGTCCATCCCGATCACGGATTGGGTGAAACTGATCGCCGGCTCCCAGGCCATGCCGCTGGTCGTGTAGTAGACGTTCTCGCGCAGATAATCGCTGACCTTCTTCTTCAGCGGTTTCATGAAGTCGTAGCGCTTCGAGTTGACGGTGCCGCGGTGCATGTAATCCAGGCGGGACAGCCAGAATGGCAGCGCCTCGCCGAGATGGCCAAGGATGAGCGTCAGCTTCGGAAACTGGTCGAACACACCCTGGGTAACGAGGCGCAGCGCATGCAACCCTGTTTCCACGGCAAAGCCGTAGATCGCGCCATCGAGACCCGATTCCAGAAACGGCGCGATCATCTTTGGCGGCGGCGTATTCGGATGCAGGTAGACGGGCAGGCCTGACGCCTCGGCCGCTTCGAAGATCGGCCAGAACTTCCGATCGTCGAGATATTCGCCCTGCGTATGCGAATTGATGATCACGCCCTTCAATCCGAGCGTGACACCGCGCGCGATTTCCTTCGCGGCTTCCGTCGGATCCTGCGGAGCGACCGCAATCAGCCCCGCAAATTTGTCAGGACGCCGCCGCACCGCCTCGGCAAGCTGGTCGTTGGCCAATCGCGCCATCGCCACCGCCACGTCGGTCTTGAACACCTGGACACCCGGAGACGTGAGCGAGAGGATCTGCATGTCGATGCCCGCAGCATCCATGTCCGCCAGCCGACGCGCGCCCAGATCCTGCAGACGTTCGCTGACATTGCGAGCGCGCTCGCTGGTGCTGCCGAGATAGTACCCCATCAGGCTGACGAAACCGGGATCGTCGATGCCGCCGGACGCGATCAGGTCGCGATACATCCGGTGCAGTTCCGGCGGGATGAAGGCTTCCTCGGTTGCAATGCGACGATAGCCTGTGGCGGGCCCGATGCGCTCTGTCATGGCAAGTCCCCCATATGTCAGCTCGCTCAATATATAAGGTTGCCTTATATCAGGGCACCTTACATAATGGGCGATGCCCGTCAATCAGGCCCGACGCGAAAAGCTCGCCAGGCCGGCCCGCGCCGGAACGCTGTATCTCGTGCACGCGCTGACGCACGCGTCGCGCTCACGGCTCGATGATGAATTGCGACATCTCGAGCTGTCGTCGCTGCAGTACACGATCCTGAGCGTGCTGGCGCAGAACCAGGATCTGTCGTCGTCGCGTCTGTCGCGGCGGTTCTACGTCACGCCGCAGGCCATGGGCGAGGTCATTCTGCTTCTGGAGCGCAAAGGCCTGATCGAACGTCGCGAGGATCCGGCCAACCGAAAAGCGCTTCTGCTCAGTCTCACCAAACTCGGTCGGACCGTCTACGCGGAGGGACATGCGATCGCCGAAAAACTTGAACGCGCGATTTTCGCCGATCTTTCCGGCGCCGACCTCGTCGCCCTGAGATCAACCCTCTCAAACGCGCTGGCGCAATTGAGGGACAGATGAGATTGTCAGGCGTGTCCGAATTGCATCGCATGTTGGGAGCGAGGAAACCTTTCTGCGCAACCGATGCGCCCGGGAGGTGATTGAGCGGGATCGGTTTCGCCGGCGCTGTCCACCAAAGAGACGGCCCGGTTTCGTGCACAAAAATACGTCTTGGAGGAGCCAGCGATGAGGGTGATTTCCAGAGCTATCGTCTGTGCGGTTTTTGCGATCGTTGCGTTCGCCTTCGGCATCGGTCCCGCAGCCAGCGCCTATCCCGACAAGCCCATTCGTCTTCTCATCGGCTTTCCGCCGGGCGGCAGCAGCGATGCGGTCGCACGCATCGTGCAGTCGGGCCTGGAAAAGGAGCTGGGCCAGTCCGTCGTGATCGAAAACCGCCCCGGCGCGGGCGGCGCGATCGCGCTTGAGCGGATCGCGAAATCGGACCCTGACGGCTACACCATCGGATTGGGCGGCGCCGGCTCGCTTGTGGCCAATCTGAGCGCGCAAGCCTTGCCCTATGATCCGCGCAAGGATCTGATCCCGGTCACCGGCCTTGCATCCTCCCCCTTCATTCTCGTCGCCGCGAATTCATACCGCGGCCGATCGCTGCGCGATTTCATCGCGACGGCCAAGGAGCCCGGTCAGACCGCCACCATCGGTCACGGCGGCAACGGCACGTTGATGCATTTGACCGCCGAAATGCTCAACCAGAAAGCCGGCACGAAAATCGGACTCGTGCCCTATCGCGGGACCGCGCCCGTCGTGAACGATCTGCTGGGCGGCCACGTTGCCTTCGGGATTGTCGATCCGCCGGCCGCGCTCGCCGCCATTGAGGGCAAAACCATCACGCCGATCGCCATCTCCTCGACCGCGCGCTTTCCGCTGATGCCCGACATTCCGACCTTCGCCGAATCCGGACTGCCCGGATTCGAGTCCACGGGCTGGTTCGGCATCGTTGCGCCGGGCGCGACGCCGGCCGACGTCATCGCCAGAATCAACGCGGCGTTCGTCAAGGTCCTGAAGGATCCGGAGGTGACCAGGCAGATCCGCGCGCTGGGTTCCGAGCCGATGCCGATGACGCCTCCGGAGTTCTCCGCCTTCATCGACAAGGAGAGCACCAAGTGGGACGCGGTCGTGAAGGCGGCCACCCAGAAGCCGTGAGACCTCGGTCCGTCCTTGTCCCTTTCCGGCGGCCTTCGCTGCCGACGGCGTGACTTGGCGCAGCCGTTGCGCGTGACGGCCGCGGGCCGATCATCGCGGCTTTTCACTGCCGATCACAAACGCGCGTTGAACCGAAAACGCTCTTGCCGATACTTAGGAATACCCCTAAGTATTTTGCGACCGCAAACAGCCCCGGAGCCGCGATCTTGCCCGCACGAGCCGACACAACGGACCCGCGTTCCATCGATGGCGTATTCCGCGCGCTCGCCGATCCGACGCGACGGCAGGTGCTGGAACGGCTCGGCCGCAGCCCGGCGTCGGTGAGCGAGCTAGCAAAGCCCTTCGACATGGCGCTGCCCTCGTTCCTCGAACACATGAAGATTCTCGAAGGTTACGGCCTCGTCCGTTCTGAGAAGACCGGCCGGGTCCGCACCTACCAGCTCGTGCCGAACCGCATGCAGCAGGCCGAAGACTGGCTTGCCAGGCAGCGCACGTTCTGGACCGCCCGCCTCGACCAGCTCGACAGCTACCTCTTGCAAATGAAGGAGAAGACGACGTGACGAAGCCTGCAGTGATCAAACCGGACCCGAAGCTGGACCTCGTGCTGGAGCGCGTGATCGACGTGCCGCGTGAACTGGTGTGGACTGCGTGGACGACGCCCAAGCATTTGCTGCCGTGGTTCTGCCCGAAGCCGTGGACGACCATCGATTGCGAGATCGACCTCAGGCCCGGCGGCATCTTCCGCTCCGTGATGCGTTCACCGGAGGGGAAGGAATTCCCCAACGTCGGCTGCTATCTCGAAGTCGTTCCGCACGAGCGCCTGAGCTGGACCGATGCGCTGCTGCCGGGCTACCGCCCCTCGGAGAACCCGTTCTTCACCGCCGTCCTGACGTTCGAGCCGAGCGGCAAAGGCACGCGCTACACCGCGACCGCCATCCACCGCGACGAAGCGGGTCGCAAGAAGCACGAGGAAATGGGCTTCCACCAAGGTTGGGGCATGTGCCTCGACCAGCTTGTGGAGTACATCAAGAAGGAGATGTAACCGGCAACCCGTCCGGTTGCCTGCCGCAGCAAAACATCGCAAAAGCCGGTGCATGAAATATCTGGTCACCGGCAGTTCCGGGCACCTTGGTGAAGCGTTGGTGCGGGTCCTGCGCGAGCGAAACGCCGACGTCGTTTCGATCGACTTGAAGCCCGGCGCATTCACCCAATTCACCGGGTCGATCGCCGATTACGAGTTCGTCGCGGCACGCATGGCGGGCGTCGATGCCGTCCTGCATGCCGCAACGCTGCACAAGCCGCATGTCGCCACTCACTCCCGCCAGGACTTTGTCGACACCAACATCACCGGCACGCTGAACCTGCTCGAGGCAGCTCGTCATGCAGGCGTGTCGGCGTTCGTGTTCACCAGCACGACCAGCGCCTTTGGCGATGCGCTGACGCCACCGCCGGACGGGCCTGCGGCATGGATCACGGAGGACGTGGTTCCGCACTCGAAGAATATCTACGGCGCCACCAAGCTGGCGGCGGAAGACCTGTGCTGGCTCGCCCACCGCCGGGACCGCCTACCCTGCATCATCCTCAGAACGTCACGCTTCTTTCCGGAGGAGCAGGACAACGCGGCGATGCGGTCGGCCTACAGCACCGAGAACGCGCAAGCGATCGAATTTCTGCATCGCCGCGTCGACATCGAGGATGTGGTCTCCGCCCATCTGCTGGCGGCCGAGCGCGCCGCGGACATCGGCTTTGCCCGCTACATCATCAGCGCGAC
>Ga0075365_10001057_pt1 | contig 11903 bp, 13 predicted proteins | sample EndMetdeltDD1765_FD_71387 | JGI IMG/M metagenome (GOLD analysis project Ga0075365, IMG submission 71387) | Populus endosphere microbial communities from Tennessee, USA - Endosphere MetaG P. deltoides DD176-5 | ecosystem: Host-associated > Plants > Roots > Endosphere | place: USA: Tennessee... | reverse complement strand
GCAGCGAGATCTGGCCGCCGTCGAGCAGGCGCGCGAGGAAGTCGCGCCCCAGGTTGTCGGTGCCCAGCGGGTAGTCCGCGCTCGGCGGCGTGAGGACCGGGTGCGAGGTCGTCACCGGGTCGCCGGCGACGAGCGGGCCGAGCAGCGAGACGAGCACCATGACCACGAACACGACGCCGAAGATGCGGGTGGCGGGCTTGCGCAGGAACACGCGCCAGACGGCATCCGGGTTGCTGCTGCGCCCGACGGCCGAGATCCACTCGGTCCGCGGGGCCGCGGTGCGGCTCGGGGTCGGTCGGGTGGCGGTCATGCGCGGGGCTCCACGGTCTGCTTCTCGGCGGCCGGCCGATCGACGGGGACGACCGGCCGCACGAACTGCGCGCGGAGCCGCGGATCGATGAGGCCGTAGACGATGTCGGTGATGACGTTGACGACGAGGATCGTGATCGTGATGACGATGACGATGCCGAGCACGACAAAGGTGTCCTGCCGTTCGATCGCGCCGATGAAGAGCAGCCCCATCCCGGGCCAGCCGAACACCCGCTCGACGAGCACCGATCCGGCGAGGATGAAACCGAGGCTGTAGCCCGCGACCGTGACCATCGGCAGCAGCGCGTTCGGCAGCGCGTGCTTCCACAGCACGTTGCTCGACGAGAGCCCCTTGGAACGCGCGGTGTCGATGTAGTCCTGCCCGAGCGACTCGATCATCGACGAACGCATGATGCGCAGCTTGAACGCGAGCTCCATGCTCGCCATCGTGATGACCGGCAGGATCATGTACTCCGGCGAGATGCCCTCCGAGCCGAACGGGCCCTTGCCCTGCGTCGGCAACCAGCCGAGCGTGATCGAGAAGAACATGATCAGCATCAGGCCGAGCCAGAAGTTCGGCAGCGAGAACAGACCGACCGCCGTGCCGGAGAGCAGTCCGTCGAGCCAGCGCTTGCGGGTGCGGGCGGCGATCGAACCGAGCACGATGCCGCCGGTGGTCGAGATGACGAACGCGGGCACGGCGATCGCGACGGTGTTGCCGATGCGCTCCGCGATGAGCTGACTCACCGGCACCTGCGTGCCGAACGAGACGCCGAGGTTGCCGGTCAGCACGTTGCCGACGTAGATCAGGTAGCGCTCCCAGATCGGCTTGTCGAGTCCGAAGCTCGCGGTCAGCTGCGCCCGCAGCGCCTCGGAGACCGGCACGTCGCCGACGAGGGTCTGGATCGGGTCGCCGGGGGCGATCTCGAGCAGCAGGAAGAGGATCGTGATGACGACGAGCAGCAGGATGAAGGCCGATCCGAGCAGCCGGCCGTAGTGCAGCACGAGCGCCTTCATCGGGCCGCTCGCGTCTCGCACGGCATCGGGGGATGCGTGTCAGTCATGGGAGTCTCTCCTTTGAAATACCCGGCGGACCGACGCGGGTCTCCCCGCGGCCGAACCTCTTCGAATGGTGGCAACGGCGACGAGCGCCCGGGGGATGCCTTCCGTCCTGCGGAAGACGACGACTCACTCCCGCCGGAGGGAGCCGTCGGCGAGGTCAGATCAGGCCGGCGTGACGCCGGTTGAAGTCCACGGTGCGGGGGTGCGGGGAGCTGCGTCGATCGGCGAGCGCGTGCGAGATCCGCGTCGCGGTCGCCCGCACGGGGTCGAGGAGCTTCTGCGGGTCGTCGCGATCGATCAGGAACACCGTGCCGATCGCGGTCGTCACCGTCCCGTCGTCGTTGAAGATCGGCGCCGCGACCGCACCGGCGCCCATCGAGATCGACTGCGTGCCGATCGCGATCTTGTTCTTGCGCACGGCGTCCAGGAAGGCGCGGATCGAATCCGGGTCGGCGACGGTGTGCGGCGTGTAGCGCTTGAGCGGCTGCCGCAGGTACTCCTCGATGACCTCGTCGCCCGCGTAGGCGAGGAGCACGAGCCCGATCGCGGTGACGTGCAGCTTGAGCCGTCCGCCGATGCGGTTCTCGCCCGAATAGTTCGAATGCGGCCGGAGCGCCTCGAGGTAGAGCACGTCGTCGGCGTCCTTCACCGCCAGCTGCACCGTGAGTCCGGTGAGGCGGTGCAGGTCGGCGAGGTGCGGCAGTGCGGTCTCCCGCAGGTGCAGCCCGGTCGTCGACGCGGACGCGAGGTCGAGGAACCTGCGGCCGAGCCGGTAGTGCCCGCTGTCGTCGAGCTCGAGGCCTCCCCACTCGAGCACCTCCTTCGCGAGGCGGTGCGTCGTCGTCAGCGAGAGGTCGGCGTGCCGGGCGATCTCCGACAGCGTGAGCGAGCCGCCGCCCCGCGAGAAGGCGCCGAGCAACGCGAGCACGCGACCCGCGGCCGTGCGCTTGCCCGCCTCCGTGTCGCCGTCCACGAGTCCCCTCATCGCGGGTCGCGCCCGGTGCCGTCGCCCTTCCCCAGGAAGGTGCGGGCGTTGGCGTACGCGATCCTGTCGCGATCCTCCGTGCTCAGACCGAGATCGTCAAGCGCCCGCGCGAGGGTCTCGGCGCGCGGCATCGCCGGGAAGTCGGTGCCGAGCACGACGCGGTCGGCGCCGAGGTAGTCGACGATGAACCGCAGCCCCCGCGGGTCGAAGACCATCGAGTCGAAGAAGAACCGCCGGGCGAGCGCGCTCGGCGGGTCGACGGTGCGCGTCGCCGGGTCCTCGTTGCCCCAGAAGTAGTCGGCGCGCGCGAGCATGAGCGGCAGGCCGCCCGCCGCGTGGCTGAACAGCACCCGGTCGAGGCGCGCCTCCTGCGCGGTCGGCCCGAACGCGAGGGATGCCGCGGCGCGCGCGGCCTCGATCCCGACCCCGATCGATCCCCGGAGCCCGGCGGCGAGGTCGGGCTCGTCGGCCCGCGGCATCGTGTGGATGAAGACGGAGAGCCCGAGCCGGTCCACCTCCTGGAAGAACGGGAGGAACCGCGCGTCGCCGATGGTCGTGCCGAGCACGTGCGAGGCCACCTCGACCCCGTCCAGGCCGAGGCCGGCGAACGTCGCGAGTTCGGCGGCGGCGGCGTCGGGGTCCTGCAGCGCGACCATGCCGAGGCCGTGGATGCGTCCTCCGCCCTCCCGCACGTGCGACGCGACCGTCTCGTTCACGTGCCGCGCGACGTCGAGGGCGAGCCCGGCATCCAGGTCGTACTTCAGCAGCGGCGGCATCGGCGAGACGATCTCCTCGTCGACCCCCGCGGCATCCATCGCCTCCAGCCGCCGCTCGGTCTCGAAGAAGACCTCGGCCGCCCGGAACCGGGTCGCGCCGAACACGAGCGTGCGGGCGGTGTCGGCGTCGATCGGCTCCATGACGGGGAACCCGTCGCGCGCCGGGTGGTCCTTCGGGATGACGTGCGCGTGCGCGTCGATGATCACGCTTCCTCCTTGAAGGTGATGCGGGTCCGGCCGGAGCCGGAGGGCTCAGCCGACCAGGTGCGCTTCCTCGAGATCGGCCGGGTAGTGCAGCTCGATCCGTTCGGCGGGCACGTCGAGCGCCTTCGAGAGCAGATTCGTCATGACGACCTTCGGCACGAGGCAGTCGCCGCAGATCCCCTCGCCCGCGGTGATCGTCGCGACGCGCAGGTCGCCCGCCTCCGCGACCTCGAGCACGTACCCGTCGAGGGCCATCGTGTCCGCGATCTGCTGCAGTTTCTCGTTCATCGTCGGTCTCCTGTCGGTCCTGATCCGCCACCGACACTCTGCGCGAGCCCGCGGGTCAGCGCCCGGGACCCTTCCGCCAGGCGGAAGGGGGTTCGCCCCCGGGTGTCCCTCAGACCCGACGGCTACGCTGGGCGGAGCGTATCCGCCGATCGCTCGCGACCGACGAAGTAGGAGCCCCAATGCTCACCACCCTCCCCGCCGCCGTGAGCGGGATCATCCCGTTCCTGGACCCCGCCGCGATCCTCGAGGCCGCGGGCCCGTGGGCCCTCCTCGTGGTGTGCCTCATCGTCTTCGCCGAGACCGCACTGCTCGTCGGCTTCATCCTGCCGGGCGACACGCTGCTCATCCTGACCGGCGTGTTCGTCAACCTCGGCACGATGCTCGCCGACCCGATCGGCATCCAGATCCCCATCTGGTGGGTGTGCCTCGCGATCGCCTTCGCCGCCTTCGCCGGCGGCGAAGTCGGGTATCTCATCGGCCACAAGGCGGGCCCGGCGATCTTCGAGCGGCGTGAGAGCGGGCTGTTCTCGAAGGAGAACGTCGTGCGCACCAACAAGTTCTTCGACCGCTTCGGCCCGGCGGCCGTCATCGTCGCCCGGTTCGTCCCGGTCGTGCGCACGTTCACCCCGATCGCCGCCGGCGTCGGCCACATGAACTACCGCAAGTACTCGCTCTTCAACGCGATCGGCGCCCTCATCTGGGGTGCCGGGCTCACCTTCGCCGGCTTCGTCGTCGCGTTCATCGAGCCGCTCAAGGACTTCATCGTCGAGTACATCGACCTCATCCTGATCTTCGCGGTGCTCTGCGCGATCGTGCCGACGGCGTTCCACTACATCCGCTCCGTGCTCAAGGCCCGCACGGCCCGCCGACTCGGTCTCGACACCCCGCTCACCGACTCCGAGGCCATCCCCGACGTCTTCGAGGACGGCCAGTCGGGCAAGCCGAAGGTCTAACCTCCGGTCGAGACCAAGACCAGCAGCGTCACGTTCAGCGCGATCAGCAGCACGGCCGCGACCGCGGCGAGCAGCGTCGTCCACCAGCGGTTGACCGACTCGCCAAGCAGGTCGCGCCGCATCGTCAGCCGCACGAGCGGCACGAGGGCGAACGGGATGCCGAACGACAGCACCACCTGGCTGAGCACGAGGGCGAGCGTCGGGTCGACGCCGAGCACCAGGATCACGAGCGCCGGGATGAGCGTGACGATCCGCCGCACGAGCAGCGGGATGCGCACGTGCAGCAGCCCCCGCATGATCTCGGCACCCGCGTAGGCGCCGACCGACGTCGACGCGAGCCCGGAGGCCAACAGGCCGACCGCGAACATCGTCGCGACGACCGGCCCGAGCGCGGCCCCGATGGCGGCGTGCGCGCCCTCGAGGGTGTCGGTGCCGGCGACCCCCTGCAGCGTCGCCGCGGCGAGCAGCAGGATGACGACGTTGACCGTTCCGGCGATCACCAGCGCGACGGTCACGTCGATGCGGGTCGCCCGCAGCACGCGCTGCCGCACCCGGCCCTCGGGAACCAGCCCGAAGCGGTCGCGGGTCAATGCGGAGTGCGCGTAGATCGCGTGCGGCATGACGGTGGCGCCCAGGATGGAGGCCGCGAGCAGCACCGAGCCCGAGTCCTCGAAACGCGGCACGAGTCCCGTGAGCACCTCGCCGCCGTCGACCGGGGCGAACAGGATGCCGGCGCAGAACCCGACGGCGATGATGACGACGAGCCCGGTGATGACCCGCTCGAACGGCTTCGACCCCCGCCGGCTGTGCAGCAGCAGGAGCAGCATCGAGACGACACCGGTGATGATCCCGCCGACGAGCAGCGGGAGGTCGAACAGCAGGTGCAACGCGATCGCGCCGCCGAGCACCTCGGCCACGTCGGTTGCCATCGCGACGAGTTCGGCCTGGATCCAGTACGCGTAGCGCGCGGCCCTCGTGCGGAAGCGCTGACCGAGCAACCCGGGCAGGCTCTCGCCGGTCGCGATCCCGAGCTTCGCCGACAGGTACTGGATCAACCAGGCCATCGCATTGCCGAGCACCACCACCCAGACCAGCAGGTAGCCGTATTCGGCTCCGGCGCTCATGTTGCTCGCGACGTTGCCCGGGTCGAGGTACGCGACGCCGGCGACCATGGCCGGGCCGAGCAGGGGCAGGAGGGCGTGCGGTGTCGTCTTCGACGTGCTCACATCAGATCTTTCGGTCGACCGAAGATTTCGGTGGACCGAAACTATCAGGCCGGACGGACCGGTGTCACCCACACGTGAGCGGCGTCGCCCTCCGCGAGCTGCCCGACGATCAGCGACGTGCCGATCCCGATGTCCGCGTCGGCGAGACGCCGCAGCACGGCGGGATCGCGATCGCTGATCCGCACGACGTGCCCCGTCGAGTTCGGCCCCAGCGAGGAGGCGAGCACGCCGTCGCGGGGCGGCACCGTGCCGTCGGCCGCCGGGATCGGGTCCCCGTGCGGATCAGCCCCCGGATGCCCGAGCTGCGCGTCGATGGCGGCCAGCAGCCGGTCGGACAGCGCGTGCTCGAGCACCTCCGCCTCGTCGTGCACCTCGTCCCAGCCGTAACCGAACTCCCGCACCAGCCAGGTCTCGATCAGCCGGTGCCTGCGCACCATCCGGAGCGCTTCGGCACGACCGGCGACGGTCAGGACGATCGTGCCGTACCGCGCGTGCTCGACCAGACCCTGCGCCGACAGCTTGCGCACCATCTCGGTGACCGACGACGGGGCGAGCCCGAGCCGGGTCGCGAGCTGCGACGACGTCATCGCGTCGGGCTGCCACTCGGTGTGCGAATAGATGGCCTTGAGGTAGTTCTCCGCGACCGTGCTGAGCGGGACGGCCGACCGCTCAGCGATGGGCGTGCTCCTCGCGCTCGGAGTGCCCGGCGGGCTCGAGCTGGAACGTCGAATGCTCGACGTCGAAGTGCCCCGTGAGGCACGCGCCGAGGCGCTCCAGCATCTCGCCGGTGCGCCCCTCCGCGAAGACCGCCTCCTCGCACTCGACGTGGGCGCTGAACACCGAGGCGCCGCTGGTGATCGCCCAGACGTGGACGTCGTGCACGGCGACGACCTCCGGCGTCTCGAGCAGGTGCGCGCGGATGAGCGCGACGTCGGTGTCGCGAGGCGCCGACTCGGTGAGCACCCGCACGACGTCGCGCAGCAGCACCGCGGCGCGCGGCACGATGAACGCGGCGATGAGCAACGACGCGATCGCGTCGGCCTGGGCGAACCCGGTGGTGAGCAGCACGACACCGGCGACGACCGCGGCGATCGAGCCGAACATGTCGCCGACCACCTCGAGCGTCGCGCCGCGCATGTTCATCGACGTGCGATCCCCCCCGCGCAGGACGAGGTACGCGGCGACGTTGGCGACGAGGCCGATGCCGGCGACGATCAGCATCGGGATGCCGGCCGGCGCATGCGGGTCGGCCTCGGTCAGCCGGCGGACGGCTTCGATCGCGACGACGACCGCGACGACGGTGAGCAGCAGCCCGTTGAACAGCGCCGCGAGCACCTCGAGGCGCCGGAAGCCGAAGGTGTGCCGATCGGTCGCCGGGCGCGTCGCCCAGACGCTGGCGATGAGGGCGACGACCAAGCCGATGCCGTCGCTCGCCATGTGGCCGGCGTCGGCGAGGAGGGCGAGCGACCCCGACAGCCAGGCGCCGAGGATCTCGACGACGAGGACGCCGCCGATGATCGCCAGGGCGATCGCCAGGCGCCCGCGGGTCGACGACCCGTGGTCGTGCGCGTGTCCGTGATCCTGGCCCATGGCATCCATTCTCCCCGGGATTCCGGGCGAACGGTGATGTCGGGAATGGTTGTCGGTCTCAGCCGTGACGGCGACGGAGTTCGACGACGAGGTCCCGGAAGGCGAGGAACCGATGGCTCGACGCATCCTTCTCGGCGGCACTCAACTCCGCCGACGATCGCGTCTCGCCGTCGGGGCGGAAGATCGGGTCGTAGCCGAACCCACCCACCCCCGCCGGCGCGGTGAGCACGGTCCCGGGCCACACGCCGCGCACGACGTACTCGCCGTCGGCATCCACGAGGGCCGCGGCGCAGACGAACTGCGCGGCGCGATCCTCGACGCCCTCGAGGTTCCGCAGCAGCAGCCGGAGGTTGTCGCCGTCATCCCGGGTGCCGGCGTAGCGGGCCGAGTGGATGCCGGGGGCGCCGCCGAGGGAATCGACCGCGATCCCGGAGTCGTCGGCGAGCGCCGGCAGGCCGGTGTGCGCGAACGCCTCCCGCGCCTTGATCAGCGCGTTGCCCTCGAAGGTGTCGGCGTCCTCGATCGCGTCGGGCCCGTCGTAGGCGACGAGGTCGTGCTCCCCGAGGCGCTCGCCGAGGATGCGGCGCAGCTCGTCCACCTTGTGGGCGTTGTGCGTCGCGAGAACGAAGGTCGTCACGACGCGAGGACCGCCTGCTGGATGCGGGCCAGCTCGGCGTTGCCGCTCGTGGCGAGTTCGAGCAGCGCGTCGAGTTCGCGCTTGTCGAACGGCGCCCCCTCGGCCGTGCCCTGCACCTCGATGAACAGGCCCGTCCCGGTCATCACGACGTTCATGTCGGTCTCGGCGCGCACGTCCTCCGTGTACTGCAGGTCGAGCATCGGGATGCCGTCGATGATGCCGACGCTCACCGCCGAGACGGAGCCGATGAGCGCCTTCGCGTTCTTGCCGATGAAGCCCTTCGCCCGGCCCCACTCCACGGCGTCGTGCAGCGCGACGTAGGCGCCGGTGATCGCCGCCGTGCGGGTGCCGCCGTCGGCCTGCAGCACGTCGCAGTCGATGACGATCGTGTTCTCGCCGAGCGCCTTCATGTCGATGACCGGGCGCAGGCCGCGGCCGATGAGCCGCGAGATCTCGTGCGTGCGGCCGCCGATCCGGCCCTTCACCGACTCGCGGTCGTTGCGGTCGTTGGTCGCGCGCGGCAGCATCGCGTACTCCGCGGTGACCCAGCCCTTGCCCTTGCCGGTGAGCCAACGCGGCACGCCGTTGGTGAACGACGCGGTGCAGAGCACCTTGGTGTCGCCGAACGAGATGAGCGCGCTGCCCTCGGCCTGCGAACTCCAGCCGCGCTCGATCGTGATGGGACGCAACTGGTCGGGGGTGCGGCCGTCGGCGCGGGTGTCGGTCATGAGTGCTCCTTGGGTCTCGAGGTGTCACGTTCTGCCGCTTCGGCCGCGCCGAAGACGGCAGAACGTGACACCTCAGGCGGGGGTGATCGGGATGCTGGCGGTCTCGAAGGTCTCGACGTGCGAGACCTCCGGACCGAGGAAGCGGTGGGCGAGCTGCAGGAACGCCGGCTTGTCGTCGCCCGTGCACTCGAACGCGTGACGCGGCGGCGTCGGGTCGCTGCGCTCGATGCCGAGCGAGACGAGACGGCCGTAGACATCCGCCGCCGTCTCCTCGGCGCTCGACACCAGCCGCACCGACGGGCCCATCACGTACTGGATGGCCGCCGACATGAGCGGATAGTGCGTGCAACCGAGCACGAGGGTGTCGACGTCGGCGGCCTTGAGCGGCGCGAGGTACTGCTCGGCGACGGCGAAGAGCTCCTCCCCCGACGTCACCCCGGCCTCGACGAACTCGACGAAGCGCGGGCACGCCTCGGTGAAGAGCTCCACCTCGGCGGCGGCGAACGCGTCGTCGTAGGCGCGCGAGCGGATCGTGCCCTCGGTGCCGATCACGCCGACCCGTCCGTTGCGGGTGGCCCGGACGGCCGCCCGCACGGCCGGCTGGATGACCTCGACCACGGGGATGCCGAACGCCACCTCGTAGCGCTCGCGGGCATCCCGCAGCATCGCCGCACTCGCGGTGTTGCAGGCGATCACCAGCGCCTTGACGCCCTGGGCGACCAGGTCGTCGAGCACCTCGAGCGCGTAGGCGCGCACCTCGGCGATCGGCTTCGGGCCGTAGGGCGAATGCTTCGTGTCGCCGACGTAGAGGATCGACTCGCGCGGAAGCTGGTCGAGGATCGCCCGCGCGACGGTGAGTCCGCCGACGCCGCTGTCGAAGACGCCGATCGGCGCGTCGGTGGCGGGCATCCTCTCAGGGTACCCGCGCGGATCGGCCCGACGCCCCCGCCGTTAGGCTTCGAGGATGACGAGCGCGCTCCTGACCGACCGCTACGAGCTCACCATGATCGACGCGGCGCTGCGCGACGGGACGGCCGCACGCCGTTGCGTGTTCGAGCTCTTCACCCGGCGGCTCCCGGCGGGCCGCCGGTTCGGTGTCGTCGCCGGCACGGGGCGGCTGCTCGAAGCGCTCGCCGACTTCCGCTTCGACGAGGCCGAGCTGTCCTGGCTGCGCGCCCACGAGGTCGTCTCGCCCGCGACCCTCGACTGGCTCGCCGACTACCGCTTCTCGGGGTCGATCTCCGGCTACCGCGAGGGCGAGATCTACTTCCCCGGGTCGCCGCTGCTCGTCGTCGAGGCGTCGTTCGCCGAAGGGGTCATCCTCGAGACGTTGGCGCTCAGCATCCTCAACTACGACTCGGCCGTCGCCTCGGCCGCCGCGCGCATGGTGTCCGCCGCCGGCGGGCGCCCGCTCGCCGAGATGGGATCGCGGCGCACCGGGGAGCATTCGGCCGTCGCCGCCGCGCGCGCCGCGTACATCGCCGGGTTCACCGCGACGTCGAACCTCGAAGCCGGACGCACCTGGGGCGTGCCGACGATGGGCACCGCCGCGCACGCGTTCACCCTGCTGCACGACTCCGAGGAGCAGGCGTTCCGCGCGCAGGTCGACGCGATGGGCGTCGGCACCACGCTGCTCGTCGACACCTACGACATCACCGCGGGCATCGACACGGCGATCCGCGTCGCCGGCCCCGCGCTGGGCGCGATCCGCATCGACTCCGGCGACCTCGGCCCCGTCGTGTCGGCCGCACGCGCGCAACTGGATGCCCTCGGCGCCACCTCCACGAGGATCACGGTCACCAACGACCTCGACGAGTTCACGATCGCGACCCTGCGCGCCTCCCCCGTCGACTCCTACGGCGTGGGCACCTCGCTCGTCACCGGCTCGGGCTCCCCGGCGTCGGGCATGGTCTACAAGCTCGTCGCGTTCGAAGCCGAATCCGGGGAGTGGCTGCCGGTCGGCAAGCGCAGCGACGGCAAGGCGACGGTCGCCGGCCGCAAGGTCGCCGTGCGCACGCTCGACCACGGCGTCGCCGTCGAGGAGACGGTCTACGTCGAAGAGCCCGAGTCGCTGCCGAAGCCGGGCCGTGGCCTGCTCGTCGACCTCGTCACCGACGGCGTCGCCGATCCCGCCCACCTCGGTGCCGACGGGGTCGCCGCCGCCCGCGAGCACCACGTCGCCGCGATCGCGGAACTGCCCTTCGCGGCGTTCGGTCTCTCGCGGGGCGAGCCCGTCATCCCGACCGTCTACATCTGACCCGCGTCACGCGGCGCGCGTCAGGGGCCGCGCGTCGTCGACGTCGGCGATACCCGACCGTGGACCGGACCGGTCAGGCCTTCATCCGTTCGTAGACCTTCTTGCAGTCGGGGCAGACCGGGAACTTCTCGGGGTCGCGCCCCGGGATCCACTTCTTGCCGCACAGCGCCCGCACCGGCTTGCCCGTGAGGGCGCTCTCGAGGATCTTCTCCTTCTGCACGTAGTGCGAGAAGCGCTCGTGGTCGCCGTCCTCGAGCTGGTTGTCCTCCAGGAGCTTCTCGAGCTCCCGGTCGAGCACGTCGGTGCCGCCTCCGACGGTGTCGGGTCCGCGGTCGAGATCAGCCATGCCTCCCAGGGTACGACCGCGGGCTCGGTCCCGCACGGACGCTCCCCCGCACGGGTTCAGTGCCGCGCGGCGAACTCCAGCAGCTCGGGGGCGCGACGATCGAACGCCGCCCCGCCGACCCGGATGCCGAGCAGGAGCACGAGGGCGCCCGCGGCGACTCCCATGACGAGCGCGAGCCACACCCACGGCCCGGGCACGCCCAACAGGTGGAACACCGTCGCCGCGATCGCCGGCGCCGCGACCAGCAGGATGAGGAAGACCGACCCGGCCTGCGTGCCACCGCCCGTCGATCCGGGCACCTGCGGCTGCTGGAACGGCGCATCGCCCGGGCGGGTCGCCGGGTAGGGGAACCGCGCCGAGATGAGGCTCGAGACGCCGACGCCGCCGAGGAGCAGCGCGGTGCTGACCCCGAGCACGGCGGGTGCGATCATCCAGTCGCCGTGCCCCCAGGCGGTGAGGGGGGTGCCGATCAGCACGACCGGGACGCCCATCGCGAGGATCGGCAGCATCCGCCCGACCCGGTCGTCGACGCCGCGGATCTG
>Ga0075365_10001056_pt1 | contig 11906 bp, 15 predicted proteins | sample EndMetdeltDD1765_FD_71387 | JGI IMG/M metagenome (GOLD analysis project Ga0075365, IMG submission 71387) | Populus endosphere microbial communities from Tennessee, USA - Endosphere MetaG P. deltoides DD176-5 | ecosystem: Host-associated > Plants > Roots > Endosphere | place: USA: Tennessee... | reverse complement strand
CGAGGAACCGCCGCGAACCACCGGCGGGGCCCCAGGCCAGCACGAGCAGAAACGCAAACAGCGCGACGATGTAGACAAGCGCGGGCCGCTCTCTGAACGTGGGGGCAAGCCAACGTCGCAGTTGAACGGCACGAGAGCTCGGGCCGGCGACGAACCCTGCGACGATGAGGGCCAGGCCGTAGAAGAGCAAGCCGATCGCGAGATCACGGAGAAGGTCGGTCTCGATCAGCCAGATCGCGTTCACTGCAGGTTTCGAAGCTTCGACCTCGACCAGGGAGTCGATGACGGCACCGCCGACGACGCGCCGGATCACAGCCAGAAGCACGCCGACGAACAGCAGGCACCAGCCGACACGCATGAGCGTTTCCCGGCGACGGCCGATCGCGAGGTAGACGGCGAGCGCGAACAAGGCGAGTACCAGAATCGCGAGCAGAGAGGAGAGCGCGTTGAGGACCCTGACACCGGTCTGCGCCGCGTCGAGCTGGTCGGACTTCAAGATCACGATCTGACCGGAGGTCGGCGAAGCCTCCGCGCGTGCCTGCAGCCGGTCCTGGACGCCTAGCCGCTCCGCGATCTGCTGCAGGAACGGTCGTAGGTCGAGGACCACATCACCGTTCGCGGTCGAGATCGGCCCGGCGTCCTTGCCTTCGAGCACGTTGACGAGCGCCATGTGGGAGCGGCGCACCACGCGCTCAAAGAGCTGCTGCGCCTGCGCCGTTGCCAGAAACGCGTCGATCACGCGCCCAGCCGCGTTCCGAATCGTGGCCGCGGCGATCGGAGCGGCCGCCTGCACCCGCGGCGGGAGCTGCTCTCGGAGTTGGCTCGTCAGGTCGACGCGCTGGTCGAGCATGTCGACGAGGCGGGTCGAAAGCGCCGTCCTGATCTCGTCGTTGGCGAGCAACTTCCCTGAGGACGCCGTGAAGTTGTCCGTGTCGAGGAGCTGCCGCTTCGACCACACCGTCAACGACGTGACGAGCAGGATCACCGTCGACAGCACCAGCAGCGCCCAGACGAGGGCGGACCTGCGCTTGGTCATGCGGTCAGGCTTACGGCTCCGCGGGTGAGGTCCTCTCACCCGGTCGGAATGAGACCGCGTCACCCGCGAGGCGTGGAGCCTCCAGAAAGACACCGACCGAAGGAGGAACCTCATGATGAGACGGAGACGACCGCTGGCGCGCGCCGCAATGGTCGGCGGCACCGCATACGCCGTCGGGAAGCGCGCGCAGCGCGGTCAGGACCAGGAGTCCGAGCAGGAAGCCCGGATCGCCGAGCTGGAGAACCAGCAGTACGCTGCGCCGCAAGCCGCCCCGCCACCCGTCGCACCCAGCGGTGGCCCAACTGACCTCGCGGAGCAGCTCACGCAGCTCAAGAGCCTGATGGACCAGGGCATCTTGTCCCCCGACGAGTTCGCGGCGGCGAAGGCCAAGCTGCTCGCGGGCTAGTCGACACAAAGGAGGAGAGCCCAATGGCATTTGGCCCCGTCCAGATTCTCGTCATCGGTTTCGATCACCCCGAGTTCAAGGGCGATATCCGAGCCGAGCTCGAACGCCTTCGCGACCACGACGTCGTGCGGTTGATCGACCTGATCGTCGTTCGCAAGGACGACGACGGCAACATCGAGAAGCTTCAGCAGAGCGACCTCTCGCAGGACGAGCTCGAAGATTTCGGCGCCATCGTCGGCGCACTGATCGGCGTCGGCGCCGCCGGCGACGAAGGTGCGACCGAGGGCGCTGTCCTCGGCGCGGCCGCAATGGAAGACGGCCACGTCTTCGACGCCGAAAACACGTGGTATGTCGACGACGCGATCCCGCCCGGAACGGCGGCCGCAATCGCGCTGCTCGAGCATCGCTGGGCGATCGGCCTTCGCGATGCGATTCAGAACGCCGGCGGCTTCCACCTCGCCGACGCGTGGATCCATCCGGCCGACCTCGTCGCGATCGGAGCAACCGCTTGACAGGCAAGACGAAAGGAGCGTGAAGATGGCCTCGGTTCAGGGACTGCCGGACGACGTGCGCCGCGAGATCGACCGGCACAACTTCCTCGACTTTGCGGGAGTGCTGCTCATGCTCGCCGGCGGCTTCAACGTCGTCGAAGGAATCAGTGCGATCTCGGGCTCGAAAGTCGTGAACGATCACCTGCTCTTCGCAAACCTGGACACCTGGGGATGGTTCTTCCTGATCGTCGGCGTCATCCAGGTAGCTGCAGGGTGGTTCGTGATGAAGGGCGCAGGCTGGGCAGCGATCGTCGGCATCGTCACCGCGTTTTGCAACGCCGTCGCTCAACTCGCGGCGTCGGACACGTTCGTCCTCTGGACGATGACCGTCCTGGCCGCAGACGTCCTGATCATCTACGCGCTCACGAAGTACGGCGGTGACCGTGGACGAGGCGCCTAGCGAACCTCGGCGCCCTCGAAGACGATCCGAGCCGGCGACCGATGACGCCGCCCTAGGCCTGTTCGTCGCCTCGGCACGACTCGCACGCGCGGCGACGCGCCTGCTCACATACGCGCCGGGCGTCAATCCGCTGCTAGAGCGCAGCGCGGCGACCGGACGCGCGGCACGCGAGCGTGGGCGTGAGCGGATCGAGAGCGCGGCGCAGAGTGCGCTGGGCGCACCGGAAGTGGGAAGGCTCGTCGACGGCGCGCTCGCGAGCCCACTACCGGAGAAGGTCGCGCGCGCCTCGGTCGAGCATCACGTCGGCGATCGAGTCGTCGCCGAGCTCGAGTCCGAACGTGCGCGTTGGCTGGAGCAGGTCCTCGACAGTCCGGAGTTCGAGCAGGCACTCGAGCGGGCACTGTCGAGCCCGAAGGTCCGCGAGGCGGTCGCGAAGCAGACGACGTCCCTTGCGGACGAGGTCGCGGGTCACCTGCGCGCACGCGTCCTTGTGTTCGATCAGCGGTTCGCGCGCCCATCGTTGAGGTTCGCCGGGCTGCCGTCGCGGACCGTCGCATTCATTGTCGACATCGTCCTCGCACAGCTGATCTTCATCGTCGTGGCGGCAGTGGCCGGCCTTATCGCCGAGCTCGTCGGCGATCTCCGCCCAGCATGGCTGTTCGGGATGCTCGCCGCCGTCGGCTGGACATTGCTCGTCGGCGGCTACTTCGTCTTCTTCTGGACGCTCGGCGGCCAGACGCCCGGCATGCGGCTCCTGCGGCTGCGCGTCGTCGGCCCCGGCGGTCGGCCGCTCGGATTAGGCCGCGCGCTGCTGCGCTTCGTCACGCTGCTGATCGCGATCGTTCCGATGTTTCTCGGCCTTGCGCCGATCCTGTTCGACGATCGGCGGCGCGGGCTACAGGACTTCGTCGCGCATACCGAAGTCCTCTACAACTAAGCGGGCTTCTTGAGGGCGCGATGGTCGCGCCTCGTCCCCTGCCACGGCCCCGGCGCCAGGTCGAGCACGAGATTCACGACCCACACGATCAGCGTCGCCCAGAAGAGAGCACGAAGGCCGTGGATCTCGAAGCCGTTCACGATCGCCGCGGTCAGCTTCAGCATCACCATCGCGACAACGAACCAGATCAGCCTGAGCGTGATCACGGCAAGCGGAAGCGTGAGCGTCTTGAGGACTGGCTTGAGGAGCGTGTTCAGGACTCCGAAGAGCAGCGCGGCGTTGATCAGGTCGCCGAGCGAATCGACCTCGACCTTGTCCAGAACGATGACGACAAGGGCAAGCGCAATCGCGTTCGCGAAAAAGGAGAACAGCAATTCGCGCAGGCGCCACATGAGCTGAACGTAGGACGGACCCGGTCCGAGGCGCCTCATCCGCGCCGGGTGAAGTCGCTTCACCCGGCGCGCTCAGAGCATGCAACCACCATGCCGGAGAGTCCGGTCCTCGAGCGTTCTGCGGATACGAGCCACGACGGCATGGTGCAGATCCCTGACGGAGAGTTCCTCATGGGAAGCGAGGACCGGCTCGCGTATCCGGCCGACGGCGAAGGTCCGGTTCGCCGCGTGCGGATCTCGAGCTTCTGGATGGATGCCCGCGTGGTGACCAACGACGAGTTCGCGCGATTCGTCGACGACAGCGGCTACGTCACCGAAGCGGAGAGGATCGGCTGGTCGTTCGTCTTTGCGGGTCTGCTGCCTGACGACTTCCCGCCGACGAGTGGCGTCGCCCGCGGTCCGTGGTGGCGCCAGGTCGAGGGGGCTGACTGGCGCCACCCGGAGGGCCCGGGCTCGGGGCTCGACCGTCGCGCGGACCATCCGGTCGTGCACGTGTCGTGGAACGACGCGCACGCGTATGCAGATGCCGCCGGAAGGCGGCTGCCAACCGAAGCCGAGTGGGAACGCGCTGCGCGCGGTGGCCTCGAGGGCCGGTCGTTTCCGTGGGGTGACGAGCTCGAGCCGGGCGGTGTTCACCGCATGAACGTGTGGCAGGGATCGTTTCCGCGTGAGAACTCGTGTGAGGACGGCTATTACGCGACGTGCCCGGCTGACGCATTCGAGCCGAACGGGTTCGGCTTGTACAACATGACCGGCAACACGTTGGAGTGGTGTGCCGACTGGTTCAGCGTCGCTTTCCACGCCCAAGACAGACGGACGAACCCGCACGGACCACAGACCGGAACGCACAAGGTCGCCCGCGGCGGCTCGTATCTCTCACATGCGTCCTACTGCCGGCGCTATCGCGTGTCGGCCCGCTGTTCGCTGATGCCCGAATCGTCTGCGGCTGACATCGGCTTTCGCTGTGTTACGTCTGCTCTTTGAGCAGGGCTTCGAGTCGCGCCAAGCGCTCGTTGACGCCGTCGATCTTCGACTCGAGGTGGGCACTCGACGCTTTCTCGTACCGGCGCCGGAGAACCTCGACAAGCGTCGCCGTGATCATCGCCGTGATCACGGTCAGGAAGGCGATGCCCACGAGCATCAGCGCAGCGCCGATAATGCGGCCGTTCGTATCGTGCGGGACGACGTCGCCGTACCCGACGGTCGTCACGGTCTGGACCGCCCACCAGAGGCCGACCCAGATGTTGTCGAACTCCGAACGGTCTAGTAGCCGGATCCCGACCCCTGCGGCCACAGTCACAAGAAAGGTCGCGAAGGCAATCGCCCTACCCGCTCGGTACGGCGTCAGAGGCTTGCGGAGCACAAAGCGGAAAAACTTGCCGCCTTCTTCCATTCACAGCCAGTTCGCCGCATCGCGAGCCAGGCCTGCACTCACACGGTCCGGGTGAGCATGGGTCACTCGCGCGCGGGTGACCATTCGGCCACATCCGTCAAGAAAGGGGCTGTATGGCAACCGCTCGAGTTGACCGCGCGTACGAAGACGAAACGATGGCCGGTATGGGCTGGGTGTCCTTTGCCGGGACGTTGCTCATCCTGGTCGGCCTCTTCAACATCATCGACGGGATCGCCGCGATTGCGAACTCGGACTACCTGGTCAACCAGCTGCTGTTCTCGAACCTCGATGCGTGGGGCTGGTTCTTCCTCATCTGGGGGGCCGTCCAGGTGTGCGCAGGGTTCGGCGTATTCGCCGGCGCAGGCTGGGCCCTGGTCGTCGGCGTCGTCTCCGCCTTCGGGAACGCAATTGCGCAGCTGTCGTGGGCGCGCGTCTATCCCGTGTGGGCGATCTGCGCAATCGTCCTCGACGTCCTGATCATCTACGCGCTCATGGTGTACGGAGGCCGCCGCGACACGGCCTAGTCGGAACCGTCGAACTGCAGCTACGACAGGCCGGCGCCCAGCCGGCCTGTCGCGTTGAGGTCGCCCCTGAGCTAGAGGAGGTGGAGCTGCCGTGCGCGGCGCACGGCATCCTGCCGCCGCGTCACGTCGAGCTTGCGGTAAATGCTCTTGACGTGCGTCTTCACGGTGTTCACGGACACGAACAGCTCCGACGCAATGTCGGCATTCGACATCATCGTCGGCAGGAAGCGGAGAACCTCACCCTCGCGTGCGGAGAGCGGCTCCAGCAGCTCGGCCGGCAGGACGATCGACCCGTTGCCGCCCTCGAGCCTGCGGAGCAACTCGGACGCGAACCACCTGTGCGACACCGCTTTGCGCAGATGCTCGGCGAGCAACTCTCGCACTCCGGGCCCCGCCGACAGGAACGGCCTGCGGATTCCCTCAGGTTCCGCCTGCGCAAGTGCCGCCTCGAGCTCGGCCAGTGCTCGAGCCTCCTGGCCCGAAGCCCGCAGCGCGAGCGCGCGCAGCACGTCGCGCTCGACGGCAACGATGGGATAGGCCGCATCGGTCGGTGCGTCGAGCGCGGTGAGCGCACTCTCTGCGTCACCAGACTCGAGCAGCAGGCGCGCCCGTACCGCACGCAGGCCGGGTGACGACGGATGCGACTCGACGGCCTGGTCGGCGACCATAGCTGCACCCTCGTGATCCGCAGCGGCCGCCAGCAGCCTCGCTTCGAGCCCTGCAAAAGCGCGTTGGAGCCGCGGCGACTGCAGTCCCTTCACGTCGGACTTGGCCCCCCTGAGGCGTTCCAGCGAGAGTTCGACGTCTCCGCCGCGCCCCGCGAGAGACAGTGACGCGTGGATCGCGGCCGACCACGCGCGCCCCGTCACGTCGTCCGCGCGCCGAGCCGTTTCGCCGAGCTCGCGAGCGTGGCCGTCCGCGGCCTCGAGGTCGTCCCACTCCTGTTCGACGAGCGCCAGCGCGCTGAGCGACAGCGTCGCCTGCGAACTGTGCTCCCAGCCGCGGGCCTGCGCCAGCTCAACTGCTGCACGGGCGATGCGCCCGGCGCGGCGAAGCCGGCCGCGGATCAGCTCGAGCCAGGCCAGGCCGCCCATGCTCGCGAGCTCGGCATACGGGACGTCAGCGACGCGCGAGACTTCGAGCGCCTCCGTCAAGTGCCTTTCGGCCTCCGTGAGCTCCTCGAGCGCTACCTCGGCGAGACCGAGATGCGAGAGCGCGATCGCACGCAACGTGTCGCGCGCCTGCGACGAGAATCGCCCCTCATCGGCGATCTGTAGCAACGGCCGCGACAGCCGCGCGACGTCGTTGAAGGCTCCCCTGCTCGTGGCCCGGAGCAACTCCGCGAAGGTCAGCACGGCCTTGACGGGACGGGCGACGCCCTTCGGCCAGAGCTTCCGAGCCCGCTCCAGGCGACGGCTGCCGCTGCGGTACTGCCCGTTGATGAAGTCGACGCTCGCGAGTACGGCCGAGAGCTCTGCCGAAGCATCGACCTCCGCATCGGGAATCCGAGCAAGCACGTCGTCCTGGAACGCAGCATCGGTGCGCGCAATCAGCTCGAACCAACCGTCGACGAGGCACATCGTCAGCAGCTCGAGGTCGCCTGCCGCCAGCGCGTGGTGGACGGCCTCCATCGGCGAGCCTTGCTCGAAGTGCCAGCGCGCGGCCCGCGAGTGCAGGTCCGGAATCCTGCCGCGCTGCGTGTGACGAAGCTCGGCGCGAAGCAGCTCGGCAAAGAGATGGTGGTAGCGGTACGACGGCGGATGCGTTTGCAGACGGTCGACGAAGAGGTTCTCCGCGACAAGTCGCTCGGCGATCTGCCCGCTGTCCGTTCTGCCGGTCATCGCATCGGCCAGGTCGGGCGTAAAGCGCTCCGCGAGCGACGTCGCGAGCATGAAGTCGCGCACCTCGTCGGGTTGCCCGCGGAGCACCTCGGCGAGCAGGTATTCGGAGGCCGGCCTGTCGTCGAACTCGAGTTCCGCTAGCTCGACGCCGTCACGGAGCTTCGCTCGGTGCGAGAGGGTGAACAGGCGGATACCCGCTGCCCAGCCCTCCGTCTGCTCGATGAGGACGGAGAACGCAGCGGGGTCGAGCTCGAGACCGAGGCCCTCGAGGAGCTCACGCGCCTCCTCGGGCGTGACGGCGAGGTCGCGTGCGCGCAGCTCGGTCAATTCGCCGCTTGCGCGCAAGAGATGGAGCGGAAGCATCGGGTCGTGGCGCGTCGAGAGGACCAGTCGGAACGAGGCCGGAGCAGCGCGGAGGAGTTGCTCGATCGTCGCCGAGATCTCGACGCTCTTGACCAGCTGGAAGTCGTCGACGACAACCACGACCGGCTCTTCAAGCTCGGCAAAGCCGTTCAGGAGCTCGAGGACGAAGGTCTGGGGCGTGCCGGTCCGCGGCGCGCTCAGCCGGCCCAGCGAGGAGCGCGCGGGCACGACCCTCTTGATGGCGGCGAGCCATTCCGCCCAGAACGTCGCCTCGCCCAGCTGGCGCCGAGCGGACAGCCACGCCACCGGCCGCGGGTCAACCGAGAGCCAGGACGAGAGCAGGGCGGTCTTGCCCGCGCCCGCCGGGGCCGAGACAAGTGTGAGCGGCCCGTCTATGCCCTCGCTCAGCCGCGCGAACAGGTGCGGGCGGAGCACGAGCGGAGTCGGCGGCTTCGGAATCACTAGATCCGCTGCCGCAACGGACCGAGACCCCTGGCGTCGGGTCTGGGTCGCCAGGTCCATCCTCCTTTCCGGGTGAGGTGAACGCTAGCCCTGTCCACCCACCTGCACAAGTCGTGTCGCGTCTAGCTTCCGGACCGGGCCGAATCACCACTCTGTGTGGGTGAGGCTTCGTCACCCGCATTCGGCGGACGCTCACGCTGTGGAGCCCAGCCGGTATGAGTTTCGAGTCCGAGGTCGGGTGGGCGAGCGTCTCCTGTCGAGCTTCGAAGGATTCGACGCCGAGGTGCAGCCTGTCGAGACGATCCTGCGGGGCTCGGTCGAGGATCAGGCGGCGCTGCACGGGATCCTCGAGCAGATCGAAGCCCTGGGGCTCGAACTGGTCGAGGTGCGCCAGGTCGACAAGCGCCGCGAGCGCCTCGTCCCCGGCAGCTAGACGAGCTGCCCGCGCAGCCTGAAGGCTGCAGCGATGTCCAGGATCCCGCGGGTCAGCGCCGCCGCGCCGACCCAGACGAGCAGCAGCACGGTCTTGTGTCCGAAGTCGCCGGCCGCCCAGAATCCGAGCAGGAGCTCCGCGAACCCGATGAGCATCCTCAGCCACCACAGCGGCGCGCCGTGGACGGCGAACGCGACCGCGACGTCGAAGATTCCCTTCACGATGAAGTAGAAGCTCATGACGCCGGCGAGCGCCGAGAACGTGTCGCCGGGGTGGATGAACGCGACGATTCCGATCACGACGCAGGCGAGACCGACCAGGCCGTGCGCGACCTTCCAGCCGGTGCTCGCGCCGGCCATCGCGAAGAACTCCGCCGCACCGAACGCGAGCAGAGCCGCGCCGAAGAGGATCGAGATCGACGAGACGCTCGTCCAGTCGAACCGGAAGATGATGATGGCGAAGAACAGCCAGCCGGCGCCGAGCACGAGGTAGATCCACCAGAACCGCGCGGCCTCGTTTGTTTGATCCGAGCGCGCGGCCGCGGCACCGAAGTCGCTCATCGCCGCATCGTCGGCGGAGTGCGGGTGACGGGGTTTCACCCCGGCTGGGTGACCGCCCCGTCACACAGGGCCTGCCGAGACTTCGGCGCAAGCGCATGCAGGAAGAGCGCCGCCTAACCTGGCTCGGTCACAGCACCGTCGCCATCGAGCTCGACGGTCTGCACCTCGTTACCGACCCGCTCCTGACGCGGCGCGTGGCGCACCTCTGGCGATCTTCTGTTCCGAAGTTCGACCGGACGGTGGACCTGGTGCTGCTTTCGCACCTCCACTGGGACCACTTCCATCTGCCGTCGCTGAGGCGGCTTGCGGTAGGGGCAACGGTCATTGTTCCGCGCGGGAGCGAACGGCTGGTCTCGCGAGCCGGCTTCGCATCGGTCGTCGGAGTGAGCAGCGGAGACACGGTCCGCGTCGGCGAGGTCGAAGTTACGGTCACTCACGCCGACCATGCGGCGTCTCGTCGCGGGCGCACGCGCTCCGAGGCGGTCGGTTACGTGCTGCGAGGGTCGCGCTCCCTGTACTTCGCCGGCGATACAGACCTGTTCGATGAGATGCGCGACCTTCACGGATTGGACGTGGCGCTGCTGCCCGTCGCCGGCTGGGGCCGCACCGCCGGCGCCGGCCATCTCGATGTCACGAAGGCAGTCGGTGCGTTGGAGCTGCTCGCGCCCAGGCACGCGGTGCCGATCCATTGGGGCACCTTCGCCCCCTTCGGCCTCGACACTTTGAGCGGGCCGGCTACGGCGGCCGAGGACTTTCGTGTCGAGGCGGCGCGACGTACCCCCGGCGTCGAGGTTCACGTCCTCCGCCTGGGTGGCTCGCTCGTGTTCTGATTTGACCCGAGTGCGTCAAGCGCTCGCCCCCGGCCGGCAGCGATCCTCAATCGATGCGCACGGATGAAGCTTTCAGTGAAACGGTCGTCTTCGAGCTCCTGGGTCGGGGGGCAGGCGACCGCCTCTGCGAGCGGCTTCAGTCGCGCTGGTTCGTCGGTGTCTACGAGTGCGAGGACCTCGCGCTCGTCGCCGCCGAGCTGCGGCCGGAGGAGGGCGACCTAGCGGTCCTCCTCCGAGCCGTGAAGCTCTGGGCGGCGGATTCGGCGATTCCCGCGCTCCGCTTCCACCTTGACGGCCGTGAGTACGTGCTCGAGTCGGGCGCATCGATCTGGGGCACCCCGGCCGCCGCGTGAGGAAACCCGCGACGACTGAAGATCGAACAGCTCGGCTGCTACGGATGCTCGCCGCCCTGGAGGAGAGCATCATCCGGCTCGAAATCCAGAGATCCGGCGACACAGGCGAGGTGATTCGGCGTCTGCGACTGGTACAGGGTGAGATTCTGAGCGCGCTCCACCTGCTGGAGGGTGATTTTCAACATTCAGGTTGACCTCGCCGTCCGGCTGCGGGCACACTCGAAGGAGTGTCCGATCTGAAGTCGATGGGCGCTGAGGTCGAGAACGCGCTCGAGTGCGTGAACGTCCCCAGCTACGTCATCGATGTCACCGGTGTCATCCGCTGGCTCAACCCGTCGGCGGTGCGTCTCGTCGGTGATTGCCGAGGCAAGCAGTTCACGTCCGTCGTCGCTCCGGAAGAGCGCCGGCGCTCCCGTGAAGTGTTCGCCTCCAAGGTGGCCGGCACGAAGCAGGTGACCGATGCCTCAGTCGTCGTCATGGACGAGGACGGCGACAGGATCGAGATCGAGATCAGCTCGGTGCCGTTGCTCAAAGGCGATCGGGTCGTGGGCGTCTTCGGTCAGATTCCGCACTGGTCGGAAACCACCGAACTCGCCCCCCACCCCCACCTCACTCCGCGCCAGGCGGAGGTCTTGCATCTCCTCGAGCACGGTCGTTCGACCGCGCAGATAGCGGCCGAGCTCCACCTCAGCCAGGAGACGGTGCGCAATCACGTTCGGCATCTATTGCGGGCGCTGGGTGTGAACTCGCGGCTCGAAGCCGTCGCGGCCGCACGCGCGCATCATGCGGCGCGCGCGGCCGAGCTCATGCACTCCTAGGTGGGTTCGCCACACCCTCGCGCGCGGCCCACAGGGCTGCCTGCGTGCGCGAGCTGAGCTTCAGCTTCGCCAGGATCTTGGACACGTGCGTGCGCGCCGTGCGCTCGGTGATGCCGAGCTTCGCGGCGATCGCCTTGTTCGCGTGGCCTTCGCCGAGCAGGCGCAGAACGTCGAGCTCGCGCGAGGTCAGGTCTGGCGCGGATGGCGTTTCGCGTAAGGACTCAGTCAGTCGGCGCGCAAGCGCGGGATCGAGCAGCAGCTCCCCGCGGTGGGCCGCGCGCACCGCGACGACCACTTCGTCGACGTCCGCGTCCTTCAGCAGGTAGCCGGAGGCCCCTGCCTCGAGCGCCGCGCGCACGCGCTCCTCCTCGTCGAAGGAGGTCAGAGCAACGACCTCGACGTCGTCGTAGAGAGCGCGAATACGGCGAGTTGACTCGATCCCGTCGACAGGCTCCATCTGCAGGTCCATCAGCACGACGTCCGGCCGCCGTCCGCGCGAGTCGAGTTGTGCGAGAGCTTCGAGCGCGTCGTCTGCGCCGCCTGCATCACCGACGACCTCGATGTCGTCTTCGCTCTCCAGGAATGCGAATAGCCCTCGCCGTACGAC
>Ga0075365_10001055_pt1 | contig 11908 bp, 11 predicted proteins | sample EndMetdeltDD1765_FD_71387 | JGI IMG/M metagenome (GOLD analysis project Ga0075365, IMG submission 71387) | Populus endosphere microbial communities from Tennessee, USA - Endosphere MetaG P. deltoides DD176-5 | ecosystem: Host-associated > Plants > Roots > Endosphere | place: USA: Tennessee... | reverse complement strand
GACCAGGATGTAGAGCGAGGCCCGGCCGAAGATCGTGCTGCGGGTGTGCACGTCTTCGACTTCCTCGCGCAGCGCGGTGACCTGCTCGGAGGTGGCGTGGATGTCGCGCTGCAGATCGTCGCGCCGGCGTTCGTTGAGGCGGGCCTCCTTGAAGCCGTCGATCGCGTCGGACACGCCGTTGAGGAACTCCACCTCCACGGCCCGCATCCGGCCGAGCAGCGACTGGGTGTGGGCCTGGTTCCGCATCGCGATGGTCAGCGACACGAAGGCGCACACGACCGACAGCAGGAACGCCCATAGAGACAGGTAGGCGATGTAGATGTAGGCGAAGATCACGAAGATCATCGCCTGCAGCCCGTCGATCATCGCTTCGCCCGAATCCGAGATGGTCGTCGCGTCACGCGACAGCGCGTTGAGGATCCGGGAGGTGCCGATCCGCTCCAGGACCGGGAGCTCGGAGGCCAGCACCTTGTCCACGACGCGGACCCGCAGGGTCTGCCCGAGGTGGGTGGTGATCTGGACCATCCGCCGCGCGCTGTACCGCTGGCACAGCACGTAGGCGACCAGGGCGATGATGAACAGGAGCAGGTAGCGCAGGTTGGGGTTGTCGTAGCTCGCGGTGCGAGACGCTTCGCCGATGACCGCGACGATCGCCGCGTTGGCCAGCCCCGATACGGCGGCCGCGATGATGATCTCCCGCCGGATACCCTTCGATTCCCTGCTGAGCAGGTCCCAGAGATGTTTCACGATCTAGATTTCACTTATACTGCGCCCATGTCCGGCGATGCACAGGGCTCCGAGGCCACGATCAAAAAGTACATGTACTGGTCGATGGGCGCGGGCCTGATTCCGATTCCCGCGCTCGACATCGCCGCGGTGATGGCGATCCAGGTGAACCTGGTCGCCGCCCTGGCGGACCAGTATCAGCAGGATTTTTCGCGCGAGGCCGGCCGCGCGTTCGTCGCCGCGCTCGTGTGCGGCAGCCTGCCCACGGCCATGGCCGGCCCGCTCGCGCGATTGATCAAGGTGATCCCGATCATCGGCCAGACGGCCGGCGCCCTGGCGATGCCGGCGCTGGCCGGAGCGTCGACCTACGCGGTCGGCAAAGTGTTCGTGCAGCATTTCGAATCTGGTGGAACCTTCAGGGCCTTCGATCCGGAAGCCGCGCGAGGCGACTATGCCGGGCACCTCGGCAACGCGCCGTCCGCGCTCGGCTCCTAGACCCTGCCTGTCCGCCCGGCAGCATACTTCAGGATCGCGCGCCGATCCGCGGCCGCGTCTCAACGCCGTATCCCCACGAGCGGCTTGATTCCGGGAGTCACGGGCCCGTCCAGCGTGGCGCCCGCGCGCGTCGGCGTCCATTTGGGCCAGTTGTTGGACGTGGCGACGGCCAGGCCGACGTGGAACACGAGCTGCGCATCCAGCACGGCGACCGACATGTCAGCCCGGGGCGGGGCCGCCGCCGCCGCGGTCGCGATGGCGCCGGCCAGCTCCACGTGCCGGCTCACGAGAAAGACACTGGGAATCCCCTTGTCGGTGTAGATCGTTTCGGCCTGCCGGAAGAAGTTCAACCGCTCGGCATCCACGTCGCCCGATCCGACGCGGAACTGCTCCGCCGCCTGGTCGTGGACCAGATCCTTCAACCCCGGATACCCCGCGCCGATGATCGAGATCTGGCTCTCGCCGGTCTGTTCGGTGAACCCCGCCACATGAATCGCCGCCCGCGTCTCCGGAAGGGGAGCCACGGGATGCTTGAGGTAGTAGTCCAGGCCCAGGAGGCCCTCGGACCCCGCCGTTACGATCAGGAACACGAACGTCCGGTGCGCGGCCCGCTCGCGGGCGAGGGCCCGGGCCACCTCCAGCAGGATCGGTGCTCCCGGCGGAGGCTCGTTCGCCGGATCGTCGTCGGTGAGATCGCTGCCGGTGAAGCCGCCGGCCGGCAGGTCGTTCCACTGGGCCGAATAGAGGACGTAATCCGGCATCGTCCCCTTCAGCGTGGCCACGACGTTCGTTCCGGTGACGCGGCCGACGTCGTTCCGGATCTCGATCGCGGCGCGCGCCGACAGATCGATGGCTCGGAAATTCGTTTCCGCCGCCAGCCGCTTGACGTCGTCGAAGTCCAGGGTCGCATCGCTCAGGATTTCGCGTGCGGCCTCCGGCGTCATCCAGCCTTCGACGGCCAGATGGGTCGTCGGATTTTCGGGAGTGCCGACGCCCAGAATGTCCGTGGACGCGTTCTTGAGGGCGTCCCACGAGAGCGCCGGGACCTCGTCGAGCTGATCGTCGACGCGGATCAGGAGGACGCCGGCCGCGCCACGACGGTGCGCCTCCTCGAACTTGTACCGCCGCCGGCCGTACCAGTCTGCTCCCAGCGCCCCCAGCAGGTTCCGCTTGCCGTTGTGCGGGCTGCCGATCAGCATCAACAGGAGCTTGCCCTGGACGTTGACGTCCTTGTAGTCGTCCCAGCCCTGGGCCGGCGTACTGATGCCGTAGCCCATGAAGACCACCGGAGCATCGGCCAGGACGGTCGTTTCGTGTCGCCTGGTCCACGCCACGAAGTCGTCGCCGGGCCGCAGGGTGCGGAGTCCGACCTTGATCGACGTGCTGATCGGCTTGACCCTGGTCAACCCGACCGGCTGCGTCTCGACGGTCAGACCGATGTCACGAAAGACACCGGTCAGGTACTGCGCCGCGGCCTGTTCGCCGCGGCTCCCCGGTTCGACCCCGTCGGCCTTCGCCTCGTCCAGCCGTGTGTGATGCGTCCTGATCAGCTCTCCGTCGACGGAAGGATACGACCTGATCGCGGTCGGCTGGCCGCAGCCCGCCGTCGCCAGCGCGGCGCACAGAATGACGAGAGCCGGACGCCGGATGCCCCGGTCGCCGCGCGAGCCATGGTGTGCCATCGCTATGTGGTCGGCTCGGGCGACGGCGACGAGGGGAGGGCACTGGGAAGGAGATGGTGCAGCCGGCGCGTGTCGAAGCTGAGGAGCGTGCCGCCCGTTTCGAAGTGGTGGATGAACAGCTTCCCGATGCCGTAGGAAAACACGGCGGAGGAGGCCGACATCATGCCCCACCCGATGACCCGGGCGGGCGGCGGCAGCAGGCTCAGCACCTTGCGTCCGGCGATCGATCCGATTGTGCCCGGCACCACGCTGCCGAGCACCGCGATCATGATGTTGCGCGCGGTGTGCTCGGAGAAGTCGACCTTGTAGTGCTCGCAGAGCCGCCTGATGAGCGCGACATGGATGCCGGCCAGGACGGCGACGTCGACGCCGGCGAACGGGACGAGTGCCGCGCCGGCGGAGACGGCCATGTATTTGTAGACGATCTTCATCGCGTCGGCGTGGTGCTGCTGGTCCATCGTGTTCTCCGTCACGATCGTCCGGACCTGTGATCGTGGCTCGGGAACAGGGACAGGACGGTCGAGCACACGTATGCAAAGGGCAGCCAGACGAACCGTAGGGGGCCTTCGGCCGGCCGGCTCGCGGCGGCGGCTGCCGGACGGGATGCGGGGGGCGGCGTCGGCGGCGGGGCCGGTGCCGGTGCCGGCGGCGCGGGCGGTTTCGCCGCGCGCCGGCGCGTTTTCTTCGCCGGCTCGGCGTCCGAGCGGAACACCCACCCCGATTGCGACGCCGAGGTTACGTCGGCGGGAACTTCGAAGGAGGGGGTCGTCGGTTTTCGCGAGCGGGCCACGGTTGATCCAAGGAGACGGCCACATTCTACACGCACGGGACGATCTGGCGAATCCGGATCGGGAGGTCTGGCCCGGCCCTGCGTACCGCGACCGCCAGACGATGCCGCGGGCTCGGGTCGAATTGCGCGAACTGCCAGCTTTCGGGGTCCGTGTCGATCGGAGCGGTGAAGGCGATGCGCGGCGGTCCGGCCGGATCGAGCTGCATCGAGAAGCTGTCGAGCGGCAGCGACAGGCCGAGTCCGCGCGCCTTGATGTACGCCTCCTTCAGCGTCCAGTAGTCGAAGAACCTCGAGGGGCGCTCGGGCGGCGCCAGCGCGTCGAGCGCGTCCGCCTCGGACGGCGAGAAGAACCGGCGGGCCAGGTCCGGCCCCGCCGCCGTACGGTCGACGTGCTCGACGTCCACGCCAATCTCCGGTACGCGCGCCATCGCGTAGGCGATGAGGCCCCTGGTGTGCGAAAGGTTGAAGCCGAGCGTCGCCGCCGCGGGGCCCGACAGCGACGGCCGTCCATACCGGTTCGATTCGAAGGCGCACGCGGCCGGATCGATCTGCAAGTACTGCCCGATCAAGGTGCGCAGCACGCCTCGCGTCACGAGGAACTGATGCCGGTCACGGGCGAACACGAATCGATCGTGGCGCGCGCGCTCCTCGCGCGTCATGAGCGCCGCATAGCGCTCGAGGAGCGGCGGGTCGCGCACCTCGTCACTGAAGACGTACCAGACGTGCACGCCGTCGATGGTCATGCTGCGGAACCAATCTGCCACAATTTGCGACTACAATTCCTGGCCATGAGCTCATTGCGACGCGTCGTCTTCATTTTCATCTGGTGTGCGGTGGTGTCGCTCGCGGCGCCGGTCCTCGCGCAGCAAGGCAAGCCCAAGGCCGGCAAGGTGACCGAGGCCGATCTCGCCAACGCGAAGCCGGGGCGCGATCCGAACCAGCCGATCGACGAGGACTACACCAAGGGGATCAAGAAGTACACGACGGAAACCTTCTTCAATTCGCCGCTGACCGACTACCTGCCGGCGGCCAAGGGAATTCCGACGCCGAAGGCCATCCTCGGCGACGTGGCCGGCGCGGAAGGGAAGCTGCCGTACTCCAAAGAGGTGTACGACTACATGCGGCTGCTCGCCAAGTCCACGCCGCGCGTCAAGGTCTTCACCATCGGCACGACGGAAGAAGGGCGCGAGATGATCGCCGTGGCCGTGGCGTCGGAAGCGCTGATGGCGCGGCTCGATCAGAACAAGGCCGACCTGGCCAAGCTCGCCGATCCGCGCACCATCAAGTTCGACGACGCGCTGGCGGACGAGATCGCGAAGCGCGCCGCGCCGGTCTACTACCTGACCGGCACGATCCATTCGACCGAAGCCGGCTCGCCGACGGCGCTGATGGAGCTGGCCTACCGCCTGGCGGCGGACGACAGCCTCTACGTCCGCAACATCCGCGAGCACGTCATCACGCTCATCACTCCGGTGGTCGAAGTCGACGGCCGCGACCGCATCGTCGACGCCTACGAGTGGCGGAAGAAGCATCCCAGGGAGACGCCGATGAACAACGTCTACTGGGGCCACTACGTGCAGCACGACAACAACCGCGACGCGATGGCGCTGACGCTGAAGCTGTCGACCAACGTGCTGGACACCTACCTGGGATGGAAGGCGCAGGTCCTGCACGACCTGCACGAATCGGTGGCGCTGCTCTACGACAACACGATCGGGAACGGCCCCTACAATGCGTGGCTCGATCCGATCCTGACCAACGAGTGGCACCTGATCGGCTGGAACAACGTGAACGAGATGACGCGCATGGGCATGCCCGGCGTGTTCGCCTGGGGCTCGTTCGACACCTGGTCGCCCGGCTACCTGATGTTCATGGCCGCGACGCACAACGGCATCAGCCGCCTCTACGAGACGTTCGGCAACGGCGGCAGCGCCGACACCGAAGAACGGACGCTCTCGCCCAACGACACGTCGCGCACGTGGTTCCGGCAGAACCCGGCTCCGGCCCGCGTGCGCTGGTCGCTGCGCAACAACAACAATTACCAGCAGACCGGCATCCTGGTCTCGCTCAATCATTTCGCCAGCAACCGGATCTATTTCCTGCGCAACTTCTACGACAAGAGCAAGCGCTCGATCCTGAAGCCGAAAGTCGAGGGCCCGGCCGCCTACGTGTTTCCGGCCAGCGATCCGCGCCTCGGCACGCAGGCCGAGCTCCTGCGCGTGCTGCAGAAACAGGCGGTCGAGATCTCGCGCGCGACGGCGCCGTTTACGGTGAGCATCCCCGGCCGTCCCGCTCCGGGCGGCCGCGGCGGCCGCGGCGGCGGACGCGGTGCCGGAGCGCCAGGCGGTGAGACGGCGGAGGCCCCCGTGGCACCCGCGCCGCCGCTGCCGCCGACCACGCGCGAGTTTCCGGCCGGCAGCTACATCGTCCGCCTCGACCAGCCGTACTCGCGCATCGCCGACGCGCTGCTCGACTATCAGTACTGGTCGCCGACCGACGCGCAGGCGCGGCCCTACGACGACACCGGGTGGACGTTCCCCGAGGCGTTCGCCGTGCAGGCCGTGCGCGTCACCGACGTGAAGGTGCTCGACGCGCCGATGGAGCTGGTGAAGGGCGACGTCACGGCGCCGAGCGGCGTCTCGGGGACCGGGAGCGTCTTCGCGATCAACCACAATGCCGACAACGCGCTGATCACCCTGCGCTACAAGCTGAAGGCGGCCGACATCCAGGTGGCGGAAGAACCGTTCGAGTCGGGCGGGATGAAGTTCAACCGCGGCTCGTTCGTCGTCAAGGGCGTGGCGCAGGCGGACCTCGACAAGGCGGCCACCGAGCTCGGGCTGAAGGCGTACGGGTTGGCGGCCGATCCGTCGGTGAAGACGCACCCGGCCCGCGCCGCGCGGATCGCGATCCTGCACTCGTGGACGAGCACGCAGACCGAGGGCTGGTGGCGGCAGGCGTTCGACACCTACCAGATCCCCTACGACTACGTCGATCCGAAGGTGATTCGCGATACCGCCGACCTGCGCGCGAAGTACGACGTCATCATCTTTGGTCCCGGCGGCAATCAGGGGGCGGTCGAGGGCACGCCGCTCTGGCAGACACCGATCCCGTACAAGAACACGGCCGACACGCCGAACATCGGGACCTGGGCGCAGACCGACGACATCCGCATCGGCATGGGGCTCGAGGGGCTGCTGCACCTCCGCCAGTTCGTCGACGCCGGCGGCGCGTTCATCGCCTCGAACAGCAGCGCCGACTTCGCCATCTCCAACAACCTGACCTACGGCGTGACCTCGAACCGTCCGGCGGCGACGACGCGTGTTGTCGGATCGCTGCTGCGCGCGAAGCTGGCCGACGAGACGAGCCCGGTCGTCTACGGCGTGCCGGACAACGTCGCGGTCTACAGCGACGCGGGCGAGACGTTCGGCGTGAGCGCGACCGTGGGCGGCGGCGGACGCGGCGCGGGGGGCGGTGGAGGCGGCGCGGCAGGAGGTGGACGCGGCGGCGGCGCGGGCCGGCCGACCGGGCGCGGCACGCCCGACGATCCCGACGTTGTCCAGGGACGCGCTCCGGTCGAAGGCACGAACCTGACGCCGGTGCCGCCGCCGGCGGTGGTGCAGCCGTGGCAGTACGCGCTGCCGACCGAGGAGGCGCTGAAGCGGCTGCCGGCGAACGTGATTCCGCCGAAGTTCCGGCCGCGCGTCCCGCTGCGCCTCGACTCGCAGAATACGCTGCTGGTCTCGGGACTGCTCGACGGCGGCGGCGACATCGCGCAGCGGCCGGTCGTCGTGGACGTGCCGGTCGGCAAGGGGCACGTCGTGCTCTTCGCGACCAATCCGATCTACCGCGGCGAGACGCGCGGGACCTACTTCATGGTGTTCAACACCATCTTGAATTTCGACAGCCTCGACGCGGGCCGCCGGCTCGATCCGCGGTAGCGGCGCTGGTTCTTCCGCCCGAAGGCGGAAGCTCCAGAGATCGACACGCGTCCCGTTCCGCGGTCAGGTGGAAGCGGCGGAGACGACCCTGGGGTCCCTCCGCCCGGAGTCGGACGCGACCGAGAGTGCGCTCGCGATCGCAACTCCAGTCCGCCGTCCGCCGGAAGCCACATCGTGTAGGGCGAAGGCTGACGGCTGCAAGCCATTGACGCATGCCCTTTTGGCGTCCGGCTGACAAAAGACGGCAGCCCGGGGCTGACGAAGGTTGTCACCCCGAGCCGCACAGAGTGGGCGCCCGCACGGTAACTCTCTGTGCCGAAAGGGCTCAGGCGCTCACGGCTCCGGGCGGCATGCCCGTTGCTCAACCCTGAGCCACGATGAACCCTCAGACCTCGTTCCGTTCGCCGCAGCCCTTCCGGCCGGAGTATCAGCCGATGCTCCAGCCGACCGAGATGCGGATGATCCTTCTTGCCGGCGCCGACATTTCGTCGATGGAAGAGATGTCGGTGCAGTTGTTCCGCGCAGGCCACATGCCGCTGATGGGCGAGTGGTTCAGCGAGCCGCTCGCGTCGTTGTCCGGCCTGGACCGCGCCGGCGAGGAGACCTTCAATCAGATCGTGCATCCGCTCGGCGAGCGCCTGCTGTCGCGCTGTGACGGCGTCCTCCGCGTCGGCGGACCGTCGGCGAGCGGCGACGCGATGGTCGCGATCGCGCGCGCGCGTGGTCTCCGAGTGTTCTTCACCTTGAAAGAAGCGCTGGATGGTTAGCAGCGAGCCGATCGCGGCCAGCCGCCGTCTGCCCGGCGTCCTCGCCGCCCCCGCGGCGATCGAGACGAGCCGGCTGCGGCTGCGGCGGCCGTTGACGGGCGATGCGCCGGCGGTGTTCGCCCGCTACGCCAGCGATCCCGCGGTGACGCGGTTCCTGGGATGGCGGACGCACACGGCGGCGACCGACACCCAGTTGTTCCTGGCCTGCTGCGACGCCGAATGGCGTCAGACCGGCGTGGGCCCCTACTTGATCCAGTCGCGCGAGACCGGCGCGCTTTTGGGGAGCATCGGCCTGCGGCTCGTGTCGTCACAGCAGGCGGCGACCGGTTACGTGCTGGCGAGGGACGCCTGGGGCCAGGGTTACGCGACCGAGGCGCTGCATGCGATGCGCGACCTGGCGCTGCGCCTGGGCGTCCTCCGCCTCACGGCGGTCTGCCACCCGGAACACCGCGCGTCGTGGCGGGTGATGCAGAAATGCGGCTTCACCCGTGAGGGGACCTTGCGCGGTCACGCGCAGTTTCCCAACTACACGCCGGGCGTCGCCTCCGATGTGCTGTGCTTTTCCTTTACGTTCGACACGGAGTGGCTGCCGCTGATGATCTAGTGTTTCTTCGCGGGGACGTCGTCCCCGGCGCGCCCCGGTCAGCACATCGGCGGTATCCGCCGCGGCCGGGGCGAAGACGGAATCCTCTTGTCACGCTCTTTCTCGCGCGCCGCTGCGGGTGTGCCCGCCGTCGAGGGGCCACGGCGAGGCTCGCCGACACGCCGCCGGCGCGGAGCGGCGGTTCGCGTGGCTCGCTCGCGCCGTGCTGCGGCCAGGCGAGCACAAAGACGGTTTCTTGGAATGAGGCCGGGACGGCCCGGGAGACGGCTCATGGCGCGCACGGTAAGGGCTCCGGAGAGGATCGAAACCGCGCGGCTCGTCTTGCGCCGGCCGCTGGCCACGGACGCCAACGGGATCTTCACCCGCTATGCGGGCGATTGGGAAGTGACCCGCTACCTCGGATGGCCGCGGCACCAGTCCGTGGCCGACACGCGCGAATTCCTCACCTTCAGCGACGCCGAGTGGACGCGGTGGCCGGCCGGGCCGTACGTGGTCGAGTCCCGCGCCTCGGGCGAATTGCTGGGCGGCACCGGCCTGGGCTTCGAGGCGCCCGACGAGGCCTCGACCGGCTACGTCTTCGCGCGCGACGCGTGGGGCCGCGGCTACGCCACTGAAACGCTCGAGGCGATGGTCGGTCTGGCCCGCGACCTCGGCGTCCGCCGCCTCTACGCGCTCTGCCATCCCGATCACCAGGCGTCCTGGCGCGTGCTGCAAAAGGGCGGCTTCATCCGCGAAGCGATCCTCTCCCGCTATGCGGCGTTCCCGAACATGAAACCGGGCATGCTCTCGGACGTCCTGTGCTACGCCACGGCGTTCGACGCCTGAGATGCAGTTTGGCCGCCCGCGGCGCTCGTCCGCCCGGCGCGACCCTTCGAGCGATCCATCGCGATCCCTTCTATACTCACGGCACGCTCTAACCTGGAGGTGCAGTGTGACAGGGATCGACCCGCGGTTCGTGACGACAGCGTTCGATCTGCCCGGCCAACGCGTGATCAGGAACCTCGGTGTCATGCGCGGCATCGTCGTCCGCTCGCGCAGCATCGTCGGCACGATCGGCGCGTCGTTGCAGACGCTGGTCGGCGGCAACATTACGCTGTACACCGAGCTGTGCGAGAAGGCTCGCGGCGACGCCTTCCGGCTGATGCTGGAGCACGCCGCCGCGTCGGGAGCCAACGCCATCGTCGGGATGCGCTACGACGCGAACGAAGTGGCGCCCGGCGTCACGGAAGTGCTGGCCTACGGCACGGCGGTCATCGTCGAGGCAGACCGGCGCTGAGAGGAGTATTCTCTTTCGCGCGGACGTCCCGGCCCGGCGCCCGGTTCCGCGCCGAACCCTGGAACTTAGAACATTGGAACCCTAGAACCTGGAAACCTAGAATCTTATGTTCACCGGCTCTCACATCCTTTTCTACAGTACCGACGCGGACAAGGACCGCGCGTTCTTCCGCGACGTGCTCGAGTTTTCCTCGGTCGACGCCGGCCATGGCTGGCTGATCTTCAGCCTGCCGCCGGCGGAAGCCGCATGGCATCCCGCGGACTCACCGTTCGCGATGACCCACGGGCAGCACTCGCTGATCGGCGCCATCCTCTACCTGATGACCGACGACGTCGAGGCGGAAGTGAAGCGGCTGACGGCCCGGCAGGTCGTCTGCTCGCCGATCGTCGAGGAGCGGTGGGGCCGCCGCAGCAGCCTGCGGCTCCCGAGCGGTCTGGAGCTCGGCTTCTACCAGCCGTCGCATCCGACGGCGATCAATCGCTAAACCTCCGCATGAGGGGCCCGGGCGATGGCGCGGCGAAGACACTCGCGCGGGAGCTCGACATTCCTGTGCTCTGAGGCCGTTCCCGATCTGGTACCATCCGGCGGATGCGCAGAAGAATCCTGCTGCTCGGGTTGCTGCTGGCGCTGCCGTCGCGCGCGTTCGCGACCTGGTCGGTGGTCGCGGTCGATCGCGCCACCGGCCGGATCGTCATCGCGTCGGCCACGTGCGTGAACGGCGACGACAAGTTCCTGCCGGGCGTGCAGGCCGTGGTCGTGCCGGGCAAGGGCGTGGCCGCCTGCCAGGCCAGCGTGGACGGCACGCACACGAACCAGATGCTCGTCTTCACCGAGCTGCAGAAGGGCACGGATCCGAAGGCGATCATCGAGTTGCTCAGCGCCGACCCCGCGTTCCAGAGCCGCCAGTTCGGCATCGTCGATCTGCAGGGCCGGCGCGCCGGCCATTCCGGGCTGACCAACGGCTACGTCGCGCAGGACATCCAGGGACAGGTGCCCGGGACCGACGTGTTCTATTCGATCCAGGGCAACATCCTCCGGCCCGGCGAGGTCGTGCCGAACGCGGTGAAAGCGTTTCTGAGCACGACCGGCGCGATCACCGATCGCGTGATGGCCGCGATGGAAGCCGCCGACGCGGGCGGCGGCGACAGCCGCTGCGCGTGTCCGCCGCCGGCCGCGGACGGCTCGACGCCGGCCATTCCGTGCGAGGGGAAGACCGCCCACGTCGCCTACATCCTGATGGCGGAGAAGACCGACACCAACGGCGACTCGCACAACAACGGCCAGTACGCGATGTTCCTGCGCGTGGCCCAGCCCGACAAGGGCGCGAACGCCATTCACGAGGGAGAGAACCTCAACCCGGTGAAGACGCTCCGCCTCCGCTACGACGAGTGGCGGAAGACACAGCCGGCGTCGTTCAAATGAGAAGCGCCGCGCCGTTCATGCTGGTTGCGATCGTGGCTGCCGCCGGGCGGATTCTTCCGTCGCAGACGCCGCCGCCGCAGACGCCGCCGGTCGTCTCGCAACCCACGCCGCCGCAGCCGCAAGGCCGCGGCCGGGGCCGCGGTGGCATCCAGATCATGACGCTGACGTCGGCGGCGTGGCCGGACGGCGGACCGATCCCGGCCAAGCA
>Ga0075365_10001054_pt1 | contig 11910 bp, 11 predicted proteins | sample EndMetdeltDD1765_FD_71387 | JGI IMG/M metagenome (GOLD analysis project Ga0075365, IMG submission 71387) | Populus endosphere microbial communities from Tennessee, USA - Endosphere MetaG P. deltoides DD176-5 | ecosystem: Host-associated > Plants > Roots > Endosphere | place: USA: Tennessee... | reverse complement strand
GGCCGAACCGGCGGCGGCTGCAATTGCGCGCGTTGTTCGGACAGCGCCAGCGGCTGCGGCTGGGGAGCATCAGGCCTTTCGGCTGCAAGCGGCTGGACGGCCTGGCTGTCCGTGGCGTGGCGATGGCGCTGGATGGTCGCCACCAGCGTCTCCAGGAGCACCGAGGAGCGTGCCGGCTTGATCAGCTGGGCATCGATGCCGAGATCGCGGTAGCTCGTGTTGGCGAGCGACTGGTCGACCGAGGTAAGCATGATGATGGGCGTGTCGGCGAGGCCTTCGGTGCTGCGCACGATGCGCGCCATTTCGGCGCCGCTCATCTCGGGCATCTGGTAGTCGAGCACGACGCAATCCACACGCACGCCATAGGCGGCGGCCGCGATCAGCACCTTGAGGCCCTCCGCGCCGCTTTCGGCCGCGCAGGAATCGAACGTCCACGAAGTCATCTGCTCGGTCAGGATGGCCCGGTTGACGGCATTGTCGTCGACAATCAGCACGCGTGCGCCCGTCACGTCCACCGGCATGATGCGCTGCCCGCTCTGTCCGGCCCTGGGCAGCGTCACGGTGAACCAGAAGGTCGAGCCCTTGCCCTCGGCGCTCTCGACGCCGATGGTGCCGCCCATCAGTTCGACCAGCCGTGAGGTGATGGCAAGGCCAAGCCCGGTGCCCTCATGCCGCCGTGTCGAGGAGGTGTCGACCTGGCTGAATTTTTCGAACACCAGCTTCAGTTTTTCCTCGGGGATGCCGATCCCGGTGTCGGTGACCGAGATCGTCAGCCTGGTTCCGGTCGGAACCCTCTCACCGGTCACGTCGACCAGCACATGGCCTTCGTCGGTGAATTTCACCGCATTGCCGACCAGGTTGGTGACGATCTGCCGGATGCGGCCGACATCGCCGACGAACAGGTTTTCGAGCCTCGGCTCGACACGCACGATGAGTTCGAGATCCTTTTCCTTGGCGCGTGTCGACACCAGCGTCGCCACGTCCTCGATCGCCTCGGCAAGGTTGAAGGGCGCCGGATCGAGCACCATCTGGCCGGCATCGATCTTGGAAAAATCCAGGATGTCGTTGATGATGGTCAACAGCGCGTTGCCCGACTTGACGATGATGTCGGTGAACGTCTTCTGCTTGGGATCGAGATTGGATTTGGCCAGAAGTTCCGCCATGCCCAGCACACCGTTCATCGGCGTGCGGATCTCATGGCTCATATTGGCGAGGAATTCCGACTTGGCGCGGTCGGCGAGCACGGCACGCTGGCGCGCCTCGCTGAGCTCCGCCTCGCGCATCTTCAGTTCCGTGATGTCGGTGGTCGATCCGATCAGGTAGAGCGAACCGTCCGACGCGATCATTGCACCCTTGCGCGCGAACTGATGCCTGACGGTGCCGTCGGCAAGCCGCACCGTCTCCTCGACCTCCTGGGTGTCGCCGGTGCGCAGCACGGCCAGATCGCCGGCCACGAAAGCCTCGCCGTCCTCCCCGAAAATCTCGATGTCGGTCTTGCCGATCGCGTCTTCCCTGCTGAGGCCGGTCAGATCGCACCAGCCCTTGTTGACATAGAACTGCCTGAGATCGGAACGCTTGGCGTAGATCGACACCGGTACATTGTCGATCAGGCTGCGGAACACCTCGTTCTCGCGCATGCTCTCTTCCAGAGCCTTCTCGCGCGCCTTGACGTCGGTGATGTCGGTGCTGGAGCCGACCAGATGCACCGATCCGTCGGTCGCCACCAGGCGGCTCTTGCGCGTCATCAACTGTCGCACGGTGCCGTCACGATGGGTGACGGGCTCTTCGACCTCGAGGCCCTTGCCGGTTACGACGACCTCGGTGTCGTCATTGCTGTAGCTTTCCGCGTCTTGTGTGCCGAACAGCTCACGGTCGGTCCGGCCGATGACGTCTTCCTTGGCGATGCCTGTCAGCGCGCACCAGGCCTTGTTGACGAATTCGATGCTCAGGTCCTGCGCCTTGATGAAGGCGGCCACCGGCAACTCGTCCATGACGTGGCGGAAGAGATCGATCTGGCGCATCGAGTCGCGCAGCGCCGCCTCGCGGCTCTTGATGTCGGTGATGTCGACGCGCACGCCGATGAACGTTCCGTCATCGGTGCGCATGTCATAGACTTGGTACCAGCGCCCATCGGCATTGAGGCGCTCGTAGGAAGAATTCGGCAGGTGGTAGCGGGCCAGTATGCCGTCGAGCCAGCGTTCGGGTTCGACCCCGTACAGCTTGTCGATCTCGGCATCGCCGCTCGAGCGGAAATAGCCGATCGACTGGCCGAATTCCAACGCCTCGCGGAAGCTGCAGCCAGGCTGCCAGAAGGGCTTCAGCGCCGGCAGCGTGTCCTGCAGCTTGCGGTTGGCGAAGACGAACTTGTCGTCGCGGTCGTAGATGATGACGCCGGCCGGCAGCGATTCCAGCACGCTGGCGAGGTGCTTGCGCGCATCTTGTGCCTCGGTCTCGCGCCCCTTCATGTCGGTGACGTCGACATAGGAGATGAGCCGCTTGCCGCCGTGCAGCGGCGCCAGCGATGCGACAAGTGTGCGCCCGTCATTGTGCGGCAATTGTCTTGAGCCGGCGACACCGGCCCTCATTTCGGCTTCGCGCTCGGCGGTATGGCGTTGCCAGGCGACGTCATCGGCGCCGTAAGGATCAATGGCGCGGCTGGCTTCCATGAGTTCGCGAAAGGCCGAGCCGATCCCGGCGCGGCCTGGATCGATCCTCCAGAAGTCATAGAAGGCGCGATTGATGACTTCGGCGCGCATATCGGCATCCAGCACGAGAACACCGATCGGCATCTCATCGACCATGGTGCGGAGATTGACGAAGGTCTCGGCGATTTTGGCGTTGGCGCCTTCGATCTCGGCATCGCGACGCTTGAGTTCGGTGACCTCATAGTAGGTCAAGAGCCGCTTGCCGCCGGACAGCGCCGTCACCGAGAACATCATCGTCCTGCCGCTGGCATGGACAAATTCGCGAGGCGCGACGGAGCCGGCGCGAATCTCCTCGATACGGCTGGCGAGGTAGCGCTGCCACTGCTGTTCGTCGATATCGCCATAGATGCCGTTGCGGCGGTTCAGTTCCATCAACTGGCTGAACGGAGCGCCAACGGTCACAGCGCCGTCCGGAATGCTAGACAGGTCGCGATAGGCCTTGTTGACGATCAGCGTGTCGAGCTTGCCATCGAGCAGCACGACGCCCATGTGCATGGCGTCCATCGTCCGTTCGAGATCGGCAAGATGCCGGTCGGGATCGCTGCCCGACAACGGGTTTTGCTCCATGGTTTCGAAGGCGCCGGCCAGTGCGGTGACGTTGCGGCCTATGCCGCGGTAGCCGGCGAATTTTCCTTCGTTGTCGAACCGTGGGAAGCCTGACGTCAGCACCCAGCGGCAGTCGGCGCCGCCACCCTTCAGTTCATAGACGAAGTCGCGGAACGGCCGGCGCGCCTGCAGATCCTCCAGATGCGCCGCCGCGCTGTGATTACCCTTCAGGACCTGGTTGAGGAAATCGAAGCGGAACCGGCCCAGCACATCGGCCGGATCGATGCCTGTGGCCGCCTGGTAGCTGGGTGAGAGCCAGGAGAAGCGCAGTTCGGCGTCGGTCTCCCAGACCCAGTCCGAGCCTGCCTCGAGCAGTTGGCGAAGCGCGTCGGGCGAATCCATGTCCGCGCATGGCGGCGCGTCGCCGCGATGCACCGGCTTTTCAGGCCTACGCTTGCCGCGCGCGCCGGTTGCTTCGTCCGCTTCCGCCATCCTGTCCCCACCCGAAAATCAAGGCCGAACCCTCCCTCCGCGGTTCGTCGGCGGAATGTGCCCGAGAAGCATTAACGATCCGCTAACCTTAACGGCGCAACCGGCATGCTCTTTCTGCGTTAGTCCGTCGGGTTGTCGGGCGGGCCAAGCCCGCGTTATAAGCCGCGCAGGGGTGTTGCTAATGTATCGACGGATAGGGCCTTTCTTGCTGGGCGTAGCGCTGCTTTTCGGCAGCGGCTGTGCGCGCAGCTATGACGGCACGGTCATCATCCCGCGGCCGCTCGACGCCAGGCGCTTCTGGGACCGGCCGCCACCCAATGTCGACTACGTGCCGCCGGCCGACAACGGCGCCTTTCCGGCGTCGCCGCAGCCGCCCGGACAGTTTGCCGAACGCAGGGTTTCGAAACCTGCCGGGCACAGACGGCATCAGACGCGATATTCACCGCCGCCTCCCCCGCCGCCAGGCCCGGAAAAGCAACTGGCATGCAGGAACGTGAGCGCACCAGGCGAGCGCGTTCGCATGGTCTGCGAATAGGCTCAATTCGGGGAGAGTTCCCCGCAGCCTTACAGCGATGCCGCGCCCTTCCTCGGTTCCTTCGCGCCAAGCTTGTCGAGCGCAAGGCGAACCTGGCGCAGATCGTCCTGCCAGCCGTCATCATCACCCATGGAACTCTCCGACGCGGCTCGTTGCAGGCCGCGGGCCTCGGATTCGATCTCGCGCAGTTCCGCGACCTTCTCGTCATGGGTCAGGGAGCCGTTTTCGACGATCTCCAGAACCCGCATTTCCCTGAACGTAGCCATGGCGTTTCTCCCGGCTGTTGTCGATCACAACGCCGTGAGCGCCCCTCCGTTCCAGACGAGTCCCATAGCCGGCTTCATCATGACGGCACGCTGCAGGCGGTTATTCCAGAGAGGAGAGGTCATTCAGCCGGAAAGAAGGCCGGGCCGACCACACGCACCGGCCGCGTACCGGCTTCGATCGACTGCAACTGAGCGGCCCCAGAGGCCTCGGTGCCGGATTGCGGGATTGCCGCGACACTGTCGAAATCCGGCTTAGGCTGCGGCAACGGAATGATGGCATTGGTCATGTTTGTGGGCGTCACCGTCCTTGCCCTCAATTCGGCTACCCGCCGGTAATAGCGCTTGACGTCGCAGGCCTTGAAATTGGCATCGTCACGGTAGCGAAAAGCCGAAGGCAGTTCGATATAGGGTTTGCGCGTATCGAGCGCGACCATCTTTTCGGTTTCCAGACTGGCGTCGCTGAGCGTGTAGAGATCGACGGCCGGGTCATCGCAGATGTAACGGCACTGATCGGCCATGTCCCTGACATCGTCGCTGCCGGCGAATTGCGATTTGGGCGCGGGAAAAAAGTATCCATCCGACAGGCGCACGCAAAACAGCATCGTATTGCCGGCATATGTTGGCCCCGCCGCTGCCTGCGCGGATTGGCTCCTCGGCGCCTGGCGCTGCTCCTTTGCCCCGCAGCCAAGCGCCGCGAGGCGTGCCTGCAGGCCTGAAAGGTCCCGGCCGGAATCGGACGCGGCGGCCATCCGGCGCTGCACTTCCGTCCGGTTTCTGCCAAGGTCGGCGCATGCATTGAAGAAGCCACCCGCGGCACTTTGCGCCGTGCACCGGCGCTGCCTCTCCAGGCCCTGGATCGCCGCAAGCTGACGGCGCAACTGCGCCAGTTCGGGGCTCACGCCGCTGCTGCGGCCGCCAGAAAGCAACTGACTTCTGATCGCGCTGCAACTATCCGCGTAGGAAGACGTCGTGCCGAGCACAAGGGCGGCCACCGTCACCAGCGCGATCATCATGAGAAGCCAGAAACGGATCATCGGGACGACATGGTCCTTGCTGCTGATAGCCTGGAATCACATTCTTTCGACTTGGATAAGGTTCAGCTAAATGAGCAATACCTAATAATTGAAGCTTTCATGATCGAAAAGACTTTCATTTAGTGTAGTAGAATGGCTCCTGTAAATTCGATATTACATTTTTATTTCAAGATTGAGACGAACCACAAAACCAAGCAGCCATGCCGGCGACTATCGGAATCACCGGGGCGTGGCTCTCGGGGCGAACGATCAATCCGACGTTACCGACGCTTGACGCTGAAACCTTTGCCTGACTGCCGCGTTGAAGGCATAGGGAGAACGCAGATGTCGATCCACTTCACGGTGTCGGAACTGACAAGAAACCTTTTTCATTCTCTCGGGCTGGATCACGAGCGCGCGCCACGACCGCTCAATCCCGAGGAAAGCCTGTTGCTTGAGTGCTATCTGGCCGGGCACATCCCGGAATCGGCCTGGAGCGACTATGTCTTCGAGACCCCGGATCTGGCGCGGCATGCCAAGGCACGGCGCCTGAGCCACTGAGCAATTGGCTCCGAAGCGGCGGCGCCAGCCGCTATTTCTTTGGGGAAACCAGTTGCAACGTGAAGACGTTGCCACCAATGCCTTGCGCCAAAGCCGGTGACAAACTCAGAGGCGTGCAATTCTTGACGGCGGCGATGGCCGCGTCGATGAACGCCTTTCGCGCCTTGTCATCGCCGGCCACTTTGGCGGCGGTCGGCCGCGGCGGACCGATCAGCGAGCCGTCGCGCTTAAAGCTGAAACTCAAGGTTACGGTCGAATTTCCGGCATCCGCCGGCGGCGTCCAGCAGGCCTGGATCGCATCCCCGACATCATCCATCGTATTGAGCACTGCTGCCTCAGACGGGAGGAGCGTCCCGGCCAGCATTCCACCGGCGACCGTCAGCATTGCCACGCATTTCATCGCAAGCCCTCATCTCACTCCAGGCCGGCGTTCCAAGCCGGATCCGCTGAACGGAATGTTAGAGGCAACGTCGGCGATGACAATATCCCGACGCGAAAAGTTGATGCTCCGGCATTGCCTTGTCACCGTCGCGCGATGTCCCGGCATCGGGTCCGAAAAAGCAAAAAGGCCGGCACTGAGCCGACCTTTCCTTACACCGATATGCGCCAGTACATCCGTGGTCGCGCGGTGAATTCCCGCCAGTAGACAGGGCTTTGGTTAACGAATCCTTAAGCTGAAGCCTTCGCCTGCGACCGCACATAGGCGATATAGCCGCGCACGTCGCCGGCCGGCTCGGCATAGGCCTTGCCGAGCTTCTTCTCGATGGCCGCCATGTACTCCTGCGCCCATTTGGGCAGCGGATAGTCGATGACCGCCAGGAATTCGAGCGTCGCCGCCAGCCTTATGTCGGCGATCGACGGGTTCGCGCCGCCGATGAACGGCTTGCCGTCCCTGAAGAAGCTATGGAAGACCTCCAGCGGCTCGGCGATCGCCGCCATCGCGGCCTTCTGTGCTTCCGACTTCTTGTCGGGATGGGCATCGCTGTGGCCGACCTCGCCGGCATATTGCGGGAAACCCAGCGCCGGATAGGTGGCGCGCGCCACATAGGGGTAGAGCGTACCGATCAGATAGAACATGGCGCTGTCGATCATCGCCCGCTTGGCCGGCGCCTTGGGATAGAATTTCTCCAGCCCGTGCTTGTTGGCGAGATACTGCATGATGGCGCAGCTTTCCCAGAGCACGCCCCTGGGCAACCCCTTGTCCTCGATCATCGGCGTCAGATGCGCCGGATTGCGCGCCAGATATTCGGGCGAACGCGTGTGGCCCCAGGCGTCGGTCTCGGCGGCGTCGAACCCGGCCGCGCGAGCAAACACCCGCACTGTCATGTTGTTGACGCTCGGCTTCAGCATGCTGAGCTTCAACGCCGGCTTTTTCGCCGGCTTGGCCTTGGCGGTCTTGGGCGCCGGCTTTTGCGCCGCCGGTTTTGCTGCGGCTTTCGCGGCCACCTTCGGTGCGGCCTTTGCGGCTGCCTTCACTGCGGGCTTCGCGGCTGCTTTTGCCTTTGCCTTGGCAGCCGATTTCCCAGCACTCTTGGTCACTGTCTTTGCCATGTTTGTCCTCCCTTTGTTTTGTTGGCCGTCAGTATGGATTCTTCGGCGCCCGGTCGTCCGACAAGGTCGCACGGGAGCTCTCGACAAGCGCCTGGATCGCGTCCGCAAGATGCACCTCGGCGATGTTGTAGTCGCCGCGCCCGACACGCAGCCTGTGCGCCTGCATCAGCACATCGGCATGGGTGAAACCCGCCGGCGGCTCGAAGCGGTAGGAAGCGAGTTCGATCAGCAGGCCGAGTGGATCCTCGAAATAGATCGAATCCATGAAGCCGCGATCCTTGACGCCGCTGTGCTTGATGCCGCGCTCGTCGAGCCGGGCGACCGCCTGCAGGAAGGTGACCCGCGACACCGCGAACGCGATGTGGTGGACGCAGCCCGGGTCGGTCGGCGTGCGTCGCTTCTGCGGCACGCGGCTCTCATCGGTGAAGATGGTGATCAGCCGGCCGTCGCCCGGATCGAAATAGAGATGGCTCTCGCTGGCCTTGTCGAGGTTGGGCTGCTCGAAGATGAAAGGCATGCCGAGCACGCCTTCCCAGAAATCGATCGAGGTCTGGCGCCCGGCGCCGACCAGCGTGATGTGGTGGACGCCTTGCGCTTGCAGTTTCTGCATTGGCCTTCTCCCCGCGGCATCGATTGGTCGTCAGGATCTGCCTGGCACCCGGCGTTCTGCGCGCCGTTTGAACCGTGCCTCTAAGATCCATCACCTGATGCTAATGCAATCGGCCTCGCCGCGCCAGAAGCGGCAAGTCCCATCTTTGCAGGACGGTGAAACCGCTCCTGGCCGCAAAGCTGCGTCCTCGAATATTGTGCAGGCCATCTAATTCGTAGAAAGAATGGCCTTGAAATGTGGAAAGGGTTGTTTCCTTCATTTATTCGAGCGATGCGGCATCTCTTCGTGTGGACTACATTGAAGATGATCCTACGGATCAATGAGTAGTCCGAAGCTAGTCCCCTTTGCGGCTACTCCAAGGGCCCCGCTTGACTCCCGGTCGGCGGGGCTTTTCCGTGCAGTCGACACGACAACCTTACGGCGCATAGCCGATGGTCGACCGGCCCGGCATTGCGCCGATCAAAAATTGAAGACGTGCGAAGCGATCAGCCCGGCCAGCAGCACGCCCGCAAGGAGAGCGATGATCGAGGCGAGGAACCAGCGCAGCGTGACCTGATAGACCGGCTCGTCGTCGTCGCGCGGGAGCAGCGAACGCCACAGTGCGACGAGTTGGAGGACGATGGACAGCGCGAGCAGCAGCGTCGCCAGGATCGAGGCCGTCGTCCATCCGCCATCAGCTTCGAAATTCCAATACCGCAGGAAAAGAAGCGAAAACCCGAGCAACACGGTGATCGCGGAGATCACACCCTGTCGGTAGCCGACGGGCAAGGGAACTCTACGCGCCTCAATCGCCTGCAAACCCCGCTCGTTGGTCTCATCGGGGTCCTGACGCTTGGGTGTGTCGATCATGAAGGCAACATCTATTTTGACAGGCCCCTGGAAGTCGGCGCAGGTCTTGGTCGATCGATACGACTGGGCCTGCGGGCTGTCATCATCATCCCTGTACCTTCCTCGCGCAAGGTGAGCGATGCCAGTCAGCGTCCGGTCAGGCGCATGCTCGGCGGGAGCCGAGCCATAAAAGTTGCCAATGTAGCCAGAAGGAAGCTTGGTACGCCCAAGGGGAATCGAACCCCTGTTCCCGCCGTGAGAGGGCGGTGTCCTGACCGCTAGACGATGGGCGCGCTCAAGAACCGGCGATATAGGCTGACGGCTGGGAAAAAGCAACTGGGGTTGGCCAGCTTTACCACATCGAAGAAAAGCTGGCCGCAAGCCTAGCGTTTCGGTTCGATCAGGTCCCAGAGATTGCCGTGCAGATCGGCGAAAACCGCGACCGTGCCATAGGGTTCGAAACGCGGCGCCTCGCGGAATTCGACACCGTTGTCCAGCATCGCCGCATGGTCGCGCGCAAAGTCGTCGGTTTCGAGGAACAGGAAGACCCGGCCGCCTGTCTGGTTGCCGATACTTTTCCTTTGCGCCTCGTCGGACGCCTCCGCCAGCAGCAGCCTGGCGCCCTGCCCGTTGGCCGGCGCGACCGTGACCCAGCGCTTGCCGCCGCCGAGATCGACGTCCTCGAGGAGCAGGAAACCCAACCGCCCGACATACCAGGCGATCGCCTCGTCATAATTGGCGACGACCAGCGCCACGGTCGCGACACGACGATGTCCGGCGAAGCCTGTCATGACTGAGGCCTGTTCATTTCTGCGGCAAACTTGCTTGTTGCATTGCCGCCGGTCATTTGCTGCGAATTGCGAACTGCCCAATCAGGCGGCGCTCGGCGATATCATAGACGAAGATCGCACGGCCGCCGTCGGCAAGCTCGGCGTCGATGGAGATGCGATTGCCGGACAGCGACTGGCTGACCACTTTCGCCCCGACCGGCAGCACGATGTCGCCGCTGAGCGGCTCGTCGGCCGGCACCTGGATGTCACCGGCCAGCGGCGGGCTTGCCGGCGGTGCCTTGCGGGCTTTGTAGACAATCGCCGCGATCACCACCATAAGAGCCAGCAACAGCAGGCCGAGATTGATGGCCATGAAGCGGACGAGCTTGCCACGCATCTTTTCGACCTCGGGGTCGAGTGGCTTTTCCCCGCCTTTGGCAGCAAAAGAGTCTTCGTCGGCATCGGGCCGGGCCATGGCAAATATTCCGGAACGGTTTTCGATGAGCGCTCATAACGAAGAGGCCCCCGAATTGATAGAGGATCGATTCATCGCGGCCGAACCGACGGTGCTGGTGGTGGGCGCGGATGCGGCCGGCCAGCGCCTCGACCAATGGCTGGCGGCCAGCCTCGGCCCTGATATGTCGCGCAGCCGCGTGCAGATGCTGATCAGGCAAGGCGCTGTGAGCATCGACGGCAAGCCGGCCGACGAGACCAAGCGCAAGATGATCGCGGGCGAAAGCGTGTCGGTCGCCATGCCGGAACCGGAGCCGGCCGCGCCGCAGGGCGAGGCCATCGCGCTCGACGTGCTCTATGAGGACGACGCGCTGATCGTCATCAACAAGCCGGCGGGGCTGGTCGTGCACCCCGGCGCCGGCAACTGGACCGGCACGCTGGTCAACGCTCTGATCCATCACTGCGGCGACAGCCTGTCTGGCATTGGCGGGGTGCGCCGGCCGGGCATCGTCCACCGCCTCGACAAGGAGACCAGCGGCGTCATGGTGGTGGCCAAGACCGACCGCGCCCACAAGGCGCTGTCGGAGGCCTTCGCCGATCACGGCCGGACCGGCGATCTCGAACGCGCCTATCTGGCGCTGGTCTGGGGCATACCGCAGCGGCCGACCGGAACGGTCGACGCGCCGCTTGGCCGCGCCGCCGACCGGGTGCGCCGCGCCGTGGTGCCGGAAGGCCGCGACGATGCCCGCCATGCCGTCACCCACTTTGCCGTTCAGGAGCGTTTCGGCGAAAAACAGCAGGAATTCGCCACCGCCAGCCTGGTCGAATGCCGGCTGGAAACCGGCCGGACCCACCAGATCCGTGTCCATATGGCCCATATCGGCCACCCGGTCATCGGCGACCCCGACTACGGCCAGGCCTTCCGCACCAAGGCCAACCGGCTGCCGGAACCCCTGAAAAGTCAGGTCAACGCATTTTCACGGCAAGCTTTGCATGCCTGGCTCCTTGCATTTCGCCATCCCGATACCCATCTACTGGTGAGGTTCGAGGCGCCGATCCCGGGGGACATGGAGGAACTCGTCAGCGGCTTTCGCAATCTCTAAACCCCGCCTTCAACAAGCTCGAAACCAGCCATCAAAAAACCTGACTGGCATTGTTCACTTCAGCGTGACACACTGTTTCGTGTTGAACAAATGCCTGTCTTTTCTGGTTTTGTTCCTATATAAGACCTTATGCCGCGAGCGAGCCTTTTGGTGTTCGCGTCACATGCCCGCCGCGTTTCGGGGGCATCACTCCAATAGAGAGGGGGCGCTATCATGGCCCAGTCACTACCTAGTATTGTTTCCGGCGAAGGCGGCCTCAGCCGCTACCTGGAAGAAATCCGCCGCTTTCCCATGCTTCAGCCGCAGGAAGAGTACATGCTCGCCAAGCGTTATGCCGAGCATGAAGACACGTCCGCCGCGCACAAGCTCGTCACCAGCCATTTGCGGCTCGTCGCCAAGATCGCCATGGGCTATCGCGGCTACGGCCTGCCGATCGGCGAGGTGATCTCGGAAGGCAATGTCGGCCTGATGCAGGCC
>Ga0075365_10001053_pt1 | contig 11915 bp, 8 predicted proteins | sample EndMetdeltDD1765_FD_71387 | JGI IMG/M metagenome (GOLD analysis project Ga0075365, IMG submission 71387) | Populus endosphere microbial communities from Tennessee, USA - Endosphere MetaG P. deltoides DD176-5 | ecosystem: Host-associated > Plants > Roots > Endosphere | place: USA: Tennessee... | reverse complement strand
CGTCGAGGGTGACTCGGCGCTCGGCACCGCCAAGCTGGCCCGCAACTCGGAGTTCCAGGCGCTGCTGCCCATCCGCGGCAAGATCCTCAACGTCCAGAAGGCGTCGGTCGGCGACATGCTGAAGAACGCCGAGTGCGCCTCGATCATCCAGGTCGTCGGCGCCGGGTCGGGCCGCACCTTCGACCTCGACGCGCGCCGCTACGGCCGGATCATCTTCATGGCCGACGCCGACTCCGACGGCGCCCACATCCGCTGCCTGCTGGCCACGCTGTTCTTCAAGTACATGCCCGAGCTGGTCGCCGAGGGGCGGGTCTACTCCGCCGTCCCGCCGCTGCACCGCATCGAGCTGTCCAACCCCCGCAAGGGCATGGACAAGTACGTCTACACCTACTCCGACGACGAGCTGCAGCGGAAGCTGGCGGAGCTGAAGAAGAAGAACATCCGCTGGAAGGACCCGGTCCAGCGCTACAAGGGCCTCGGCGAGATGGACGCCGACCAGCTCGCGGAGACCACCATGGACCCGCGGCAGCGCACGCTGCGCCGGATCACCGTCGACGACGCCGAGTCCGCCACCCGGGTCTTCGAGCTGCTGATGGGCTCCGAGGTCGCCCCCCGCAAGGAGTTCATCGTGCAGGGCGCCTACGAGGTCGACGTGGAGACGCTCGACGCCTGAGGGGTCGCGGGTCAGACCAGGCGGTCCAGCAGGCCGGTGTCGACGTCGTAGAGGAATCCGCCGACCTCGACGCTGCCGGGGACCAGCGGGTGGCTGGTGACCTTGCGGACGTCCATCTCCAGGGCGCGGCGCTGGTCGTCGACGACGTGGAAGCGGTGCCACGAGGCGTCGACCCCGGCGGACTCGGAGACCTTGTCGCGGAGCACCTCCTCGGAGTTGCTGGCCACGGCGCAGCGGGTGTGGGGGACCACCAGGACGCGCTGGACGTTGAGCAGGTGCACGCCGAGGACCAGGGCCTCCAGGGCCGCCTCGGTGACCCGGCCACCGGGGTTGCGGAAGATCTTGGCGTCGCCGGGCTGCAGTCCGACCATGCCCAGCGGGTCGATCCGCGAGTCCATGCAGGTCACGATGGCGACGCCGGCACGGGCGACGCCGTCGAACCCGCCGTAGGTGAAGTCGGCGGCGAAGTCACGGTTGGCAGCGAGAAGGTCGTCGAAGGCCACGGACTCAGCCTAGCGAGATGCCTCCGGGTGGGCGGTGAGCAGTCCACCGACCCGCACGGGGTCGCGGTGGCTCACCCCGCCGGTACGGCGGCCCGCGCACGGGTCAGCCGGCCGAGCGCAGCAGGTCGCCGGCCGAGAGGGCCCGGGTCGCGGCGCCACGGAACAGGGCCAGGGCCAGGACGGCGGCGATCACGGCCGAGACGGCCGCCCCCAGGAACACCGTCTGCTCCTGGGTGATCGCGGCGTCCAGCTGCTGGGTGCGATAGGCCCCGCAGACCTTCGTCGCGTCGGCGCCGCAGACCTCGGCGACCGTGCGCAGCCGGTCCTGGGCGGCGTAGTAGCGGTTCAGCCCGACGGCGGTCAGGGCCGAGATGCCGACCAGCATCCCGACCATCCGGGCCACCACGACGAGGGCGCTGGCCAGGCCGTGCACGTCGTCGTCGGTGCTGGCCAGGACGGCCGCGTTGACCGGGGCCAGGGCCAGCCCGAAGCCGAGCCCGCCGAGGACGAGCGCGACGTTGCAGGTCCAGCCCTCGAGGGCGTCGGAGGACCACTGGGACATCAGCGCGAAGCCCAGCCCCGCCAGCAGCATGCCGGCCGCCGTGATCAGGCCGGCGTCGAAGCGGCGGGTGAGGTAGCCGCCGACGACCGCACCGACCGGCAGCGCCACCAGGAAGCGGACCAGGACCAGCGCGGCCATCAGCTGGCTGTCGCGGTACGACGTCGACCGCGCGAAGAGGGGGACGGCGACCAGCGCGGCGATCAATGCGGCGCCGACGAAGAAGCTGACCACCACCGCACCCCAGGCCGGCCGGGCCCGCAGCGCACCCCGCGGCACCAGCGGTGCGGGGGAGCGGCGCAGGTGGACGACCAGGGCGACGGCGGCGACCCCGGCGCCGAGGAGGTACCACAGACCCTGGTCGGAGAAGACCTGGACCTCCGGGTCGGCCGTGGCGAAGGCCAGGATCACCCCGCCCAGGGCCGCGGCCAGGAACAGCGCGCCCACCAGGTCGGCCTCGCGGGTGCTGCGCGCCCAGGAGCGCAGGTCGACCAGGGGCCGCCGCGCGGTGGCGCACCGCAGCACCAGCAGCACGGCCGCGGCCATCGTCACCAGGCCGAGCGGGGTGAGCCAGCGGCCGGTGCCGGTCACGGGCGTCAGCAGCTCACCCCAGGTCAGGTCGGCCATCAGCCGGGGCGGGCTCCAGAAGACGGTCGCGCCCGCGACCAGGACCACCGCCAGCAGCACCAGCCCGACGGGATCGGGCAGCCGCCACCGGCGCCGCTTGGTCATCGCCCGGTCCGCCAGCAGCCGCAGCGCCGCCGCGAGCAGCAGGCCGACGGCCAGGTTGACGGCGAAGATGGCCCGCCAGTCGGCGACGGCCAGCACGACCGCGCCGAACAGCGGACCCAGCACGCTGCCGATCTCCTGCACGGCCGAGACCAGCCCGAGCGGGACGCCGCGCCGCTCGCGCGGGTAGAGGTCGGCGACCAGGGCCAACGTGGCGGGGACCAGGCCGCCACCGCCGAGGCCCTGGAGGAACCGGCCCGCGACCATGCTCGGCAGGTCGTAGGCCAGCGCCGTCACCAGCGAGCCGAACGCGAAGACCACCAGCGCGGCGGTCAGCACCGGCAGCCGGCCCCGCAGGTCGGCGATCCGACCGATGAGGGGCAGCATCGCGACGTACCCGAGCAGGAAGCCGGAGATGATCGGCGCCGCCCGCTGCAGCTCGTCGATCGGGATGCCGACGCTGGCCATCAGCTCCGGCAGGGCCAGCACCACGACGTAGGTGTCGGCGGCCGCGAACGCGACCGCACCCGCGGCGAGCCCGAGCAGCACCCGCGAGGAGCCGGTCACGGCGCGGTGATGTCCTGCTCGGTGCCGTAGTCGGAGAACGTCATCGTGTAGGTCATCTCGCCGTCGCCCTCGTAGAAGACCCCGGTCAGGACGGCCTCGCGCAGCTCGCCGTCCTCGCTGATGGTGTACGACGCGTCGAAGTCGCCGGAGGCGCTCGGCACGATGTTGGCGACCACGTCGCCGGGCACGGTGCCGGTGTAGGAGGTGAAGACCTCGCGGTTGCCCTCGCCGCCACGGACCTGGTCGCCCTGCTCGGCGTCGGTGGTGGCGGTCAGCAGCGACGAGAAGCCGGCGTCCTCGCCCATCAGCAGGTTGGGGTCGGGGGCGCCGTAGTCGGCCGGGTCGATCGCCGTCCACTGCGGGAGCAGGAGCGAGTTCTTGGCGTAGACGGTGCCGTCGACGGCGATCACGTCGGCGGTGGCCGGGATGCCGCTGACGCTCAGGTCGAAGCTGCCCTCGAAGGCGGGCGGGTGGACGCCCACGCCGGTGGCCCTGCGGATGCCGGTGACGCTGGAGGACAGCTCGTCGGCCTCGAGGGTGATCTGGACGCCGGTCGTCTCGTCGAGGGTGGTCTTGGCGAGCTCGAGCGCCTCCGCGGGGGTGCTGTCGCTGCCGCCGGGGGCGGCCTCGTCGTCGTCGCCACCGCAGCCGGCCAGCGCGAGGGCGAGCAGCGCGGTGGTGGTCACGGCCAGGGAGCGGGTCACGGCACGGTTCACGGGGGTCAGCCTTCCACGGCCGGGACCCGGGCGGCGACCGGACCGGCGCAGGCCGCGATCGGCTGGCTCCCGGGGACGCCGGAGCCGTCGCGCCGCCCGGTCGCGGGCGGCAGCTCGACGGGGGCGCCGCTGGCCGCGGCGGCCCGGGCCGGGGCGGGCCCGGCCCAGGCGAAGACCAGGACGTCCTCGCCCTTGAGGAACCGGTGGCAGCGCACGCCGCCGGTCGCGCGTCCCTTGCCGGGATACTCGGCGAACGGGGCGACCTTGACCAGGCCCGGCTCGGTGCCGGGCAGGGCGGTCGAGGAGCCGGAGGCGGTCACCACGACGGCGTCGTCGCGGTCGAACGCGCCGAAGGACGCGACGTACTGCTTCGGCGCCAGGCGTACGCCGGCGATGCCGCCGCCGGTGCGGCCCTGCGGGCGGACGCCGTCGGCGCCGAAGTGCAGCAGCTGGGCGTCGCTGGTGATGAAGCACAGCGTCTCGCGGCCGGTCGCCAGCTCGACCGCGCCGACGACCTCGTCGCCGTCGTCGAGGCGGATCACGTCCCACTCGTCGCGGCCCAGGACCTCCGGGTTGACGCGCTTCACGATGCCCTGCCGGGTGCCGAGCGCGAGGCCCGGGCCGTCGGTGGCCAGCGTGCAGAGGGCCAGCACCCGCTCCCGGGGCTCCAGCTGCAGCATCTCGCTGACCGGCAGGCCGCCTTGCAGGTTGGGGTCGTTGGCCGAGGCGGGCAGCGCCGGCAGGTCGAGGACCCCGAGCCGGACCAGGCGGCCGCGGGAGGTCAGCACGCCGATCTCGCCGCGCACCGTCGTCCGGACCACGGAGACGACGACGTCGTGGTTGGTCCGGCCCTCGCCGGTGCCGAGCGGCTCGTCGGTCGAGGTGCGGGCCAGCAGCCCGGTGGAGGACAGGAACGCGAAGCACGGGTCGTCGGCGACCTCCAGCTGGACGGTCGCGGTGCTCACCGCGACGCCGGCCGACTCGAGCAGGACGGTGCGGCGCGGGGTGCCGTACGTCTTCGCGACCTCGGCGAGCTCGTCGGAGACCACCTTCCAACGCAGCTTCACGTCGTTGAGGATCGCGTCGAGCTCCTCGATCTCGCGGCGCAGCTGCTCCTGCTCCTTCTCCAGCTCGATCCGGCTGAACCGGGTCAGCCGGCGCAGCTGCATCTCCAGGATGTAGTCGGCCTGGGGCTGGGAGAGGTCGAAGACCGACATCAGCCGCTCGCGGGCGGTGCCCGCGTCGTCGCTGGTGCGGATCACCTGGATGACCTCGTCGATGTCGAGCAGCGCGATCAGCAGCCCGTCGACCAGGTGCAGGCGCTCGGCCTTCTTGTCGCGCCGGAACTGCGAGCGCCGCCGGACGACCTCGAAGCGGTGGTCGAGGAAGACCCGGAGCAGCTCCTTCAGCCCGAGGGTGCGGGGCTGGCCGTCGACCAGGGCGACGTTGTTGATGCCGAAGGAGTCCTCCAGCGGCGTCTGGCGGTAGAGCTGCTCGAGCAGCGCCTCGGGCACGAAGCCGTTCTTGACCTCGATGACCAGCCGCAGGCCGTGCTCGCGGTCGGTGAGGTCCTTGATGTCGGAGATGCCCTGCAGCTTCTTGCCCTGCACCAGCACCTTGATCCGCTCGATCACCTTCTCGGTGCCGACGCCGTACGGCAGCTCGGTGACGACGATGCCCTTCTTGCGCCCGATCGCCTCGATCCGGGCCGCGGCCCGCATCTTGAAGCTGCCGCGGCCGGACTCGTAGGCGTCGCGGATGCCGTCGAGGCCCACGATCTTGCCGCCGGTGGGCAGGTCGGGACCCGGGATGAAGCGCATCAGGTCGTCGATGGTCGCCTGCGGGTGGGTGATCAGGTGGCGCAGCGCCTGGACCACCTCCACCAGGTTGTGCGGGGCCATGTTGGTCGCCATGCCGACCGCGATGCCCGTCGTCCCGTTGACGACCAGGTTGGGGATCGCCGCCGGCAGCACCGTCGGCTCGAACTCGCGACTGTCGTAGTTGGGCTTGAAGTCGACGGTGTCCTCGTCGATCGAGGCCGTCATCGCCACCGCGGCGGGAGCCATCCGGGCCTCGGTGTAGCGCATGGCCGCGGGGGAGTCGTCCGGAGAGCCGAAGTTCCCGTGGCCGTCGATGAACGGCACCCGCATCGACCAGGGCTGGGCCATGCGGACCATGGCGTCGTAGATCGCCCCGTCGCCGTGCGGGTGCAGCCGGCCCATGACCTCGCCGACCACACGGGCGCTCTTCACGTGCCCGCGGTCGGGACGCAGACCCATGTCGTTCATCGTGTAGAGGATCCGGCGCTGGACCGGCTTGAGGCCGTCGCGGGCGTCGGGGAGGGCGCGCGAGTAGATGACCGAGTAGGCGTACTCCAGGAAGGAGGACTCCATCTCCTGCTTGATGTCGGTGTCGAGGATGTGCTCCTCGAAGTCATCGGGGAGGTCGGGGGTCGTCGTACGCCGTGCCATGGGGGTCATTCTCCCTGGTGGCGGTGGTGCTCGGGTCGGGGGCGCGCCGCGGTCGACATCCCCGGTTCACCGGGGAACCTTGACGTTCGCGGCCGAAATCTCGGCCGCGAACGTCAGGGGACGCCGGTTCACCGGGGAACTCGCCGGCCCGGCGGGCACGACCGGGACGGTAGATTGCGCGTCGTGACGCAGCCGGAGATCGCCGCCGCTCCCAGCCACTGGGAGGCCGACGTCCTGCTGCGCGACGGGCGGACCGCGCACATCCGCCCCATCGGGCCCGAGGACGCCGAGCTGCTGGTCGCGTTCTACGCCCGGGTCTCCGACGAGTCGAAGTACTACCGGTTCTTCTCGCCGATGCCGCGGCTCTCCGACCGCGACGTCGCCCGGTTCACCCAGGTCGACCACGTCGACCGGGTCGCGTTCGTGCTGACCCTGCAGGGCCGGATGATCGCCGTCGGCCGGTACGACGTGGTGCGGCCCGGCGACGCCGAGGTCGCGTTCCTGGTCGAGGACCAGCACCAGGGGCGCGGGATCGCCCAGCTGCTGCTCGAGCACCTGGCCCAGGCCGCCCGGGAGCGCGGCGTGGAGCGGTTCGTCGCGGAGGTGCTGCCCGACAACACCCGGATGATCCAGACCTTCCGGGACGCCGGCTACCGGGTCGCCAGCGAGTACGAGGACGGCGTCCTCATGCTGGAGTTCCCCATCGACCCGACCGACACGGCCATCGGGGTGATGCTGAACCGCGAGCACCAGGCCGAGGCCGCCTCCATCCACAAGTTCTTCAACCCGCGCTCGGTGGCGGTCATCGGCGCCAGCCGGCGCCAGGACACCATCGGCCAGGCGCTGGTGCGCAACCTGGTCACCGGCGACTTCACCGGCCGCGTGTACGCCGTCAACCCGTCCGCGGCGGCCGTGTCGGGGCTGCCGGCGTACAAGTCGGTCAACGAGATCCCCGACGACGTCGACGTCGCGATCGTCGCCGTACCGGCCGACGCGGTGCAGGACGTCGTCCTCGACTGTGCGGCCAAGGGCGTGCACGGGCTGGTCGTGATCTCCTCGGGCTTCGCCGAGACCGGCGAGGAGGGCCGGCAGCGGCAGCGCCGACTGGTCGGGCTCTCCCGCTCCTACGGCCTGCGGCTGATCGGCCCGAACGCGCTCGGCGTCATCAACACCGACCCGACGGTCAAGATCAACGCCTCCCTGGCGCCGCTGATGCCGCCGCGCGGGCGCGCCGGGTTCTTCTGCCAGTCCGGTGCGCTGGGCTCGGCGATCCTGGAGAAGGTCAACAACCGGGGCCTGGGCCTGTCGACCTTCGTCAGCGCCGGCAACCGCGCCGACGTCTCCGGCAACGACCTCCTGCAGTACTGGGAGGAGGACGACGCCACCGAGGTCGTGCTGCTCTACCTGGAGTCCATCGGCAACCCGCGCAAGTTCTCCCGCATCGCCCGCCGGGTCTCGCAGCGCAAGCCGATCGTCGCCGTGCGCTCCGGGCGTACGACGCAGGGCGTGCCGATGGGTCACACCGTGCGCCGGATCGCCGCGCCCGGCCAGGCGGTCGACGCGATGTTCCGCCAGGCCGGCGTGATCCAGGTCGAGTCGCTGGAGGAGATGTTCGACGTCGCCCAGCTGCTGGCCCACCAGCCGCTGCCGCGCGGGCGCCGGGTCGCCATCGTGGGCAACTCCGACGCGCTCGGCCTGCTGGCCGCGGACGCGGCCGCCTCGGTCGGGCTGGTGGTCAACAAGGCCGTCGCGCTGAGCGCCGAGCCCAGCGCGGAGGACTTCGAGGACGCCCTCGACGCGGCCATCGACGATCCCGAGATCGACGCCGTCGTCGCCGTCTACATCCCGCCGCTCAACGTCTCCGGCGAGGACGTCGCCAACGTCCTGGCCGCCGTGGGCGAGCAGTCCGACAAGCCGCTGGTCTCCTCCTTCCTCGGCGCCGAGGGCGTCCCCGAGCTGCTCCGCGTCCCCGACGTGGCCGGCTCGACGGCCGGTCGTGGCTCGGTCCCGTCGTACCCCGCGGTCGAGGCCGCGGTGCGGGCCCTGGCCCACGTCGTCGACTACGCCGTGTGGCTGCGCACCCCCGACGGCGACGTCGACGAGCCCGACCAGGTCGATCAGCGCACCGCCAAGCGGATCGTCAACGAGACCCTCGGCGCGCACCCCGAGGGCACCGAGCTCGACCAGGACACCCTGGCCCGGCTGCTCGGCTCCTACGGCGTCGAGCTGTGGCAGGCGCGCCGCGTCGCGTCGTACGACGAGGCGGTGGCCGCGGGCGAGGCCGACGGCTGGGACGTCGTGCTGAAGGCGACCGCCGACCACCTGCGCGAGCGGCCCGACCTGGCCCACGTGTGGCGCAACATCGAGGGTCCCGGCGAGATGCAGAGCGCCTGGAACGCCCTGGCCGACATCGTCGGCGACCCCGCGAAGGCCGGGTTCGTCGTGCAGAAGAACGCCCGGCCGGGCGTGCCGATCTCGATCCGCAGCATCGAGGACCCGCTGTTCGGGCCGGTCGTGTCCTTCGGCATCTCCGGGCCGTTGACCGAGCTGCTCAGCGACCGTGCCTACCGCATCCCGCCGCTCTCGCGCCGCGACGCCGCGGCCATGGTCCGGGAGATCAAGTCGTCGCCGATGCTGTTCGGCTACCGCGGCAGCGAGGTCGTCGACGTCGCCGAGGTCGAGCGGCTGATCCGGCGGGTGGCGGAGCTGCAGAACGACCTCCCGCAGATCCGCTCGCTGGAGCTGTCGCTGGTCCTGGCGGGTGCCGCGGGGGCCACGGTCCTCACCGCCGCGGCGCGGATCGAGCCGGTCGCCGACCCGCGCTCGGACTGGTTCGTCCGCCGCCTGCCGTCGCTGCCCGGGGACACGCTCCCGAGCTGACGGTGCCAGGTGACACACTGCAGCCATGCGCAGCAGGACCGAGGACCGCGACCACACGCTGGAGCTCCGCGAGGCCATCCACCGCACGGGCTACTACCCCGAGGTGGTCGCCGAGGGCGTCGAGGCCGCGGTCGCGGGGGAGCCGGTGGTCTCCTACTACGTCCACCACGAGCCGACCTTCGAGCGCGACGAGGTGCGCCGCCACCTCAGCGTCGTCGTCCTGACGCCGACCCGGCTGGTGCTCGCGCACACCGACGAGCACGCCGGTGACGACCTGCTGCCCGAGCCCTACACCTCCACCTCGACCGAGGCGATCCGTCTCGACGCGGTGAAGTCGGTCGTGGTCACCCGGATGATCGCCAACCCCGCCTCCGGCCCGTCCTTCCCGGCGGAGGCCGTGATGACCATCGGCTGGGGCGGCGTGAGCCGCGTCGACCTGGAGCCCGCCGGCTGCAGCGACCCCGAGTGCGACGCCGACCACGGCTACACCGGCGTGCTGGCCTCCGACGACTTCTCGCTGCGGGTCTCCGCCGCGGCCGACGGCGCCGACGCGGTCGCCGGGCTGCTGGCCTTCGCCGAGTCGCTCTCCGCGCGCACGCACGCCGGCTGACGTCCGTGGCCGACTTCCTGGAGCCCGCGTACGGCGCGCGGTCGCTGGGTGACGTCGTCCCCGCGGTCGGCGCCGCGCTCGGCGTCCCGGTGCTCGACGCCCCGACCGGGCTGGTCCTGCCCGACGCGCCGTCGTACGTCGTCTTCCTCGTCGACGGGCTCGGCTCCGCGCTGCTGGAGCGCTACGCCCACGCCGCGCCGTACCTCTCGGCGCTGGCGGCGGGCTCGGAGGCCGGCACCGCCGGCGTACCGTCCACGACGGCGACGTCGCTGACCTCCCTCGGCACCGCGCTGGTCCCCGGCGCGCACGGTCTGGTCGGCTTCACCTCGCGGGTGCCCGGCACCGAGAAGCTGCTCAACGCACTGTTCTGGGACCGGGACGTCGACCCGCTGGAGTGGCAGCCGCACCCGACGGCGTTCGAGAGGCTGCGCCGTGCCGGGGTGTCGGTGACGGTCGTGAACAAGCGCGAGTTCGAGGGCAGCGGACTGACCGTCGCCGCCCACCGCGGGGTCGACTACGTCGGCGCCGACAAGGTCGGGGAGCGGATCGCCGCCGCCGTGTCCTCCTCGCGCGAGGCCCCCTCGCTCACCTACCTCTACGACGGCGACCTCGACTGGACCGGCCACCGCTACGGCGTCGCGTCGAGCCAGTGGCTGCAGCAGCTCTCGATCATCGACGCCGAGGCCGAGCAGCTGCGCGAGGCGCTCCCCGCGTCGACCCGGCTGGTCGTCGTCGCCGACCACGGGATGGTCGACTCCCCGTCCGAGCACCGCGTCGACGTCGACGAGCGGCTGGAGCTGCGCGACGGGCTGCTGCTCCTCGGCGGCGAGGCCCGGTTCCGCCACCTCTACTGCCACCGCGGCGCGATCGCCGACGTGGTCGCCACCTGGAGCTCGGTCCTCGGCGACGCCGCCCTGGTGCTGACCCGCGACGACGCGGTCGACCGGGGCTGGTTCGGTGCCGTCCAGCCGTCGGTGCGACCGCGGCTCGGCGACGTGCTGGTCGCCTCGCGCGGCGACCACGCGGTCTTCTCGTCGGCCGACTTCCCCTACGAGACGACGCTGGTCGGGCTGCACGGCTCGCTCACGCCCGCGGAGATGCTGATCCCGATCCTGGTGGGGTGAGCCGCTCGCGGCCCCGGCGGGACCGGTCAGCCGAAGGGCAGCGGCTCCGGGGCCAGCGACACGGCTTTGGCACGGGCGGCGGTGAGGCGGCGGCGGTGGTGCTGGCGGCAGAGGACCTCGTAGGCGACCTCGGCGGGCGGGCCCCCGCTGTCGTCGACGTCGCCGACCACGATCACCTCGCCCTCGACGACCATGATCCCGTCCTCGGTGCGGGCGTTGTGGGTGGCGCGCTTGCCGCACCAGCACAGCGCCTCGACCTGCAGCACGTTCATCCGGTCGGCGAGCTCGACCAGGCGCTGGCTGCCGGCGAAGAGCGCGGTGCGGAAGTCGGTGAGGATGCCGAAGGCGAAGACGTCGATCTGCAGTTCGTCGACCACCTTGGCCAGCTGGTCGACCTGGTCGCGGGTGTAGAACTGCGCCTCGTCGCAGATCAGGTAGTCGATCCGGCCGCCCTGGGTGAGGGTGGTGACGACGTACTGCCAGAAGTCGAAGTCGGGGGCCACCTCGATCGCCTCGTGGGTCAGGCCGAGGCGGCTGGAGAGGGTGGCGGTCCCCGCGCGGTCGTGGGTCACGAAGATCCGACCGGCGCGGCCGCGGGCCGCGTGGTTGTGGTTGGTCTGGAGCGCCAGGGTGCTCTTGCCGGAGTCCATGGTGCCCGTGAAGAAGTGCAGTTCGGCCACGGGCGGATCCTTTCACGGACCGTCGGGAGCGACTTGGCAGGATGGTCGCCATGAGCCAACCGCTGATCTCCGGGATCGAGCTGCGCCTGCTGCTGGGCGGCGTCGCCGTCCTCGACGTCCGCTACCGCCTGGGCGGCCCTCCCGGCCGCGAGGAGTACGACGCCGGCCACGTCCCGGGGGCCGTGTACGTCGACCTCGACACCGAGCTGGCCGCGCCGGTGGGCGACGGCTCGCGGGGCCGGCACCCGCTGCCGGACCCCGGCGCCTTCCAGGCCGCGATGCGCCGCGCCGGGGTGCGCGACGACGCGCCGGTGGTGCTCTACGACGACTGGCAGGGCCGCGCGGCGGCCCGGGCCTGGTGGCTGCTGCGCTACCACGGGCACCCCGACGTCCAGGTCCTCGA
>Ga0075365_10001052_pt1 | contig 11926 bp, 14 predicted proteins | sample EndMetdeltDD1765_FD_71387 | JGI IMG/M metagenome (GOLD analysis project Ga0075365, IMG submission 71387) | Populus endosphere microbial communities from Tennessee, USA - Endosphere MetaG P. deltoides DD176-5 | ecosystem: Host-associated > Plants > Roots > Endosphere | place: USA: Tennessee... | reverse complement strand
CCGCCACCATACCCAAACCGCCCGAAAAAAAGAAACCCGCCGCACCAGCCGAACCCCAGCAAGCCAGCGGCAAACAAATCGACGGCATTACCGACGAACAATGGGGGATGATTTTGGCACAGGTCAAAATAGAAAGCGCCCCACTGTTTGGTATTTTGCGCCAAGCCCAGCCAGTGCTCGACGCCACCACCCAAACACTCACGCTCAAATTCCGCTATGCGCTGCACGGTAAACGCACCGAAGACGCAAAATCTAAAAAGATTTTAGCCGACACTATGCTCAGTATTCTGGGTGGCGCACCAATTATTACAACCGAAATAGACACCGAAGCCGCCGCGCCGGCCGTTGATATGCCTGCCGCCCAGGCCGCGCCAGCTCCAGAGCCCACACCAGAACCGCCAGCGGCAGCTGACGACACCACTAAGTCAGTCCTCGACATCATGGGCGGGGGAGAACTCGTGAATGCCTGATAAAAACTACACCCGCGACAAACCAAAACGCCCGTCTGCGGCCGCGGCTGCCAAAATTCCACCACAGAACCTCGACGCCGAGGTAAGTTTGCTTGGCGCCGTACTTATTGACGAAGACGTGCTAACTCGCGTTACCGACGTACTGCACGCCGATGACTTTTACGACAAACGCCATGTGGCGATTTTTGAAGCTATGCTGAAATTGTACGAAGCGCACAGCCCGGTTGACCTTTTGACGCTGAGTAACGAGCTAAAAAAGAAAGAACAGCTCGAAATGATTGGCGGCATGGATTACCTGACAGAGCTCACCAACATGGTGCCGACCGCCGCACACGCCGAGCATTATGCCGACATTATTACCCAAAATGCCATGCGTCGCCGCCTGATTCACGTTGCCAGCGACATTGCCGAGCTGGGCTACGAAGAAGAGCACATGGTGGCCGAGCTACTCGAGCGCGCCGAGTCGCAATTATTTGCAGTGAGCGACAAAAACCTCAAAAACGACTTGGTAAGCATGGAGCAAATCCTGGCCGAAAGCTTTGACCGCCTGGATGAACTCCACAAAAACAAAGGTCAAATTCGCGGCGTGCCAACTGGTTGGCGCGACCTCGACAACATGACCGCCGGGCTGCAACGTTCTGACCTCCTTATCCTTGCTGCCCGTCCGGCCATGGGTAAGACCACCCTGGTGACCAACCTGGCGTATAACGTCGCCAGCAAGGCAAAACAGGCTGTTTTATTTTTTAGCCTTGAGATGAGTAAAGAGCAATTGGTTGACCGTATGTTGGCCGACGCAGCTGGCGTGGACAGCTGGAACATTCGCACCGGCAATCTAAGTGACGAAGATTTCGAAAAACTCAGCAACGCCATGGGCGAAATGGCCGAAGCGCCAATTTTTATTGATGATACGCCCGGCGTATCAGTGCTCGAAATGCGCACCAAGGCCCGCCGCCAAGCCCACACGCAACCGCTCGGGCTTATTATCGTCGACTACCTGCAGCTAATGCAGGGGAGTGGCAGCCGGAACAGCGACAACCGCGTGCAAGAGGTGAGCGAGATTTCGCGCGGCCTCAAACTTATCGCGCGTGAGCTTAACGTGCCGGTTATTGCGCTGAGTCAGCTGAGCCGCTCTGTCGAAAACCGTAGTCCGCAAATCCCACAGCTGGCCGACCTGCGCGAGTCGGGATCTATCGAGCAAGACGCCGACATCGTAATGTTTATTTACCGCGAGCAGTACTACAAGCCCGACACCGAGCGCCAAAACATCACCGACCTCATTATCGCCAAACACCGTAACGGCCCCGTTGGTAAAGTTGAGCTGTTCTTCCACCCTGAGCGACTGAAGTTTATGACGCTTGACAAGTACCACGAGTAAGGTCATAATTTTTTAGTCCGCAACCGCCTACGGTCAACAATGAGGCCACACACATGTACGACCTTTCAGAATGGCGACCGATTGCCGCCACGGCGTCGCGTGACAGGCTCGCCGCAGCGTTTAAAGTCGTCCTCACCAATCATCCTGATTGGGCGCCGGATTATGTGTACAACCCGGCGAAGCTCAATGACCTCCTGAGCTGGACCGGCTACACAGAGCCGTGGCCTCTCAAGGCCTTTGCCCTCAAGCATGGGCTCGGGGAGGGCGCAGCGTCGCAGCCGCACACGTTCAAAGAAGTAGCAAAGATAATGCAGCAGACGCGGGGAACCGTTGCAAACGTGCTCAGCCCCAACGGCCTGCGGCTATACCTCGTAAGAGCACACAGCCTCGTCAAAAATGCGCCTCCGGATGCGCAGGGGCCGAACCTGCTTCGAGCCCTTGGGCTATCAGTGGGGGCGTGGTATGCATTGGCGCTTCACGGCGAGGTCTACACGCCCACGCAGCTGGCCGGCCTTACACCCGAAAGCGTACAGGAGATCCACAACATCGGGCCCGAGAAGCGCGATGAGATCACCGCCCTCATGCTTTTTCATGGGCTGTGGCGGTAAACGACCCAACGAAGCCCCAGACCCAGACGGGATGGCAGTGTCCGTATACCGGAATAGCGACTGGCAATGCGTACAGTTCACCGTGCCCACGCAGCGGCTCTATGAACTCCTTGAGGAGGTTCTGCCGCACTTGGCGCTCGAGTACAACTCACCAGAAGCACTCAATGGCCTATTTTGCTGGACGGCCTATCAAGAGCCGTGGCAAATCCAGGCCTTTGTTTTGCACCATGGCATTGGCCACCCACACGCCTCGCGGATGCACTTGCATGAAGTTGCGGGTTTGCTCGAAAAGGAAACCGCCGAGGTGAGGCAGGCTTGTTACGGCGATGTTCCCCTGCGGCTTACCGAAGCAAATACATTGATACGCGAAGCGCAGGCAGGTGCTCGTAGGTGCAATGAGTTCCGCATGATCGGCCTGGAGCCCAAAATTTGGCTACCCCTAGCTCAGAACAAGCTTTACACCATAGCCGACTTAGTAGGCCAAGGCGCAATCAAGCTCATGCAAATTTGGGGCATCAAAGAAGCCGAAGTCGGCGAAATCGCTGGGCGCTTGTATGAGTTTGGTTGGTATCTCACCAACTAAGCTTCCGGACAAATACCAGTCACCCCATGCCCACACTAGGGCGTGGGGTGACACACCTCTTTTGCACTTATAGGAACCTTATCGGGTAGATGAATAGCTCCCCATGCGCCCATGGCTCGTGTATAATGAATACAAAGTAAACAGAAGCACTCATGCGTCCAATTAACGAGCTCACGCTGTATCGATATCGACACCTTATCGGGTATTCACTGTTGGTTCTACTAACAGTAGGGCTGTTGTGTTTATACATCTCAAAAATCCCTGCTGGCTTTAGCCAAGCCGAAGAAGCGAGTGCGCTTGCGAGCAGTAAGATTGTGTTCGACCAAAACTTCCTGGACACAACCAATAGCGTCAACCTGCCATATCATTTGGCGCAATGGGTGAGCTTAAAATTCTTTGGCCTTGGAGCCTGGGGCGTACGACTGCCATCACTGTTGTTTGCGGCCAGTAGTATGCTTTTTATCTTGCTTCTTTTGCGCCGTTGGCTGCAAGAAAACGTCGCCATTGCGTGGGGTATTTTTGTAGCAACGTCGGCATGGTTTTTGACAATTGGCCGCTCTGGTACGCCAGATGTTATGGTGATTTTTTGGACCAGTTTGATTCTGCTTTTGGCTACACTGGTATCGCAACAGTCAAAGGGCTACCGTGCCTGGAAGGCGCTCGGCCTTATTAGTGTGGGGCTGTCATTTTACACGCCGCTCATGGCGTATCTGTTTGCAGCATCGGCGCTAGCCGCTATGTTTCAGCCGCACCTCCGTTACATTATTCGGTATGCCGACAAGACAAGTGTCACGCTTGGCACCTTCCTTTTTATTGCCATCCTAATACCCCTCGGCTGGCATATTTGGCGAGACCCAGCTGTGTTGCGCGACCTGCTAGCGATTCCGAGTACGCTGCCGGGGCCGGTCGAGTTCTTTAAGAGTCTTTGGGCGGCCGTCAGCACCATGATCAATCCGTTCCAAAACCACGCTGGTCTTAGTATTACGCCGCTCCTTAGCTTGCCGGTGTTTGCCATGGCGGCCGTGGGACTTACTAGGACCGTTACCGATTACCATTCCGTACGGTCATACGTGCTCTTGCTATGGATCGCCGTACTGACTCCCGTTATTGGACTCAATCCGACTGCTCTGAATGTGCTTTTTGTGCCAGTTATTCTATTTGGCGCCATTGGCATGCAGTCGCTTTTTCGCTATTGGTACGACCTATTTCCGCGCAACCCCTATGCGCGAGTTTTTGGCCTGTTGCCGCTTATTTTGCTGGTGGGTTCGGTTGCGGGGCTCAACTACCAACGCTATTTTACCAGCATGACGTACTCGCATTCAACCGTTGCGCTATACTCGCCAGATGCCTTGCTACTACACGACGCAATTGATTCAAAATCATACCGCGACCAACGTATTACGCTCGTGGTGAGTCCCGATAAAAAAGAGCTATACGATATAGATAAAAACATTGCCAAAAACTTAACCGTTGTGACGCCATCGGAATTTGTTATGAGCGCCACTGCTAATAATATTATTGTGAGCACCGCGGCCATGGCGCAGCTTACCCAGGCGCAAAAGCTAGCGCTGCCAGCAAGCACCAATGCCATGCTTGTAACAGACCGCAAAGATGATGCCTTGCGATTCCGTATCTACAACCAGTAGACCTCTGGCAACTTCACCCCTAGACTGCTACAATAAGACAAGCGTATGTAAGGAGTAATGACCTATGTTTAACCAAGCCAAAATGGTGATGAAAATCAAAAAAGCTCAAAAAGAGCTAGCCAACGAAATTATCGAAATTGAAGCCGGCGACGGCGCTGTTGTGGTGCGTATTACCGGCGAGCAAAAAATCAAAAAAATCAGCATCGACCCTGAGCGCGTAGACCTCGACGACATCGCCGAGCTTGAACGCTGGATTGAAACCGCTGTTAAAGATGCAATTAGCAAATCACAAGCCGTTGCCGCCGAAAAAATGAAGCCTCTTATGGGCAGCCTCGGCATGGGCGGCATGTAGTTTAGCCTTGTTCGACCTGTATGCAAATCCTGCCTAAGGCACTGACCGATCTTGTTGAAGAGCTTGGTAAACTACCGGGCGTCGGCCCACGCACTGCTGAACGCTATGCGTATTATTTGTTGCGCGCCGAACCCCGTATTGCCACTAAACTTGCCGCTAGCGTAAGTAGCCTCCATGCTGGCGTTGACTATTGCCGCAAAACATTTGCCTTGGTAGAGAAGGGACAAGAACTCTCGCCGCTCTACACCGACCCAGCCCGCAATAAAAAACTTATTGCTGTCGTGGAAGAGCCGCTTGATGTTGTCGCACTAGAACGCACCGGCCAGTTTAAGGGCACATACCATGTGCTTGGCGGTGCTATTTCGCCAATTGATGGCATCGGCCCCGAACAACTCCACATCGCCGAACTCCTCGAGCGAATCGATGAAGACGGTGTGGAAGAAATTATTTTAGCTATGAATGCCAGCGTCGAAGGCGAGTCAACGGCGCTTTATTTGCAGCGCCAAATAGGTGATCGCGATGTTCGCGTGACCCGCCTGGCTCGAGGCCTGCCTGTTGGCGTCGATCTCGAATATGCTGACCAAATCACACTCGGCCACGCCCTTGAAGGCCGCCAAAAACTTTAGTTTTTTTGATTTTATACTATATATATTTTACAATAGGCCTTGTCCGCAAAAATGTAGTAGTAGGGAGTGCTTGTGCCACACGGATTTTGGCTGTACCGGACGCTGGGGCGCGAAATCGTTAAGGCCGACATTGCAGCCGGAGAAGGCCGCGTACCGACCGAAGACGAGCTAGACGCACGCCAGACCGAGGACGCCTACAACCTCCTTGGTCAAAGCTGGTGTCAGGCAAACCAGGGTCAGCTGCACTTGCTGTCCAATGCCGCCGCAAAAGCTGGCCAACTCGGCAGCAACGAGCTGCAATTTGGCCTTGCATACATACGGCGCGTGGGACCGGGCATTCTGACGCCGCTCCAAGACACCGCGCCAGGCGCCTACCTCCTGAGCTACCTCGCAGGTACAGCAGGGGAAGGCAACCGCGAACAGTTCTACACGCTTTTTCTCGGCAGCCTGATTCGGATCGGCACCGGAGAATAACGAAAGCGAGAGCAATGTCGCCCACCTATTCCGGCAAAGAATGGCTACGCACAAAGCTGTACGAAGATATCGGACGCAACCTGGTGCAATCAGGCCAAGCGTCGCCTGGTACAGACTTCGCGGCGGCGTACCGCGCACAGTGTGGCGTGCCCACCGATTTCGTGGCTATGGGCAGGCAGTGGTGCGAAACCAACCGCGCACAGTTCGCCGAACTCAACGCCCTGATCGCTCAAGCCGAGCCCCATCTGCAGGTCAACGCTACATACGCCTGGGAGTTGCTCAACCAGGCGGCCGAAGCATCACCCACTGGCGTCTTTGCCACCTGGGGAGGAACGGTCATACACAAGTTCTTTGCCGATTCTCTCTACACCAGGCACCCCGAGTTGGTAGCGAGGATCGAAATCCTCGCCGAGCTCTGTCGGGGCTAGCAGACAGTTGAATAGCGCCGGGCCACACGTATGTGCCCGGCCCGGCGCTATTCAAGAATTCAGAACTACTCCCGTATCTGTTACAATAAAACGTATAATGTTTGAGCAAGCAAAAGAAATTATTGAAGCCGCCCGCCGAATTGTGGTCATTCAAGCCGAAAACCCAGATGGCGACAGCCTGGGCAGCAGCGTGGCACTCGAGGAGATCCTCGGCGACCTCGGCAAAGAAGTAGTTATGTATTGCCCGGTTAATATTCCGGGCTATTTGCAGTATGTTCGGGGCTGGGACCGCGTGACCGATGATTTTCCGCGTGATTTTGACGCAAGCATCATAGTTGATACCGCCAGCGCCACGCTACTCGAGCGCGCCATTGTGCCCGAAAACGCCGCGCTTATAAGCAAACACCCAAATATCGTAATCGACCACCACGTAACAGAGGGGAGTATTCCTTTTGAGCACTTGGCCGTGACCGACTCCACCATGGTTGCCACGGGCGAGCTGATTTACAAATGGGCTGCTGATTGCGGATGGAAGATAAACGCCCAGGCATGCGAAAACCTTGCCATCTCTATTTTGGCCGACTCCCTTGGGCTCGTTACCGAAAACACAACTGCGGCCAGTATCCATACTGTGGCCAAGCTGGTCGAAGGCGGTGCTCGCCTGAGCGATATCGACCAACGTCGCCGCGAATTCATGAAAAAATCACCAGAAATCCTAGCCTACAAGGGTCGCTTACTCGAGCGAATTGAGTATCATAACGACGGCGCGCTTGCGCTGGTGCACATCCCCTGGGAGGAAATTACCCAATTTAGCCACCAATACAACCCCTCTATTTTGGTACTAGACGAAATGCGTTTAGTGCATAACGTTCGCGTAGCCATAGCGCTCAAAACCTACCCCGATGGCAAAGTGACGGGGAAAATTCGCTGTAACGCCGACGCCAAAGTTGCCGAGCAAATTGCCGGATACTTTGGCGGTGGCGGCCACGCCTACGTGGCAGGATTCCGCACCTACAGCGACGATTACACAGAGGTCAAGCACGACCTCGTCCGCGCAGTCGCCAAAATTCTCGACCAGTACGACTCTAACAAGGAATAAACCCGTGAAGCTATACAATACGCTCAACCGCACAGTAGAAGACATTCAGCCTATCAACCCCGATACCGTTACCGTCTACACCTGCGGCCCAACAGTGTACGACTACCCGCACATTGGCAACTGGTTCACCTTTATCCGCTATGATACACTCGTACGCACGCTCAAACTTTCGGGCCTTACCCCCACGTGGGTCATGAACATAACCGATGTCGGTCATCTGGTAAGCGACGCCGACGAGGGCGAAGACAAGCTCCAAAAAGGCGCGCGTCGCGAAGGTAAGACCGCCTGGGATGTTGCCAGCTTTTACGGTGATTATTTTGTACACGCTTTAACGCGGCTTAATTTTACGCAGCCTAGCTACCTGCCTAAAGCGACTGAGCATATTGCCGAGCAAATTGAGCTTGTGAAGAAACTCGAAGAAAAAGGCTTTACCTACATAATTGACGACGGCGTTTACTACGACACCTCAAAATTCCCGCGTTACAGCGACTTTGCCCGTCTCGACCTCGATGCAATGCAGGCTGGCAAGCGCGTTGAATATAATACACAAAAACGCAACATAGCCGACTTTGCGCTCTGGAAATTCTCGCCAAAGACCGAGCAGCGCGACATGGAATGGGACAGCCCGTGGGGCAAAGGATTCCCAGGATGGCACGTAGAATGTTCCGCCATGAGCATGAAGTATCTCGGCGAAACCATGGATATTCATGCTGGCGGTATCGATCACTTGCCAGTGCACCATACAAACGAGATTGCGCAGAGCGAGGCAGTCACCGGCAAGCCATTTGCTACCTATTGGATGCATGCCAACCATATCAGCATTGAGGGCGAAAAGATCAGCAAGTCACTCGGCAATGGCATTACACTAGAAGACATCGAAGCACGCGGCATTTCGCTGATGGCGCTGCGGCTGCACGTGCTTGAATCGCACTACCGCTCGCAGAGTAAATTTAGCTGGGAGAGTTTAGAGGCGGCGCAACGACGACTCCGGAACTGGCAGGCTCTATCTGACCTACGCTTTCAGCCGACAGAGAAAATGGCCACAAAATCGCCCGATGCACTTTCGTTCATGGCGGCTGGCAAAAATTTTGTCGATACGCTATTAAATGACCTGGACACCCCTAAGTCACTGGCCTTTTTAGACGCACTTTTTAACCAAAATCCCGACAAAATACACGTTGAATCGCTTGATGAATACGTAAACTTTCTACAGACAGTTGATGAGGCCTTGGGATTGAAACTCTTAGACTCGCATGATATCGAACACGAACAAAAACAACTGATTGCTGAGCGCGAAGACGCCCGCGCCGCAAAAGATTGGGCCAAGTCAGATGAGATTCGGGTTGAGCTCGTAAAGCAAGGCTTAGGCCTCCGCGACACTGATTTTGGTACGATTTGGTATCGGCTGTAGCCCCAGGCTTACGCTGCCCTCCCTCCTCCGCGCCTAGGAAGCACTGCGTTCGCAAACAGCTCACTCCGTTCTGTTGGGAAACAACACGTTCCTACGGCGTCGGAGGAGGGAGATCGCTGTGCGACCGGTTCGCTTTACCTTTCCACCGCAGCCCCTTCTTTGGTTGGCATAGCTTACACAGTAGGTGCTGGGTGGCCCTGCGGGACGAGGCTCAGGACGGCAGGAGCTTGGAGGAGTGGGAGGAAATATAGTACCGGGAGACTAGGCTTCCGTAACCTTCGACCGCACAAATCGGCCCCAGCCCTTGCGGGTTGGTTTACCAACTTTACGTCGTTCAAAGTAGTCGAGTAGTAGCACGCGTGCGCAGCCAGCAGCTGGAATCGCCAAAAAACCGCCAACAGGGCCAAGCAGGTTAATACCTACCAATGCCGCGACTAAAATAGTAAGGGCACTCAATTCAATAGTGCGAGCCTGCACCGTTGGCTGAATAAGGTTGTTCTCGACCTGCTGGTAAATAAAGAAGTAAATACCAAAGGTGATAGCCGCACCAATATCATTAAAGATCAAAACAAATATCACAATTGTTGCGCCAATAATTGCACCAATCATCGGCACCAAATCCGTCAGGAAGATCAAAAATGCCAGCGGCAACACGGCTTGCAGGGGTATATTAAAGAAGTTAGTCATTGCAAACAGCACCAGCAAACCCGATGCACCTGCAAGCGTCGCCACAAATACCTGGCCGCTAACATAGCGCGTCACCACCGTGTACATTCGCCCCATCAAATACTTATGGTGCTGCAAACGATGCTCGTCGGTATAAACACTCCACAAACGCTCCAGCCAGCGCGGACCTTCAATAAGTGCCAAAAAGGTAAGGACAAGCATGGTGACGAGCGTTACAAATCCGCTCAAAAAGTTGGTAACACCGCTGATAACGCTGCCGCCAACACCCTGCACAATCGAGCCAGCTTGCTGCCGTGCGCCTTCTACAAATTGGTCAACCTCGTCTTGCAGGTTGTAGCGGTTAACAACGTCCGACACAACGCCGCGCTTAGTGCTGACTTCCTCAACATAGGATGGCAATGAGTTAATAAAGTTAGTCGTCTGATGCACAATAGGCGGAATCGCAACATATACAAAAAAACCGATAATCGAAAGTACAATAATATAGCTGACCGTAGTGGCCAAAATGCGACTATGGCCAGGCAAACGGTTAGCCAGAGCCGAAACAGGAGGGTTTAGCGCCATTGCTAGGAAAAGCGATACAAATACGATCATCAGCGACGGCATAAGGCGCCATAGCAAAAATACGCCACCCACAAAAATTGCGGCGACCACAAAAAACCTAATAAACGTTGATGAATCGATTTCTATTTTCACTTTCACTCGCGTTGTCTACCCAAACTTAACCTTATACGCAACAAGAATGCCAATCGCGCCACCTATCAGCCCAAAAAAGAGGGTGTAGATACTTAATATGTCGTAATGAAATATGAGGAGCGCAATATATGCCAGGGCTGCAGCCCCAATACCGCCTGCCTGCAAAAGCATCTTACTGTTCATGATTTTATTATGGCGCACATTGCCCCAAAAGGCCAGTCGGCTGCAACATAAAAGCGCACAAGCGGTTGGGCACTTGTGCGCTTTTATGGCGTCCTTGCGTATTACTGCCTGGCGAGCTTCTCGCGTGCAGCTTTCATGTGTTCAGCCCAAAAAGCAACTTGCTCGAGCATCTGTTGTGCAGACTGAGCTTCTTCGTCGCTAAATGTGTACGTACCATGCTCGTCTTTGCCGAGATAGTAATGCGGCATAACAATGTGTTCGTGAATATCGTACATACCCAAGTAGCCGACCACGGCGCGCAGCTGCTCGGTTGCGCGAGCACCGCCGGCGTCAGCACCGTATCCAAAGAATGCCGCTGGCTTATGCATCCACTCGTAAAACAGGTAGTCGAGTGCGTTCTTTAACACGGGCGTATAGCCATGATTGTATTCAGGCGCAACAAAAACAAACCCGTCTGCCTCGCCAATAACTTTTGCCCAAGCTTTTGTGTGCTCGTTTTGGCCCGGTGCCATTTTTGCTGAAACTGGTTCGTCCAGAAGGGGAAGGGCGACTTTTTCCAGGTCGATTACCTCGAACGTTGCTCCCTCTACTTTTTCGCCGATCGAGCGTAGCCACTCACCAGGTTGATGGGCAAAACGGCCAGGGCGGTTTGATCCCAAGATGATCTTAATGTGTGTCATGAGTGATCCTTACTTTAATTTTTATAGTTACTATGCAAAATATAGTATAAAGGTAAGTAATTTGACTTGCAAGAGATATTGGCCTATGTTTATACGTAACATGGTTATTGAAAACAAGCCCGGTTGCATAGAAGCGGCAACGCATATAGTTGGCGACAAATGGACGCCTCTGCTACTATGCGCGCTCGCTGCTCAGCCACTACGATTTTGCGAGCTCCAAAAAGAAACCGGAAACATCAACCCACGCACCCTCTCGGCACGACTCAGCAGCCTAGAGCACAATGGTATTATTATGAAATCAAAACGGCCGACCCATACACCCCTCCAGTGTATTGAATACCGGCTAACCCCTAAAGGTGCAGACCTCATTCCAACCCTTCGCAGCATGGCGGCCTGGGGCGAACGCTACGGCACAGCAGCTAGTTAGCCAACCACGCATCGAGGGGTTGCGGCGTAAGACCAGCATTCTTGCTAGCCTGCTCAAATGCGGCCAAATCTTTGAGGAAGTTTGGGGTAAAATGCATCAAAACAATATCGCCCGAATGCAGTCGGTCGGTGTTTTGATAGCGCATAACGCCATTTTCTACCAAAGCACGCCAGTGTACAAC
>Ga0075365_10001051_pt1 | contig 11927 bp, 8 predicted proteins | sample EndMetdeltDD1765_FD_71387 | JGI IMG/M metagenome (GOLD analysis project Ga0075365, IMG submission 71387) | Populus endosphere microbial communities from Tennessee, USA - Endosphere MetaG P. deltoides DD176-5 | ecosystem: Host-associated > Plants > Roots > Endosphere | place: USA: Tennessee... | reverse complement strand
GCTGATGAATTGAACGTCTCGCAGGCTGCGGTCAGCCGCATGGTACGGCTGCTCGAGCAGCGGCTCGGATTGCAGCTGTTCGAGCGGCGCCCGAACGGCCTTGCACTGACGGCACAGGGCTGCAACCCGGACTGACCGCAGCATTTGATGAGATCGCCGATCACATGGCGAAAGTCATCGCCATGAAATCGACGCCCGTGCTGACGCTCGGCGTCGGCCCGTCGTTCGCCATGCGCTGGCTGATTCCGCGCCTCGCCAGCTTCCACGCAAAGCATCCGGAGATCGAAGTGCGCCTTGCCACAGGCGGCGCTTTCAATCCGTTCAACGACGAATGGACCTGCGGCATCCTGCTCGGCAACGGCGATTGGGAAGGTTATGCCGCAGAGCCTCTGTTCTCAGCCGAGTTGATTCCGGTCTGCGCACCTGCCATTGCCAAGCGGCTGACCGACCCCGCACAGCTTGCGAAGGAGAGCCTGCTGCAGGGTCGGTCACGCACCGGAAGACTGGGCGCCGTGGCTCGACGGCGCCGGCGCGACGCTAGCGCCTGCCGCGCACCCCATCACGTTCGACAATTACGGCATGGCGCTGCAAGCGGCGATCGACGGCCTCGGGGTGACGATCGCGCTGCGGTCATATGTCGAAGACGACATTCGCCTTGGAAAACTCGTCGCGCCCTTTCCGCTGGCGGTCCCCAAGGACCGCGGGTGGTACATCGTCTACCGGCCGTATCGCGAAAGCGACGCCGGCCTGATCGCATTTCGCACGTGGATGCAGGAACAATCGCGCGCGAAGAAAGCGGCTCGCTAGGCGCCGGGGCGGTCAGGCCTTCGGACAGACTACACTTTCGCGCTGCGCGAACGCGACAATGCACGGCAACGGCGAAGAGCTTGCGAGCTGGCTCAAGCCGATCGATTGCTCAATATTAGGGCAAATCGGAAAGGCCTGCACGAAGCGGCTATTGCCTTGACACATTCCCGCTGTACGAACCAAGCTCAGGTCGATGGCATCTGGAGACCGCACGACTGCGATGTGAGGTCACCGGCGATGCTGTCGAGCCTCATCGTTTTGCTGGCGGAGATCGCAATGGCGCAATCAATCGCTGTTCGGGATGACCAGGGGCGCATTGCGGTGCCCGAAAAAGTAGCAATCGTAGTCAAGGTCAACGGCACAGACAGGCAACTGAAGGTCGCCCCCTGGACCACGCTGCTCGACGCGCTGCGTGACCATCTCGATTTGACCGGCACCAAGAAGGGTTGCGATCATGGCCAGTGCGGCGCCTGCACGGTGCTGGTCGAAGGCCGCCGCATCAACTCCTGCCTCACGCTTGCGGTGATGAAGGATGGCGCCAGCGTCACCACCGTCGAGGGGCTTGCGGCGAACGGCAGCCTGCATCCGGTGCAGCAGGCGTTCATCGATCACGACGCCTTCCAGTGCGGCTATTGCACGCCCGGACAAATCTGTTCCGCCGTAGGCCTGATCGCCGAGGGAAAGGCGCGCACGGCCGATGAAATTCGCGAGCTCATGAGCGGCAATATCTGCCGCTGCGGCGCCTACCCCAACATCGTTGCGGCGATCCAGCAGGCCATGGGGCAGTCATGATCAACTTTCAATATTCGAAAGCGACCGGCATCGCCGATGCAGTGCGACAGATCGCCGCCGATCCGGATGCGAAGTTCATCGCCGGCGGCACCAACCTGCTCGACCTGATGAAGGATCATGTCGAACGCCCCTCGCGGCTGATCGACATCACACACCTGCCGCTGAAGACCGTGGAGGAGACACCGGACGGCGGCCTGCGCATCGGCGCGCTCGTCCCCAACTCCGACCTCGCCTATCATCCTCTGATCGTGCAGCGCTACCCGCTGCTCGGCAGTGCGATCCTGTCCGGCGCATCGCAGCAGTTGCGCAACATGGCCTCGACCGGCGGCAACCTGCTGCAGCGGACACGCTGCGCCTATTTCTACGACATCGTCACGCCGTGCAACAAGCGCGAGCCCGGCAGCGGATGCTCGGCGATCGACGGCCACAACCGGATGCACGCGATCCTCGGCGCAAGCGAGGCCTGCATCGCGGCGCATCCGTCCGACATGTGCGTCGCGCTCGCGGTGCTCGAGGCCAAAGTGCATGTCGCGGGCCCCGGCGGCAACCGCACGATTGCCATCGAAGACTTTCACCGCCTGCCCGCGGACACGCCGCACCTCGACACCAACCTGCACCCGCACGAGATGATCACGGCCATCGAACTCCCCGGGCGCGGCTTCGCCGGCAATTACTCGTACCTGAAGATCCGCGATCGCCTGTCCTATGCGTTTGCACTCGTGTCGGTCGCGGCTGCACTCGAACTGGACGGCGGCGTCATCAAGGAGGCGCGCGTGGCGCTGGGCGGCGTCGCTCACAAGCCATGGCGCGACCGGACCGCCGAAGCGGTCATGCAAGGCCAGGCGCCGAACGAGGCCGTGTTCCGACGGGCCGCCGAAGTCTTGCTGCAGAACGCAAAGGGCTACGGCCACAATACCTTCAAGATCGAGCTGGCGCGCCTCACCATCGTTCGCGCCCTTACACAGGCAGCGCGCGGCACCGCGCAAGTGCAGTCGAACAAGAAAATTCAATAGACGAGCTGGACAGGCCCATGACCTCCTACATTGGCAGCGCCACGTCGCGCGTCGACGGTCGAGCGAAGGTGACCGGGGCGGCAAAGTATGCTGCCGACTTCAACCAGGACGGCCTCACCTTCGGGGCCGTCGTGACCTCGACGATCTCCAAGGGTCGCATCAAGCGCATCGACACGAGCGAGGCGCTCGCCGTCGCCGGCGTGGTCGCGGTGCTGACGCATGACCACCGTCCGCGCATGGCCGGCACGGACGAAGCCTGGCGCGACGAGGTGGCGCCGGAAGACGGCTCGCCGTTCCGCCCGCTTTACGACGACAAGGTCCTGTTCGATGGCCAGCCGATCGCGCTCGTGCTCGCTGAAGAATGGGAAATTGCCCGCCTGGCCGCGGCCCTGGTACGCGTCGAGTACGAGAAGGAGACCCACGCGACCGACCTTCACGCCGCGCTCGGTCGGGCCTATGCGGTCGAGAAGCCCGAAAAACCTCGTGGCGACGCGACGAAGGCCTATGCTACAGCCGCGGTACGACACCAGGCCGAGTATTTCATCCCGACGGAACATCATAATCCGATGGAGCTGTTCGCCTCGACCGCGCAATGGGACGGCGGCGGCAAGCTGACGGTCTGCGACAAGACCCAGGGCGTGCAGAACGTCCACGGTTACCTGTGCAGCATCTTCGCCAAGAAGGCCGACGACATCCGCGTCCTCTCACCGTACATGGGAGGTGGGTTCGGCGCGGGTCTGCGTCCGCAATATCAGGTGGTCCTTGCCGTGCTGGGAGCGCTCGCACTGGAGCGTTCGGTCCGGCTGGTGCTAACGCGTCAACAGATGTACGGGCTCGGCTACCGGCCGGCGACGATCGAACGCCTTGCGCTCGGCGCAAAGGCGGACGGCACCCTCGATGCGATCACCCATGAGGCGATCGCCGTCACGTCGCAATTCGAGGAGTTTTCGCGCAACGACACCGCCTGGGCGGCATTGCTCTACAAGAGCGACACTGCCCGCTTTGAGCACAAGCTCGTCCGCCTCGACGTCCCGACCTCCTCCGACATGCGCGCACCGGGAGCTGCGACCGGGGTCTATGCGCTCGAAAGCGCGATGGACGAACTGGCCGTCGCGCTGAACCTTGATCCGGTGGAGTTGCGGCTTCGTACCTACTCCGATCGGGACCAGAACACGGACCTGCCCTATTCCAGCAAGGCACTGCGTGAATGCTACCGCGAGGGAGCGGCGGCATTCGGCTGGAGCAAGCGCGATCCAAAGCCGCGCTCGATGCGCGACGGCAGCGAGCTGGTGGGCTGGGGAATGGCGTCTGGTGTCTGGGAAGCGCTGCAGGTGCCGGTGGCGGCCCGCATTGCGCTGAGCGCCAACGGACACGCGGAGGTCTCGTGTGCTGCTTCTGACATCGGCACAGGCACGTATACGATCGTCGCGCAGATGGCGGCCGACCGGCTCGGCCTGCCGATCGAGAACGTCAGCGTCAAGCTTGGTGACTCCAGCCTGCCTCAGGCCCCGGTGGAAGGCGGCTCGTGGATGGCGGCCTCCGCGACGCATGCCGTTGCGGCAACAGCAGGTGAGATCCGCACCGAGCTTCTTGCCCTCGCCAGGCGCGCCAAGGAGTCACCGTTCGCCGGCGCAAAGCTCGAAGATGTCGAGCTGGCCGGCGGCCAGATCGTCAGCAAGTCGGACACGAGCCGTGCCGTTTCGATCGCCGAGGTGATGCGACAGGCCGGGCTGGATCGCCTTGTGAAGGAGAAGCTCAACACGTTCGAGGAGGACCACACGCACGCGCACAACACGCACTCGGCGGTATTCGCCGAGGTCAAGGTCGACGAGCAGCTGGGTGTCATCCGTGTGACACGCGTCGTCAGCGCAGTGGCGGCCGGACGCATCCTGAACACGAAAACCGCGGCCAGCCAGGTCATGGGCAGCGTCGTCGGTGGCATCGGGATGGCGCTGCACGAGGAGACAGCGTTCGACCATCGCTTCGGCCGCATCATGAATGCCAACGTCGCCGAGTATCATATGCCGGTGAACGCCGACATCCACGACATCAAGGTCATTTTCGTCGACGAGCGCGACGACACCATCAATCCGCTCGGCATCAAGGGCGTCGGCGAGATCGGCATTGTCGGGGTCGCGGCTGCGGTCGCCAATGCGGTCTATCATGCGACCGGAACGCGCGTGCGCGACCTGCCGATCACGCTCGACAAGCTGCGGCGCTGAGGCTCGCAGGAAACACGCCCGTGGTTCGCCCTGATCGCGTTCGCGGGCCGATGAATTGGCAGTTCAAGTGGGAAAAAAGTCGAAAAGACCAGGCCCCGGCCGGGTCTTGTCAGATCCGCCGGGCACACCCATCTCAGACGTCCCCAACAACGGCGCCGCCGGGCAACCGGCTCCGTCATTCTTGAAGTTCTAACGGGCCCTCAAACCACTCCCAACAAATATCGCTGGCGGCGGGAATAAGACCGTCACCATGTGCCTGTCGATTGTGAAGTCGGCGCTCACCCATTTAGCGCCACCTTCTCCTCTTCTGATGTAATCTGATGCAAAATCGTGCCATCAAACGGCCGGGAGCGTCCCCGTGAACGTCCACCCTCTCGCCATCAACGAAATCCAGCGCTGGGTCGTAGCGACCGGCCTTGCCGGCGGCTCCGAGGCCGAATTTCTGCACGATTTCTGCACAAAATGTCAGCAGGCTGGATTGTCGTTGTCGCAAGCGGTCGTGATCATCGACACCCTTCACCCCACCTACGAAGGCCGCGCCTTCCGCTGGCAGGTCACCCCCACCAACGAGAGCCGGCTGATCGAGTACGGCCCGACCACGGAAGGCGAGGCAGCTGCCAAGTGGCAGCGCTCGGTCTGGTTTCACCTGCTGCAAACCGGCGGCGACGAGTTCAGATCGCGCCTCGCCTTCGGCGACTCACACGATTTTGAAATGTTCGCGACTTTGCGCGAGAACGGCGCCACTGATTGCGTCTCCTTCATCAACCGCTTCGGCGAAGACGGGACGATCGGCGAGATGGATGCGGTCTATTCACAGTGGGCGACCGATTCGGCGACGGGATTTGACGAGGACGGCATGCAGGCGCTGCGCGAGCTTGTCCCCTCGGTCGCGCTCGCGATCAAGTGCATGTCGCTCGGCCGGGTGGCGTCGACGCTGGTCGACGTCTACCTCGGTCATCAAACCGGACAACGGGTGCTGCAAGGGCAGATGTCGCGCGGCATTGCCGAGCGCATCCACGCCGCGCTCTGGTATTCGGACCTGCGCGACTTCACCTCGATCTCGGAGCAGATACCGCCCGAAGAGATCATTCCCCTGCTCAACGACTACGCCGACGCGGTCATTTCATCGATTCAGTCCGAGGGCGGCGAGGTGCTCAAGCTGATCGGTGACGGCGTGCTGGCGATCTTCACCGGCAAGTCGATCCGCGACGCCTGCAACAACGCCCTGAAAGCTGAAGAGAACGCGCGAAAGCGCGCCCAGGAGTTGTCGCAGGCGCGCAGCGCTGAAGGAAAGCCGACAACGTCGATCTATCTCGGCCTGCACGTGGGCGACGTCTTCTACGGCAACGTCGGCAGTGACGACCGGCTCGATTTCACGGTCATTGGACCCGCGGTGAACGAAGTCTGCCGGATCGCCACGATGTGCCGTTCGGCCGGACAATTGACCCTCACGTCGACAGATTTCAGTGGTGCGCTGGCGCAGCGCGAGCGATCGCGGCTGGTCTCGGTCGGCAGGTACGCGCTGCGCGGGGTCGAGCGGCCACAGGAGCTGTTCACCATCGACCGCTTCGACCCGGATCCCGGTTCACGAAAACACTAAGGCCTCGTTCGATCTCCTCGGCAGGACAATAAAATGCAAACGCAAACCCTCGTATCGACGTTCAAGCTCGCCGCCGTGTCACTGATTGCCGTCACGCTGGCGGCCTGCAGCAAGGCGCCCGAGCAGGCCGCAGCACCGCCTGCACCGGCAGTCACGGTTGCGACGCCCACCGTTCGTACCGTGACCGACTGGGATGAATTCGTCGGCCGCTTCGAGGCGATCCAGCAGGTCCAGATCAGGGCCCGTGTCGGCGGCTTCGTCGACAGCATCGACTTCAAGGATGGCGCCTTCGTCAAGCGTGGCGACCTGCTCTACGTGATCGATCCCCGCCCCTACACGGCGACGCTGCTGCAGGCGCAGGGCCAGCTCGCCGATGCGAAAGCCAAGGTGGATCTCGCCGAGCGCGAGCTTGCGCGCGCCGTGGAGCTCGTCCGGACCAACGCCGTGTCGGAAGCCGCGGTCGACCAGCGCCGTCAGCAGTCGCAGGCGGCGCAGGCCTCCGTGTTGCAGGCGGAAGGCGCCCTGAAGCGCGCCGAGCTCGACGTGAATTTCACCAATGTGACGGCCCCGATCGCCGGCCGGATCAGCCGTCATCTCGTCTCCGTCGGCAACCTGGTGCAGGGCGGCGAAGCCGGAGCCACGGTTCTCACCTCGATCGTGTCGATGGATCCGATCCATCTCTACTTCGACATGGACGAAGCGACATACCTGAAGAACAACCGCCTGTGGCATGAGGGCCGTCGCCCGAGCTCGCGCGACACGCCCAACCAGGTGCAGATCATGCTGTCCGGCGAGACCAAGCCGTCGCACGAAGGCAGCATGGATTTCGTCGACAACCGTCTTGATATCGCGACCGGCACGTTGCGTGGACGAGCCGTCGTTCCGAACGCCGACCTCTCGATCCTGCCCGGCCAGTTCGCACGCATCCGCGTGATCGGCAGCGCGCCCTATGACGCGCTGCTGCTGCCCGACACCGCCATCACCAATGACCAGTCACGCAAGGTCGTCTTCGTGGTGAACAAGGAGGACACGGTTGAAATGCGCCCGGTTACGCTTGGGCCGCTGGACCAGGGACTTCGCGTCATCCGCGAAGGGCTGACCAAGGACGATCGCGTGGTGGTCGACGGGCTGCAGCGTGCCCGCGTCGGCGCAAAAGTAACGCCGCAAGCGGCCAAGGGCAGCTGAGAAAGAGCGACGCACAATGAATCTCGGTCATCTTTCCATCCGTCAGCCCGTGCTCGCCATGGTGCTGTCGATCGTGCTGCTGATTATCGGCGGCATTTCATACAGCCAGCTTCCGGTCGCCGAATATCCGCAGGTCGCCCTGCCGACCATCGTGGTCACGACAAGCTATCCCGGCGCGAGCGCACAGACGGTGGCCGACACCGTCGCCACGCCGATCGAGCAGGAGATCAACGGCGTCGAGGACATGCTGTATGTCTACAGCCAGGCGACCTCGGAAGGCGCGCTGACGATCACTGTGACCTTCAAACTCGGCACCGATCTCGACAAGGCGCAGGTGCTGGTGCAGAACCGCGTCTCGACCGCCCAGCCTCGCCTGCCCGAGGAAGTTCGCCGCAACGGCGTCGTCACCAAGAAGAACAGCCCCGACCTGCTCGAGGTTATCTTCATGCTGTCGCCCGACAACAGCTACGATCAGCTCTACATCTCCAACTATGCGTTGCGTGAGGTACGCGACCAGCTGCTGCGCCTCGACGGCGTCGGCGACATCCAGATCTTCGGCGCCCGCGACTACTCGATGCGGCTCTGGCTCGACCCGGACAAGATCGCCACCCTCGGCATGTCGGCCGCCGACGTGGTCGCTGCGGTCCGCTCGCAGAACCAGCAGGTCGCCGGCGGCCAGACCGGCGCGCCGCCGATTACAGATCGCGCCTCGCAGCTGAACCTGACCTTCACCGGCCGCCTCACCTCGCAGGCGCAGTTCGAGGACATCATCGTCAAGGCCAGCGACGACGGACGCACCGTCCGGCTGCGCGACGTGGCGCGGGTGGAGCTCGGCGCCCTGTCCTACACGACCAACTCCTACCTGCTCGGAAAGCCCGCGGTGGCGCTCGCGATCTCGCAGCGGCCCGGCTCCAACGCGCTCGGCACCGCCAAGCGCGTGGAAGATGCCATGAAACGCTTGTCGGCGAACTTTCCGAAAGGGCTTGAATACAACATCGCCTACAACCCGACCGACTTCATCGCGCAATCGGTGAGCGAGCTGATCAAGACGATCTACGAGGCCATGCTTCTGGTCGTGATCGTCGTGCTGGTATTCCTGCAGGGCTGGCGCGCGGCGCTGATCCCGATCCTGGCCATCCCGGTGTCGCTGGTCGGCACCTTCGCGGTGATGGCGGCGCTCGGCTACTCGATCAACAATCTCACGCTGTTCGGCCTCGTGCTGGCGGTCGGCATCGTGGTCGACGATGCCATCGTCGTCGTCGAGAACGTCGAACGGCATCTCGCCGCCGGCAAGACGGCACGCGAGGCGGCGCTGGCGACCATGAGCGAGGTTGGCAGCGCACTGGTGTCGATTGCGCTGGTGCTCGCCGCGGTGTTCGTGCCGACCGCCTTCCTTGAGGGCATCACCGGCGAATTCTTCCGCCAGTTCGCGGTTACGATCGCGGTTGCCACGGCGATCTCCTGCTTCTGCTCGCTGACGCTGTCGCCGGCGTTGGCCTCCCTGCTGCTGCAGCCGCACGAGCACGCGAAGTCGTCGAATGCGCTGGCGCGAGCCGTCAACCGCGCCTCCGACGCCTTCAACCGCGGCTTCGACGGCCTGTCGCGCGCCTATGGTCGGACGGCCGGCTTCGTCGTCCACCACACCCCGCTGATCCTGCTCGCCTACCTCGTGCTGATCGGTGGCACCGCTTATCTGCTGGTGGTGACGCCGAAGGGCTTCATTCCGGCGCAGGATCGCGGTTACGTCATCGTCGCCGTCCAGCTTCCGGGCGCAGCGTCGTTGCACCGGACCACGGAAATCGTCCAGCAGATCGAGAAGATCGCGCTCGCGACGCCCGGTGTGGTCGCGGCCCCCGCCTTCGCAGGCTTCTCGGGCGCGACGCGAACGCTTGCGAGCAACGCCGCGGCGCTGTTCCCGGTGTTCGAGGAAGCGGAGGTCAGGGCGAAGAAAGGCCTGAGCGCGGGCGTCATCGCGGCCGATCTGCGCAAGCGCCTCGCCGCGATCCAGGGGGCGTTTATCATCGTCATTCCGCCGCCTGCGGTTCCAGGCATCGGCACCGGCGGCGGCTTTGCGATGCGCCTGCAGGATCGGCAAGGCCGTGGGCCCACGTTGCTCGCCTCGGCGACCAACGAGCTGACGGCCGCAGCTCAGCGTGACCGGAGGCTGGTCTCGGTATTTTCGACCTTCAGCGCCAACACGCCGCAGATCCATGTGGAGATCGACCGCGTCCGGGCGAAAAAGCTCGGCGTGCCAATCGAGAACGTCAATGCGGCGGTCGAGACCTATTTCGGATCGGCCTACGTCAACGACTTCAACATCCTCGGCCGGACCTATCGCGTCACCGCGCAGGCCGACCTGCCGTTCCGCCGGGATACCGCCGATCTCGCGCGTCTTCGGACCAGGAACGAAACCGGCGAGATGGTGTTGCTCGGCAGCGTGATGGACTTCAAGGACATGACCGGTCCCGACCGGGTGCCGCGCTACAATCTCTATCCGGCTGCCGAGCTGCAGGGCGAAACCGCGCCGGGAACGAGCTCGGCAACCGCGCTTGGCATCATGAAGAACCTTGCCGACCAGATATTGCCGAGCGGCTTCACGTTCGAATGGACCGACCTGTCGCTGCAGGAATCGACCAGCGGCAACACCGGCCTGTTGATCTTCCCGATCTGCGTGCTGTTCGTGTACCTGGTGCTGGCGGCGCAATACGGCAGCTGGAGCCTGCCATTCGCGGTCATCCTGATCGTGCCGATGTGCGTGCTCGCCGGATTGATCGGCGTCAGGGTCATGTCGCAGGACGTGAATGTGCTGACACAGATTGGCTTTGTCGTGCTGGTAGGACTGGCGGCGAAGAATGCGATCCTGATCGTCGAGTTCGCCCGTGACATCGAGGCGACCGGCAAGAGCACCATCGAGGCGGTGATCGAGGCCTGTCACTTGCGGCTGCGGCCGATCCTGATGACCTCGTTCGCCTTCATCCTCGGCGTGCTGCCACTGGTGATCTCCACCGGCGCGGGCTCCGAGATGCGCCAGGCCGTTGGCGTCGCCGTTTTCTTCGGCATGATCGGCGTGACGATGTTCGGACTGATCTTCACGCCGGTATTTTACGTGCTGATCCGGCGGCTTGCCGGCGGATCGTTTGCGAAGGAAGCGTAAAGCAACTGTGATTGAGGCCTGACTTGTCAGGCCTCAATGCCGCCTGATGGCCGGGCGACCTTGCACGGAACCCGAGGGAGCTTTCAGCTTGTTCGATCGCCGCACGGCGCTTGCCGCCTTCCTGACCGCGTCGACGCTGCCGCTGATCGGCACGCGTTCCGCGCGCGCTCAGGACGCGCCGAAGCTGGAACTCACGCCCGCATGCGGCCACCATCCGCCGCGCACCGTTACGCAGACCGAGGGACCGTACTTCAAGCCGGATGCACCGCTGAAGCGCGACCTCGCCGCCGATCGGCCGCAGGCCGAGAAGATCACTGTCGCAGGCCTCGTGCTCGACACCAGCTGCAAACCGGTTGCCAAGGCGCTGGTGCAAATCTGGCAGGCGGACGAAACCGGCGCTTATGACAACGCGGGCTTCATCTTGCGTGGACATCAGTATTCCGACGACAGCGGCCGCTGGTGGTTCACCACGATCGTGCCTGCCGCCTATCCCGGCCGAACCCGCCATATCCATGTGAAAGTGCAAAGACCCGGTGGACGCGTGCTGACAACGCAACTTTACTTTCCCGGCGAACCGCTCAACCGGCGCGACGGCCTGTTCGACCAGCGCCTGCTGATGCGAGTGTCCGAAGCTGCGGATGGAAGGTTCGGTCGCTTCGATTTCGTCGTTTGACGTGGGCGGCTTGTAGCCCGCATGAAGCGAAGCGAAATGCGGGCCGATGCCGCGACAAGAATCCCGGATTTCGTCATAGCCGAGGCAAAGCATCGGCGTTCTTGAGAACGGCCGCCTGAAGGCCGCCTGTGTCATCCGGGTTGCACGTGCTGCCTCAGTACAGCTCCATCAGCCGGGCGTTGTCCTTCAACTCGCCCGGCAGCGCCTCGAGGATGATGGCGCCGGCCTTCATGACCACCACGCGATCGGACACTTTCAGCGCCTCGCGCACATTCTGCTCGATCAGGAGGATGCTCATGCCGCTGCTCTGCTGCAGCGCGCGGATCGGCTGCATGAGGTCCTGAAACAGCTTTGGCGCAAGCCCGATCGACGGTTCGTCCATCAGCAGGCAACGCGGTTGCGGCAGGATGGCGCGGCCGATCGACACCATCTGCTGCTGGCCGCCGGAGAGAAGTCCGGCGCGCTTGGTGTAGAAACTGCG
>Ga0075365_10001049_pt1 | contig 11933 bp, 3 predicted proteins | sample EndMetdeltDD1765_FD_71387 | JGI IMG/M metagenome (GOLD analysis project Ga0075365, IMG submission 71387) | Populus endosphere microbial communities from Tennessee, USA - Endosphere MetaG P. deltoides DD176-5 | ecosystem: Host-associated > Plants > Roots > Endosphere | place: USA: Tennessee... | reverse complement strand
CACTGGTACCACGCGCACAAGCACGGGTCCACGGCGCTGAACGTCGCCAACGGCATTACCGGCGCGTTCATCATCGAAGGCAAGTACGACGACGACCTGCGCAAGTTCTACGGGGCCGACCTTCGCGATCAGGTGATGGTCGTGCAGCAGTTGTCGACGACGCCGTTTCCGGTCCTGGCGCCGCGGCCGAACTTCCAGGGGCCCGGTTCCATTCCCAAGCCGCAGCTCTCGGTCAACGGCCGGCTGAATCCGATCGTCCGGATGCGGCCCGGCGAAGTGCAACGGTGGCGGATCGTCAACGCCAACTATCGGAGTGCGGTGCAGTTCCAGAGCATCGCGCCGACGACCGGCCTGGCCTGGCGCCAGATCGCGCAGGACGGCGTGCAGTTCGCCTATACCAACTACACCACGCTGGGAGCGATCAACCGCGCCTTCAATCTGGCCCCGGCCAACCGCGCCGACCTCCTGGTGCGGGCCTCCAGCCAGGAGGGAACCTACACCGTGACGGTGCAGGCCAACGAAGGACTGGCCACCGATCCGTCCGGCGCCGCCATTCCCGACAAGCCCGTCGTCCTGCTCACCGTGAAAGTGGAGGGCACGCCCGTGAGCCCGGCCAAGGACTTCATCGAGAAGGAAGCGGACTTCCCGGTCATGCCGGCGTTTCTCAAGGACATCACCAGCGCGGAGATCGCGCAACGGCGCACCATCGACTTCAGCGCCGTCCACAACATGATCGACGGCAAGACCTTCAACCAGAATCGCTACAGCCAGATCATGGAGCTGAACGACGCCGAAGAGTGGACGATCACGAACCAGGCGAACGACAAGGCGCACCCGTTCCACATCCACATCAACCCGTTCCAGATCACCGAAGTGTTCCAGCCGAACCTCGAGAACACCAAGGATCCGAACCAGCCGTGCTACGTGGATCCGCTGAAACCGGAGACCTGGAAGCCCTGCAAGCCGATCACCGGGCCGTTCGTCTGGTGGGACACCTTCGGCATCCCGCCGAGCGCGCAGATCAACATTCCGACCAGCGTCTGCACCGTCGTCAGCCAGTGTCCGCCGGCGATCCAGTCACAGACGACGTGTACCACCGGGACCGGGGCGCAGTGCACGGTCACCATTCCCGGCCGCTTCAAGATGCGGACGCGATTCGTGGACTACACCGGCGCGTACGTCATCCACTGCCATATCCTCATCCACGAAGATCGAGGCATGATGCAGTTGATCGAAGTGGTGCCGGACAAGCCGCCATACAGTCACAAATGATCATGCGTATCGTTGCCATCACCCTTCTCGTCGCCCTGGTCACGGCGGGTCCGTCGTACGCGCAGGCCGATCGCGCGCGCGGCTGGCTCGCCGAACTGAGCATCGTGGAGGGCGCGGCGGCCGAGGACTCCGCGGCGTCACGGCAGGCGCGCGTGACCGCGGTCCGGAAGGAAGTCGACGACTGGCTCGCCCTCAATCCACGCGCGGCGGTCGATGTGCCGAAATCGCTCGACGGCGCGTGGAGCGCCGATCAAATCCGCGATCAAGTCGCGCGGTTGCGGAACGCGATCGAGAGCCTCCTGCGGAGCGATCCGAGCCAGCCGTTCTACCTCGGGATCACCGCCGTCAACGTCACCGCGCCCGGTGCCGTCTTGTCGCCGGTGTCGGACCATCTGGACCAGGTCGAGATCCGCAATCACGACGCGCTCACCGTGAATCAGGCGATCGAGTACCTTCCCGGCGTCTCCGTCGATCACAAGGCGCCGCGGAATCAGACCGGCGTCTCGATCGGCGGCTTCGACGGACGGCAGGTGCCGTTGTACCTGGACGGGATTCCGGCGTACCAGCCGTTTGACGGCTACGTCGATCTCACCCGGTATCTCACCAGCGACCTGGCGCGGATCCAGGTCGCGAAAGGGTATTCGTCGCCGCTGCTCGGACCCAACGTCATGGGTGGGGTCGTCAACCTGGTGACGCGCCAGCCGCAGCGGACGTTCGAAGGGGACGCGTTCGTCGGCACGGCGCCCGGGGCTCTGCTCAACGCCGGACTGCACGTCGGGTCGCAGGGGCGGCGTCTCTTCGTCCAGGCGTCAGCCGATCGGTTGCAGAGCGACTTCTTTCCGATCTCCGGGGCCTTTGCCCGCAACGCGCAGCAGCCGGGCGACCGTCGCGTCAATTCGTATCAGCGCGACGAACGGTATCGGGCCCGCGCCGGCTGGACGCCGAAGGGCCAGGATTCGTACGTGGTGAGCTATACCAATCAACAAGGCGAAACCGGTGTCCCGCCCTACTCAGGCACCGCTCCGGTGTGCCCGTCCGGCGGCGCGGCGCTGACCACGCCGTGTGTCACGCCGAAGTACTGGCAGTGGCCGGAGTGGAACACCGACGGTCTCTATTTCAACTCGAGAACGGGAGCGGGGCAGGGAAACTCGCTCCAGCTCCGGGCCTTCTACGTGCGCTATGCCAACACGATGGCGATGTTCGACGACGCGACGTATGCGACGATGAACGTGAACGCCTCGTCGGGCACGCTGAACAACCGCGATCGGACGGGCGGCATGTCCGGCGAATTCGAGACCCTCCGCCTGCGGCGCCACGCCATCGGCGCCTCGTTCTTCGTCAAGCAGGATACCCACCGGGAAGAGACCACGACGGTCTCGCGCACCAACGTGGTCAGCACCACGCCAACGCAAACTCATCGAGACCGCCAGTCGTCGTTCGGGATCCAGGACGTCATCACCGTGTCCTCGAGGATCACGGCCACGGCGGGGATCAGCGCGGACCAGTTGAACGGCCTGGAAGCGCAGGATTTGAGCGCCGACAAGAGCCATGTCGTGCCGTTTCAAGTCGCCGGCATCTGCACCGCTCAGAGCGAGTCGTCCTTCAGCAGTTGCACGGCTCACGCGTGGGCCTACAATCCCGTCGCCTCGATTGCTTACTCGGCCGGGGAGGCCGGGACGCTGTTCGTCACCTTCGCGCACAAGAGCCGCTTTCCGACGCTCAAGGACCGCTACTCCTACCGGGCGGGCCGGGCGCTGCCGAATCCGGCGCTGCGCCCGGAGCATGCGAGCACGTGGACGGCCGGATACTCGCGTGTGCTGGGGTTGCGAACGGTCGCGCAGGTGGACGTCTTCCACGGCGACGTGCGCGACAAGATCGAGAACATCTTCTTCCTCTCGCCGCTGTGCTCCGGCGGGGGACGGGGAGCCCCCGGATCCTGCCAGCAGGCGGCGAACGTCGGCGCCGAAACGCATGGCGGCGTCAACCTGACGCTGCGCACGACGCCGGCGCCGCGCCTGACCGTCGATGCCAACTACACCTATCTGCACCGGGAGATCGCCGGAACGGCCGGCGCGTTTCCGGTCGGCACGCCGACGCACAAGAGCGTCGCCACCGCCACCGTGCGCCTGCCGCGCGAGGCCACCGGGGTGGTGTCGGCGCGCTATCAGAGCGGGGCCGTGGGCATGAGCGACAACGGCCTGCCGCTGCCTCCGGCCACGTTTCTGACCGTCGATCTCGGCGGCACGCTGCCGCTTCGCGGCGGCGTCAGCGTGCAGGGGGGCGTCAAGAACCTGTTCGATCGGAACTACTACTACTGGGAAGGATTCCCGGAGCAGGGCCGTAGCGGCTACGTGACGCTGCGCTACACGTTCTGATCGTCGTGCGGTGTGATCGCCGGGCGGAGCCTGGCCGGGTCAGGGCGTCGAGTAATTCACCGTGCCCTTGAGACCAAGGACTTCGCCGTCCACCGGCTCGAACATCATGGTGAAGGAGCGGCGCTCGCGATGCATCCGCGTCTCCATCGTGAAGCTGGCCGGCTCGGACGGCGTGACCAGGAGCTTCTTCTGACCGGTGAGGTCGGAGTAGGTCAGGCGCAAGGTGCCCTTCGTGACCTGCAACGCGACGATCACCTTGCCGACCTGGTTGCGCGACTCGGTGTCGAACTCGATGGAGTTGACGTGATCGACGGTCTCCCCGGTCACCGTGCACGACCATTCGTCCGCGGTCGTCAGGGGGTGACTCTGGCACGAGGTGCGCGCGATGTTCTTGGGCGCGCAGCCGGCCAGCAGCATCAGCACGAGGCTCAAACGAAGGAAACGCATCGCGCCACCATACGACACTTCGTCGATCGCGTGTTGTGGTTTGTTGCCACGGATCCGTCAGATCCGGGCGGTCACGATGTCGGGAGCGCCAGGCAGTCGAGCAAGTCTCCCTGGATCCGCACGCTCCTCGTGACGACGTGGAACAGGAACCGCTTGGCGAGCGCCGCGTTGGTCCGCAGCCGTTGCGCCATCTCCCGCTTCTCGACTTCGACGACCGTACACGGCGTGACGGCGGTTGCGGTCGCGACGCGCCACGGTTGCCCGACCAGGCAGCCCTCGCCGAAGAATGCGTCCGGCCCGAGGACTTCGATGACGGCCTCGCTTCCGGACGCCGACACCACCGACAGCCGCACCGTGCCGCGCTCGATGTACAGGACGCCGGTGCCCTCGTCACCCTGCCGGAACACGCTCGACCCCTGTTCATACCGCGTGCGCCTGATCTCGACGCCGGCCCAGCTGATCGCGTCCTGATCGCCCACGGCTCGACGCTAGCATCGTCTCTGCCCATCGTCAGTCCGCTACCAGACAGTTCGACGCCCGGCGCCGACAGGAATGTGATCTCGAGACGGCCGGCGGTCGCGCCTTCGGAACAGGGCGCAGGCAGACTCTCGCCCCCAACCGTGTAGTAGCACCAAGGAGCACGGGGTCGTGTGACCGCCTTCCGGTCTGAGGCGTGCGCGGGCCCGTGACACAGGACAACACGCGTCCCTGGCTCCCAGACGAACCGGCACGTTTGCGGCGGTCAATCGATTGACCACGGTCCGCACCCGTGCGCGACGACATCACATCAAGGGTGGTCTCTGTGCGTACACCGCGTTGTTTCATGACCGGTCTCCTGGTCCTGGGCCTCGGCCTCCATGCCCTCGGCTCTCCCTCACTGCCGCTCGTCGTCGGCGTCCCCGCGGTATCCGCGGGCGCGGCGCATTCGCTCGGCCTCCAGCCGGACGGCAGCGTCTGGGCATGGGGCGGCAACCTGTTGGGGCAGGTCGGCGACGGCACGACGACGTTGCGGCGGACGCCGGTTCGCGTGAGCAGCCTGACCGGGATCTTCGTGGCGGTCAGCGCCGGCACGGCGCACAGCCTCGCCTTGGAATCCGACGGCTCGGTCTGGGCCTGGGGCGGCAACAACGAGGGGCAACTCGGCGACGGCACGACCACCCCGCGCCGGCTGCCGATCAGGATTCCGCTCCTGTCGAACGTCGTGGCCGTATCGGCCGGCGGCGGCCACAGCCTCGCCCTCAAGAGTGACGGCACGGTCTGGGCCTGGGGCCGAAACGCCGAAGGACAGCTTGGCGACGGCACGACGAAGGACCGGCTCAAACCGACGCGGATCAGCGGATTGAGCGGCGCGATTGCGGTGTCGGCCGGCGGCCTCCACAGCCTCGCCGTGCTCGGCAACGGCACCGTGCGCGCGTGGGGCGCCAACGCGACGGGCCAGCTCGGTGACGGGACCTACACGACGCGCAAGACGCCGGTGGCCGTGTCCTCGCTCGGGAGCGTCGTCTCGGTATCCGCCGGCGGATCGCACAGTCTCGCGCTTCGGACCGACGGCACCGTGTGGAGCTGGGGCTGGAACACGTCGGGGCAGCTCGGAGACGGTACGACGACGTCGCGCCGCGTGCCGGTCCGGGCGGCGGCGCTGTCGGACATCACGTCGGTGAGCGCGGGAGCCGTTCACAGCCTCGCCACCTCGGGTTCAGGAGCGATCTGGGTCTGGGGCGGCAATCAGGCCGGTCAGCTCGGCGACGGGACGACGGCCACGCGTGCAACGCCCAGGACGATCGGCCAGCCGCTCGCGACGGCGGTCTCGGCCGGCGGCGCGCACAGCCTGGCCATCGCGCTCGACAACTCCGCATGGGCGTGGGGCAACAGTCTCCTCGGCCAGATCGGCGACGGCGGGATCGGCACGGAGAAGACGCCTGTCCCGATCAGCGGATCGGATCTCAGTTGGGGTGTGGCGCTGCCGGCCTTCACGCCGGCCGCCGGCGTCTACAGCGAAGCCATCTCCGTCTCCATCGCGACGCCGACGCCTGGAGCGACGATCCGCTACACGACGAACGGGATCGACCCCACGTCCAGCGATCCGGTGCTTGCACCGGGCGCGTCGGTGACGATCGGATCGCCGACGACGATCAAGGCGCGGGCGTTCAAGACGGGCCTGACGCCGAGCGCGACGGCGACGGCGGAGTACACCTTCGCGTTCGGCGCGCTCACGGCGCCGGTCGCGGCCCCTCCACCCGGGACCTACCAGGAACCGCAGAGCGTGACGCTCACCGCGGATCCAGGCGCGACGATCCGCGTCACGCTGGACGGCAGCGAGCCGGTCGAGACCTCACCGGTCTACACCGACGCGATCGTCATCTCGTCGTCCACCACGATCAAGGCCGGCGCGTTCCGCGCCAGCTACACCCCGAGTCCGATCCTGACGGCGGTCTACGTCATCGAGACGCCGCCGGACGATGGGATTCCGCCGGACCCGGCGACGGTGGCGCCGCCGCTCGATCCGACCGTGCCGACGGCGTTCGCCGGCGCGACGTCGTTCCTCTACACCGGGCCGCATCCAATCCAGCGCGGCGTGGAGGAAGGGGCGATCGTACCTCAGCGCGTGGCCGTGGTCCGCGGCCAGGTCCGCGATCGCGGTGATGCGCCGCTGCCCGGCGTCCGCGTCACGGTGCTCAATCAGGCGAAGCTCGGGCACACGTTGAGCCGCGCCGACGGGATGTACGACCTCGCCGTCAACGGCGGCGGACCGCTGGTCATCGAGTACGCCCTCGACGGATTCCTGCCGGTGCAGCGGACGCTGCGCCTGCCGTGGAACAACTACCTGGTCGCGCCCGACGTGCTGATGACGCCGCTCGATGCGCAGGTGAGCGTCGTGCAGCTCGGGGTCGGCGCGCCGGCGCAAGCGGCGCGCGGCAGCGCCGTCAGCGATGCGAATGGCGCGCGGCGGGCCACCCTGATCGTCCCCGAGGGGGGCGTCGTCGCCAACATCGAGCTGGCCGACGGCTCGGTCCTGCCCGCCGTGAGCCAGCTGTCGATCCGCGCGACCGAGTACACCGTGGGGCCCGGAGGCCGCGCCGCGATGCCGGCCGACCTGCCGCCGGCGAGCGGCTACACCTACGCGGTGGAGCTGAGCGCGGACGAAGCGATGCAGGCCGGCGCCACGAAGGTCACCTTCGCGCCCGCGCTGGCGTTCTACGTCGAGAACTTCCTCGGATTCCCCGTCGGCGGGGCGGTTCCCGCCGGGTACTACGATCGCAAGCGCGGCGAATGGGTGGCGAGCCCGAACGGGCGGATCGTCCGTGTGCTCGCCAGCGACGGCGCCGGCCGCGCCGAGCTCGACATCAACGGCGACGGCCAGGCGGATGACGCCGCCGCGCTCGCGGCTCTCGGCGTCACCGACGGCGAGCGCCAGAAGCTCGCGACGCTGTATCAGCCGGGCCAGACGTTGTGGCGGGTGCCGATCGCGCATTTCACGCCGTGGGATTGCAACTGGCCCTATGCGCCGCCGGAGGACGCGCTGCCGCCCGAGGTGCCCCCGCCGCACAGCGGCAACGAGCAGGCCCACAAAGGCTGCGAGGCGGCCGGCTCGATTATCGAGTGCGAGAACCAGACCCTCGGCGAGCGGCTGGGGATTGCCGGTACCAACCTGTCGCTCAACTATCGCAGTAGCCGCCAGGCCGGACGGGTGGCGGCGCGCACCGCGAACGTCACGCTGAGCAACGGGGCGGTTCCGGCGAGCCTGAAGAGTATCGAGCTGGAGATCACGGTCGCGGGCCAGCGCCTGCTTCAGACGTTCCCGGCCAGCGAGACGTCGCACGCGTTTCAGTGGGACGGGCGCGACGTCTACGGCCGCCAAGTCTACGGCGCGCAGCCCGCGAAGGTCGTCGTCCGGCATGTCTATCCAGCGGTCTATACCGAGCCGGCGCAGTTCGCGAGTGCGTTCGGCCTGGCGGGTGGGGCGGCGCTCGTCGCCGATCAGAACCGCAATCAAGTCCGGTTCGAACAGGCGTTCGACATGAAGGTCGCGGCCGGCCTTGCTCCCGATTCGATGATCGGCGGCTGGAGCCTCGACGTCCATCATCAGTTCGATCCCGCGGGCGGGGTCGTGACGTTCGGCGACGGCGGGCGCCGCGACGGCGCCGCCGCCGGGTTCGACGTCAAGCCCTTCGGCAACTACCTCGGAAGCTCGGTCAAGGTGCTCGCCGGGATGGCGGATGGCAGCGCCCTCCTCCAAGGCGACTTCTTCCTCACCGGTGTCGCCCTCGTCAGACGGGACGGCTCGTTTGGCGCCCCGCGCTTCAGCGGCTTCGGCCAGATTCCCCAGGCATGTCTTGGCAGCGACCCGAAGCGGGCCATCAGCATGACCGAGGGACCCGGCGAGCAGTTGTACTTCGCCATCAGCGACGTCGCGTTCTCGAGCACCGGACGCAGCATCAGGCTGTGCGCGGGACGCGTGAACAGTGACGGCCTGGCCATGACCCTGGCGAGTATCGCACTGCCGCAGCCTGTGTTCTCGAGCCTGGCTCGCATTTCGGTGGACAAGGCCGGCACGATCTACGCGTCGGCCGGCCGGTACACCTACCAGATCGCACCGGGTGGCGAGCCGGCGTTGCTCGCGCTGGGCCCGGGCAACGTGGCGAGCCAGGTCGTCGCCAGCGATGGCAGTCTCTACTACGTCGGGAACCGCAACGGTGGGCCTGCGCAGATCTTCCGCCGGACGCCGTCCGGGCAGGTCGTCCTCGTCGCCGGAACCCTCACGGGCAGCTGCAACCAGCCGCGGACCGACGCATTGCTGACGCCGCAGACGGTGATCTGCCCGGAGGCGCTGGCGGTGACCGACGACGGCACGGTGATCTTCAGCGAGATGGTGTCCGGTCAGCCGGCCTTGATCCGGCGGCTGTCGCCCGACGGTTTCCTGACGACGATCATGTCCGGCGTGCGCGCCCCGTCGATGCGGCTCGCGCCGAATGGCGAGCTCTACCTGAGCGATGGGGACCTGCAGCGCCTGGTACCCGCGCTCGAGTCGAGCCTGAGCGCGGCGCCGACGATCAGCTCCGACGATGGGTCCGAGGTGTACGACTTCGACCCCACCGGCCGGCACCGGCGCACGATCGATGCGTCCACCGGCGTAGCCCTCTACACGTTCGGCTACGACGCGAACGGCTACCTGACCGCGATCACGGACCGCGACGGCGCGAGGGTCGTGATTGAGCGTGACGCGGCCGGCAAGCCGCTGGCAATCGTGGCCCCGTTCGGCCAGCGGACGACGCTCGCGATCAATGGCGACGGGTACCTGGCGGGGATCTCGGATCCTGCCGGCGCGACGACGACGCTGGGGTACGACGGCGGCGGCCTCCTCACCGAACTGGTGCGACCCGGAGGGCGCCGCCACTTGTTCGGCTATGACGCCGACGGACGGCTCGTGTCGGACATCGACCCCGCGGGCGGCTCGCAGCGGCTCGATCGCATCGAGACCTCGTCGGGCTGGAAGGTGACGCTGCAGAACGACAGCGGCCAGCAGCGCACCTACGCTGTCGATCGCACGATCCCGGAGCGGCCGCGAACGACCGTCACGCTTCCCGACGGCACCGTCTCGACCCGCAACCAGCTGACCGACGGCGTCGAACAGGTCGCGCCCGACGGGACGAAGACCAAGATCGCGTCGGTTCCCGATCAACGCTTCGGGCGGCAGGCCATGGTCCCCGCCGCGGTCACAGTGACGCTGCCGTCGGGGCTCCGGCGGGAAACGACGATGACGCAGACGGTGCAGTTGGCGGTCGCCACCAATCCGTTGAGCGTAAAGCGGATCGATCAAACCGTGACCTTCAACGGCCGGGCCTACCGGAACAGCTACGACGCCGCGACCCGCGTGCTGACGACGACCTCACCCGCGGGACGCCAGACCAGGACCGAGTTCGACGCCCTGGGCCGCACGACGAAGCTGAGCATCGGCAGCCTGGTGCCAACGACCTTCACCTACGCCGCGGATGGCGGCGTCAGCGCCGTGACACGAGGCACCCGGACGACCACCTTCGCCTACGACGAGCGCGGTCAGCTCGCGCGCAAGACCGATCCTCTGTCGCGCGTCGCGGAATTCGACTACGACCTCGCCGGCCGCGTGATCAGCCGCTCGCTGCCCGGCGAGCGCACGGTCGGGTTCGAGTACGACGCCAACGGGAACGTCCTGTCGATCACGCCGCCCGGCCGGACCGCTCACACGTTCAGCTACTCATTGCTCGACCAGGTCGAGCGCTTCGATGCGCCCGGCGGCGGTACGACCGCCTTCACCTACGATCTCGATCGCCGGCCGCTGCGGGTGACCCGGTCGGACGGCCAGGTCGTGACCTCCGCGTACGACGCGGCCGGCCGGCTGGCGACGGTGACGATGCCGTCGGGCGTCCTGAGGTACGCCTACGACCCGGTCTCGGGCCGGATGACGAGCGTCGAAGCGCCGGCAGCCACCGTCGCCTTTACCTACGACGGCGGCCTGCTGACCGAGGAGCGCTGGTCGGGCGCCGTCAGCGGACAAGTCGCCTGGACCTTCGACAACAACTTCCGCGTCTCGTCCGAGCGCGTCGGCAGCGAAACGCCGGTTGCCTTCCAGTACGACGCCGACGGACTGCTGACGCGGGCGGGCGCGGCCACGGTGACGCGCACCGCGGCGGATGGGTTCGTCTCGAGCGTGGCGGCCGGCGGGGTGACGACCACCTATGACTATGACGGCACGGGCGCCACGGCGTCGAGCGTCACCACCGTTGGCGGCACCGAGGCGGCGAGCGCCAGTTATGTGCGCGACGCGCTCGGCCGGATCGAGAGCAAGACCGAGACAATCCTTGGAGCCACCCGCTTCGAGGAGTACGCCTACGACGGGGCCGGGCGGCTGATCGGGGTGAAGCGCGACGGCGCGCCGTGGGCGGCCTACACCTACGACATCAACGGCAACCGGCTCTCGACGACGACGGCGGCCGGCAGCGCGACCGCGGTCTACGACGGCCAGGACCGCCTGCTCTCGACGACCGGCGCGACGTTCGCCTATACGCCGTCCGGACGCCTGCTGGCCCGGACGGACGCCGGCGGCACGACCTCGTACGACTACGACGGGCTCGGCAACCTCACGCGCGTGACGCTGCCGGACGCGACCGTCGTGACGTATCTCTACGATGCCGGCGGCCGGCGCATCGCACGACAGGTCAACGGCGTGCTCTCGCACGCATTCGTCTACCAGGGACGCCTGCGGCCGGTCGCCGAAGTCGACGCGACCGGAGCGGTGCTCACGCGCTACGTCTACGGCACCGACGTCAACGTGCCCGAGTACTTCGTGCGCGGCGGCGTGACCTACCGCATCGTGACCGATCACCTCGGCAGCCCGCGGCTGATCGTCGACACGGCCACGGGCGCCGTCGTGCAGCAGATGGACTACGACGCGTTCGGGCGGGTCGTGCAGGACACCAATCCCGGTTTCCAGCCGTTCGGATTCGCCGGTGGCCTCTACGACCCGCTGACCGGTCTCGTCCGCTTCGGCGCGCGCGACTACGACGGGCGGATCGGACGCTGGATCTGCAAGGATCCGATCCACTTCGGCGGCGGCGACTTCAACCTCTACGCTTACAGCGCCAACGATCCGATCAACAACGTCGATCCGAGCGGACTCGATGCCATCGACACGGGGCTCAAGGCGCTGTCGGATTTCTCGGCCGGATTCGGCGATGCGCTCAGCGGCGGTCTCACGCGCAGCTTCCGGGAATGGCGGGGATACAACTCCGTCGTCAACGAGTGCTCGGGCCTCTACACGGCGGGCTGGTGGGGAGGAGTGCTGCACGGTGTCGCGACCGCCGG
>Ga0075365_10001047_pt1 | contig 11934 bp, 10 predicted proteins | sample EndMetdeltDD1765_FD_71387 | JGI IMG/M metagenome (GOLD analysis project Ga0075365, IMG submission 71387) | Populus endosphere microbial communities from Tennessee, USA - Endosphere MetaG P. deltoides DD176-5 | ecosystem: Host-associated > Plants > Roots > Endosphere | place: USA: Tennessee... | reverse complement strand
ATCTCGGTCACCGCACGCTCGAGGTCGGCCATGGCGCCGGGGCCGGCGTTCAGCGCCTGCATGGCGTCGATCAGGACGATCTGGCGATCGAGGCGGGTGATGTGTTCGCGGAAGAACGGTTTGACGACATGCGTCTTGTAAGCCTCGTAGCGCCTTTCCATCATGGCGTGCAGCGATCCCGGGCGCGGACGCCTGTCGAGGCCAGCCAGCGGCGCGAAGGTCAGTGCGGGCGAGCCTTCGAGGTCGCCAGGCATCAGGAAACGGCCGGGCGGCAAGGTCGAAAGCGCGCGCTCGTCGAGCTTGCAGGCCTTGAGATAGGCCGCGAAGCTTTCGGCGAGGCGGCGTGCCGTCATCTCATCGGCGTCGCCATTCGGGTCGATTTCCGCCGAGATCGCCCGCCAGGCCCGCGAAAGATCCTCGCGCACCGGCAAAGTGGCCATCTCCATGGCCTCGTGTGAAAAATCGGCGAAGGATTTGCCGAGCAGCGGCAGGTCGAGCAGCCATTCGCCGGGATAATCGACGATGTCGACCGACAGTTTGCCTGAAGAGAACATGCGGCTCCAGCCGGAGGCCGATTCATATTCGATGGTCAGCCGCAGTTCCGAAATGGCGCGCGTGGAATCGGGCCAGGCGCGGTCGTTGACCAATGCGGCGATATGATCCTCGTACTGGAAGCGCGGCACGGCGTCGTCAGGCTGCTCTTCGAGGAAGGCGCGGGCGATACGCCCGGATTTCTGTGCCTCGAACAGCGGCAGGCGTCCGCCGTGGATCAGATTGTGCACCAGCGCGGAAATGAACACCGTCTTGCCGGCGCGTGAAAGGCCGGTAACACCCAGCCGCAGCGACGGAGAAAAAAGCCCGGTGGCGCGTCCCGACAGCGTATCGAGGGCAATTTTTGCCTCGTCGGTGAAGGTGGTCAGCGATGATGCCAAAATGTGATCTCTCAGGCTTGGGTCCGTCCGATATAGGCGCTGGAACCCGGCTTTGAAATGGCGCCGGAAATCGATGCCGAAGCAATTCCAGGAAAAGTGTGGAGCGGTTTTCCCGGGAAGAGCGCATAGCGCTTTCCCTTGGAAATTGCGCCAAAACAGGGAGTTAGAGATCGGCCGGTGTCAGGAACGCTTCGAGATAGCCCGTGTCCTGGCCTGCTTTCGTCAGATTGTCCAGGAAACGCACGACAGCCAGGCCCGAGGTCGGGAAACCATGGTTGAGCATCGCCCGCGCCGTCTCGTCGCCATCGCCCGAGACCGCCATGGCGAGATCCTCCGTCATCGGGTTGTGACCGATGACCAGCAGCGAACCTGGCCCGCCATGCTCCCGGATGAGGCGGAGATAGCCGGCCGCATCTTCGCTATAGAGTGTGTCGAAAAACAAGACCTTGCCGGTATCGGTCTGGCCGGCCAGCCCTTCGAGCGTTTCCTTGGCGCGCCGGGCGTTGGAGCACAATGTCAGGTCGGGGACATAGCCACGCGAGCGCATGGCTGCGCCCATCGTCTCGGCATCGGCGCGGCCGGATGCGTCAAGCGGTCGATCGAAATCGCGCATGCCGGGCAGCGCCCAGCCAGCCTTGGCGTGCCGCAACAGATAGAGCCTGCTCACCCAACCTCCGATGATGCCGAAGCCGCGGTACGATTAGCCACAAGAAGGGCGCCGCGCACAATGGCCCCTTGTTCTTCCGCGCAAAGAATCAGCGGCACTTTCTCCATCGAATCAGCGACATCTCGCTCCAATGGGTGCCGCGGGGGAACTTTAACAATTGCGTGAGTCGGTGACTGATTGCGCTTGTGCAGGCGTCGGGCGGCGAATATATAAGCGCCAAATTTGGGGCAGTTTGGGTGAGTCGAATGAACGACATCGTTACCGCCGATTACGTACCCTCCGAAGACGAGCCGTTCATGAACGAGCGGCAGAAATCCTACTTCCGCCTGAAGCTCGTCACCTGGAAAAATGACATATTGCGCGAAGCGCGCGAAACTCTCGAAATCCTGCAGCAGGAAAACGCCAACCACCCCGACCTCGCCGACCGCGCCTCTTCCGAAACAGACCGCGCCATAGAGCTCAGGGCTCGCGACCGTCAGCGCAAACTCATCGCGAAGATCGATTCGGCGCTGCAGCGCATCGACGAGGGCACTTACGGCTATTGCGAGGAAACCGGCGAGCCGATCGCGCTGAAACGGCTCGACGCCCGTCCGATAGCCACCTTGTCGATCGAAGCGCAGGAACGGCATGAGCGCCGCGAAAAAGTCTATCGCGACGACTGACGCATTGCTTCTGGACTGCATCTCAAGGCAGTTACAAGTGAAGTCATTGTCAAAAATGGCCGGGTTTTCCGGCCATTTTTGTTGGCTGTATCACAAATCCGTTGCAGCAAGCGAAAGCAAAACCCGGCCGGCGGGGCGCCTCAGGCGGCAATCATTTCTTCTGGCTTGAAAGTTCGCCCAGAAGCCTGGTCATTTCATCGTCGAGCGATTGCGGCGCCTTGGCCACCGGTTTGCCAACCGGACCACCGGATCGCGGCTGGTCGAGCGAAACCTCCAGGTCCTTCATGAGCGCGTCGTCGATACTGTTCTGCGGTGGCGGTGGCGCGTGCCTGACAGCATTGGCGTTGGCGGAGCCATAGGCAGGCAGCGGCGTGACGTTGGTCGATTGATAGGGTTGCGCCGGTTTCGGTGCGGGGGCTGGGGCTGGTGGTGGCGCTGCCGGGCGCGGGCGGGCAGGCGGCGCCGAGGTCGCCGGCTGCGGCGCAGGTCGTGCCGGTGCGGGAGCCGGTTGAGGCGGCCGCGGTTTTGCCGCCGGGGCCGCGGTGGCCGGGACGGGCTGCAGACCGCCATCTCCGGTCAGCGCTGGACGGCGCGGCGCGGCAAGGCGTATGTCGCGTTCGACGACTACGTCGGTCGGACCGCCGATCAGAAGCAGATGTTCGATGTCGTCGCGGCGCACCAGCACCAGCCGACGATGGCTGTCGACGGCGGTGGCGTCCATGACGGCGAGCCGCGTCTTACGGTTCCGGCCACCGGCGACGAACGTGCCGAAGGTCAGGTTGCGGACCAGCCTGATGATGACGAGCACGATGACCAGCAGGATCAGCGCCGCGAAGGTCCACAGGAGTGCCGCCGCATAACCAGGGCCCGCCACGCTATCCAGCCACTGCATTGGTTTCCCCTGATCGGTCTTGGAAAGAGACGCGACACTAGACCGTTGCGGCTGGCCACCGCAAGTTGCCTTTCACGCATCGTGAACAGCTTGAAACACGGCCGGTATCATTTTTATCTGACATTTGCCGCCCGGGCCTTTTCCGGACTGGGAGAATGTGATTCAACCGGCTAAAGCGGGTCGCGCTGAAGCGGATTCACGCGAGGCGCTCTAGGGCCTTGTTTTCGTGCATGTCGTTTTCCCAAAACCGAAGTCACTTTTGGGCGACATGCATTAGGGGCGGGTGTCGGAACGTCGGACTTCACGAGCAGGGGGCATATGGCCAAGGAAGCGCGCGGCGATTTCTATCCGGTACCGATCGTCGACCAGAACACGCGACCGGGTGCGGTCACCCGGCTCATCATCTTCATCGTCGTTCTGACGGGGGCCGCGATCGTCTTCGGTCTGTTCCGCGAGCGCCTAGGCGATCCCTTCCTGCTCGGCATGCTGGGCGTGCTGGCGATGATCGGCGTCGGCTTTCTGTTCGCGACCGCGATCGGCTTCGTACAAGTCACGCCGCGCTCGACTGGCGATGAACTGTCCAAGGCTTTCGTCGATTCGATGGCGCAGGGCCTGCTGGTGACGGACACCAAGGGCCGCGTCGTCTACGCCAACCGTGCCTATGCCGACATGACCGGAGCGTCCTCGGCCGCCGACCTCAAGACGGTCGAAGGGCTCCTTTCGGATGTTCCCGAGGCCTCGGTGACGATTTACCGGCTGGCCTCCGGCCTGCGTGACGGGCAGCCGGGCGACGGCGAGTTTCGGCTGGCGCAGTCGATCCGGCCGGGAGCCGAAGCGGGCGCCCGCTGGTACCGGGCGCGCGCCCGGACCTTCAACGTTCCGGGCCAGCGCCTGCCGATGCTGGCCTGGCAACTCGCCGACATTTCGCAGGAGCGGGCCGAGCAGGAGCGTTTCTTCCTCGACCTGCAGAAGGCCATCGATCACCTCGACCACGCCCCGGCCGGCTTCTTTTCCGCCGACCAGGACGGTCGCGTCACCTACATTAACGCCACGCTCGCGGAATGGCTGGGCATCGATCTTGCCAGCTTCACGCCCGGCGCCGTCACCTTGCCGGATATCGTTGCCGGCGACGGCATGGCTTTGGTGCGCTCGGTCAAGGCCGACCCCGGCACGACGCGCAACGCGGTCATCGATCTTGATTTGACGACGATGACGGGAGAGGCGCTGCCGGTGCGCTTCATGCATCGCGTTTCGGCCAGCCGCGAAGGTATCGGCGGTCCGACGCGCACGATCGTGCTCAACCGCACGCAGGGCGAGGATGCCTCGGCCGATCTGCGCGCCTCGGAAGTGCGCTTCACCCGCTTCTTCAATTCGACGCCGATGGCGATCGCGGGTGTCGATGCCAGCGGGCGCATCCTGCGCACCAACGCGCCGTTCCTGTCGCTGTTTTCCTCGGTCGTCGACCGGGACGCCGTGGACCGCCGCGTGCGGCTCGATACGGTGATCCATGAGCGCGAGCGGCCGGCCTTTGCCGCGGCATTCGAGAAGGCCCGGCAGCGGCAGGCCGACATCGAGCCGATCGACACCGTGCTGCCCGGCAACGAGGAGCGGCACATCCGTTTCTACGTCAATGCCGTCGCCGACGGCACCGGCGGCGAGGGCGCAGAGGAATCGGCCATCGTCTACGCCGTGGAGACGACCGAGCAGAAGGCGCTCGAAGGGCAGATGGCGCAAAGCCAGAAGATGCAGGCGGTCGGGCAACTCGCGGGCGGCATCGCCCACGACTTCAACAATGTGCTGACCGCCATCATCATGGCGTCGGACCTGCTTTTGACCAATCACCGGCCGTCGGACCCGTCCTTCCCCGACATCATGAACATCAAGCAGAACGCCAATCGGGCGGCTTCACTGGTCAGGCAGTTGCTGGCCTTCTCGCGCAAGCAGACGCTGCGGCCGGAAGTGCTGAACCTCACCGACGTGCTCGCCGATCTCAGGATGCTGCTTGCCCGCCTGGTCGGCAACGACATCAAGCTGAAGATCGACCACGGCCGGGACCTGTGGCCGGTCAGGGTCGATATCGGCCAGTTCGAGCAGGTGGTGGTCAATCTGGCGGTCAATGCGCGCGACGCGATGCCCGCTGGCGGCGATCTCACCGTGCGCACCCGCAACGTCACCGCCGAGGAGTGCAAGACCTTCTCCTATCGCGAACTCGCCGCGGCCGACTATGTCGTGGTCGAGGTCGAAGACACCGGCAGCGGCATCGCGCCGGACGTGCTGAAGAAGATCTTCGAACCGTTCTTCACCACCAAGGAGGTCGGCAAGGGCACCGGCCTTGGCCTGTCCATGGTCTACGGCATCATCAAGCAGACCGGCGGCTTTATTTTCTGCGATTCCGAGGTCGGCAAGGGATCGACCTTCCGCATCTTCCTGCCGCGCCACATCGCGGAAGCGAAGAAGGCGGCCGAACCCGGGGAAACCCCGAGTGCCACGCCGGTCAAGCAGGTCGACAGCACCAAGGACCTGTCGGGGTCGGCCACGGTGCTGCTGGTCGAGGACGAGGATGCCGTGCGCATGGGCGGCATGCGTGCGCTGACCTCTCGGGGCTATACGGTGCATGAGGCATCCTCCGGCGTCGAGGCGCTGGAAGTCTTCGAAGCCCTGGGCGGCAAGGTCGACATCGTCGTTTCGGACGTGGTCATGCCGGAAATGGACGGGCCGACCCTGCTTGGCGAGTTGCGCAAGCGCCAGCCGGATATCAAGTTCGTGTTCGTGTCCGGCTATGCCGAGGACGCCTTCGCCAGGAACTTGCCGGCCGACGCGCATTTCGGCTTCCTGCCGAAGCCGTTCTCGCTCAAGCAACTGGCGACGATCGTCAAGGATATGCTGGAGTCCTAATTTAGCTTTCTCCAGTGGTCTGCCTTGCACAACGCCCCGACAGCGCCATGATTGCGGGCGAGAGGGTAGGCGGGCTTGGGGGAGCAGCGATTGACGCCACACATAGAGGCAGGCAAGGGCGACTACGCCGAAACGGTGCTGTTGCCGGGTGACCCGCAGCGCGCCGAATGGATGGCGAAGACATTTCTCGAAGCGCCACGCTGCGTCAATCGCAGGCGGGGTGCTCTCGGCTTTACCGGCCTTTATCGCGGCCGGCCCATCAGCATTCAGGCAACGGGTATCGGGGTTTCGTCGTTCCTGATCTATACCCACGAATTGCTCGACTATTATGGCATCCGAACATTGATCCGCACCGGGACCTGCGGTGGCCTGAGCGCCGAGGTAAAGCTGCGCAGCCTGGTGATCTCGCAATCGGCACGGCCGGAAAACAAGGAGAGTGGCCAGGTCTTTGGCCTTTATGACGCTGACGCCGGTCCGGATCCGGCGTTGCTCGCCCGCGCATTGGCCAAGGCAGCCGAACTCGGCATTGACCACCATGCCGGCCTGACAGTCTGCACCGACATATTCTACCATCCTGAAACGCACGCTCGATATGCCGAGGCAAGGGCACTCGGAGCGCTGGCCGTGGACATGGAAACCAGCGCGCTCTACCGCATCGCGACGCATTTCGGCGCGAGGGCGTTGTCGCTGTTGACCGTTGTCGACAATCTGGTTACCGGCGAACAGGCCGACTATTCCGAGCGCCAGGCGCTTTTCACCGATATGAGCCGGCTGGCGCTCGAAATCGCTGGGGAAGGGCGCTAGGCAGCTTCCTGCTTCAACGCCATTCGCTCGTCCACGCTGGGCCGATGGCCGCGCAGATAGAGCGCGCAGGTGGTGCGAAGCATGGATGCGAAATTGGGTATCTCGCCATTGATCTCGATGGCTTCGTCATACAGCTTCGAGATGAATTTCGGCGTCGTCAGGTCCTGGCTGTCGGCGATTTCGTCCAGCAAGGCCCAGAACGTTGCCTCGAGCTGGATGCTGGTCGAATGTCCATCAATGCGGATCGACCGGTTGATCTGGCGATAGCCTTCCGGATCCTGTGCGGCAAACACTCTGCACATTGGTACCTCCCGTTTTTGTTGGTCTTGGGCGTCGACGGAGCCATCGGCGCCTTTTGAACACTGCCTGCGATTTCATCTTCGACCGGACCGTCGATAACGGCAATCAGACTTTCGTCCTTATGGCGATGGCCTCCCTGGAATCTTGGGCGACACTAGCCATTTTCAAGCCGCATGCGTGGTAATCGGCTGCCACCACCTTTTTTCGCCGGCGCGCATAATCGGCTTCGAAAGTACGAACGCTGCGGGGTCTGATTTGGCGAAGGCAATCCACACCATGATCCGGGTTCTCGACGAGGCCCGGTCCATCGACTTCTACACCAGGGCGTTCGGGCTGGAGGTTGCCCAGCGGCTGGATTTCGAGACCTTCACGCTGATCTATCTCAGCAATACCGATACGCCTTTCGAAGTTGAGCTCACCGTCAACAAGGGGCGGCAGGAGCCTTATGCGCTTGGCGACGGCTATGGCCACCTGGCCGTCTCTGTCGCCGATCTCGACAGCGAACATGACCGGCTCGGTGCGCTCGGCTTCAATCCGAAGAAGATCGTCGAGTTCAACCGCGACGGGTCGCTCATCGCACGCTTTTTCTTCATCGAGGACCCCGACGGCTACAAGATCGAGGTCCTGCAGCGAGGGGGGCGCTTCCAATAGGGGACAACCCGCCGCGTGCACCGGCGCGGCGCCAGCAACGGCACCCGAAGGGTGCGAACAGCAAGCAGGGAGGAAACTATGGTCACGATCTATGACGGAAAGCCTGGACTTTCACGTCGCGAGCTTCTCAAACGCGGCAGCATCGGCGCGTTGCTCGTCATCTCCGGCAGCGCGGTCATCAGCCCGGAACAGGCCTGGGGGCTTGAAACCTCGGCGCTGAAGCCCGAGACGATGGCGACACTGATCCAAGTGGCGCGCGACATCTATCCGCACGACCAGGTGCCGGACAAATATTACGCTATCGCCGTCAAAGGCCATGACGAGACAGCCGCCAAGGATCCTGCCCACAAGGAGCTGATCGAGAAGGGCATCGCCGATCTCGACAGCAAGGCTGGCAAGGGTGGTTATCGCGGGCTCGGCTGGGAAGAGCAGCGTGTGGCGCTGCTCACCGAGATCGAGAAGACGCCTTTCTTCCAGGCGGTGCGCGGTGGTCTCGTCGTCAGTCTCTACAACCAGAAAGAGGTGTGGCCGATCTTCGGCTACGAGGGCGAGTCCTACTCCAAGGGCGGCTACATCGCGCGCGGTTTCAACGACATCGAGTGGCTCTGAGCCGCTCTGTCCGTAACCGCTTTTTGACCGATCTCATGGGAGGAAACCATGGCAGCACAATTTGATCTCAAGAATGACGGCGTGGTCGTCATCATCGGCTCGGGCGCCGGCGGCGGCACGCTCGGCAACGAACTGGCGCAGAAGGGCATCGATGTCGTCATCCTCGAGGCGGGCGCCCGCCACGAATATGAGGACTTCATCAATGACGAGTGGGATTCGTTCGCCCAGCTCGCCTGGAAGGACAAGCGCACCACATCCGGCGACTGGCGTGTGGCGAAGGATTTCCCGAACCTGCCGGCCTGGATCGTCAAATCGGTCGGCGGCTCAACCACGCACTGGGCCGGCGCGTCGCTGCGCTTCCAGGAGCATGAGTTCAAGACGCTGTCGACTTACGGCAAGCAGGCCGGCGCCAATCTTTTGGACTGGCCGATTTCGCTGGCCGAGATGGAGCCTTATTACGCCAAGGCGGAAGCCAAGATGGGCGTGACCGGCACCAATGACTGGCCGCGGCTGCCGGGCAACAACAATTTCAAGGTGTTGAAGGCCGGCGCCGACAAGCTCGGCTACAAGGAATGCCATACCGGCAACATGGCGATCAACTCGGTCGAACGCGACGACCGCAACTCCTGCCAGCAGACCGGCTTCTGCTTCCAGGGCTGCAAATGGGGCGCCAAATGGTCGACCCTCTATACCGAAATCCCCAAGGGCGAAGCGACAGGCCACCTCGAAGTGCGGCCGAACGCCATGGTGATCAAGATCAACCATGATGCCAAGGGAAAGGTGACCGGCGTCGTCTATGCCGACAAGGACGGCAAGTTGCAGGAGCAGAAGGCCCGTATCGTCGCGGTGGCCGGCAATTCGATCGAAAGCCCGCGCCTGCTGCTCAATTCGCAATCGAGCAAATTTCCGCATGGGCTCGCGAATTCATCAGGGCAGGTGGGCAAGAACTACATGCGCCACACCACCGGATCGGTGTATGCCATCTTCGACAAACCGGTGCACATGTATCGCGGCACCACCATGGCCGGCATCATCCGCGACGAGGCGCGGCATGATCCGTCACGTGGCTTCGTCGGCGGCTACGAGTTCGAGACGCTGTCGCTTGGATTGCCGTTCATGGCGGCTTTCCTCAACCCTGGCGGCTGGGGGCGCTCCTTCACCACCGCGCTTGATCACTATGACCATATGGCAGGCCTGTGGATCGTCGGCGAGGACATGCCGCGCGAGGAGAACCGCATCACGCTGCATGCCGATGAGAAGGACGAACACGGCATGCCGATCGCCGACGTGCATTTCGACGATCACCCGAACGACACGGCGATGCGCAACCATGCCTATAAGCAGGCTTCAGCGCTTTACGATGCGGTCGGTGCGACGCGCACCTTCCCGACGCCGCCCTATCCCTCGACCCACAATCTGGGCACCAACCGGATGAGCGAGAAGGCGGAGCATGGCGTCGTCAACAAGCATGGCCAGACGCACGACATCAAGAACCTGTTCGTGTCGGACGGCAGCCAGTTCACGACGGGTGCCGCCGAAAACCCGACCTTGACCATCGTGTCGCTGGCGATCCGCCAAGCCGACTACATCGCCGCCCAGATGTCGGCGAGAAGCATCTAGTCCACCTCCCGACTGCCTGCTGGCGCGGGACCCGACAGGGTTCCGCGCCTTTTTTTGGCGTTCAGCCCCTTGTGCAGGTCGAGGCGGTGAAGGCTCCGTCGGGCTGCTTCATGATGATATCGAAGGAGGGTGGGTTCTGGCCGTCCAGTGTCGCCTGGGTCATCGACAGCGAGTTGCCGCCGGCGGTGTAGCCGCCGAGCGGTCCCAGCCAGGTGATCTCGCCGGTTGCGTTCATCTGATAGTTGTAGGCCTGCTGGGCGGTTCCGAAGGTTACAGGGCCTGTATAGACGTTCCCCTTGATGGTGATGTCGCCGAGGTCGAGGAACATGCCGAGCAGGTAGACTTCGCAGTGATAGGTGCCGTCAGGCATCTTGCCGTCGCTGAAGTCGGCCTGTGCGGCGCCGGTCGCTGCCGCCAGAAGCGCGGTGCCGATAAAAATGCGTGAAATCAGGGATGCCATGACGTCGCTCGGTTGAGCAGGGAGCTTGCCCTATTTTTGCGCTGGGCCGCAACATTTGTCGCCCCGCCGCACGCGCGGAGGCCAAAATCTAGGCATTTGGTGAAATTGGGCAAAATTTAGGCAGATGCTGTGTGCGCTGCGCAAATTTCCCTCAACCAATTCTTAACCAGCTCTCTTATGTTTGTTCAATCTAATATAATAATCATCTGATAATGTTGGTCTATTTGCCGTTTTTTAGCGTCCCGGCAGCGGTTGGCATGGGGGTTGCATTGTATCGTTGCGGTGCAATCAACCAGCTTGGGAGTCTTCCGTATGAGGGGTAATTTCTCGACAATAACAAAAATGTTTTCGGCGAGCGTGGTTGCCGCCGGCCTGTTGATGTCGGCTCCCGCCAGGGCGGCCGACGATACGATCAAGGTCGGCATTCTCCATTCGCTGTCGGGGACGATGGCGATTTCGGAGACGACGCTGAAGGACGCCATGCTGATGCTCATCGATGAGCAGAACGCCAAGGGCGGCCTGCTCGGCAAGAAGCTTGAAGCCGTCGTCGTCGATCCGGCTTCCAACTGGCCGCTGTTCGCCGAAAAGGCGCGCGAGCTGATTTCGAAGGATAAGGTCGCGGCGGTGTTCGGCTGCTGGACCTCGGTGTCGCGCAAATCGGTGCTGCCGGTGTTCTCCGAGCTCGACAACATCCTGTTCTATCCCGTCCAGTATGAGGGCGAGGAGAGCGAGCGCAACGTGTTCTACACGGGCGCCGCGCCCAACCAGCAGGCCATTCCGGCGGTCGACTATCTGATGAGCGAGGATGGCGGCTCGGTGAAGCGCTGGGTGCTGGAAGGCACCGACTACGTCTATCCGCGCACCACCAACAAGATCCTCGAAGCCTATCTGAAGGCCAAGGGCGTCGCGGCCGAAGACATCATGGTCAACTACACGCCGTTTGGTTTTTCCGACTGGCAGACCGAAGTCTCGGCGATCAAGAAGTTCGGCTCGGCCGGCAAGAAGACCGCCGTCGTCTCGACCGTCAACGGCGACGCCAACGTGCCGTTCTACAAGGAACTCGGCAACCAGGGCATCAAGGCCGAGGACATCCCGGTCATGGCCTTCTCGGTCGGCGAGGAAGAGCTGGCCGGTCTCGACACCGCACCGCTGGTCGGCCATCTCGCCGCGTGGAACTACTTCGAAAGCGTCGACACACCCGAAAACAAGAAGTTCATCGCCGACTGGCACAAGTTCATCAAGAACGACAAACGCACCACCAACGACCCGATGGAAGCCCACTACATCGGCTTCAACATGTGGGTGAAGGCGGTCGAGAAGGCCGGCACCACCGATCCCGACAAGGTCATCGACGCCATGATCGGCGTTTCGGTGCCGAACCTGACCGGCGGCTATTCGACGATGATGCCGAACCATCACATCACCAAGCCGGTGCTGATCGG
>Ga0075365_10001046_pt1 | contig 11936 bp, 13 predicted proteins | sample EndMetdeltDD1765_FD_71387 | JGI IMG/M metagenome (GOLD analysis project Ga0075365, IMG submission 71387) | Populus endosphere microbial communities from Tennessee, USA - Endosphere MetaG P. deltoides DD176-5 | ecosystem: Host-associated > Plants > Roots > Endosphere | place: USA: Tennessee... | reverse complement strand
GTTGCAGACCGCCCGCATGGCGGGCCTGAAGGCGCCATCGTCATGCGAAACCGGTTCGTGCGGAACATGTATCGCTCAGGTGACCGAGGGCGGTGCGCGCATGCTCAACAACAATGCGCTCACCGACGACGAGGTGGCCGAGGGCTGGGTGTTGACCTGCCAGGCGATGCCCACCGCGAAGACCGTTCGGATCATCTATGAATAGCAGGGAGTCGACGATGGGCAAGGTAGCGGTGGTGACCGGCGGTGGGTCGGGCATGGGTGAGTCCACCTGCCACGAACTCGGGCGACGCGGTCACCAGGTTGGCGTGGTCGACCTGAACGAGGAAGCGGCCCAACGGGTTGCCGGCGAATTACGCGCTGAGGGCGTGACTGCGATCGGGATCGGGGCGGACGTCACCGACCGTCCGGCGATGGAAGACGCCTTCGCCAAGATCCGCTCCGAACTCGGGCCGACGACGATCCTGGTCACCAGCGCGGGACTGTTCGGCTTCTCACCCTTCGAGCAACTCAGTGTGGACGCCTGGGAGCGCGTGATCGCGGTCAACTTGACCGGCACGTTTCACGCCTGCCAGCTGGCGGTACCGGACATGCTTGCCGCCGGCTGGGGGCGCATCATCATGATCTCGTCGTCGAGCGCACAACGTGGTTCCCCGGAAATGGCGCACTACGCCGCGTCCAAAGGCGGAGTGCTGAGCCTGACCAGATCGCTGGCCCGGGAGTATGCCGCTCGCGGCATCACCGTCAACAACATCCCGCCGTCGGGCATCGAGACACCCATGCAGCACGAGCAACAAGCCGCCGGCATCCTGCCGTCGACCGAGCAGATGGCCGCCAACATCCCGATCGGGCATCTCGGCACCGGCGACGACATCGCCGCTGCCGTCGGATTTTTGAGCTCAGAGGAGGCCGGCTTCATCACCGGTCAGACCATCGGCGTCAACGGCGGAGCAGTGATGTGACAGTCCTATCCACACCAGCAGGAGGTTCCCATGGCAGTCACCTGGCCTAAGCCCGCCGAGGGCAGCTGGACCGAGCATTACCCCGAGCTGGGTACCGGTCCCATCTCCTTCCGGGACTCCACCTCACCGGAGTTCTACAAGCTCGAAGGTGAGGCGATCTTCAAGCGCGCGTGGCTCAATGTCGGCCGGGTGGAGGAACTTCCACGGGTCGGGAACTACTTCACCAAGGAGATCGAGGTCGCCCGCGCCTCGGTCATCGTGGTCCGCGGCAAGGATGACGTCATCCGGGCGTTCCACAACATCTGCCGCCACCGCGGAAACAAGCTGGTATGGAACGACTATCCCACCGAAGAGGTGCGAGGCACCTGCCGGCAATTCACCTGTAAGTACCACGGCTGGCGCTACGGCCTTGACGGTGCGCTGAACTTCGTCCAGCAGGGCTCGGAGTTCTTCGATCTCGACCAAGACCAGTACGGGCTGAGCCCGGTGCACTGCGACGTGTGGAATGGCTTCATCTTCATCAACCTCGACCGCGAGCCCCGGCAGACCCTGCGAGAGTTCCTCGGCCCCATGGTGACCGCGCTCGACGGCTACCCCTTCGAGAAGCTGACCGAACGCTACGAATGGGTGGCCGACAACAACAGCAACTGGAAGATCTTCGCCGATGCCTTCCAGGAGTATTACCACGTGCCCTCCCTGCATCCGCAGCAGGTGCCGCCAGAGGTGCGAGTGCCCAACGCCGGCTTCACCTGCGCGCACTTCCAACTCGATGGACCACACCGGGTGGTGTCCACCGCGGGAACTCGCCGCTGGCTGCTGCCGAAGGAGTACATGTATCCGATCGAGCTGGCCACCCAGAGCGGGCTCGTCGGGCCATGGCGCACACCGGATATCGGGGAGCTGCCGCCCGGGCTCAACCCCGGCAACATCGAGCCGTGGGGCATCTCCAACTTCCAGATCTTCCCCAACATCGAGATCCTGATCTACGGAGGCTGGTATCTGCTGTACCGCTACTGGCCGACCTCCCACAACACGCACCGCTTCGAGGCGTTCACCTACTTCAGCCCGGCGCGTACCGTCCGAGAGCGCATCGAGCACGAGGTGGCCTCGGTGGTGCTCAAGGAGTTCGCCCTGCAGGACGCCGGGATGCTGGGCGGCACCCAGGCCGCCCTGGAAACCGGTGTCATCGACGAGTTCCCGCTCAACGACCAGGAGATCCTGGTGCGCCACCTGCACAAGGCCGTCGTCGACTGGGTCGGGGACTATCAACGCGAAACCGCCTCGGTGGGGGTGTAGCCGTGTCGGATGCGATGCTGCCCAGCGCCTTTGCCGAACTCGAGGAATTCGCACCGCTGTGGTGCCTGTCCACCGAAACCGAGCGGTGGGACCGGCGGGTGACCAGCAGCATGGCCGAGATGGAGCAGTTCTACAACGCGTTCTTCCCCCGGCTGGAGGAGGCCATCGAGTACTGCGACAAGTTCTCCCTCGACGAGCTGCCCCAGGACGCGACGAATCTTCTCTACCTGATCTATTCGCTGATCATGGTCGCCATGGCAGTCGAGATCATGCACCAGCCCCGACCGGTCGACGCGTGCGATGCCGTGATGACCCGTATCAGTGAACCCCGACCCTAGGTGGGACAGCGATGAGCCTTTTGACGATCACCAAACTGACCGACACGGTCGGTGCCGAGGTCACCGGACTGAACTCCGAGGAACTCGGTGCCGACGACGCGCTGGCCGCTGCGGTGTTGGAAGCCTTGGAGGACAACGGGGTTCTGGTGTTTCCCGGCTTGAACCTCACGCCGGATGCCCAGGTGGCGTTCTGCACCCGCCTCGGTGAGGTGGATCGGTCCTCCGACGGTCACCATCCGGTGTCGGGCATCTACCCGATCACCATGGACAAGTCCAAGAACTCGTCGGCCAACTATCTGCGGGCGGCGTTCCTCTGGCACATCGACGGGTGCACGCCGATGAACGACGAATGCCCGCAGAAAGCCACTCTGTTGTCGGCCAAGCAAGTGGCCGCCGAGGGCGGCGAGACCGAATTCGCCAGTGCCTACACCGCATACGACATGCTGACCGATGAGCAGAAGGAGACCTTGGGCTCGCTGCGGGTCGTGCACTCGCTGGAAGCGTCGCAACGCAAGACCACTCCGAACCCGACCGCCGACGAGGTGGCCCGCTGGCGGGCCCGCCCGACCCACGAGAACCCACTCGTGTGGACCCACCGCAGCGGCCGCAAGTCCCTGGTGCTCGGGGCCTCCGCCGACTACATCGTCGGCATGGACGTCGAGCAGGGCCGCGCGATTCTCGACGACCTCCTGGCGGCCTCCACTGCTCCGGACAATGTCTACAGCCACACCTGGTCGGTGGGCGACACCGTCATCTGGGACAACCGGGGCGTCATGCACCGCGCCGGTCAGTACGCGGACGACTCGGGACGACTGATGTTGCGCACCACCGTGTTAGGCGACGAGCCGATCGAGTGAGCGGTCAGCGCCGGTTCTTGGCGAGCTCGCGCAGCATCGCGTTGTAGGCGTCGAGGTCGTCGTCGTAGTGCGCGTCGGCATGCCGGTCGGTGCGCACCGCGGTCCGCCGGTCCTGGCGGGCCCACTGCACCACCAGCGCCACCACGACCACGATGATCGGCAGCTCGCTGGACCCCCACGCGATCGCCCCACCGAGGTGCTGATCGTCGTTCAGGCTGGACAGCCACGGCACGTGCAGGCTGCGATAGAACGTGCCGCCCAGGACCGACGTCATCGTCATCGTCGCGATCCCGAAGAACGCGTGAAACGGCATCACCGCGAACAGCATGCCCAGACGGCCGATGAACGGAAGCCGCTTCGGGCCGGGGTCGATGCCGATGATGCCCCAGAAGAACAGGTATCCGGTGATCAGGAAATGCAGGGACATGAACTCATGACCCCAGTGGTAGCGCACCAGAGTGTCGAAGATCGGGGTGAAGTACACGGCGTAGAGCGAGCCGACGAACAGCACGAAAGCCGTTGCGGGATGGGACAGGAACCGCGACACCGGTGAATGCACCAACCACAGCAGCCATTCCCGCGGCCCAGGGGGATTACCCGCACCTGCGGTCGGCAGCGCCCGCAGCGCCAGCGTGATCGGCGCGCCCAGAACCAGGAAGACGGGGATGAACATGTTCAACGCCATGTGCTCACCCATGTGCACACTGAACATCGCCGAGCCGTAGGCCCGTACACCCGAGCTCGTGGCGAACAACAATGCCGCACAGCCGAACAGCCACGCCACCAGGCGGCCTGGTGGCCAGCTGTCACCCCGGCGACGTAGCCGCACCACCCCGATCACATAGCCGGCGGCAAGAACCACCGCGGCCGCGCCGAGCAGGGCATCGAAGCGCCAGACAGTGAGCAGCCGAAGCGCATTCGGCGGATTGGGCAGTTGATAGCCGAGGAACACATCCCACGCGGTGAACTGGTGAGCCAGCAGCCGCGGTGCGGTCTGCACCGCCATCGCCGACACCGCGGCCACCGCCACGAGGGCGGCCTGCGCACCGAACAGGGCGCGTTTGATCAGCAGGCCGGCGAGGACGGCGGCTCCGGCCAGCAGCCCCAGCCACCCGTAGACCGAGCCGGTCAGCCCGGCTGGAGTTGCCAGCAGCACCAGCAGAAGCGCGCCGTACAGCAGGGCCACGGCCCCCGCGGTCACCTCGACCACCCGAACCCGCCGCCGCAGTTCGGGTTTCGGCGGCGAGACCGCAGCGCTGACCGTCACTCCGGCGAGCACCGCCAGCGCGACGGCGAAGACGATCACCGCACTGGTCGCATAGTCGTGGTCGGGGCCCTGACCGGCGTTGCCGGTGACGGGCAGCGCGATCACCCCGATGAGAGTGGGGATCACCAGCACGGCATGCCACACCCAGCGGACCGTCAGACGCAACACGACCGTCGCCACGGCGGCCGCGACCGCGGCAACGATCCACCCGCGCGCCATTTCCGAGGCACTGAGCGCAGTTCCGAGGCCACCGCCGCCGAGCAGCCGGGTGACCGGGACCCCGCTGGCATTGGCGCACTGGATGACCACCATCGCCAGCGCGCTCACCAGCCACAGCGGTGCCAGCCGCTCGGCCAGCAGATGCGCCCGGAACGACGCCGGGTCAAGGACACCGCGTTCGTCGGGCTCGGCGGTGATGACGACGAACACCAGGGCGCCCAGACAGAGCGCGGCGGCCACAGTCGCGGTGAAGTAGCCGACCACCTCGGCGATGCTGGTCGGGAGGCCGGGGAAGGAGTCACCGGTCGCGGTGAAGCGGCGCTCGCCGGAGGCGACGGCGTAGGCGATCAGGGTCGCGGCCATGACGAGGTAGCCGCCGAGGATCCACCGACCCGCCGGCCGGGCGCCTGCCTGGGTCGACTCCATCGTCGAAAGTCTACGACTGCCCGTCGTAGTCGAGTCGCCGCGGTGGGAACTTTCTGGTGCGATGGTTCGACCAATGCTCAGTCGCGGACGAAGAAGGAGTTGAGGGTGATCCAGGATCTCGCGTTGCGCTGGTTCGTCACCATCCTGTTCGTCCTCGCCGCCGCGGAATGCCTGTCGACGCTGGCCGGCGGTGGTCGCCGCTGGACGAATGTCACCAGTCAGCTGCTGCACGTAGTGATGGCGGTGGCGATGGCGGTGATGGCGTGGCCGTGGGGTGCTGCACTGCCGACCATCGCACCGATGGTGTTCTTCCTGCTCGCGACGGGTTGGTTCGTCGGGGTGACGGCCAGCCCGATCGGCGCCGGCCACCGGATCGCCGGCAGCTACCACGCGCTGATGATGCTGGCGATGGCCTGGATGTACGCCGTGATGAACGGCCGCCTGCTGCCGGGACAGGCGGATTACATCGCCGACAGCTCACCTGCCGGGTCGCAGTCGGGGGCGTCGGGTCATGCCGGCCACGCGGGGATGAACATGCCCGGCATGGACATGTCCGGAACCGATGCGGCCGCGGGTTCCGGGCCCGGCTACCCGGCCTACATCGCCACGCTGAACTGGGTATGCACCATCGGTTTCGCCGTCGCCACCGCGTACTGGCTGTATCGCTACCTGAGTCTGCGGATGAATCGCACGGCCACCGCCGAGCAATCCCTGAGCGCGATGTGTCAGTCGATGATGGCCGCGGGCATGGCGATCATGTTCGGCGTGATGCTGTAGGCGCTTACGCCGCCGAGCCGTCGGTGGGGTACAGGTGCCCGCGACGACGGCCGCGAGAGGCACTGTCGGGCAACACCACATCGGCGGTGACGGGTGCGGCATCGGATCGCGGGTCCGGGCCGGACGTGCCAGCGTTGCGCCACACCAGCAGTGCCAGCACCGTGCCGGCCAGAACCGGCAGATGCGACAAGATCCGATCGAGGGTCACCGCACCCGCGAGGGCATCAACGACGACGTATCCGGCGAGGATCGCGGTGAACACCGACAGCACGCCGGCCAGCCCCGCGGCTGCCGAAGGCCGAGCCGCAGCGGCGACCATGATCACACCCAGCGCCGCCGACCATGCTGTCGACTCGTTGAGCAGGTGCCCGCCCATCATCGTGTGGTGAGCGGCCGCCGAGGTGCCGACATTGACGCCGACGGCCTGGGCGCCGGCCAATGCGACCTGCAGCAGCCCGACCAGGCCCAGCGCCGCGCGGATCCACGTACCGGCGGGAAACCGGGGGGTACGCGCCGACGTCGCAGCACCGGGCGCAGCGACGGCCGCCACCTGAGACCGGCCGGCCAGGCGCCGCAGCTGCTGCGTCTGCTCGACGGCCCGCGCGTACCAGGCGCGGCAGGAGTCACAGGTGGTCAGATGCTCGTCCACCCGGGCCGCGGGAACGGGTTCGCGTTCGCCGTCGATCCGGGCCGACAACGCCTCCTGGGCGACATCGCAGTCCACGTTGCAATAGTCGTACACCCGGGCCGGATTGTTCCAGCGTCCCCGGCTCGGGCTGCTCGCTGGACTAGATTCCTAGGCATGGACGGGCCAGGAGACGAGGTCAAGGTGCAGCATGCCGCCTCCGCACTGGCCGATGTCGACATCCACGGCTGGACCCAGCGCTTCGACCTGTTGTCCGATCCGCACCGGCTGGAAATCCTGCTCGGGCTGCACCGCGCGCCCGGGATCTGCGTGGGTGATCTCGCCGCGGCGGTCGGCCGATCGGAAAATGCTGTCTCCCAGGCGCTCCGTGTATTGCGTCAGCAGGGTTGGGTGACCTCGACGCGGGTGGGTCGGCAGGCCAGCTACCGCCTCGAGGACCACACGGTGCACGACCTGTTGCATTGGATCGGTGCCGCCCACACCGAGTGAGCTGGTCGGTTCATTCGAATATCTGTACAGGTAGACAGGTATTGCCTCGCGGGCATAGGGTTCGTGATCGGGGACGGGGAACACCGACCTCTTCGCGAGGAGGCACGCTTGACCGTCCAGATCACGGCCATGCACATGAGCGACGGCCTGGTCAACGCCCCGACATCGGTGGTCTTCGGGATCCTCGCCATCGCCGTGGTGGGCTTCTGCGGCTGGCGGGCGCGCACCGAACTCGACGAGCGCACGGTCCCGCTGGCCGGGCTGGTCGCCGCATTCATCTTCGCGGTCCAGATGATCAACTTCCCGATCCTGCCCGGGGTGAGTGGACACCTGCTCGGTGGTGCGCTGGCCGCGATCCTGGTCGGTCCGTACACCGGCGTTTTGTGCATCACGATCGTGCTGGTGGTCCAATCGCTGCTGTTCGCCGACGGCGGCGTCACCGCCCTCGGAATGAACATCACCAACATGGCGCTGATCGGCGTGGTCGCGGGGTATTCGGCCGCCCGCGTCCTGTACGCCGTGGTGCGACGGCGCCGGCCGGATTCCGTCCCGGCCTTGGGTGTCGTGGGCTTCCTCTCGGCTTTGGTCGGAACGGTCTGCGCCTCAATGGGATTCGTCGTGGAATATGCGATCGGTGGCGCCGCCCCGACATCGCTGAGCACGGTTGCGGCCTACATGCTGGGCACCCACGTGCTCATCGGCATCGGGGAAGGACTCATCACCGCGGTGACCGTGATGGCCGTCGCCCGGTCCCGTCCCGACCTCGTCTACCTGCTGCGCCGCGACCGCGAGGCGGTGGCGGCATGAGCGCACAGGCGGTGACCCGGCGCTGGCAGTTCTGGGTCGGTTTCGGAGTCGCCATTCTGTTGATCGCCGGCGTCGTCTCTTACTTCGCCAGTTCGAGCCCGGACGGGCTGGACTCGGCGACGCTGCAGGGATGCCAGGTCGTGGACACCGAACACGGCGAGCAGCTGACCGGCAACTGCATCGCCCAGCACGCGACCGAGCACACCATGTCGACTTCGCCCCTGGCTGACTACACGATCTTCGGGCACTCGGGCACCAACGGACCCGCCGGAATCATCGGCGCCGCCGTCGTGCTGGCGATCGCCTTCGGGGCGTTCTGGTTGATCGCGCGCACCCGCCGCACGAAGGATTAGCGATGGGCGCCGGGCACTCCCACCCGCTGTACCGGGACGGCGAATCAGTGGTGCACCGCGCGCCCGCCGAAGTCAAGATCGCGGGTCTGGTGCTGTTCGTGCTCGCGGTGGTGGCCACCCCGCGCGAAATGATCTGGCCGTTCGCCGTGTACGGCGTGATCGTGCTGGTGGTCTGGCGGGTGGCCGGTATCCCGTTGCGCTGGATTCTGCCGAGGATGCTCATCGAGGCGCCGTTCATCGTGCTGGCCGTGTTGCTGCCGTTCGCCGAAGGCGGTGCCCGCGTGGAGGTTGCGGGCGTGACGCTGTCGGTGACCGGCCTGTGGGCGGCCTGGGGGATCGTCGTCAAGGGCACGCTGGGCGTGGCGGCCTCGTTGACCGTCGCGGCCACCACCTCGGCACGCGAATTGCCGCTGGCGCTCAGCCGGCTCGGCATGCCGGGTCTGGTGACGTCGATGCTGGTGCTGATGATTCGCTACGTCGATCTGCTGTCGGCCGAGGTGAGCCGGATGCGGATGGCGCGGATCTCGCGCGGCGACTCGCCGCGGGCCATCCATCAGATCAGCGCCACCGCGAAAGGCGTTGGTGCACTGTTCCTCCGGTCCTATGAGCGTGGCGAACGGGTGTATCTGGCGATGACGTCGCGCGGGTTCGACGGCAAGGTGCCCGAATTGGCTGCCGTCGGTGCCGGGCCACGCGCGTCGGGCGCGCAATGGGTGTACGCGCTGACGCCCGCGGTGGCGGCGGCCGCGGTGGCGACCTCGGCGTGGGTGCTGCGATGACCGCGCCCGCGATCCACGTCGAGAACCTGCACTACCGCTATCCCGACGGGCGGGTCGCTCTCGACGGCGTCGACCTGTCGATCGCCCCCGGTGAGCGGGTGGCGATCCTCGGGCCGAACGGGGCCGGCAAGACCACGCTCATGCTGCACCTCAACGGGGTGCTGACCGCGACGTCGGGCACCATTGATATCAGCGGAATCAGATTGAGCCGCAAGACTCTTCGCGACATCCGGCGCCGGGTCGGGCTGGTGTTCCAGGATCCCGATGACCAGCTGTTCATGCCGACGGTGGCTCAAGACGTCGCGTTCGGTCCGGCGAACTTCGGGGTGACCGGCGACGAGCTGGCCGCCCGGGTTGCCGCCGCGCTGAGCGTGGTGTCGATGACCGAGCATGCCGACCGCAGTCCCGCGCACCTGTCCGGCGGTCAGCGCAGACGCGCGGCGCTGGCGACGGTGCTGGCCTGCGAGCCGGAGATCCTGGTGCTCGACGAACCGTCGGCCAACCTCGACCCGGTGGCGCGCCGCGAACTCGCCGAGACGCTGGCGACCCTGCCGGCCACCATGGTGATCGTCACTCACGACCTGCCCTATGCCGCGCAGCTGTGCGACCGCGCGATCGTGTTGGACGGGGGAGTGGTCGTGGCCGACGACACCGTCACCGCGGTGCTGTCCGACGCCGACCTGCTCGCTGCGCACCGACTCGAATTGCCCTGGGGTTTCGTGGTTCCCGCGCGCTGATTTCTCACCGCGAAAAGACACAAAAGCCCCGCGACACGCCGGTTTTCGGAGTCATTTACGTCTGCTCGCGGGTGAGTCAGTTGGCCAGCGAAAGCGTCACCGGCCCACCGTGCACATCCACGCCGTCGAGGATGCTGGACGGGACACGGAACACTCGCCCTGGCGACGCGGGCCACGGCAGTGTCTTCCGGCCGATGACCGCACCATCCTGGCGGGCGAGGACTTTCGGGATGCGTACCAGCCTGTCGGTCCACAGCAGCAGCCGGTTCCGGGCGGGCGCCGGATCGCCGGGGCGCAGGAGATTGGGCGCCACCCAGCGCAGTGGTGCTTGCACCTCGATGCGAACTGCGGTGTCGGTCAGCTGATTTCCTGCCAGGTATGCCCGGACCTGATCGGCGACGTGGCGGCCGTCGAGTGCCGCGATATCCGCGGTGTCGACGGGGTGCAGCAGGTTGCCGATGGCGAAAACACCGGGGCGGCTGGTGCGTAACGCGGTATCGACAACCGGGCCGAGGGTTCCGGGGTCGATGTCGAGGCCGGTGCTGCGGGCCAATTCGTGGTCGGGGATCCAATCCCCGGTCAGCACCACGGTGTCGCAGTCGACGGTCCGGCGTTCACCGGTGTCCAGGTTCTCGACCTCGACGCCGGTGACCGCTGGTTTACCGATGATTCGCACCAGGCGCGTCCGGGTGGCGACCCGCACTCCCAGCAGCGGTGTGCGGCCGGCCAGGTTGAACAGGCCGTAGGACTCCGGGGAGGGATATTCGGTTGTCATCAGGACGGTTTGGCAGCCGACATGTTTGAGCGTCAGCACCGCGGAGTAGCTGACCAGTTCGGCACCGACAACCACGGCGCGCCGGCCGACAGTGCGATGTTTGAGATGCACCACGTTCTGCAGCAGGCCGGTGGTGTAGACGCCCGTCCCGCGGTCACCGGGGATCATCCGTGCCGGGCGCGGGCGTTCGCGGGCGCCGGTGGCCAGGATGATGGCCCGCGCGGTGAGCTCCCGGCGTCCTTGCGGCGAGGTGATCTCCAGAGTGTGGTCGCCGGCCCAACCGGTGACCATGGTGTCGGTCCGGATCGTCGCGCCGGCAGCGCGAGCATCTCTGGTGAGCCGCCGCGCGTAGGAGGGTCCGCTGATGAACGTCTTGCGGTCACGCAGGCCGTATCCGGGATGGTCGCTGTGCCGCGGGATTCCACCCGGGTCTGATTCACGTTCCAGGACAACAACATTGAGGCCGCCGTTGTGGGCGAGGTCGGCGGCGGCGGTCAGCCCGGCCGGTCCGGCGCCGACGATGGCGACGTCGACGGCTTCGGTGGTCATCGGCTGGTCTCCTGGCAGGTCTCGCGGTCGAACAGCGACTGGACTTCGGCGCCGCAGAAGAAGGCCTGGCAGCGGCCATTCATCACCCGGGTGCGCCGCCGAAGGCCGTCCACTGCGGCCGGCGGGATCACCGAATGGCAGGCGTCGCGGATCTCGCCTTCGGTAACCCGCTCGCAGAAGCACACGATGCGCCCGTAGGCGGGGTCGGCATCGATGGCCTCGGCTTGCTGGTAAGGGCGGGGGAACGCCTCGCCCAGGTTCGGCATCCGAGGGGGCTCGGGCAACACGTCCTTCGGGGTCAGGACCAGCCCCGCGTCGGCGAGCCGACCCCGGACGTGTTCGGCCACCGCCATACCGGAGGTCAAGCCGGTCGAGCGGATGCCGCCGACGAGAAGGTAGTGCTGGGCAGCGTCGGCCTCGATGAGGTAATCGCCGTGGTCGATGGCCGCTCGGAGACCGGAGTAGGTCGCGGTGACCTCCTCATGCAGCAGCCGTGGCATCAGTGCCCGGCCCTTGGTGAGCAGAAAGTCGAAGCCCGCCTCCGATGTGCCGGTGGCGGTGCGGTCCTGCAAGTCTTCGGACGTAGGACCCAGCATCACGTTGCCGTAGATGGTCGGACTGACGAGGACACCCTTGCCGCGTGCGGTCGGCACCGGCAG
>Ga0075365_10001045_pt1 | contig 11941 bp, 8 predicted proteins | sample EndMetdeltDD1765_FD_71387 | JGI IMG/M metagenome (GOLD analysis project Ga0075365, IMG submission 71387) | Populus endosphere microbial communities from Tennessee, USA - Endosphere MetaG P. deltoides DD176-5 | ecosystem: Host-associated > Plants > Roots > Endosphere | place: USA: Tennessee... | reverse complement strand
CCCAAAGCGTAATAAATACTTTAATCCGAAGATCATATGCGGCATTAGCTACCCTTTCGGGCAGTTATTCCTCACTTTGGGGCACGTTCCCACGCGTTACTCAGCCGTCCGCCGCTCGCCGCCAAGTAGTAAACTACTCGCGCTGCCGCTCGACTTGCATGTGTTAGGCACTCCGCCAGCGTTCATCCTGAGCCAGGATCAAACTCTCCATAAAAGATGCATCAACCTAAGTTGATACGTCTATAAAAATATAGACTGACGATGATATTTAAATATGCACAACTAAATTGTCAAAGTTCAATTGATCTGTTCAACTCCACAGTTGTTTATCGCTTTGCTGCGACCAGACTGTTCATTAGCTTACCGCATAATCCCCGGTCTGGTCAAGGGTAATTTTGAATTACTTTGTAGCTAAAAAGACAACTAGGCCAATTACGGCGCCTAAAAAGGCTCCCGCGAGCACTTCTACAGGGGTGTGACCCTTAGCGGCACGCGGCAACGCTACCTGGCTTTTTTGCTCTTTAATCAGCTGTTGGATGGCAATTCCCTGCTCTCCAGACGAACGACGAACCATGACAGCGTCATACATTACGATTGCAGCAAATAATGTAGCGAGGGCGAAAAGCCCCGACCCAAAGCCATCTTTTAGCCCGATAACCACACCAAGCGCGACAACTGTCGCGCTATGAGCGCTTGGCATACTCCCCGAAAGGTACAGCTGACGCACGTGGTTAAAGTTTCGATTTTTAAAGGCAACAATGAGATACTTTGCACCCTGCCCCAACACCCAGGCGGCAATGATGGCAATTATATAGGGCGAAAGTATCTCGTTCATGTTAATTTTCCTCTTCTTCCGTTTGCGCTGTTTGTTCTGGCATCAGGCCAAGCGATGATACTCCATCACCATCGGCGAGCCGCATAATACGTACACCCTGGGTGGTGCGTCCAAGCGTTGGAATATCCTTAAGACCAACGCGGATTGCCTGGCCATTATTCGAGATAAGCAGCACCTCACCAGCATCCTCATCGAGTGTTCGCACAGAGATGATCGGTCCGGTCTTAGCAGTCACAACGGCTGCCTTAATACCGACGCCACCACGTTTGTGACTTGGGAAGTTGGAAGCCTTGGTGATCTTGCCATAGCCGTTCTTACTGATGACCAGCAGGTTTTCGCCGCCGTTTTCGACAATATCCATACCAACAACGCAATCATTTGGTCGTAGACGCACGCCTCGCACACCGCGAGCCGAACGCCCCATTGGACGGGCGTCTTCTTCTGTAAAGCGCACCGCCTGACCAGCAGAAGTCGAAATGATGACATCATTCTGACCACTTGTCCGCTTGATCCAGCGCAGTTCATCTCCGTCATCAAGCTTGATAGCGATTAGGCCATTCGTACGGATGTTGGCGTAATCCTTCAGCGGAGTCTTTTTAATCGTTCCCTTGGTGGTTGCCATAAACAAGAAGCCATCTTCGTTTGCGTCCTTCGCAAGGCGAATAATCGAGGTAATCTTCTCTTCGGGCTGCATTTGCAACAGGTTTACCGCCGCGACACCCTTAGCGGCAAGACTCGCTGCGGGCACTTCGTAAGCCTTTAGGCGGAAAACGCGACCCTTGTTTGTAAAGAACAGCAAGTAGTCGTGCGTGCTGGCCGGAACCAACTGATCGATGATGTCTTCTTCTTTAGTCGTCATACCGCGCTTACCCTTGCCGCCACGATTTTGACGGCGATATTCACTGACAAGCGTTCGTTTAATATAGTTCTCTGTCGTAAGCAAGATAACAGAGTCTTCCTCTGGAATCAGCTCTTCGTCGCTAAACTTACCAAGCTCGTGATTAATCATCTTCGAACGACGATCGTCACCATATTTCTCTTTCATTTCAAGGAGTTCGGTCTTGATAATGTTGAGAATCTCTTGTTCGTCAGCCAGGATCGCTTCGAGCTTCGCAATCAGTTCAAGCAATTCTTTGAGTTCGTTCTCGATCTTGTCGCGCTCCAAACCAGTCAAACGACGCAGCTGCATAGCCAAAATAGCCTGGGCTTGGATCTCCGATAAGCCGAACTTTTCGATCAAGCCAGCCTGCGCGATTTCGCTCGTCTTGCTGGCACGGATAAGTTTAATAACCTCATCAATGTGATCGAGCGCAATTTTATAGCCTTCCAGGATATGGGCGCGGGCTTTCGCAGCCTTTAATTCAAACTCGGTTCGGCGTCGTACAACAATACGGCGATGCTTTACAAATTCGTCGAGAATCTCGTGAAGCCCCAGTACTTTCGGTTGAATACCATCAACGAGCGCCAGCATGTTGAAGTGGAAGCTTGTCTGTAACGCAGTCAACTTAAACAGCTGGTTAAGTACCTTCTTTGGATAGGCATCTTTTCGGAGTTCGATCACTACGCGCACTTGGCCGCGGGCGCTCTCGTCACGTAGGTCGCTAATAAGGATCTTTTTGTCTTTGTGTAGCTCGGCAATCTTTTCGATCAATGTTGCTTTATTTACACCATATGGCATCTCTGTAACCACAATCTGACTACGACCTTTTTTCGTCTCTTCGATGTTCGTCACCGCACGCACCATCACGCTGCCACGCCCAGTTTGGTAGGCCTGCTTCATTGGCGCACCGCCATACACAATCGCGCCCGTTGGGAAGTCTGGCCCCTTAACGTACTTCAATAGATCATCAACAGTAGTTGTTTCAGGGTTATCAATCAGATGAACCGTCGCATCCACCAACTCACCGAGGTTGTGTGGTGGAATGTTGGTTGCCATACCGACCGCAATACCAATCTGGCCGTTTAGCAGAAGGTTTGGCAGTTTTGCCGGCAACACTGATGGCTCTTGTTCTGACCCATCGTAGTTATCACGAAAATCAACCGTATCCTTATCAAGGTCATGAAGTAATTCATTACCAGCACGACCAAGACGCGCTTCGGTGTAACGGCTTGCAGCCGGTGGATCGCCATCCATCGAACCGTAGTTTCCCTGCCCGTTTACAAGCGGATAACGCATCACCCAATCCTGTGCCAAACGCACCATCGAGAAGTAAATCGATGAATCACCGTGCGGGTGATACTTACCCATCACGTCACCGACAATACGCGCACTCTTGAGAAAACGTCCGCCCGGACGAAGGTTCTGCTCGCCCATGCTGTATAAAATACGACGATGTACCGGTTTCATGCCGTCACGCACATCAGGAAGCGCGCGATCGATAATAACGCTCATTGAATACTTCAGGAAGCTGTCTTCCATCACGTTCTCAACAGATTGGTTTTCTACAAGACGCGAGTGTGTCTGAGGCGTAATAACCTCTTCTTCACTTGGTGTGTTATTTACATTAGTGTCGTCGTTCATGATTAGATATCCAGATCCTCTAGGCTTAGTGATTTCGCACGGCTTTGGATAAAGCTCTTACGAAGATCAACTTGGTCACCCATTAGCTTTGTAAAAATTGCATCAGTCTTCTCAGCATCTTCTACCTTCACCTGTATAAGTACGCGGTTCTCAGGGTTCATTGTTGTGTCCCACAATTGCTCTGCGTCCATTTCACCCAGACCCTTGTAGCGCTGTAGCAATGTAATGCCTGCCTGTTTTGTAAGATCAGCACTCTCATCAATGTTTACGCCCTTTTCACGGCGTTCTGCAATAAGTGTTGCAATTATTTCATCACGCTCTTCATCACTATAGGCGTAATGTTTCTTAGTACCCTGGCGAATCAAGAAGAGTGGCGGCTTCGCAAGATAGACATACCCGCCATCGATCACTTCTTTCATGTACCTAAAGAAGAATGTCAAAAGCAGCGTCGAGATGTGACTACCGTCGACATCGGCGTCAGTCATAATCACAACGCGGTGATAGCGAAGACCATTAACGTCAAATTGATCCCCGATTCCAACACCCATCGCCTTGATGAGACTTACGATTTCGTTGTTGTTAAGCATACGGTCAAGACGCGCGCGCTCAACATTAAGCACCTTACCACGAAGCGGCAAGATTGCCTGCGTCTTACTGTCGCGTCCAGATTTGGCCGATCCACCCGCCGAGTCACCCTCTACGATATAGAGTTCAGACTCTGCCGGGTTTTTACTTGAACAGTCAGAAAGTTTGCCTGGCAGACTTAGGCCGTCAAGCGCGCCCTTACGAATAACGTTGTCGCGGGCAGCGCGGGCAGCTTTACGTGCACGAGCCGCAAGAAGTGCTTTACCGACAATCTTTTTAGCAACCGCTGGGTTTTCGTCCAGGTAGTAGCTAAAGTACTCGTTCATCACCTGTTCGACATAGCGACGAACTTCAGGGTTACCGAGCTTGTTCTTAGTCTGGCCTTCAAATTGCGGATCAGGAAGTTTCACCAAGATAATAGCGGTCAAACCCTCACGGATGTCGTCCCCAGTAAGGTTATCTTCTTTTTCTTTTAGCAGGCTGTTTTTGCGCGCATAATCGTTAATGACACGGGTCATTGCCGATCGGAATCCAACAAGGTGCGTACCGCCATCCGGCGTTAGAACGTTGTTGGCAAACGGCTTCACTGTCTCAGTAAATGTGTCATTGTACTGAATTGCCACCTCAACCATCGAATCTTCGACCTGGCGCTCGACGTAAAAGACGCTATCACTAATGATATCTTTGCCAATGTTGAGGTGTTTAACGTAGCTCTGAATACCGCCTTCAAAGTAAAATGCAGCACGGTCCTTGGTGCGCTCATCACGAACAGATACATAAATACCCTTCGTCAGGTAGGCCTGGTGGCGCAAATAGTTAACAACCCACTTGTAGTCGAATTCAACGGTTTCTTTAAAAATAGTTGGGTCTGGATAAAAAGTAATTGTCGTACCAGTTGGACGATCAGTTTTACCCAGCTTCTTCAGAGGCATCGTGGCAGCACCACGCTCAAATTCGATGTGATACAGCTCACCCTTTTGTACTACCTCGGCCACCAGTTTCGTTGAAAGAGCGTTCACGACGCTCGAACCAACACCATGAAGACCAGATGAAACCTTGTAACCGCCGCCGCCAAACTTACCACCGGCGTGCAGCACGGTCAGAACTGTTTCAAGAGTACTGAGGCCAGTCTTGGCGTGCTTATCGACAGGAATACCGCGCCCGTCATCCGTTACACTCAAACCACCATCTTCTTGAATCACCACATCAACGCGACTCGCAAAGCCAGCAATAGCCTCGTCGATCGAGTTATCCGCGATTTCCTTGATAAGATGATGTACGCCGTCGTACCCAGTACTACCGATATACATACCCGGACGCTTACGTACCGGCTCTAGCCCCTCCAGAACCTGAATTTGTGACCCATCGTATGAGCCGTCGTCGATTTTTTGTTTAGCCATGTTCCCTCACTATTTCAGACGTTTCTGCTATTTACAATGTCTTTATTATAACGGAAAACTATTGTTCACTCAAGCTATTGTGCTGAACATATTTCTTATGCTAATCTTATTATTAAGAGGCGTTATAAAACAAAAAGAAATAGGTAAAAAGATAATGTTCAGGAAGATCGTATCAAATCTTGCATTTAGCCCCGCCCTTGTTGGTCAGTTTAGCTTTTATGCCAAACGATTGCGTAAAGAGGAAGCTACCCGACGCATCGGACTTATTTTTACCGTGCTTGCACTTGTCGTGCAGTCTTTCGCCGTATTTTCACCCCCAGAGTCAGCCAACGCGGCCAATCCGTCGGATTTTGTCCATGGAGGTGTCTCGAGCCTTAACGAATATGTCAGCTACTATGATCAGAACTCAAATAACATCAAAGATGTATTCTCTTCCCTTGGCATTACAAAAAGTGAGATTCAAAACGCCAAAGCAGGCAAAATCAACTCAAAAGAGGTCTTCTCCTGGGGTATGACCAGCCGGTTTAGCGCCGCACAAGGTGAACGTGTCTACACCTACAAAAAGAGTAACGGGTCAACAGGCAAAACCTACTATCGCCCGCTTAGCCTTTGGGATAGCAAATCATACACTATCAAAAATGGATCAACCTACGACGCGTACATCGGCCACTCCGCCAAATTCGGCTGGTTTGCCATCATGAAAAACTGCGGCAACTTGATTACAAAAACGACACCACCACCTCCGCCAAAGCCAGCTTCTACCTGCGAAGGCCTGGCTGTCGAACGCATCTCTCGTACAAAATACCAGTTCAATGCCCGCGCAACGGTTAAAAATGGTGCAACTATTAAAAGTTACACCTACACTGTAAAAGACAGCTCTGGGAAAACTGTCCTTAATAAGACCGAGACAAATAATAAAACAGCCTCATCATACATATATGAGCAAAACACCCCTGGCAACTACACGGCGACACTGTCTGTTGCAACAAGCGAAGGGACAAAATCAAGCGCACAGTGTGCTGCAAAATTCACCGTCTCAAAGCCGGAAGTATGTGCATTTAACGCAAGCCTGCCCGTTAATAGTCCAGACTGTCAGCCTTGCCCTGGAGACTCGCTCATCTGGATAAAGGACGAAAAGTGTGAGGCTAAAGTCATCGAGACAAAATCCGCCTCCAACCTCACCCAAGGCAGCGTTGATGCAACAACCGTTACCGCAAAAGCATCCAACAAGATCGCATATAAAATTAACGTCGAGAACAACGGCCTAAAAACAACGACTGTACCAATGGTCGAAAAGCTTGATGACCTGCTCGAATACGCGGTCATAGAAGATAACGGCGGCGCAACCTTTAATAAAGAGGCTAAAACGCTCACTTGGCCAGATGTCACCCTAAAGCCGGGCGAACGCCAAACACGCGTCTTTGTCGTACAACTTGCCAGTACCATTCCATCGGTCTCTCAGGGCAAAAGCGATCGTACTTCATACGACTGTACGATGACGAATACCTTTGGAAACACTGTCGATATCGACGTTAACTGCCCTGCTCCAAAAGTTGTCGAACAAGTTGTCTCCGAGCTACCAAAAACCGGCGCAACCGAAAACATGATTTTTGCAGGCACAGTACTTGCAATTGTCACCTACTTCTACGCACGTGCGCGTCAAGTCAAAAAAGAGGTTCGTCTGATCCGCCGCGATCTGAACGCTGGAACAATTTAATAAATATAAGAGGTGGCGATGAGTAATTTAGAAAAACCTAAAAGTCATGAAGTAAACGCTAATCCGGAAGCATTAGCTGATGCCGGTGCGGAGCGTCGTGAAGCGCTCCAGGAAAGACTCGAACGTGCCAGTGAGGCCACGCATGAGTCTGACGTTGAATCGATCCGTCACGAGGTGCTAAAAGAGGCAAAAAGCAGCGAGCACGAGAAAAAGCACCACGAAAAAGCCAATGACACGCCAGAGCGCCGCAAAGGCCCTATTAGCCGCGCGGAACGTGACGAGAGCTTTATGGCAGCCATGAGCGAGATCCAAACGCACATGTCCACCCCTAGTCGTGCCTTTAGCAAGCTTATTCATAATAAAGCCGTTGAAACAGTCAGCGATGCCGTAGGCAATACCGTCGCGCGACCAAATGCAATCTTATCCGGATCGGTTTTTGCCTTTATCGCAACGATTAGCGTTTTCCTGATTGCAAAAAATATCGGATTCGAACTAACCGGATTTGAGACTATTGGCGCTTTTACGTTCGGTTGGGCTCTTGGCCTTGTTTACGACTTTTTGCGCGTCATGATTACCGGCCGCAAATAAACGTTCTCGCTTTTTATTTATCGTAATTTAATTGAAATTTCACTATCGTGGTTTGTCTGATCACCACGAAGATGTAGCCCATTGCCTTCAGCCGGTTGCTGCGAAGGGGTCGCTTGTGGCGTCTGCGGCTGTTGTTGCATCACAGGCGGCTGCGCGGTAGGTGACTGCTGCTGTGGTGGCAGGAAGGGATTTGGTGGTGTGACGACAGGTGTCTGCGGTGTCGTTGAGGCCGAGACTCCCTGCACTGATGGCATCTGCCCACTCGTGGCAGGATTTGCCATAGGAGGCGGCGCGATCGGCTGGGGAGTTGGAGGCTTACTGCTTCCCATTTGTTTACGCTTTGCTAGCCATTCATCCAGGAATGACGACCCACCGCCAGCACCAGTTTTACTGCTTACCCCTGTCATTCGTTGCTGCTGCGCTTTTTTCAGCGCCTCGGCCTTGGCTTTCTTTTCAGCGTCTGCCGCGCCAAGACGGGCAAAGATCTCCTTCTCCACCTGCGAGCGAGGCTTGCCGTATTTTGCTGCCGACAGCCGTTTTAGCGCATCGCTCAACTGTGTGTTTGTCTGCCCCATCGGTGGTACGAACGACATACTAAACGGTGCGGATGGCACATTCCCGATCATAACGCTCGCAACCGACTGGTAGTTAGGCATCTTCGTCAAATCCTCCGCATCAAACGTTGGAGCAAACTTCTTAACCAAAATTTCTGCGTCCGTAATACCAATACGGCCGCTAATCACCGTACCGACGTTACCTATAATCGCCTCTCGGATTTTATCCGTCAGCTGCGTCATAAACTGGTTTCCTAAAATAAGATTAAGGCGGTATTTACGCGCTTCGGACAAAATCGACTCAAAGCTCTCTGTAGCAAAGTTCTGGAACTCGTCCACATACAGCGAAAAGTCTTCGCGCTGGTCTTCCGACATATCCGCCCTACCCATTGCCGCCGCCTGAAACTTCATGACAAAGATAATACCCAGCAACTTCGAGTTAAGCTCACCCATCTTACCCTTGCTAAGGTTTACAAGCAGAATCTTCTTATTATCCATAATGTCCCGCAGGTTAAAACCACTCTTTGTCTGGCCAATAATATTGCGCATCGAATCGTTACTAATAAACGGACCAAACTTACTTACTACCCAGCTGACAACCTCACCAGACTCGTTTGACTTCTTTGAATCCGGAAATTCCTTCGTCCAAAAGTCGAGCACCGTCTGATCGGTCACGTATTTCAGCTTACTCTTTACGAAGTCGTCGTCGATCATCAGTTTTGGAATATCGATAAACGTTCCACCGTTCGGATCAGACATCAAGAGCAGTGCAGCGTTGCGGAAAATATGTTCCAGACGCGGCCCAACGATACCAGTGTGTCCCGGGTCGTACAGGCCGTAGAGCATGTTTATCGCTTCCTGGACCAAGAAATCTTTTTGATCAGGGTGATCAAACTCAAACATATTAAGACCGATCGGATTAGTCATGTCGCCTGGGTTGAAGTAAATAACATCCTCAACGCGCTCTTTTGGAACTTTCCCCAAAAGTGCCTCAACGGAATCACCATGCGGATCAACGAATGCAAACCCGCGGCCATCCATCATGTCCTGGAATGCCAGGTTTTCCAGCAGGACCGACTTACCCGTACCAGTCTGACCAATAATATATGTGTGTCGACGACGATCGTTCGTACTGAGACGGATCGGCTTTTTGACGCCACGGAATTCGTTGTAGCCTAGCAGGAAACCTTCATCCATCACCTGTGTCGGGCCATCAACTTGCTTGGACATCTGACGCTGAACCTGCGATGTTGGAATATTACTTTGACTTGGCAAGTGAAAGATGGTCGCAAGCTCAACACTGTTTAAAATGTTTTGCGTGACCGTCTGCGGGAAGAATCGGAAGATGTACGCCGTTACCAACTCCTCGATATTCTTTGAAACGGTAAATTTAAATCCGTTATAGCTTGGCGAGTCAAACAATGCAAAGGCTGCGACAACGTTCTTCAATAATGCTTGTGACCTTGTTGCGGTATTTGACGACACGACCACACGAATAAGCACTTCATACCCAGGATATTTTGTTTTTTCTTCAATCGCTTCAACGGTCGATTGCTCAAGCGAGCTGAGTTTTTTCTCGTCAGGATTTTTTGCATCGCTTGATTCAGGCGGCTTCCATAGTGCCTCCATGAGTTCTTTTGGTGCGATCATCCCGCCAAAGCCGGCTTTTTTCTTGCCCTTATCTTTTAGCATTTTTTCAGTTGTTGCCACCGAATTCCTTACCCAGCCCTCGCGCGCGGGGCGAAGCATCATCTGAATCGCGACGCCATCTTCCCTGCCTGCAGCTGACAACGCATTAAGAAGTGCGCGAGACGCGTCACGTTTTGATTCGCGGAATGTCGCAATCGGGTAGACAAAATTCTTTTTAAGCGTAAACTCGCCACCAATCGTACCACTCATTTTGCCGACCTGGCTAAATATATTATGCTCGGTCACTTCTTCTAGGCGAGCTGACGGGTATGCCGCCGCTACCGCCTGGCGGACCACATCTACCAAAACCGACGGCACGACAGTATAATAATGCACCAATCCTTCCCGGGCGACGATCTCAAACGATAGATGTCGCTGACCATAGATCTTACTCTTAAAACCTTTGGTCGTTGTACTGGCGATAATGTTATACATTACCTGTGCCTGGGACAATACCTCTTCGGTGAGATCACGCTCGTCACGACCCTTTGCGTCAATGTCCTCGCTCGTTGGTGGCAAATGTATGAGCATCGGCACCATTTTTAGCCCGCGTTCATAGTTTTTAGCTTCGCGTAATGTCTTGCGGTACTGCGAGAATACGAAAATACCTATAGCTGAACCCAGAAATACAAAGACAAAGATGCTAATAAATACGCCAACCATAACTCAACCGTCCACCTCGCCTACTGCGAGACACCCAATTTCCTTCCGTAGCGTTTTTCCAGATAGTCCGCCTGCAACTTACTCACCTCTTGTTCGCGGCGATACGGATCATCTTTCGTTTGTACGATAATTTTTTTCGCCTTGTCCACCCATTCCTTCTCGATGAGGTCATCATCATTAGCAACGCTGGGCAAATCATCATCGGCAAGAGACGTTGTCGGATCAGGTGCTGGCGGAGCGGGAGCCACCACCGGCATTACCGGGGCAGGAAGAGGTGTGGACGCCTCAGCTACAGCGCGGGCTGCTTCACCCTGTCGTTCGATACGCTCGGTAGGACGTTCGATTGCCGCTTCCGGCGTAGCTTGCACTGGTCCATGTTCCAGTGTTGAACCGTAATTAGTTGACGGTATTTCCGGTCCACGGTTTGGTGCAGGCAGTCTAGGTTCCATATCTGTAATTATAGCATAATCATAACACGAAATGTATCAAGTTTAACTGCCTCTTTTTGCAATATAAAAACAAGCAATTACAACAAAAAGTATCACCAAAAGAACATCATAAATTCCTACTTCACCGACAGATTGCATCCCTATAAACATGACTGGCGCAAGCGAAATGACCGAGGAGTAATAGTATGCGCGGCCAAAATCCATCGGCTGGATCGGTCGTTTCACCGTTACTGATAAAGATACGCGCGCAACAATCCGACTGCCACCATAGAGCAAAAAAGCCAGCGCACCAAGCACTGACACATACATTAAAATAAATACCATTAAAATTCCCAATGGACCAATCGCTACCGGCGTTGTCATTTGCAACACGACAACCAACAGCAGAAGCGCTACCATTGAACTTATTGCTACCACTCGTCCCAACATATTCCCCACTATACCATCAAACTAACAAGGGAGCCTGAGTAGCAGGCATAATTGTTCTGGTAACAACATCCGCCGCTGTAATTAAATATTGGGCGCGTGTACCGGTGAACAACCTACTACTCGAGGCAACTGACCGCTCCAGGATAACCCGGAGCATATCGGTGTGTTTTGTACATTACGTTCCGCAATATACCTAGTAGTCTCGCTGTTATCCATAACAAGGATTAACTAGGTATATCGGTACTGGCAAGTACTTTGCTCGACACCTATTTGGCGGAGCATCGGCAGCGTCACGTATGATACGAGAAAAGGTGCGTGACCACTATAAGTAATCATTTTGTCCAAGTATCTGTGTCGTTGCCGAGTTTCCGTCAACTTCGACGTCAGTTCTATAAATTGTAAATGTGTTTTTTGCTTTTTTTGTTTTCGTAAAAGCTTATGTCTACAATAGCAGAAAGACCTATTTTGGTCAATCCTTTTTTACAATTTAACGATGTAATCAATACATTGT
>Ga0075365_10001044_pt1 | contig 11943 bp, 17 predicted proteins | sample EndMetdeltDD1765_FD_71387 | JGI IMG/M metagenome (GOLD analysis project Ga0075365, IMG submission 71387) | Populus endosphere microbial communities from Tennessee, USA - Endosphere MetaG P. deltoides DD176-5 | ecosystem: Host-associated > Plants > Roots > Endosphere | place: USA: Tennessee... | reverse complement strand
TTTGATAATAGCGTCCCGCGGATGCTCGATCTTAGGGTCGGGGACCGTATCGACGCGGACGTCGCCTTTTCCGTGCCAGCACAATGCGCGCATAATCGCGTCTCCATGAGGAGCCTTGCCAACAGTCGAATGATGCAACTGTTCCTCAAGTAAGCACGACACGGTCTCATTGGGTCCTGGCAGAATGCGATGACCTAGATCACCGCCCGCGCCGATTGCATCAACTAAATCGAAGGCCGCTCTCGACGTGAAATCGATGCAGCACTCCGTGGCAACAAAGAGTCATGGCGGCGGTTTCCCGATCGAACGGGAGAATGACCACCATCGTTCAGTATTGAGCAGCTAGCCACTCGGCGCCCGCCGCCGCTGGAAGGAATTTTGTTTGGGACCTATCGCCCGCTGGCGGGCCGCAAGCGCAGTCCGAGAAGCGCCGATGTCTTGCGGCTAACTTAGGTTAGTCGTCCGAATAACTGGGGCCGGTCCGTTCACAGCGTTGGTCTTGAAGAGGAACGCCAGCTTGGCAATGGCGTTGGCTTGATTGCAACCCCTACAATATGGAGCTTCTGCATGGCCGATGCCAAAACGCTTGACGACCTGTTTCATGACACCCTGAAGGATGTCTACTTCGCCGAAAAGAAAATCCTGAGCACCTTGCCCAAAATGGCCAAGGCCGCGCAGAACGGGGAGCTGCGGGCGGCCTTCGAGAAGCACCATGGCGAGACCGAGGGGCAGATCGAACGTCTTGAAAAAGTTTTCGAAGAGATCGATCAAAAGCCCCAGACCAAGACGTGCGACGCGATCGTGGGCATCATCAAGGAAGGCGAGGAAATCATGAAGGAATACAAGGGCTCGCCTGCTCACGATGCTGGCCTGCTCGCCGCTGCCCAAGCGGTAGAGCATTATGAAATTTCCCGCTACGGCACCCTATTGGCGTGGGCGAACGAACTGGGTCTGGAAGCTTCTGTGGATCTTTTGAAGGAAACACTCGATGAAGAAGAAGCCACCGATGAAGCCTTGAGCGAATTGGCTGAGGACGTAATAAACCAAGAGGCCCAAGACGAAGAGGAAGAGGAGACAGCTTAACTTCTTACGCAGAAGGCGGCCCTGCGACTGGCCGCCTTCTGAATGTTGAAGAGCGAACCGATGGCGACGGTTCCTGTAGGTCGAGGTTTAGAAGCTTGCGCCGTGAGACACGACGGTCATTTAGCCGAGGCACGTCACGCGGCTTGTTGGGTAGCGTTGGCTTGATGGCAGCCCATTCATGGTCGGTTTTCGTAACGCACGATTCGAGCCCCGGCTTCCTAGGCACGATCTGGCAAGCGATCTCAACCGACTCTCCGCGCCGTTCAATTCAGTCGCTATCCTTCGGAAGCGGACTCGTTTTGCTCAGCTTGAGTTCTTCCGCTAATGACCCATAGCGGACATTTGCCGAAAGCGCTCAAGGCAGTGCCGCGAGCGTCGCGCCTGGATCTAGAGCGTAGAGCGTTGTCCCGCTGTCAGCAGCAGCTCGTTTGGTCCCTCCCAGCCATCAGAGGTGTTGAACCCACTAAGCTGGTCCGCAATCTCGGCCCAGGCGGCCTCTCGCTTCACATCATCGAGGCCTCCGAGGATCTGCAGGATGGGGCTGGCGGATGTGCGGACGAAGTCGAGATAGTCCTGCACGGACGGCAGCCGGAAAGGTGCCATGACCTTCGTCGTAGCCACATGGGAGAAGCCAGCGCGGCGGAACAGCTGATCCATCAGCCCCGGCTTGCCGAGGCTCAGCAGACTGCCGGGCCGATAGAGGTCGGGCGGCGGCAAGCCCGCATGCTTGAAAGCGGTCGATACGAGAATGCTGATGCATGGATTTCGCTCCGGGCTGGAGAAAACCATGGTGCAGGCCCGCCCGCCCGGCTTCAGCGCGCGAAATATGCGCGAGAGCCCTTTTTCCGGATCAGGAAAGAGCATGAGGCCCAGCCGGCAGATGGCCGCGTTGAAACTGCGCTCCCCGACCTCGAGAGTTTCTCCATCCGCAACCCGCGTCTCGACGTTGGCGTGCCCCGCCCGCCGGACGTTCTCGTTCGCGAACGCCAGAATGGCAGGCGAGATGTCGGTTACGAACACGTAGGCCGTCGGGCCGACCTTTCGCGCGATGTCGAGCGTCTGACCGCCGGCGCCGGCCGCAACATCGAGCACATGCGCGCCCGCCTTTATGTCAGCCATAGCGAGCATGGCGTCGGTCGTCTCGCGAAGCCAGTTTCGAATCGAGGCGCTCTGGTCGTTCCATCCACCGGCGCAAGCGTCCCACTGGCGACGCGCCACAAGATTGAATGTCTCGGCATCCGTTGGGGTTGTCGGCGTGGGTGTCATGGCGCGTTCTCCGTTCGCTAGTGATGGGGGTCCAGGAACGGAGTTTCCGGATCGCTCACGTAGAAGATGACAACCTTGGTGGATTCAGTGGTGCTGCGGTTGTAGCCCGTCATCGGCACGTGCGGGGGCTCGACCAGAGCCTCGCCCGCCTTCACGACGATCGGCGCGCGCCCGTCAAGCTCGAGGGTGAAGGTTCCCTCGAGCACATAGACGGTCACCGGAAAGCGGTGGGTGTGATACACGGTCTTGTCGCCCGGCCTGAAAGTTGCCGTCAGCACACGCACCTCCTGCCTGTCTGCCTTCGGCATCCCGGTCCCCATCTGCTGCAGCAGCAGGTTGGGCTTGGCGAGATTGCTTTCGCTGGTCTGTGCCGGTGCGCTGGCGCTCAAGGCCAGCATGAGGACGAGGCCGATGATCGTGCGCATTTGGCGGTTCCGGGCTTGACTCGCTGCTCCATTCGAGCGCCTCCAGCCGTACCTGCTCGCCGACGCGAGCGGGAGCCGCAAGGTTGCCAGCGGGGGCCCCAAAATCGCATAATGCTGCATGTTCGATTGGAACGACCTCAAAGCTGATCTTGCGGCTCGCGCATCGGCGAGGTTTGCTTACATGCTCTATGGACAAACAGACTTCGCGCGTGAACGCGCCGAGGTCCGGAATTGATCCGTTGCGGACATATGCGCCGCTCGTATCCTAACCAGCGAGAACTGGCTTGAGCGCCTCTCGGTTCTCGATGATGTAGTCGAAGAACAACGATATCCGCTTCGTGCGGCGGAGATCGGGGTGAGTAAGCAGGCGCCAGCTCCTGCTAAGCTCTGTAACAGGGCCAAACAGGCGCACCAGCTCATCGTGCTGCTCGGCTATGGGTATCGGTAGTGCGCTGATGCCAAGGCCGGACTTCACCGCCTGCAATAGACCGAGAATGCTGTTGTTGCGCGCGACAATCGTCGCGTTCGGCGCGACACTGTTCAGCCAGGCGACCAGCCGGTGCTTGCTCATGGACTCGTCCAGGCTGACGATGCGGTGATGGTCCAGGTCTTCAGGTCGTTCTGGCTTGCCGTGCTGCTCGATGTAGGCATGGCTCGCGTACACCGCCCAGATCGAGTCGGCGATCTTACGCCCGATTAGCTCGTCCTCAGTGTCGCCGGAGCGGAACGCGACGTCCGCCTCGCCCTTCAAGAGATCGAGGTAGCGGTCGCTGGTGACAAACTCGACGCGAAGCTGCGGATGACGCGCGTGAAACTGTTCAATAATCGGCAGCAGCCGCGGAATGATCGGTTCCGGGCAGGTCATGCGGATGACGCCTGCTTCGTCCCGGACCTCGCCGGTGATGCATTGCTCGAAATTTTCGATCGCGGCTTCCACGCGCTCAGCAAGGGGCAGCAGCTTCTCGCCGAACGGCGTCAGCCGGTAGCCCGTGGATTGGCGCGCAGCGAGCTCGCGTCCGATCTTCGCTTCCAGTTCGCTCAGCCGCCGTTGCACGGTGGATTGGCTTGTTCGCAGCGCCTTGCCGGCGGCGATCGTGCTGCCATGCCGGGCCACAGCCAGGAAGTACTTGAGGTCATTCCAGTCGAACATCCCGTGATTATGCATTTCTGGGGCCCCTGTTGGCAAACTTACGGCTGCCGCACCCGACCGGGCGCAAGCCATTCAGGACACGTCCTCAAACGGAGCTGAGGGGTGCCATGAGCCAGCTGATCAATGCGCAAGGTGTCTCCACAAAGCCGAGCGGGCCCGCTGCGGCGCTCGATGTGGTTTCGCGCACCGCGGTCGCGTCAATGCCGTCGGCCGCTCCCCAAGAGGCGCGCGTCATCACCGGAGAGCTGAAGCCTGGCGAGGCGACGCCGCGACATTCCCGCCGCTTCCCGGTGATCGTCTACGTCGTCGTAGGTGTCTTCTCGCTGGAGCCGGCGCACGTCGCGATGGTCGGTCGCAACACGTCCGACATGATCACGCGCCTCGTCATGACCTATGTGAGCGAGCCCGCTGTGCCGTTCGCAGACCTAGCCGCCTGATGCACCACAGGAGGGACCTGGATGTGGATTTCGGCCACCGTGATTATCCTGGGCGCAGAACTGAACTCCGAAATAGAGAAGGCAGCAGGCGAACCGCATGCGCGGCGGCCAAAGAATGCCGAACAACCCACGCGCAAAAACTAGCTCGGGTTAACGACACGAGACGGGCTTAGCTGCGAGAGAGCAAAAGAAACGACGTCGCAGCGCGCGGTTCGCTGCGCATTACGTTCAAGATTGGCGAGTCGCGGCGCGTTACGACAAACTCGCTGCCAACTACCTGGCCGGCTCTGGCTTCGCGTCAATGACTCCACGCCTTAAAATGCCGGAGGCGGGCCCGTCACGTAAAGTTCCTCAACTCTTCAAAACATTTCTATTGCCGTCCATCCCGCAAGCAATATGCTGAGGTCTCCAAAGCTGCTCAACCACCCGTCCAAGCCCTCCGTCGCCCCCCCGGACGGAGGGTTTCTGTTTACCGAACGACGGCCATCCGCTGCAGTCTACAGTGGCCAGAACCCCACCATCACCTGCCGCGAGCCAGAGCCTTCGAATTCGCGGCTAGCGCCTGGATTTCTTCCGCTGGGTTTTCTTTCTCGGCGTTACCGCTTTCGTTGCCTTCTTGGTTGTCTTCGTCACCGCGCGAGTCAGACTGCGCACGCCGTCCTTCATTCGCTTTGCAACCGATTTCCTGGCCATATACTCTCCTTACCGCCTCGACTTCGAACGCCTTGTTTGGGACCTCGTGGTCGACTTGTTTCTCGGCTTCCTGCTCGCCGCTTTTGTGCGCTTCCCGACCGCCGATTTTGACCTCTTGGATTTTCTGGTCTTCCTCGCCGTGGTCTTGGTTGCTCGAACGGGCGCTTTCTTTGACTTGGTCTTTTTGGCCCCTGTCTTTCTCGCCCTGGTCTCCGCGGCAGCCTGGTTTACCGCGGCAACGGCCCTCTTGATCCGCTTGGGCGTTCGTTTCTTGATCGCCCCCTTGGCGCCTTCGGCCAGAGCTTTCACACCCGTCGAAGCCAGTTCCGCTGCAGCGTCTGCGATAACGTCGGTGACCTGGTCGACGATAGGCTTGCTCTCACTGCTTGGCTTCTCGCTGCCAGCTTTCGGATCGTCCGTCTTTTTTGGATCGTCCATGTGCACCTTCCGCCGAGTGGCTGGTTTTATGTCCTATATTGGTCAGATGAGGTGCCAACCGGAGCTGACCGACTTTGTCCTCATAAGAACCCTCAGTTGTCGGCCGAGGAGCTTTGCATATTGCACCGAACGCGTGATCGCAGGCTTTTGTTCCTCCGAAGCGGACGGAGACGCGCCTGGTCCAAGCCAGTAACAAAGCATCTGGTAACAAAGGAGAGTGGCTATACGGCTGACAATCGCAGCAAGTCAGCCAGCAGCCATGGCTTTTGCAGGAAATGAATATCCGACGGAAGCTCGACGTTACTCCTTCCCGACACGACGACGATCTTCAAATCGGGCAATCGACCTCTCGCGAACTGGGCAAGCTCCAGTCCAGAGTGCTTACCGGCAAGCACGATGTCGGTGATAAGGACCGACAGCTCCGGTCCCATGGTCGCCACCACAAATTCGCCCGCCTCCGCACTTTCACAATGAACCACATCCAGGTCGCGCTCTCTCAACAATTCGCTTAGCGCTGCACGCTGTAGCGGATCGTCCTCAACCACTAAAGCGAGCCTACCATTAGCACGCATGACGGACCTCCTAACTTCCACAAGGACAAGGTTCGTCGAGCGCTAAAAGTTTCTCAATGCGAGGCCCGTGCGCTTCTCCCTTGTCCGGAGCGTCTCCCGCCATTTGCACAACGAGCAATATGCCAAACCAGGGAATCGATGAACACGTACCGAAGGCTTCCGAGAAGTTTGATGCTCATCGTTCGTCCTCATTTCGGCAACCGATATGAGCCTTAATCCGCAGCGGCGCGTCCAGCGATTGCGCCGGTAGGCTTTCCCGCTTTCAAGGAACATACCCATTCCCCCCGGGGTTCGTCCGTATCGGCAATTTCGCCGAGGTTCACCCGAGGACACTTCAATGAGGTATGTAGCAGCGTGGACCGCAGCCGTGCTCATTTCCGGCGTTGTGGCGGCCAGTGCGCAGAGCTCCGGCACCGGTACGAGCGGCACCGAGCGGACCCAGACCCAGTGCTGGGACACGAGCAGCAATACGGTCAAGAATCAGACCCCAGGTGCTGATATGACGAGCGCCAAGAACCAGTCGACAACCGGCAGCGCGGCCTCTTCCGCTAGCAGCGCGAATAGTCCTGCCGGATCGACCGGTAAGGGCACATCGACCGAGGCTGTAGCGGCTGCAAGCGCACGTCCGGCGGGCATGCCGAACTGCTGATCTCGAGGAATGTGAAGCCGCTCTGCACCTGAGCGGCTTCCTTCCTTCGGCAGCATGATACACGCGCCCAGGTCCAGGCCAAAGGGCGCTCAGCGAAATTGTCGAGGCCCACTCATAAGATGCGCTGAGCGTCCTATTCGGCCGCACATCAAAAATGCTCGGAATTAACTTTTGATAAGCAGTTCAGTTTTGGTTTGCAGCGCGTTCGCTGCTCTCAGTCGCGCGCATGCCTGCCCCGGTGGAGTATGATCGTTACCGGATCAATAGCGCCAGCGGCGATCAGAAAGTTTGCGCTGGCGCGCCTCCAGACAGGCGTGGCGCTCGACGCCGACACGCAATTCGAATCCAGCGTCATTCCTCACAAACCGTGTCGCGCCTGGCACCGGCGACGGCGGTGGAGTTCTTGCTGACGGTGACGGAGGAGTCGCCGGCCGCGGCAAGGATGCAGTGACCTGCCTGGGGAGACCCGACCCCCGGTAACGGTCTGCGAAGGCAACAAGGAAGTGCGGGTGACAGGGAGTTCGATCCGGCGGCCCAAGGCTACCAAACTGCTGAGATCTTCTGCTGTTTCAAGCACTCACAGCGCGAAACGAAATGATACGGCTGCTCTAGCAGAGCATCGGCGCTCCTAATGAGTATTGGTGCGATTCCATTTTTCAAGATCGTGTTTCACCCCCTGCGGCTGTTCTTTCTCCGGGTTGCCCTTCCATGGCTTATCCGTTTGCTTGAAGGAGTCCGGGTCGGTCTTCGTGCGTGGATCTTCCTTAGGGGTCTCTTTGCTCACCTTGGTTCCTCCCTGGATCGCTCAGCCGCCGGAAACTCTTCCCCCACCTGAACTCACGACCTGCTTCAACTCGAAATAATGATTTCGAACAAGGTTTGCGGAGAGAATGTTCTGCAACCACGGACTTGACCCACGCTTGCCCCCCTTTGCAGGTTAAGAGCAAGTCGGGGGCCAACCCGCAGTCGATTGATAATGACGTTGGTTGCTGAATGTTCCTTTTCACCGCGACGAGCACGCCTTGGTTCGTTGATGTCGTGCCGCGGCCTCACTTCGACGATAAGGAGACCGTACCGGGCTGATTGTGACCTACGCCTGCAGTCATCATAAAGGAAAACGCGAGAAGCATTCCCGCGATAAAGCAGCCGATGACGATGCTGAAGAATGTTCGATGTCTCATGACGCGCTCTAGATGTATGTTTGTTCGTCTGTTGGTCGACGGACCATTTCGGACGGGAATAAGGGGCTCGCTCGCGAGCCCCTTACTTCTTAGCGCGGCACCCCGTACAAAGCGCGTTCTCTACGTATTTCCTCCGCGCTTAATGGTCTGGCGGTCGAATCGAACGTCTGCCAGCCTGATTTTTGCCAAGCAGCGCGGCGCTCTTTGATATTGACCGTTGACTGGTTTAGCGCCGATTCGAACCGCGCGCGATCGCCGTCAGGAACGCGAGCCGTAACGAGGGTCCCACCTCGGCGGATGCCTTCGGCATACGTCTGCGCGTCGTCATCGGAAACGCCTGCCTGGGTCAGTGCACCGATGATGCCGCCGGTTGCGGCTCCTGCGGCTGCGCCTGCAGCTGTCGCGGCGAGCCAGCCTGCCGCCACGACAGGACCGAGTCCCGGGATGGCCAGCAAACCGAGGCCGGCGAGCAAGCCTGCCGTACCGCCGATGCCAGCACCGATTCCGGCGCCCGTACCGGCGCCTTCCGCTCGGTCGTCGACGCCGTCTCGATCGCGATCAACTTTACCGTTCCCGTTGAACCAGCCCTCTGAATTGTTCGCAACGATGCTGATATCGGAATGCGCGACTCCCGCAGTTTCGAGACGGGCGACGGCGCTCTGGGCATCCGAGTAGTTGTCGTAAAGGCGCGAAATGGTGGTGGTCATTGTCGATCTCCGTTATTTCTTTGCCGCGTTGACGTTGCCTTGAAAATCAATGCTGACGTCCGTCATCGCGCCGCCCTTTGAAGCTTTGCCGCGCCAGACACCGTTATCGTCCTTCTTGAGCTCGTTGACGCCAGTGTAACCAGCTCCCTCGATCCGGCTTTTCGCCTGACCTTCGGTGAAGCTGTTTGCGCCGGCAACGGGAGCATTCGAGTTCTTCTGATCTGTGCTGTTGATCGCATTGTTACCCGGTCCGGATTGAGCAGGCGGATTCTGAGCCAGTGCAGAGCTGGCAACTAACGCGACGGCTAATCCGAACATCAAACGTTTCATTTCATCCTCCGGGATTGATAGATACGTGGCCAACAGCAGGCGGACCTTGTAGGTTCCTCAACGTCGTCGCCGGTAGACAAGTTCGGAGGACCAGCGACCGGAATGGGAGCGCACGAGAATGGGCGGCTCGCGATGGCGCTGATGTTCGTCAAGGATCCCTTCGCAAGGCCCGAGGCCGCCGCATAGCGGCTGCTCGAGATCGCCAGTACGACCGAGCCGGATGCGCACGGCCACAAATCTACGTCGAAGTAGTGAACGTCCCCTTCCTGCGCGGACGGTGGCGCGCCGGTCGACGTGCTCCCGAACGGCGCCTGCTTCCGCTTCACCGACAAGGGCGCACAGCGGTTCGCTGAGGAGGAACCGAAGCGGCCTCGCAGCATTGAACCGGGAAGGTCCAACTGACCCTGCGGCTCTCATGAGCCGACCTCAATCGCAACGGAGGAGCAATGGCAAAGGCAAAAAAGACATCAAAGCGCGGCCGCCAGCAGGACCGCGCGCGCGTCGCAGGCCGGCAGACCTATGAAGTTGGATACGAGGCGAAGAAAACCGGCAAATCGCGCGGGACCGTCCGCAAGGCAGTGAAGAAGGTCGGCAACAGTCGCAACAAAGTCGAGCGGTCCCTATCGCGTGGACGCTAGAGAAGAGACGTCACGCGGGAGGCGGCGAGAGATCGCCTCGCGCGCGTCGCCGCAACTGGTTGCCCGTCAGACACTTCACGCCGAGTTTGAGCGCCTTCGCCTACACAGCCGCTACGTTTGGCAATCTGCGCGGTCCGAAAGTTGGCGCCGGTTGGCTTTGTGAAACCAGGAAGCTGACTGGTCCGCACGCAAGGCCGGCGGACTAACCAAAATCTTCCTTCTCGCCGCTCGCAACGATCTTCAGCGAGCGATCCGGCAGCGGCCGTTGCAGCTTCGAGGCAGCCAGCCAATCGCCGTTCATCCAGAGATCGCATTCGTCCTTCGTCGTAAGGATCACCGGCATTGCCTTCGGATGAACCTTTGCAACCTCAGCATTTGGCGCAGCAGTGAGGAAGCCGACCACGTCGGCGGTCACCTCCCCCTCCTTCGCCTTTCGCACCGACGTCCAGTTCGTCCAGATGCCAGCGAAACACATCACGGCCGGCTTGTGTCAGCTGCGAACCACACCGGCACTTTTTTACCGTCGATCGTGTCGTATTCGCAGAACGACGTGAACGGCACCAGGCAGCGATTGCGGGGGCAGCACTACACTCATTTCAGCGGCACGTTCGCCGTCTTTAAACGCGGGCTTCCTACCGACAGAAAATAGAAGCTGGCTTCAGCCGCCGGGAATTGCACACCTGGCTCGCGTCTGCTTCGCTAGACGACGTGGCGGCATCGCTCAATGTGCGCCGTCAGATTGCGCGGACTTGCGTCGCTACGACTGTCAGCGGCGAGTCTTCATCGGATCCGGCACGGACTGTGCCGCACCTGGTCCACCGTCGGTGCTTGCGCCGGCGACCGCGGTGGAATTCGTGCTCATCGGTGACGATGATGCGGTGACGGTGGAGCTGCCGAGCCAACGATGGCGACACAATAGGTCAGTCTAGCAGCTGTTATCACTTGCCTCGCAACAACGCCTGGTAGTGCTTGACGTAGTCTTCGGCCATGCGGCGCGCGGTGAAGCGGCGCTCGAAGCCCGCGCGCACGTTTCGTCGATCCAGTTTCGGAAGACGATCCCTGATCGTCTCGATCGCCTCCTCCTCCGACTCGACGATGAAGCCGGTTACGCCATCCTCGATGACTTCCGGCACTGAGCCGGAGCGAAATGCGATCACCGGCGTACCGCAGGCCATCGCCTCGATCATCACGAGCCCGAAAGGCTCTGGCCAGTGGATCGGAAACAACAGCGCTACGGCGCCAGTCAGGAAGTCCTGCTTGGTCGTGTCGTTGACTTCACCGGTGATCCTGACCTGCCTGCCGTCGATCAGCGGCTCGATCTTCTCCTTGAAATAGCGCCGCTCGCCGCGCGGCAGTTTGGCGGCAATGCGCAGCGGATGGCCGGATGCTTTGGCGATGCGAATGGCTGCTTCGGGTCCCTTCTCCGCAGTCAGACGGCCGAGGAAGGCCAAGTAGCTGCCTTCTGCGAAGGAGGGCTGCAGCAACGAGGCGGGCATGCCATGGTAGACGGTGCCGGCCCAGTTGGCTTGCTGCAGCGGCAGGCGTTGATTGTCGGAAATTGATACGAAGGGCGCCGACGGAAACTTTTGCACGACCGCGGAGAGGCCCGGCAGATCAAGCCGGCCATGAAAGGTCGTCACGAACGGCGTCGCATGCCGGCTCAGCAGCGGCAGGTGGGTCCAGTCGATGTGGCAGTGGATGACATCAAATTCCCCCGCCCGCTCCGCCATTGTTTCCAGCAACGCTGCATGTGCCGCCATCGGATCGGTTCGCGGCCGTCCGAGCCGCAGCGCATGTGGCCACACCGCCACGAGCTCCGCCCGTGTGGTCGAGTCGCCGCTGGCAAACAGCGTGACGTGATGCCCGAGATCGATTAGTTCCTCGGTCAGCCAGGCGATGACCCGTTCGGTGCCACCGTAGAGTTTCGGCGGAACACTTTCGGCAAGGGGCGCGATCTGGGCAATCCGCATCGCAGCTAGGCCCCGGTGACATCGACGAGCGTGTCGATCCAGTCTTCAAGCAGATGGCTCAGCAGATATCGTTCCCGCACCGATTCCCGCGCGCGCTCACCGAGACGTTTGCGCAGCGGCTCATCCTTAAGCAGGCGGACGATCCGCTCGGCGGTCTCGTCCACTGAATTGACCAGAAATCCGTTCTCGCCGTCGACGATCTGCGTGCGGATGCCGCCGACGTTGCCGCCGATCACCGCAGCCCCCTTCCACATGGCTTCGGTGACAGTCATCCCAAATCCTTCGCGAAGGGATTTCTGCAACACCACCGCCGCCTCGCGCTGCAGCGCATTGACCAGAAGCGGATCGTCCACCGTGAGAACGAGGACGCGATCGTCGAGCGAACTTTGAAGGCTCTCCAGGAC
>Ga0075365_10001042_pt1 | contig 11945 bp, 10 predicted proteins | sample EndMetdeltDD1765_FD_71387 | JGI IMG/M metagenome (GOLD analysis project Ga0075365, IMG submission 71387) | Populus endosphere microbial communities from Tennessee, USA - Endosphere MetaG P. deltoides DD176-5 | ecosystem: Host-associated > Plants > Roots > Endosphere | place: USA: Tennessee... | reverse complement strand
ATCGTCGCGATGACCGTCGGTACCATCCGCAGCGAAGCGTCCGCCGATCTGCGCACGCTGACGGCGACCGGTGCGAGCAGTTCGATCCGCCGCGCACTCACCGCCACCACGGCGGGTGCGCTCGCCCTCGCCGGAGTCGTGCTCGGGGTGATCGGCGCCTATCTCGGCCTCGGCGGCGCGTACGCGCACCACCTCGACCGGCTCGGCGACGTTCCGGTCACAAACCTCCTCATCGCGCTGATCGGCGTGCCCGTCCTCGCCGGCGCGGTCGGCTGGTGTCTCGGCGGCCGCGAGCCGCGCACCTTCGCCCGCCCCGCCATCGACTGAACCAGATCAGTGTCCGAGGAGGATCTCGGGGAGGCGTTTGAGGGCACGGGCGAAGGGGCGTTTGTCGCCGGTGACCCGAGCGAGGACGAGTGCGCCTTCGATCCCGGCCACTGCTTCCTGCGCTCGCGCGAGGGCAACGGTCGACGTCGCACCGGCCTCACGGGCGACCGTGGCGAATGCCCGAATCCATGCCGACGCGGCGGCCGCCAGCGCCTCCGTGGTTCCTGCGCCGGGGTCGCCGAGCGACATCGTGTCGAGCAGGCAGCTGCGCGCCCCCGCCTCGTAGAACAAGTCGAGGTTGCGGGCGACTGCGCCGATGCGTTCGTCCACTGGAGCGTTCGATCGCAGCGGGGCCAGCACGTGCTCGGAGAACCGCCGCCCACTGGCCTCGGCCACCTCCTGCGCCATCTGCTCCTTGCCGCCGGGGAAGCGGTGGTAGATGCTCGATTTCTGCAGACCGGTTGCCGCTGCGATCTCCACCAGACTGGCGGCTTCGTACCCGACTCGCCGAAACAGCATCGTGAGACGATCGATGAGTTCGTCGCTGGACACGAGACGCGGAGCCACGCCAGAACCGTACCGATCGTTCGGCACACGTTCAAAAACGATGGCGACGACGCTCGTTAGTCGTCTGCGTCGACCTCAGGGAGCGGATCGACCCAAGCAACCACGTGCGGCCCCGGCACGAGCACGTCGATGCCGCCATCGTCGCCGAGCGGTGCCGCGGTGTCCCCCGGCTGCTCGGGGATGTTTGTGTCGTCCGACATGTCTCGCCCCTTTCATCGTGGCCCGATGGTGACGACGGTATTGAACGCGGGCCCGCTGTGAATCGGGGAAACCCCTATGTCGCGCCGTCGGATGTCGTGCCGTCCGACGAGGGTGTGCCCGCGGCCAGGACGGTCGACAGCTCGGCCCTGTTGGCGACGCCCAGCTTGCGGTAGATGCGGGTCAGGTTGGCTTCGACGGTCTTGGTGCTGATGAACAGGCCGTCCGCGATCTGGCGGGTGGTGCGGCCGGATGCCGCCAGGGTCGCGACTCGGGACTCGGTCTCGGTCAACGCGAGCGAGGTCGCGCCGCGGATGCCGACCCGGGCCAGCTCCAGCCTCGTCCGTTCGACGAAGCTGGCCGCGCCCATGGCCTCGAAGCTCGCCAATGCCTCACTGAGCACCGTTCGGGCCTCGGCCCGGAGCTTGAACCGGCGCAGCACGGCGCCGAGGGTGAGCATTGCTCTCGCCCGGTCGTAGACGAGTGCGGTGCCGTCGTAGGCCGCGACGGCGCCGCGCGCCGCGGCCAGCGCGCTCTCCGCGTCGCCGGCATGGGCGGCCACCAACGCCCGACCGCGTCGGACCGAGCCGATCGCCGAGGGACGGTGCAACCGGGTTGCTCGCGGCTCGATCCGATCGAGCAGCTCATCTGCCCGATCGATCTCGCCAACTGCCACCAGGCCTTCGACGAAGTCGCCGAAGAAGCGGAGGTAGCCGGGCTCGCGCAGGTTCATCGCCTCGCCCAGCTCGTCGTAGCGCCCGAGGTAGGCGACGGCCGCTGCTGCGTCGCCGGTGCTCATCGCCAGGAAGCCGAGCAGGCCGGCGCCGTTGCGTTCCGTCCACAGCGCGCCGGTTGCGCGTCCCTCGTCGTACAGGGCCGTGGCCCGGGGCAGTGCGTCGCCGACCAGTCCGCGAAACGCAGCCACGACCGCGACGTTGAACAGCGCAGCCTGGACCTGGCTCTCCTGCTGAGTACGGCGGGCGAGATCGAGCTGGCGATGCGCGCATTCCTCGGCGACGTCCCACCGCCCGGTCCACAGCTCGAGCTGGGGGAGGTGCCCGAGCACGTACGGCAAGGAGCCATCGTCGGCCTCGTCGACCAGTGATTCGAGCATCTCACGCGACTCGTCGAGGTCATCTGCGTACTTCAGCAGGGCGGCCAGAGCGCCCGCGGCGGAATCGGCCGCCGAGATCGCCGAGCCCCGCTCGAGATCGATCGCTCTCGCGAACATCGCCCGATCAAGCCCCCGCCCGGCCATGAACGCGGCCGCGGCCGACGCGCTGATCGCCATCGCCAACGCCAGTCCGTCATCGGTGTTCGTCAGCTCCATCAATCGCAGCGCCTCGGCGGCGTGGTCGGCGGCGGCATCGAAGTCGGTGTAGTTGACTCGCGACAGGATCGTGTGGGCCTCGGCCAGGAGCACCGCGTCGTCGGTGAGCTCCAGTGCTTGACGGGCGAGCGCGGCAGCGTCGTCGGAGTTGTCGGTGTGCGAGTACTCGATGGTGGCCAGGCCGAGCATTGCCCTGGCCGCGAGGTCGTTGGTGGGCGCATCGCGGCGCGCTGCCTGCAGCTGGGCCAGCGCTTCCTCGGTGCGCCCCGAACGGAACAGCGCGTCAGCGCACGTCAGCATCCGCCCGCAGAGATCTGGATCGTCCGTGGGCGTGATGCTCAGCGAGAGCACCGCGAGGTCGGCCGCTTCGGCGACTGCGCCCGAGGCCAACAACCCCGGGACGGCTCGCGCCAACTCGTCGGCGACCGCTCCGTCTCGCCGGTCGGTTCCGAGGGCGAGGTGCACGCACCGTTCGAGGCCGTCGGTCACCTCGGCCAGGCGCCGGTGCAGTCGCAGTCGCTGGCTGCCCGGGATCGCATCGTGCGCGGCCGAGGCGAGCAGCGGGTGCACGAACTCGACCTGACGAGTGACGATCTGCACCACACCCGCGACCTCGGCCGGCGCCACGTCATCGAGCATTCCGAGCTCGGCAAGCCTGTCGATGGTCGGCGCGGCGAGCAACGACGCGGCCGCCAAGACCTCGATCGTCGCGGGCGGCAGTGCTGCGATGCGCCCTTCGACCAACTGCGTCAGCGACGCCGGTACGGGCATCGGCACCAGCGGTTGCACGACTCGCGACGACAGGCTGCGCACCAGCTCGATCGCGAAGAGCGGGTTGCCACCCGAGGTCTGAACCACGCGCTCCATGACGGTGCTGGGCACCGCTCGCGGCGAGTGCTCGAGCGCGACGCGCTCGATGACCGGCGCCGGCAGCGCCGCCAACTCGAGCTGCTCGTCGGCGGTGAAGTGCGACGGCCCGCCGGGCCGGCGGGCGACCAGCGCAACCGTGTTGGTCGCAGGCAGGCGGCGGAGGGCGAAGGCCAACACGTCGGCACTGGCGGCGTCGACCCACTGCATGTCGTCGACCGCCAGCAACGTCGGACCCGCCGCGGCGAGTGCACCCAACAGGCCGGCCAGTCCCGCGCCGAGCGCGTGCGTCGACGTCGGCGCGGCGTCGTCGCTCCGCCGGCCGAGCGCGGCCTCCATCGCACGCGCCTGCGGCGGCGGCAACGCCCCGAGATCGGTGATGTTGCGCAGCAGGTCGCCGAGCACGGCGAACGCGAGCGGGGTCTCGGCCTGGCTCGGCCGGGCCTGCAGGACGACGAAACGGCGCGATCGCGCCTCGGAGAGGATCACGTCGAACAGCGCCGACTTGCCGATCCCCGGCTCGCCGATCAGCTCCAACCGGGCCGTGGAGTGTCGGGCGCCGTCGAGCAGCGCAACGCTACGTCGCTGCTCTGCTTCCCTGCCTTTCAACACTCCGCCTCCTCGCTTCCGTGCTGCGAACCTACCCGCGGTTCGATGTTCGGACGAGTGCGGTGCAGGATCTCACGCCCGGGTTGCGGCCGTCGGGATCCCTGCGGCATGCAGACGCACCGCCGCGGCGAAAGCGCGCAGCAGCGGGTGGACCCACGTCGAGTCCGACGCGAGCTCGGGCTGGAACAGGCTGCCGAGGAAGAACGGATGTGCGGCCAACTCGCCGACTCGTACCGCACCGGTGCGATCGCGGCCACTGACCACGAGTCCGCCGGCCTCGAGCGCTGGAAGGTACGCCGCGTTCAGCCCGAAGCTGCAGAAGTACCGCTCGGTGGTGGGCCCGGCGCCCATGATCCGGGCCGCCAACGTGTCGGCGACGATGGTCACCCCGTCCTCCTCCCCGAGCAATGAGCACGCCAGCGGCACGAGCAGCAGGTTGGGCGCTTCCGGATCGGTCTCGCCGTGGTGGATGTCCGCGAGGCCGCACACGTTGCGGGCCAACTCGAGCAGCATGTGCTGAAACCCGCCGCACGTTCCGAGAAATGGGATGCCGTGCACGCGTGCCGCCGTGATCGCGTGGAAGACGCCGTCGACGTTGGCGTACGGGCTACCGGGAATGACCCAGATGCCGTCGAAGCCGGACAGGTCGGTTGCGGCGTCGATCGAGGTCGAGTGCAACCAGTAGGCATCGAGCGGGTCTCCGCCGGTACTGCTCAGCGCGTTGAGGATGGTCGGGATGCGCTCGTGGGCGAGCACGGTCGGAGACCGATCGCCGATCAGGGCGAGTCGCGGCGGCACGGTGGGCGCTGAGTGGAATGGCATCCGTTCAGCTTGAGGCCGAACCGAGTCCACGTCCAGCAATGATGGGCGATGTCGAGATCAGCAAATCTGATGTCGGCGGACCTGCGATGCTGACCTGATGGAAATCCGCGATCTCCGCTCGCTCGTCGCCGTGGCCCGCACCGGCTCGTTCACGCAGGCCGCCAAGGACCTCGGCTACACGCAATCCGCGGTGTCGCAACACATCGCCAACCTCGAGCGAACGGTTGGTCGCACCCTGCTCACCCGCCGCCCGGTTCGTCTGACCGAGGTCGGTAGCCGTCTGGCCGAACACGCCGCCCATGTCGTGCTGCGCATCGACGTGGCAACGACCGAACTGGCCGCGATCGACGATGAGACGGCCGAGGTGCGAGTCGCGATGACCCCGCTTGCCGACTCCCGGCACATCGCCCGCGCCCTGCGCTCGGTACGGTCGGCTTCCACCGGCGCGCGGATGCGGATGGTGACCTGCAGTGCGTCCGTCGCGCTTGCCCGCGTGGCCTCGGGCGACTGTGACCTCGCTCTCGTCGACGGCATCGTCGCGTCGAGCAGTCCGTTGGTGCTCGCCGAGGCCGGCCTGCTGCGATCGTTCGTCGTCGGCGAGGAAGAGCTGGTCGTTGTTGTCCCGGACGACCATCCGTTGCGCGGAGACAGCATCGACCTCGACGCGCTCACCGACGCGCAATGGGTGATCGCTCCAGATCTCGTCTGCAGCCTGCCCGAGCTGCTGCACCTCCCTCCGTCGGCCGTCGCGGCCAGTGCGACCGCCACGTTCACGTTCGACGGCACCGACCTGATGACGTTGCTCGAGCTCGTTGCCGCCGGGCATGGCCTCGCGCTGTTGCCGCGACGGGTGTGCAGCCTTGTCGATGGCGTGCGCACGCTCAGGGTCCGGCGCCCGAATCTGGTCAATCGCACCGAGCTGCTCGTCCTGCGCAGCGCGATCGATCGCCACCGGACCATCATCACGGCGCTGCAGGGCTGACCGGCGCGGCGGATCGTGTAGAACTCATCGAGGACCCGAGCGAGGACACGATGAGCGCAACGAACCCGATCTCGATGCTGAGCGACCGCGTGAACGGCGGCGAGCAGTTGCTGCTCGGCTGGTGCTCGCTCGGCGACCCGACCCTCGCGCAGGCACTGGCGCGGATCGGATTCGACGCGGTGCTGCTCGACATGCAGCACGGCGCGTACGACCTCGACAGAATTCGCCAAGGCATCGCCCTGCTCGCCGGGGCGAACACGCCGACGCTCGTGCGCATCCCCGTCGGGGAGTACGCCACCGTCTCACGAGTGTTCGACGCCGGCGCGGCCGGGGTCGTCGCCCCGATGATCAACTCGGCCGACGACGCGAGAGGCTTCGTCGAGTTCGCCAAGTACGCGCCGACGGGAGGCCGGTCGTGGGGCCCCACGCCGGCGCTGGCGCTGAGTGGGATGGCGGCCGGCGACTACCTCCGCGCCGCCAACGGGATGCATCTCGCGATCGCGATGGTCGAGACCCGCAGCGCGCTGGACTCGCTCGACGAGATCCTTGCTGTCGACGGGATCGACGGCGTGCTCGTCGGACCGTCCGACCTCTCGTTGGCGCTGACCGACGGCGAACTGATCGAGCCCCACGGCGCCCTGGTGCAGGCCGCGCTCGAGACGGTCCTCGAGCGCTGCCGGGCCCACGGCAAGCTCGCCACCGTCTTCTGCGCGACGGGCGAGCGCGCCAACGAGCTGTTCGCCGCAGGCTTCCAGGTCTGCGCGGCCGGCACCGACGCCGGCCTGTTCGACATCGGCGCGCGAGCAGCCCTGACCGCAGCGCGCGCGAAGACGTCGTGATGGTCGCGATCAGACGGGAACGGTGAGCTTGGCGAGCGCGTTGCCCATCAGGTCGACGAAGTTGTCGTGATAGAACGCCTGGCGCACCGCCTCGATGCGGTTGTCAGGAACAGAGGCGAGCGACGCCTCGAAGCGCTCGATCGGCTTCCGCCCACCTTCGACGTGCGGGTAGTCGGACGAGAACAGGCAGACCTCGGGCCCCGCCTGCTCGGTGATCCAGCCGACGTCCTCTGTCGGGTACGGCGTGAACCGGATCTGGCGGCGCACGTACTCGCTGGGCCGCAACGACAGCAGCTGCAGCCGCTCCTCGTGCCGGAAGAATGCGTCGAACGCCGACTCCATCTGGCGCATCCACGACGGCACCCAGATCGCGCCCTGTTCGATGACGCCGACGCGCAACGTCGGGAAGCGCTCGAAGACCCCGTCGAAGATCATCGTCGCCAACGTCTGCGCGGGCGGGCCGGGGATGCCCATGTAATCGACCGAGCGGAAGTTCTCGGCGCCGCCGTGGAAATCGGGTGGGATCGGCAGACCGTTGTCGAAGTAGTGCCTGTCGATCAGAGCGCCGGTGCCGCCGACGTGGAACACGATCGGAATGCCGGCGTCGACGGCAGCCCGCCACACCGGATCGAGACCGACGTGGCTCGGCGAGTGCGTTGGCGGGCATCCCGAGGCGACCAACAACGCGGAGGCGCCCATCGCGATCGCTTCCTCGGCCAGTGCTCCGGCGCGATCGAGATCGGCCAGCGGCACATAGAGTGTGGAGAGCAGGCGCCGGTCGTGGGCACAGAACTCGATCATCGCCCGGTTGTGGGCGCGCGCGGCACCGATCGCGAACTCGATGTCGCCGGAGTGCTCCCAGTCGTGCAGTCGCGAGTTGTGGAAGGTGTTGAACACGAGCTGACTGGCGAAGCCGAGCAGATCCAGGGCGCGCGTGCGGTGCTCGGCGATGAACGATCCTGTCGCGGCGAAGTTCTTGCGGAGCATGATCTCCTCCGCCTCGAGCGCGCGGTACTCGTCGGATTCGTGCTTGCGACGCAGGTTCTCGAAAGCCGAGTCGAGATCGCGGCGCTGCTCACCCGGATCACCGGTCTGGCGCAGCTCGTTGCCGCTCTCGTACTCGAGTGCCTCGATCCGCTCGCGCACACCCGCGTCGGCGTGATCGCGCAGCCAACCGGGCGTTTCCATCACGTGGGCATCGGCGTCGTGGACGACGAGACCCGTCGAGTTGTAGCTCATCGGGCAAGTCTTGCACTGCCCGGAGTCGTGCGGTGAGCGAGCATCACGTCGCGGCGGATCGACGCATCGACGTCGTGCAGGAACGACGATCCGCCGACCTCATCGGGCGTCCAGCCGGCATCGATCAGCACGTCGCCGAGCTCGTCGCGAGACATCGTCAGCGTGTTGTAGGCCAGCACCACTGCGCCGCCGGGTCGAACGATCTGGTGCCAATCGGGTGCGAGCGCGGCGACCAGGTCACGGGGCGAGCGGCGGGCGGAGTCGCCCGCAGTCGCGACGTGCTGCACGCCGTAGGGCAGATCGGCGACGATCGCGTCGAAGCTGTTCCCGCCGAACCATAGGTGCGCGTCGGCGGCGTCACCGTTGATGAACGTCAGCGTGCGCCCGCGCCGCTTGGCGACCTCGGCCTTCGTCGTCCCGTAGTGCACGTCGACGCGCTGGCAACGACTGCCGTCGCTGCCGCGGACGTGTGTCTTCTCGACCTGGTGCTTGATCCGGTTGTCCTGCATCCACCGCGAGATGAACGCCACGTACTGCTCGAAGTCCTGGCGATTGATCTCGATTCCGGTCGCGTCGAGGCCTTCCAGCGTCGCCGCGTTCAGGGTCGTACCTCGACCGGCGACGGGATCGAGGAGCCTGATCGTGCGCCCACCACGGTCGGTCTGCTGACTGCTCACGGCCAGGTTGACGAGCAGCCGGGTGAAGAACTCGTTGGTCTTGCCCTTGTACCGCTGGATGGTCAGCAGGCTGCGCGGCAGACTCGGGGTCGGCCAGGCATCGGGCAGGATTCCCAAGGTGTCGTCGCTCCTGCGCTCGAACGCTCCCGCGGCGAAGCTGAGCCGCGCGACCCGTGCGAGGCCGACCGGGTCGATGGGCGCTGACGACGCGACGGCAACGAACGTCGCGCCCCCGAGCGTCGACACCTCGACGACCTCGGCCGTCCAGCCGTGACCGGCGCCCAGCGCGGCGCGCACCTCGGCCCGCATGATCTCCTCGGCCGCCGGCCCATACAGCCGGTCGACGCCCGGGTGGACCAACACCTCATAGCGCTGCACGCACCGAAGCTACTGGCCCGGGCCTTTCACGCTCGGCCGTCGGGATCCGGGGTGGCGTCCAGGACCTCACGAATCGCACGCAGCAGGTCAGCCTCCGACACGGGCTTTTCGAGCAGGCGCCCCGGTGGCGCGACATCACCGGCGACGTAGCCCGACATCAGCAGCAGGCGAACGTTCGGCTGGCGTTCGAGCAGGCGCCGGCCGAGCTCATCGCCACGCATCAAGGGCATGACGACATCGGTGACGACCAGGTCGATCGCGCCGTCGTACCGATCGAAGATCTCCAGCGCTTCGACGCCGTTCGATGCCGTCACGACCTCATAGCCGTGCTCGGCGAGGATCCGTTCGGTGACGAACCGCAGCGACTGCTCGTCCTCGACCAGCAACAGACGTTCGGTGCCGCCCTTCGCCCCCGACGAGCGCTCGCGCACCTCATCCGCGGCCTCGACACGCGGCAGGCTGAGGTTGACCGTCGTCCCCTCGCTCGGCGACGACACGATTCCGACCTGCCCGCCGTTCTGGGTGACGATTCCGAAGACCGTCGCCAGCCCGAGGCCGGTGCCCGACCCCGGAGGTTTGGTGGTGAAGAACGGCTCGAGCGCCCTCGCCAGGATCTCGGGCTCCATGCCGACACCGGTATCCGCCACCGCGACCACGACCTGCCCGGACACGACTCTGGTGGTGATCGTCAACACGCCGCCGGCGGGCATCGCGTCGCGACTGTTGATGCCGAGGTTGTGCAGCACCTGTTCGAGCTGCTGGCGATCGGCGAGCACGACAAGTTGTCCATCCGCCAGGTCGAGCCGCACATCGACGCCTTCACCCAGCGTGCGCCGCAACTCGGGCACGAAGTCGTCGATGAACTGATTGACGTCGAGCGGTTCGCGGTAGGCGACATCGCGACGCGCAAAGGCGAGCAGTTGGCGGGTGAGGGCGGCGGCGCGCTCGGCGGCAGCGGTGATCTGGCCGACGTCGGCGACGGCGAGATCGTCGGTGAGCCGCCGTGACAGCAGGGTGCTGTAGTTGAGGATCACGCCGAGCAGGTTGTTGAAGTCGTGGGCGACGCCACCCGCCAGCCGGCCGAGGCTCTGCAGACGGTCGAACCGATCGCGCTGGGCCTTCAGACCCTCGCGTCGAGCGACCTGTTCGGACTCGACTCGTTCGGTCACGTCCCTGACCGAGACGAGGATCAGCGCCTGATCGCGGTTGCGCAATGCGCTCCGACTGACCTCCGCCGGGAACCTCGTGCCGTCGCGGCGTCGGCCCGACAGTGGCGAGCCGGGGGCTCCTTCCGGTACGAGCAGCTGGAGGTCCTGGCCGATCAGGTCATGGGCAGGCCACCCGAACAGTTCCTCGGTGCGGTCGTTGATGAAGACGATCGTGCCCGTGCCGTCGATGGCGACCAACGCGTCGGGCGCGGTTGCGGGCGTGTCCGTGAGGCCGCCGTCGGCGCCCCCCACGTCCGTCGGCAGCGGGCGCCTGTGCATGAGTGAAATTGGAACATTCTTTCCAGCGCTCACATAGATGCGTTCGCGTAGAACCGCCCGCCACCCAGACGTGACCGACGACACATCTGGGATTCATCGATCGGACTACGGTTGGCGAGATGAGCACCAGCGCCGACGTGAGGGTCATCGCCCGGATGGCCACCACGCTGCCCGTCGACGACGACCACCCGTATCGCACCGGGGCTTGGCAGCCGAACTTCGTCGAGTACGACGCCACCGACCTGCCCACGGAGGGCACGATTCCGAGCGATCTGGCCGGCGTCTACCTGCGCAACACCGAGAACCCGGTGCACGACTCGATCGGTCGCTACCACCCGTTCGACGGCGATGGAATGCTCCACGCGATGAGCTTCGCCGACGGGCGGGCGAGCTATCGCAACCGCTTCGTGCGCACCGCCGGCCTCGCTGCCGAGAACGAAGCCGGCCACGCGTTGTGGGCCGGGCTGGCCGAGTCGCCCGAACGCTCGTTGCGCACCGACGGGTGGGGAGCCCGGGCGCGACTCAAGGATGCGTCGAGCACCGATGTCGTCGTCCACGCCGGCGTCGCCAAGAGCAGCCACTACCAGTGCGGCGATCTCTACCGGCACGATCCGTCCACCCTCGCCGATCTAGGCCGCGAATCATGGGACGGACGATTCCCGGCCGAGGGCGTCTCGGCTCACACCAAGGTCGACGAGCGCACCGGTGAGATGCTCTTCTTCAACTACTCGACCACAGCGCCATACATGCACTACGGCGTCGTCGACGCGTCGAACACGCTCGTCCACTACACGCCGATCCCTCTGCCCGGACCGCGGCTGCCGCACGACATGGCCTTCACCGAGAACTACGCGATCCTCAACGACTGCCCGATGTTCTGGGACCCGAAGCTGCTCGAGCGCGACATCTATGCCGTCCGCTACTACCGCGACCTGCCGACCCGATTCGCCGTCATCCCCCGGCGCGGCAGTCCTGAGGACATCCGGTGGTTCGAGGCCGATCCGACGTACGTGCTGCACTGGATCAACGCGTACGAGGACGGCGACGACGTCGTGCTCGACGGCTTCTACCAAGCGCAGCCGAACCCGAAAGCGAAGCCCGACGCAACGTTGTTCGAGCAGATGTTCCGGTTCGTCGACCTCGCCCAACTGCAGTCCCATCCGCACCGCTGGCGGTTCAACATGCGCACCGGGCAGTGCACCGAGGAGATGCTCGACGAGCGCGTGCTCGAGTTCGGGATGATCAACAACACCCGGGCCGGCCTGCCGTATCGCTACACCTATGCCGTGACGGCCAAGCCCGGCTGGTTCCTGTTCAACGGGATCAACAAGCTCGACGTGACAACTGGCGCAACGGTGGAGTACCGGTTCCCCGAAGGCGTCTTCGCCAGCGAATCACCCTTCGCGCCTCGTCTCGGTGCGACCGCCGAGGACGATGGCTATCTGCTGACGTTCACGACGGACATGAACGAGAACAAGTCCGAATGCCTGATCTTCGCCGCTCAAGACATCACCGCGGCGATGGGGCCGGCGGTGATGTCTTGAGCGGCGAAGATCAGGCATTCGGACTTGTTCTCGTTCATGTCCGTCGTGAACGTCAGCAGATAGCCATCGTCCTCGGCGG
>Ga0075365_10001041_pt1 | contig 11946 bp, 7 predicted proteins | sample EndMetdeltDD1765_FD_71387 | JGI IMG/M metagenome (GOLD analysis project Ga0075365, IMG submission 71387) | Populus endosphere microbial communities from Tennessee, USA - Endosphere MetaG P. deltoides DD176-5 | ecosystem: Host-associated > Plants > Roots > Endosphere | place: USA: Tennessee... | reverse complement strand
CACCTGTCCGCGCCCGACGGTGAGGTCGACGTCGTAGAGGGCGGTGATGCCGCCGTAGCCGGCCGTCACTCCAGAGAGCTGCAACGCGGCCCCTCTCGGCGCGCCGGCCGGGCCCACGCCAAGCACAGTCGATGCGTCTGCTTCGCGGACGACGATCGCTTCGGTGACCGGCTTGCTCTCGGGGGCGTCCTTGGCGGTGCCGAGATATGCCTCGAGCACCCGCTGGTTCGACTGCACATCCGCGGGAGTCCCCGCGGCGATGACCTCGCCCGCGTCGAGCACGACGATCTCCGTGCACAGATCCATGATGAAGCCCATGTCGTGCTCGACCAGCAGGATCGCCAGGCCGGAGGCGGTGAGCCGCCGCAGCAGCGCCGCGAGCGCCATCGTCTCGTCCTCGCTGAGACCGGACGACGGCTCGTCGAGCAACAGCACCCGCGGCTGAGTCGCCAGGGCGCGCGCCAACTCGACCAACCGCGCGGTGCCGGTCGGCAACGTGTCGGCACGAACCGTCGCGACGGATTCGAGCCCGACGAGCGCGAGCACCGCGTCAGCAACATCGGCCGGATCGAGCGTCCGATCGCGTGCCCAACGCCGGCGTGTCTCGGCGGCCATCAGCACGTTGTCGCGAACGGTCAGCGATCCGAAGATCTCCAGGCGCTGGAAGGTTCGGGCGAGGCCGAGCCGGGCCAGCCGGTGCGGCTTGGCCCCGGTGACGTCCTTGCCGTCGAACACGACGCGCCCCGACACCGGTTCCTGCAACCCGGTGACGACGTTGAACAGCGTCGTCTTGCCCGCGCCGTTGGGGCCGATGAGCCCGGTGACCGTCCCTTCGGTGAGCGTGATGCCGGCGTTGCGCACCGCCTGCAGGCCGCCGAAGCGCACGCTGATGTCGCGCAGCTCGAGCATGGGCACGTCCGCGTTCGTCCGTGTCGTGAGCCGTGGCAGTTCGATGAGCGTTCGGGCCTCAGCGGCGACGGGCGGCGCGTCCGGGCGTGGACGCAACCGGCGCTCCAGGCGACCGACGTTGTTCGACATCTCCACTGCTGCACCATCGGGATTGCGCCCGATGCCGATGCCAGCCAGGCCCGGGCCGATCCGCTGGAACCACTGCAGCACGGTGGCGCCGGGGAAGGCGCGCACCCACCATGCGAACGAGCTCAGGGCGAGCCCGCCGAACACGGCACCCGACACGAGCGCGACTCCGCCGACGACCAACAGCAACAAGTACGGCAGACCGACGAGGACCTGATAGTTCGCCGTCCCCACGGTGCCGTAGAAGATCGCGAACAGCGCGCCGGCGACGCCGGCGATCGCGGCGGAGAACCCGAAGACGATCAGCTTGGTGAACGTGATGTTCACGCCGACGGTGACGCACGCCGACGGGCTGTCGCGCATCGCGATCAGCCGCCGGCCGAGCGACCGTTGCCGCGACCACACGACCAGCATCCCGACGACACCGAACAGACCGGTCACGAACAAGAGGAAGCCGCTGTCCTGGGGGAACTCGATGCCCAACAACGTGAACGGATCGTTGACGTGCAGGCCGAACAGCGACAGCGGAGGCAGGTGCTGATCGGCCGCGCCGTACACGGACGGTTGGTCGAAGAACAAGAACTCGGCCATGCGCGCGAACGCCATGGTTGCCAGGGCGAGGTACAACCCCTGCAGCCGCACGGCCGGGACCGCCATCAGCACACCGATCGGCACGGCGAACCCCGCTGCGAGAAGCAGGTCCCACACGTTGCCGGCGTGTCCCCAGCGAACGATCGCGAACGCGCCGCAGCCGGCGAGGGTGATCTGGGCCAGCGAGATCTGGTTGGCCCAGCCGGTCAGCGGGACCATCGAGAGCATGATGAACGCCGTCAGCATCGCGACGGTGACGTCGCGGACGTGCACCCGGCTGAACAGCCCTGAGCAGATCAACGCCACGGCGAACAGCGCGACGAAGCCGAACGCGGCTCTGCGCATGGTGGGCAGCCGTTCCCGATCGGGCCGGGGCTTGGCCCGCCCGGCGATGCGACCCTGGGGCACGAACAGGACGGCAATGAACAGGATCACAGCGGGGATCGCAGCGGGCGCATACGTCCAGCGCCCCGTCCACTGCAGGAAGTTCTGCTGGAACGAGAAGGTGAGCCCGATGATGAGACCACCGATGTACGCCATCGGCAGGCTCTTCAGGCGGGCGATGATGCCGGCCGCGAACGCGTCGACGATGAAGATCGTCAGCGTCGGCACGTCGAGCGCGCTCAACTCCTCGGCAAGGAAGATGCCCGCGATCGCCGCCATCGACGAGCCGAGTGCCCAGGCGGTCATCGTCGCGACCGCCGGCCGGGCGCCGTTGATCACGGTCAGCTCACGATTGTCGACCACCGCCCGCATCGTCAGGCCGAGCCGGCTGTGGTGGAGGAGGAACCGCAGCCCGACCCCGATCACGACGCCGGTGAGGATCACGACGACTCGGTACCACGGCACGTACGTGTCGCCGAGATGGAAGCCGGTGGTGCCGAAGAAGCGCGGGATGCTGCGCGGCTTGCCCGCGTCCCAGATGCTCGACGCGATGCCCATCAGGGCGAGCATCAAGCCGATCGTGACGACAAGCTGCGAGACGAGTGGCGCCGCGGTGAGCCGGCGCATCAGCACCCGTTCGATGACGATGCCCAACAGTGGCGCGAGGACGAGGATCGTCAGGCCGAACGCCACCGCGGTCGGCAGTTCGAAGTGCACCCGCAACTGCCAGTACACGTACGTCATGAACATGCCGATCGCGCCCTGCGCGAAGTTGAACACGCCTGAGGTCGAGTACGTCACCACGAGGCCCTGGGCGGCCACGCCGTACATCGACCCGAGCGCGATCCCGGTGATGGCAAAGGAGAGCACCGCATCCATCGTGATGGGCACGCCGGCCCATGACTGCTGGACGACAACCGCAACCAATGCCGCTGTCAGCGCTGCAGCAACGATGGTACGGGTGCTCTCCTTCGACAACGCCATCGCTGCCGTGCTCAGCCGTTCGTGTTCAGCTTGATCTGCACCAGGTTCTCCGGCGTGCAGTCGAACGCGTACGGCTCTTCGGGGAAGACCCGCTTCCACGTGCCGTCGACGACTTGGACCATCATCATGCACGGGCTGCCCGACCGGTTGCCGACATCGGTGGGCCCGAGGATGCCGCCGGCGTCGAAGTCGTGCGTGGCGGCGATCTGGTCGAGCAGCGCCTGGCGGGTGAGCACCGTGCCGCTGGCCACGATCTTCTCGACTGCGTCCTGGAACAACAGCGCGTTGACGTACGTCGCCAGGGCGTTGCTGTCGATCTTGTCGACCCCGCCGAGCTTGTCGACGAGCACCTTGAGGGCCGGCACTTCCTCGTACTCGTCGAAGAACGGCACCGTCGGCAACATCTGGTAGGTGCCTTCCACCGATGATCCGCCGGTCTCGATGAAGTAGTCGACGTAGCAGTTGGCCGAGCAGTTCCACACCTTCACGCTGTCGACGCCCTGCAGTTCGGCTTCCTTGCGGAACAGCACCATGTTGGGCGGCGTCGAACCGTTCTGGGCGAACGTCGAGTCGTTGCGCTTGAGCACCTGCACGATCGGCGTCAACGCACTCTGCGGTGCGCTGCCCGATGATGCGTAGAACCCGTCGCCGTCCTTCTTGGTGCCGAGGATGCTTGCTTCTTCGAAGGTCGGGAGTTGCGTCGCCTTGGCCGTGGCGATGTCGCTGTTGTAGATCCAGATGCCGTGCAGGTCGAGGCCCAAGGTCTGGAAGTACCTGGCGTCGCCCGTCTGCACGGTGATGGTCTGCTCGGGTTCGGTGCGCGTCGCGCAGTACGTGCCCTGCAGGCTGCTGACGGCGTACGTCAGCGGCGAGCAGGCCTGATCCGGACCGAAGGCGAGGCCGGCGAGGTTGGGAAGTCCGGTGGCCTTGCCCTGCGCGTCCACACATGCCTCGACATCGCTCATGTCGAGCAGCAGCAGCGCTTCCGACCCGACCATCGCGAAGTCGTTCGAACAGGCGTTGATGGCCTGGTTGCGGGATTCGTTGGGGTCGAGCTTGGTGTCGACCGAATCGACGACGACGGTGCGGCCGGCCAAACCGCCGTTCTCGTTGACGATCTCCGCCCACGCGTTGATCACGTCGATCGACTTCTTGAACAGCCCGGGGTTCACCGCAGTCACGACATCGGCGAGCATCGCGACGTGGATCTCGGAGTCGGTGATCCCGATCTCGTCGGCCGGCGCCGGGCCGGCGGGGACGGTGTCGGTCGTCTCGGTGACCTCAGTGGTCTCCGTGCCTGCCGTTGTCTCAGTGCCGCCGGCCTCGCTGGTCTCGGTGCCCTCTGTCGTCGCGGTGTCCTCGCTTCCGGCGGTCGTGTCGCTTCCGGCGGTCGTCGCGGTGGCCGCGGTCGTCGCAGTCGCAGCCGTCGTAGCCGGCGCTGCCGTGGTCGACGCGTCCTTGTCGGCGTCTGACGAGCAGGCAGCGACGAGCAACACAGCCGGGAGCAGCGTCGCGGCGAATCGACGGCTGCCCCGCCACCGACGGGCCGACCGCACCCGGTGCGTGCGACGCCCGATGTCCTCGGGGCCGATTGCGTCAGAGCGGGTGCGATTCATGTTTCCCCCTGTGCAGGGCGCGCGCGGCGCCAGGTTCGTCGAGCAGGTCCCAGACGATGGCACGATATATCGACCGGTCAGTACAGGCAAGGGAACACGGGGGCACCATCCCACCCACAGGGACAGGCGGCAAACCGGGGCGTCAAGCGGTCTGCGTCACGTCGTGTGTCAAGCGCTCCGAAGCGCGGCGCGTGTCACTCGGTTCGCAATGCGGTGACGATGCGAGTCCTGGCTGCCCAACCCGACGGCAACAGCGCACCCACGATCGCGATCACCAATCCGCCGGCGCCGAAGGCGATCAGTTCGAGGGGGTGATACACGTTCAGCACGAACCCGGGCAGGGTGACGCCGCCGCTGCGGCCCATCGCGGGCAGGACGACGGCGTGCAGCGCGGCACCGATCGGCACACCGATCGCGCCCCCGACGACACCGACGCCGACGACCGACGTGAGCACCATCGCGATCGTCTGCCGCGGCGTCATGCCGAGTGCCCGATGGATGCCGATGTCGTGCACCCGCTCGCGCGTGTCCAGCACCAGCGCGTTGAGCACACCGAGGGCCGCAACCGCGACCAGCATCAGGGTCAATATCGCCGTCAACGTGTTGATCGCAAGGATCACGTCGCTCCCGCCACGGTGCTCATCGGGTACGAACCCGCCCAGCGATTGCACGGCGTCGCTCAGCGCGGCGGCATATGCAGAACGGTCGGTGCCGGGCTTGAGCCTGATCGAGAACTCCGTCGGCTGCAGGTCGGGCTCGGCCGCGGCCAGCGTCGAGGCGTCGGTCAACGCTTCCATGTCGTCTTCGTGGGGATCGAACACCTCGCCGACGATCAAGGCACGGATCGACGTGCCGTGATCCACGAACGTCACGTAGTCGCCGACGCCTGCTCCCGTCGTCGCCACGAACGTCGACGGCACGACGATCTCGTTCGCAGCGGCGAACCATCGGCCCGCCACGAGCGCATAGCTCGCTGACGCATCGTCGCCGCTGAAAGCTTGGACCGACGTCGACCCGGTGACACCGGCGACCGCCACATCGGTCGACGCTCGCGCGAAGTACGACTCGGTGCCCGGCTGGGCACGGATGGCAGCCGCGATGGCTGCTGGGTCGGCTGCCGGGGGCGCCTCGGACCCGGGCGCCGGAACTCTCACCGGTCCTCTGCCGCCGGGGGCGCCGAAGGCGATGACGGTGACGTCGGTTCCGTGATCCTTGGCCGCCTCGACCCGCGTCAGTGACGTCCCCAAACCGAGCGCGAACGTCACTGCCGCTGTGCCGAATGCGATCGCCAGGACCATCGACACGGCACGACCCGGCCGGGCAAACGGGCGCACCACCCCGAGCGTGACCGCCCGCGGCATCCGCAGCCGACCGGCAACACGCGCCGAGCGCCGGCCCCGTCCGTCGCCGGCTGCCCGTCCCGTCGCGAGCGCGTCGACCGTGCGCAGGCGCCCCGCTCGCGCCGACGCCGCCCAGGCCACGACGACGACGAGCGCCAGCATCCCAGCTGCGACACCGACATCGATCCATCCGGAGATCGCCGAGGTCGAGGTGCCGTAAACCTGCTCGGTCGCCGACAGAACGGGCACCGTCAGGGCGTTGCCCGCCACCACCCCAACGAGTGTGGCAACGGCCGCAGGCACGAGTGCCTGCGCGATGTAGGCACGAACGATCTGGGCCGGCGTGAAACCGAGTGCCTTGAGGATCCCGATCCGCCGCAAGCCGACTCCGACCGCACCACTGACGATGCCGCCGACGATGAGGATCGACATGACGATGCCGAGGATGCCGAACGTGACGAGGAACGGAACGAAGACACCGATGTTGCGATCGACGCTCTGCTTGACATCGAGCCACGACCGCGATCCGATCAGTGCGCCCGACGGCACCGTCGCCGCGACGGCAGCACGGTTGGCTGTCATCTCAGCGGCGGTGCCGGCGTGGTCGAAGCGGTAGAGCATCTCGTAACCGGGCGAGGTCTCCGGCAGCGAGAGGTCGGCGATCGCTGCCGGAGCGATCCACCCATCGGCCGATTCGCTCACCGACCTGGCGATCCCGACGATCGTCAGCGCTGGGCTGTTCGGGAGGTCGGCAAGGACGAGGGTCTTGCCGATCGCGAGCGGCAGGTCCTCGGTGATCACGATCTGTCCCGGCTGGGTGGCCCACGTGCCGGACAACAGGGCGATGTCGTCGATCCCGCCGTCAGGCTCGGGGCGCGCGACCAGCGTCATCGGCGAGAACTCGAATCCTCCCGGCGGCGTGCCCGGCGGGGCATCGGTGCTCGCGCCGGCGCTCGGCGAAACCGTGATCGTCGGGTACGGTCCGGCGGCCGCCGCGACACCATCGGCGTCGGCGGACGCAGCCAACTCCTCGGCAGTCGCCTTGCTCGCGTCGAACTGGGCGGTGAGCTGCGAACCGTTCTGGGCCGAGAAGGCATGATCGAAGGGGGCGCTGGACGCCACCAACAACGAAGCACCCAGCACCGTCGCCGTCACAGCCATCGCGACCGCGAGGAACGTCACAACGGTCTGCACCCGGCGCCGCTTCACTCCGGCACGCACGATCCGGTCGAGCGCGCTCATTGCGCGCCGCCGTCAGCGACGCGACCATCGGCGAGCCGGACCGTGCGCGTCGCACACGCGGCAGCCAACGACACGTCGTGGGTGACGAGCAGGATCGTCTGTCCGGACGAGTTCAGTTCGCCGAAGAGCCCGGCGACATCGGCTCCGCTGGCGCTGTCCAACGCACCGGTTGGTTCGTCGGCGAGGACCAGCGCGGGCCGGTTGACGAGCGCGCGAGCGATCGCCACCCGTTGGCGCTCACCGCCGGACAGCGTGCCGGGGTACGAGTCGGCGTGACGCTCGATGTTGAGCACGTGCAGCAGCTCGGCGACGCGTCGACGCGCGTCGCCACGAGGCGTGCCGATCAGCTGCGCGGGCAGCATCACGTTGTCGCTCACCGTCAGGTCGTCGAGCAGGTTGAAGAACTGGAACACCATCCCGACGCTGGCGCGGCGATACCTTGCCGACTCGGCCTCCCTCATCTCTCCGACGTTGGTCCCGGCGACGAAGACGGTGCCACCGCTCGGCCGGTCGAGTCCGGCGACGAGGTTGAGCAGTGTCGATTTGCCGCTTCCGGACGGACCGAGGATCGCGACCGCCTCGCCCGGCTGAACGGTCAACGACACGTCGTCCAGCGCAGCCGCGCCACCGTCGTACCGCCGGCTCACGTTCGTCAACTCGATCACTGGTGCGCCCATGGGGTGCCTCGCTTTCCTGGTCGGGGGCCTCGAACGTACGCGTAGGACGCCGGCGGACACATCGGCCTCGCGGACCCTTGTCGAGGCGCCGACGGATGACTTCGCCGCGCCGTCATCCTCGGGATGTACGCGGATGGTGTATGCGGATCATCCCAACGCGGCGTGAGGTCGGCTCCGCCTTCGGTGAGAATGGAGATGTGGCTCAGACGACCTCACGAGGATGGCGCGATCTCGCCGACCGGCTCACCCGCCGCTCGGCACCGCCACGCGTGACGGCTCTCGCCTACTGGTTCGATGCCGCGCTCGCGCTCTTCCTCGCGTTCGTCGGCGCGCACTACGCGTCCAACCCATCCGATGCCGGCGATGTCTTCATCCGGATCGGCACACTGCCGTCGCGCGCTGAGCTTCCTTCGCCGGAATCGGTCGGGCCGGTGTGGGTCGTGGCCTGTGCGGCGCTCCCCCTCGCGCTTCGCCGGCGGTATCCACTGGCCGTGCTGTGGATCGTGCTGGTCGCGGCGGTGGGGCTCCGCGACCAGCCCCCGGACGTGGTGTTCTACGCCGGCTTGATCTTCGCGATCGCGGTGTACAGCGCCGCCGCGTACAGCTCGCGACGACTGGCGATGCTCGCCTCGATGCCGGTCGCAGCTGCCGTGCTGGTGGGTTTGTTCGAACAGGCGAGCACGCCTGACCTGTCCGACCGCTACCTCGCCGTGCTCGTCATCGTTCCGGTGTTGCTCGCGGCCTATGGCATCCGGACGTGGGTTCGCAGCAGCGGCGAGGTGCGCCGAGAGCTGGCGCGCCTGCAGGACGAGCAAGCTGAGGCGTTGCGGCGTGCCGTCGATCTCGAGCGCGCCCGCATCGCGCGCGACCTGCACGATGTCGTCACGCACAACGTGAGCATGATGGTGATCCAGGCCGGCGCCGCGCGGACGGTGATGGATTCATCGCCCGACGACGCGCGCAGCGCGCTCGTGGCGGTCGAGTCCGGCGGCCGGGCGGCACTGTCCGAGCTGCGCCACGTGATGGGTCTGCTGGCGGTCGCCACGGACCATGGGCCGGGCGACGCCGACGACCTCACTCCTCAGCCGGGCCTCGCGCAACTCGACGCGCTCGTCGAGCGAGTCCGAATGGCGGGACTCCCGGTGACGGTCGCGGTCACCGGCACGCCGGCGGCGTTGGCGCAGGGCATCGATCTCACCGCCTATCGCGTCGTGCAGGAAGCGTTGACCAACTCGTTGAAGCACGCCTGTGGTGCGTCGGCTGCGGTGTGCGTGCAGCACGGCGCCGACGAGCTTCGGATCGAGGTCAGCGACACCGGCGGGACGCCAGGGCCCACGGCGACGACGGGGGCTGGTCGCGGGCTGCTCGGCTTGCGCGCCCGGCTCGCCGTCTACGACGGGACGCTCGTGGCCGGGCCCCGGCTCGGCAGCGGCTACTACGTCCGCGCGACGATTCCGCTGGATCCGTCGTGACGAACCTCGACGTTCTCCGCGTCGTGGTCGCCGACGATCAAGCCCTCGTACGGTCGGGGTTCCGGATGATCCTCACCGCGGCCGGCATCGACGTGGTCGCCGAAGCGGCCACGGGAGCCGAGGCGATCGAGGCGGTCCGCCGCACGCGCCCCGACGTCGTGCTGATGGACATCCGCATGCCGGAGATGGACGGGCTCGAGGCCACACGGCGGATCGTCGCGGACACCGACGCGGCCGACGCGCCGCGCATCATCATCCTCACCACGTTCGACCTCGACCAGTACGTGTACGCGGCGTTGTCGGCGGGCGCGAGCGGGTTCCTCCTCAAGGACGTGACGCCGGAGCACCTCGTCGATGCCGTGCGTACCGTGCGCGCCGGAGACGCACTCTTGTCTCCGACCATCACCCGCCGGCTCGTGCAGCGCTTCGCCCAACCAGACACCGATGCACCGGCGGCGATGCACCGCGATCTGCGCAGCCTCACCGCACGCGAGACGGAGGTGCTGCGCATGCTCGCCGCCGGTCTGAGCAACGCCGAGCTGGCGCAACGCCTGTTCTTGTCGGAGGCGACCGTGAAGACGCACGTGGCCCGGATCCTCGCCAAGCTCGAGCTGCGCGACCGCGTCCAGGCCGTCGTCGTCGCCTACGAGACCGGACTCGTCACGCCACGGAGCTCGCCCACCGACATCTGAGCGTCGGTCTCCGCACGCGCGTCAGCGCGAGATCAGTTGCTCACCGAAGGCGGCGAGTGTCTCCGGCTGGGCGAAGTCGGTAAACCAGGTGTAGATCCGTTCGACGCCCCTCGCGGCGTAGGCGTCGAACGCGGCGGCGATCTCGTCGGCGTTGCCGATCACGCGACCGCTGGCGGGCATGAACCCGAACCGCCGCTGCGCGGCGGCGATCACGACGTCGCGCTCGGCCTCGGAGGGCACCAACGTGACCATCAGTTGAACCGAGACGCGGGCGTCGCCAGCACTCGCGCGGAGCTGTTCGAGTTGCCCGATCTTGTGGATCGGCAGGTTCCACCAGTCGGCGTGCCGGGCGACCAGCTGCATCGTGCGCGGGCCCGCGCCGCCGATCACGATCGGCAGCCGGCCGAGCGGCGTCGGCAGCTGCTGACCGCCGGCGACCTCGTGGTGGGCGCCGGTGAAATCGACCTTCTCGCCGCCCCACAACTCGCGCACGAGGTCGAGCGTCTCACTCATCCTGTCGACGCGCGAACGGGCGTCGGTGGCGGCGACGCCGAACGTCGCCAACTCGTCGGGGACAGACCCCCAGCCGAGTCCGAGCTCGAACCGTCCGCGCGAGGCGTGATCGAGCGTGACGGCCTGACGGGCCAGCACGGCCGGATGCCGGAACGCGTCGCAGAGCACGAGGTGACCGACGTGCAGCGTCTCGGTGGCGGCGGCCAACCACGTCGCGGTCGTCATCGCCTCGTACATCGGCTGGTCGAGCGCGGCCGGCGGCATGAGGTGATCCATCAACGCGATCCCCGTGAACCCGGCTCGCTCGGCCGCACGGGCTCGCTCCACCAATTGCTCGATCGTCAGGCGCATCTGGGGAAGGAAAAGGTGGAACTCCATCGGGGAGAGTGTCATCGACCGCAGCGGTCCGGCTCGAACCGGGCCCGTCGGCGGTTCTCGCGGCACGCTCGGGGATCCAGATGTACGCTCCGCCGATGGATGGTTTGGAGGTCGGGGTCGACGAGCGCGACGGCATCGTCACGATCCGGCTCGTCGGCGAGCTCGACATGGCGACGCGGGAGAAGCTTGCGCCGCTGCGGGCGACGCTCGACCGCCACCCGGCGGAGGTCGTCGTCGACATGACGGAGCTGAAGTTCCTCGACTCGTCGGGGCTGCGCGGGATCCTCAACGGCTGCCTGATCGCAGATTCGTTGGGTGTGAGGTATCGCTGCACCGGCATCCAACCGCAGATCCGGCGGATGCTCGAAGTCGTCGGCGTGCTCGAGACGCTGCACGCCGACTGAAACGAAGCCGACTGAACCCGGCCCGGTCCATTCGGCGGCCGATGCTCAGGCGGCGCCGGGCGGATTGGCGATGACGTCGGCGAGGACGAGCTCGGCCGCACCGATGAGGCGCGCATCGAGGCCCAGCTCGCTGCCGCACATGCGGCACATGTCCCACGGCGCCGACAGAGCGACGCGCTTGGCGGCTTCGACCATCGGCTGCTCGAGGAATGGATACAGCGGTTGGTAGAAGCCGCCGAACACGACGAGGTCGGGGTTGAACATGTTGATCAGGTTGCCGACACCGATGCCGAGCCAGCGCCCGACGTCGCGGAACGCGTCGAACACCTGCGCATCGCCCGTGTGCGCGCGCCGCAGAACCTCGTCGACGAGGTCTTGGCGGACGGCGTCATGCCATCTGATGCCGGCCCGGCGCGCGAACGCCTCCTCGCCGACCTCGGTCTCCCAGCATCCCGTCGAGCCGCACCGGCAGGAACGTCCGTCGGGGTTGATGACGGTGTGGCCGGCCTCTCCTGCGTACCCCGCCGCGCCGAGCATCGGCCTGCCGTCGTTGATGATCCCGATGCCGAGACCGACCTCACCAGAGATGTAGATCACGTGGCGGGCGTTGCGCGCCGA
>Ga0075365_10001040_pt1 | contig 11948 bp, 13 predicted proteins | sample EndMetdeltDD1765_FD_71387 | JGI IMG/M metagenome (GOLD analysis project Ga0075365, IMG submission 71387) | Populus endosphere microbial communities from Tennessee, USA - Endosphere MetaG P. deltoides DD176-5 | ecosystem: Host-associated > Plants > Roots > Endosphere | place: USA: Tennessee... | reverse complement strand
ATCTGGGACTGAGCGGTGCCGCTGTCGTCGTCAGCGGCGGTTCGAAAGGCATGGGACGAGCGGCGGCCGAGCGATTCGCGTCCGAAGGCGCTCGAGTCTCCGTGCTCGCCAGGGGCCAGGCAGCCATCGACGATTGCATCACGCGGCTCGGCGAGCTCGGCGCACCGGACGCCGTGGGGCTCAGCATCGACCTCACCGATCGGGTGACGGTCGACGAAGCCTTCGCGACGCTCGGCCAGAGGTGGGGCGAGCTCAACGTCCTCGTCAACGCGGCCGGGCCGGTCGAAGTCGGAGTCGGAACGTTCGATCAGATCGACGACGACGAATGGGCCGCGACGTTCGACATCGGCACGATCAGCGCGGCGCGATGCGTGCGCGCTGCGCTGCCATGGCTCCGGGCGGCGAGCTGGTCGCGCATCGTCAACATCTCGGCGCACTCGACACGCCGCCAAGGCCCCGGTCTGGTCGCGTACACGGCGTCGAAGGCCGCGCTCACCAGCCTGAGCAAGAACCTCTCGGTGTCGCTTGCACCGGAGGGGATACTCGTGAACACCGTCTCGCCGGGATCGTTCCTGTCGGAGGGGTTGAAGGACTACATCCGCGCCCTCCCAGCTGATCGAGGTGCTCGGCCCGACGACCTCGTCGACGCGATGCGGATCATCCGCGAGGACTTCGGGCATCCCGCGCATCTCGGCCGCGCCGGCGACCCGGCCGAGATCGGCGCCGTGATCGCCTTCGTCGGCTCGCGCGCGAACAGCTACATGACCGGCGCCGACATCAACGTCGACGGAGGCTCCGACTTCTGACCACCGGTACCTTCGTGCCGAAATCGCCCAGCGACGGACCATCCAAGCCACTGACCAGATCGAGGAGTCACAATGCACGGCTTGGTGAACCAGGCGATCCGCGATCTTGCGGTCAAAGTCGGTGGCGAGCCCCTGTGGCTGGACATCAAGTCCCGCGCCGGCGTCGACCTCGAGGTCTTCGTCAGCATGCAGGCCTATCCCGATGACGTGACGTACCGGCTGGTCGACTCGGCCAGCCTCGTGCTCGGGATCAGCGCGGCGGAGATGCTGCACGCATTCGGCAAGCACTGGATCCTCTACACCGCCCACCAGGGATACGGCGCGATCTTCGAGATGATGGGCCGCACGCTTCCCGACTTCTTGGGCAACCTCGACGCGATGCACGCGCGGTTCAGCTTGACGATGCCCGAGCTGCGACCGCCGTCGTTCGTGTGCGAGCACCTCTCCGACGGTCACATGCGACTCGAATACTGGTCGCACCGGCCAGGGTTGGCCCCAATGGTTCTCGGACTGCTCGACGGTCTCGCCGAGATGTACGAGGTGTCGATCGAGGTCACCCGCGGGTCATCCCGCGAGCACGGCGACGATCACGACGAGTTCATCATCGCGTACAGCCCGACGGTGGCCGCCGATGACTCGATCGATCACCGCGAATGCGCCGACGCGGCACCAACTCGACGATGACCGACCAGAACTGGACGCTCCCCGCAGCCCTCGTCGACACCGCCTACCCGTTTCACCTGGTTCTCGACGAAGACCTCGCCGTCGTCGCCGCTGGCTCGTCGATCATCCAGCTGCACGCCGCGAGCCTGTTCGGCCGCCGGCTCGTCGACCTGTTCACGATCGACACACCCAAGGTCGTCGCGACCTTCGAGGCGTTTGCCAAGCAGAGCCGGGCACTGTTCCTGCTCCGCTCGACGACCATCGACGGACTCGTCCTGCGCGGGCAGATGCTGTTCGACGGCGCGGCGCGGCGTCTCGTCTTCGTCGGCTCGCCGTGGGTCACAGAGACCGCGGCCTTCGCGTCACTCGGGTTGACCCTCGACGACTTCGCCGTGTCCGACGCGGTGGTCGACTACGTCCTGCTCCTGCAGAACCAGCTGACCTCGCTGAACGAGGCCCGGGCGATGGCGGAGCGGTTGCGCGAGACCGCCAACCAGCTCAGCCACCAGGCCTACCACGACACCTTGACCGGCCTCGTCAACCGTCCGAAGTTGCTGGCCCAGCTCCAGGCCGCGCTCGATCGGTATGACGGTGGGTCGGATCTCGCGGTGCTGATGATGGACCTCGACGGCTTCAAGGGCGTCAACGACAGCTTCGGCCACTCGGCCGGCGATGCCGTGTTGGAGATCATCGGTCAGCGCTTGGAAGCGGTGGGTCGCCGAGAGGACATCGTGGCCCGCTTCGGTGGCGACGAGTTCGCGCTCGTGATCGGCGCGTCGAGACGACGCAACCTCGAAGGAGCCGCCACCGCGCAGCAGGTCGCCGAGCGCGTCCTCGCCGCGATCAACGAACCGGTCTCGCTGCCTTCGAGCTGGGGCATCTCCGTTCCGTTGTCCGTGAGCATCGGCATCGCCCACGCCACGGGTCACGAAACGGCCGAGGAGCTGCTCCGCAACGCGGACCTCGCGATGTACGCCGCGAAAGGCCAGGGGAAGTCGCGACACGCCACGTTCACGCCCGCGATGCACGCGGCGTCGGTCACGCGGATGGATCTCGCCCAGCAGATGCGGTTCGCGCTGGAGCGAGGCCAGTTCACACTGCTCTATCAGCCGGTGCTGCGACTGCAGACCAATCGTTTCGCGGGCGCCGAGGCATTGCTCCGCTGGAACCATCCAACCCATGGCGTGCTCGCCCCCGGCGAATTCCTCGACATCGCCGAGGACACCGGCCTCATCGTGTCCATCGGTGCATGGGTGATCGACGAGGCGTGCCGCGAGCTGCGTCGCTGGCAACGCGCCTACAACGGTCCGGAACAGATCGGCGTCGCGGTGAACCTGTCCGGTCGCCAGTTCGGCCCGGCACTCGTCGACACCGTGCGCGACGCGATGGAGCGTCATCCCATCGATCCGTCCAGCCTCACCCTCGAGATCACCGAGGGACTGATCACCGGCGACGCGTCGTCGGCGAACGAGACGGTGCGGGCGCTCAAGAACCTCGGGGTGTGGTTGTCGATCGACGACTTCGGCACCGGCCACTCATCGCTGGGCCGCCTGCGCCAGTACGACTTCGACGAGCTGAAGATCGACCGCCAATTCGTCAGCGACCTCGACAGCGGCGATCCCACGTTGGTGCTCAGCCAGATCGCGATGGCACACGGCCTCGGCTTGAACGTCGTGGCCGAAGGCGTCGAGACGGTCGCCGAGCTCGACTACCTTCGCCGCGCCGGATGCAACCAGGCCCAGGGCTACCTCATCTCCCATCCGCTGCCGCCCGAGGCCGTGCGGATGATGCTGGCGGGAAGCGCGCAGTGGCACGCGGACGCGGCGTCATCGGCGATCGCCTCCTGACGCGTCAGGTGGTCGCGACGAGCACCTGTTCCCCGCTGGAGAGGCCGAGGCCATCGGTCCTGGCGGCGAAGTATCGCTCGTTCAGCATCGCCGGCGACACGTGGCGGACTTCGCTGAAGCCCGCCTGGCGGGCCAGTCGCAGCATCTCCTCCGGGGTGTAGAAGCTGATGAACGGCGTGCCGGCCGCTCGAGCGCCCCGCTCCGCGCCCTGCAGACCCGGGCGTTCGTCGGCAGCGACCAGCTCCAGCGGGATGATGAACGTCGCGACCAGCGTCGAGCCCGGCGCCAGCGATGCGACGTCGCGCAAGGTGGCCTCGTTGGTCTCGGGCGTGAGGTACATCATCACGCCGGTCGACGCCACGACCGCCGGTCGACCCGCGTCGAATCCGGCGTCGGCGAGGCTCTGCAACCACGAGCCGCCGGCCTCGAAGTCGACCGGCACCAGCCGGAGCCAATCGGGAACGTCGAACCCCAGCTCGCCCAAGCGTTGGCGCTTCCACGCCTGCGGTCCGGGCTGATCGACCTCGAACACCCGCATGCGGGAGGCGATGTCGTGGCGTCGCTGCGCAAACGTGTCGAGACCCGCGCCGAGGATCAAGTACTGCTCGACGCCGTTGCCGGACTGCTCGACGACCACGTCCTCGACGAAACGGGCGCGGGCGACGATCGCGGCCCGGGACAAGCGGGTGCCCTCCGGGTCCATGTCGGGACGGCGGCGCCACTCATCGTCCGGATCCAGCAGCCGCAGCCCGATCTCGTCCTCGAGCACGTGGGGTGCCGCGTCGATCTGAACGTGCAGTGCCCGCCAGAGGGCGACACGCTCGGCAGTGCTCTCGGGCGCGACGACCGTCATGTCGCGACCGGGGCCTGCAGGCTCCAGGTACGTCCGTCGGGATCGCGGACGGTCATCTCCCTGGTACCCCAGTGGGTCGCTTCGAATGGGGTGACGATCTCGACGGACGGGTCGAGACGGAGTGCTTCTGCGTCGGGCACTCTGAGTACGAGCTGGATCTGTGGTGCCCGGTTCTCCGGGATCTCCGCGATGAAGACGTATGGACCATCTCCATTGCGCAGCTGACCGGACGCATGGTCGGTCTCGAACTCCAGCTGGTAACCCAGCGCCTGCCAGAACTTGGCCGCCTTGCCCCAGTTGTGCGTTTCGAGGAACACGCCCTCGATACCTTCGGTGCTCATTTCAGCTCTCCTTTTTCGACGGTCGCCGCTGGTTCGGTTTCGTGTCTCCGAGGTACTGACGCAGTGCTTCGGCAACCAACGCCGAGAAGGACGAGCCCGACTCGATCGCGTGGTGCTTGACCTGCTTGATCAACTCGATCGGCAGGTACACGTTGAACTGCTTGACGTCCTCGTCATCCACGATCGGAATGCTAGCAACCTAGCAAACTAACAACAACGCCGCCCGTCAACCGCCGACCGGCCAGGTGTGCAGCGTCTCGTATCGAGCGCCTCTCGGATCGAGCCGACTGCTGATCAGCTCGATCTCCTCGACATCGAACTCGGCGCTGAACAGCTCACCGAGAGTGCGCGGCATTGGCACGCGCGACTTGACCCGCGCCACGGTCAGGTGACCGAGGAAGCGCTTGTGCGGCGGTTCGCCGATGGTTCTGGTTCGCTCGATCACGGTGGCGGCGAGGACTTCCAGCCCGCTCACCGGCACGACGAGGGCGCGCTCGGCGAAGACATCGACTGCCGGGCCGAGATGGGCGCGGGTGGGCGCGAGGACCGCGTCGTGGAGCGCGTCGATCACATCCTCCGGGTCGGCGTCGCCGAGGAACCGCAGGGTGATGTGCCAGTTCTCCGGGTGGACGAAGCGCACGCCGCGTTGGTCCTTGCGATGCAGCGTCGTGAGCTGTCCGACCACGTCTTCGGGAGGACGCACCGCGATGAACAGCCGCCGCATGTGATCCCTCAGCCGACGCCGCAGCTCTCGTTGATCATCGCGCCGAACTGGCTCCGATCGGCCGTATCGATCGTCAGCTCGTAGACGAGTGGCGGCTCACCGTCGAGTGAGACCTCTGCTGGCAGGATGAACGTCTTCTTGCTCTCGGCCAGCGCGTGGGGGAAGCAGTTGCCAGACTCGACGATCACGATCGGTATCTCGCGGCGAGCGGTTCCCGGTTGGAGCGTGAGCAGCGCGGCGCTGCTCTCGCGAGTGGCGTGGACGCTGAGGAGGACGCTGCCGCGCATGTCGGTGAGCGCGACCGGTTTGTCGCCGTGGTTGCGTTCGACGATGATCGTGCCCGCGAGACCGGGGACGCCGTCCTCTGTCACTTCGGTCCACGTCGGCCCGAACGTGATCGTCGCCGCATCCTGGACGCGCTGGTCGCGACAACTCGGCCCGAAGATGCGGTTGAAGATGTGCAACTGATCGGCGATCGGGATCTGCGTGGCCACTCCTGGGCCGCTGTCGCCCGGTTTCACCGTCGCCGCGGCAACGGCCGGCGCGTCGGGGGGTGACTCGTCGACCCCCGGCGGCGTCTGGCTGCAGACCGCGACCCCGTAGGAGATCGGCACGTCGAGTGTCTGCCCCGGGGAGAGCAGGTCGCTGCGCGGCGTCGGCGCAACGACCGTCATGCCCGGCCAGACGAGTTGCACTGACGTGATCCGAACCTTGCTCTGGCTGGTGTTGGTCACTCGCACCTGCAGCAGATGGAGGATCTCGTCCTCACGGAACTGGTCGACCACCGCTCGCAAACCCAGTTCGTTCGGCGTCGCGGGTGGAACCGACGCCGTCGTCTCCGGCACGGGCGCGGTGGTCGGTGGCGGTGTGGTGGTGGTGGCTGCGGCTGTTGTTGTCGTTGTCGTTGTTGTTGTCGTTGTCGTTGTTGTCAGGGCGGTCGTCGTGGCCGCCGCGACCGTGGTCGCAGGGGCTGTCGCGAGCGGGACGTCCGGATGATCCGATCCACAGCCGGTGAGGGCGATGACGGTGATCGTGACGAGTGCGAGTCTGGGCATCACGGCGCCCCTACTCGCAGCCCGCGTTCTGATAGGCGATCGAGATCGGGAGCTGCTTGCCGATGTTGGCCGCGGCATCGGTGCCGAGATAGGCAGCGAGATCGGACTGGGCTGCGGCGTCGCCGCCGAGTCCACGAGCAACGATGTCGTTGGCTCCGGACATGAACGCCAGGGCATCGGCTGCGTCGGGGTCCGAGCCCAATGCGGCGGTGGCGACCGCCAGTTGGTTGCCGAACTCGGAGACGCTGCCGATCGGGATCTGGGCCCACTCCGAGCTCGCCGAGTTCGGCAAACCGATGACGACCTGCCAGTTGATGATGATGTTGGCGAGGCTGTCCTTCAGCGCGGCGCAGTCGGTATCGCCGCCAACGGATGGTGCCTGCGTCGTCGCGCCGCCATTGGTTGCGGGCGCACTCGACGTGTTCGCAGTGGACGTGCTCGCGGTCGTGGCCGGCTTGTCGTCGCTGCACGCGCCGAGCACAAGACAGGCGGCGACGAGTACGGCGAGGCAATGACGGTGCAGGCGCATTGCAGGCACCCTACGGCACGGGTCGACGGGCGACGGCTCCTCCGGGATTCAGCCGGGCACCGGATTCGTGGTCCATGTGCTCCAGGTGCTCTCCTCGATCAGCTCGACGCTGCGCCAGCCGTCGGCAGTGCGACTCATCCGATGATGGTAGAAGCCACCGCAGAAGCTCGGTCCCTCGACACCGGGGAACTGCATCGGGTTGTGGAACAGGGCGCGTACGCGTGCGGTGTCACCGTCGATGTCGCATTCGATGTTGGTGATCGCGTGCTGGCTCATCGGGAACATCGTGAACGTCTTCTCCAACCAGTCGGCGATGTCGTTGCGCCGGCCGTCGATGCCGCCGGCCGACCGGTAGTCGATGTAGGCATCCTCGACGAAGACCGATCGCCACAGGTCCCAGTCCTTCGTGTCCAGCCCCCGCGCGTAGCGGGCGAGCAGTTCGGCGATCTCGAGTCGGTCGGCAATTCCCTGGAGGTCCACGGCGCCATCATCGCGTGGCGGTGGAGCGATCATCGATCCGAGGTCTGATCCGGTGCCCCCGTGGGAGCGCGTGGGGTCAGGGCACGAGCTTGAAGGTGTCGTCTCCGGCGAAGGATCCCTTGCCGCTGTTGGGCAACTCGACGAAGGTTCTGCCCGGAGTCAGCAACACCGGTGCCCCTGACGCGTCGGTGAACGAGAACGGATTGAGCCGATCGTCGCGCGACCACGTCGCGTTGACCATCCGGCCGCCGGTGAACACCAACGCGGGATTGGTACCGGTGGTGTTCCCGTCGGGCGAACGACGGTCGGTGTGGCTGGGCTCGTAGTCGAGGAAGACGATGATGACGTTCTCGGTCGAGACCTGGCTGCCGTCGGCGAGCTTGTGCGGCGTGTTCGCCTTGGCGGCCTTCTCGGCCTGCGACCGCAGATAGGTGCCCGTCGCCTCGTCGTAGCGCCACTGCATGTAGACGCTCTGCATGTGCAGGTCGAAGCCGCTCATCGGGTCGCCGGCGGTGGCTGCCTCGCCGACGGCGCGGTAGTGGTACTGCTGTGCCGGTCCGGTGCGGTCGGGTCCGGCGTTCGAGCGCAAGAACGCGGTGTTGGCATGGGTCTTGTGCGGCCGCTTCTTCTTCGAGTCGAGCTCCCAGCCGGGGCCGTGGCCCTCGGTGACGAGCAGTAGGTCGGAGTCGCGCAGCAGCGCGATGTTTCCGGGGTTCCCGCCGGAGCAGGCGAACACGGCCCGGTTGAACGAGCCAACGAGGTTGACGTCTTGTTCGCGGCAGGACCGGATCGGACCGACGAAGTCGAGATCGCGGCTGTGCCAGATGGTCGCGAAGCGGGTCGGACCCGCCCCCCACGCCTCGAACACGATGTCGGCATCGTTGAGGCCGGTCTGCGGGCGGGCACCAGGGTCGTTGCTGACCTTGACGACGAGTGCGACCCGGTTCAGCAGGGCGGGATCTGTGAGCGGCAGCCCGGTCAGCGGCTCGACGGGATCCGCGGCCACGGTGGTCGTCGTCTGCTCGACAGTCGTCGCGGTGTCCGCGACGGTGGTGTCCGGAGCCTCCGTCGTCGCGGTCGTCGTGGTCGGCGACTTGGCGGTGGTGGTGGTCTTGGCGACGGTGGTCGCGGTCGACTCGACGGTGCTGGTCGCCGGGCTCTTCGCGGACGAACTGCTGCATGCGCTCAACAACGCCGCTCCACCGGCGAGGGCGAAGAGGTGCCGTCGGGACACCAGGCTCCGCAGCACAGCCCCTTCTGCTTCGCCGGGGGCATTCGTCTGTTCTGCACGCTTCGTCATCGTTGTTCTCTCGCAGCCTTTCCTGTCTGAGATCCTGTCCTGGATCGCGGCCCGGCCAGCGTCCACGTTGGGTGCTGAGGCCGATTGAGCCCCGAAGACCGTACCGTCCGGCTCGCCGCCATCATCGTCAGCCCACTCAATCGAGGGCCGTGAATCGGTCACATCGCCGGCATCGGCCACACCCGTTGGACGACAATTCGCACCGCACGACCAGGTGATGTACGCTGACGGCAGTGCCTAATATACCGGGGGTAAATTTGGTCGAGACCCAGCGCAGACGCGTCGGCAGGCCGGCCGGGGCAGTTCCCGTCACCGATCGCGCTCGCCTCCTCGACGCTGCCGAACGATCGATCGCGATCCACGGTCCGACGGTCTCGATGGAGGCGATCGCGCTCGAGGCCGCCGTCACCAAGCCCGTCATCTACCAGTACATCGGCAACAAGGACGCACTCATCGAAGCGCTCGCGGCGCGGCACATGGCTCGGATCAACGCCGCTGCCGAGCGCGCGACCGGGCTGTCGGCCAACGGGCGCGAACGGGTGCGGTGCTTCATCGCCGCGTTCTTCGATGTCGTCGATGCAGATCGCAACATGTACGTCTTCCTCGCCTCAGCCGGCGCCAATGAGAACTGGCCCCAGCGGACCATGTCCTTCGCCGACCAATCGGCGCGACCACTCGCCACCGTGCTTGCCCGGCTGCGTGTCAGCGCCGGGGCAGATCCCGCCGCGGCCACCACGTGGGCGTACGGCATCGTCGGAATGCTCCACTACGTGGCGCTGTGGTGGATCCGCGATCAAAGCCTCACAACCGACCAGGTCGTCGATCACGTCACGGAGATGATGTGGTCGGGTCTCGCCGGTCCCGCCACGACCATGCCCAACGCACGCACCCCGAACGCACGCACCCCGAACACGAACTCACAGCCTGAGGAGTAGTCCATGCAAGCACCGAGGAAGTCACCAGTCGCTCCCCCCGGCAAGGTCGAACGATCGGCACACGCCGTCGAGACCGCCGAGAACCGACGCCAGATGATCGCGATGGCCAAGGTCAACATGGCCCACGCCGAAGCCGGAAACGCACCGTCACAGGTCGCCGACGTGATGCGCGTCCCAGCACAGAACTACCTCGACGTCGACCGCTGGGAACGAGAGGTGGCGATGTTCAAGCGCCTCCCGTTGTTGCTCGCCCTCGGTGGCGAGCTGCGCGGGCCGGCGTCGTACAAGGCGATCACCGTGATGGAGGTGCCCGTGCTCCTCACCCGCGACAGCGGTGGTGTGGTCCGGGCGTTCGTCAACCAGTGCAGCCACCGCGGCGCGGTCGTCGTCCCCGACGGCCACGGCACGGCCCGCCGGTTCGCATGCCCCTACCACGCATGGACCTACGACACGCGGGGCGATCTCGTCGGCGTCACCGATCGCGAGTACTTCGGGAACATCGATCCGAGCTGCATGGGCCTGACCCCGTTGCCGGTCGCCGAGCGCGCCGGACTGATCTTCGTGGTGCTCACCCCTGGCGCACCGATGGACATCGACGCTCATCTGTGCGGCTACGACAAGGTGCTCGACTTCTTCGGGTTCGGGGACTGGCACCTGATCAAGCAGACACCGGTCGAGGGGCCGAACTGGAAGATCGCCTACGACGGCTACCTCGACTTCTACCACCTCCCGTTTCTGCATCGCGGTTCGTTCGGGCCCGACATCAGCAACCGCGCGATCTACGACGCGTGGGGCCCGCACCAGCGGATGACATCGCCCGATCCCGCCCTGCTGGCCCTGCGCGACACGCCCGAGGAGGACTGGAACATGGACCTGATCTGCGGCGGTGTGTGGACGATCTTCCCGCACGTCTCCTTCGCCGGCGGCAACGGTGGCGGGCTGATCAGTCAGCTGTTCCCCGGCTCGGAACCGGGACGGTCGGTGACCCTCCAGCACTACTACACGGCCGCCGAGCCTGATGCCCAGCGACGCACCGAGGCCGAGCAACGCGCCGCGTTCTTGGAGAAGGTCGTGCGCGATGAGGACTACTTCACCGGCCTCCGCCTGCAACGGGCCCTGGCCACGGGCGCCAAGGAGCACGTCGTCTTCGGGCGCAACGAGGGTGGCGGGCAACGGTTCCACACGATGCTCGACCAGTACCTCACCGACGTCGCCGTGAACGCCCCGTCGTCGCGGGCGTCGGTTGCCGGGCAGTAGCCAGGCCGGCTCAGATCCTCTTCGCGTACTTGGCCGGTCGGCGCCCGTGCTCGTCGACGACGTCGAGCTGCTCGGCGACGTCTTCGATCCACTGGATCGTTCCGGAGCGCTGCATCAGGTCGGGTGCTGACGCGAGCGCGGCGATCGTGCGGCCGACGCCGAGGGTTGTCTGCGCCTCGCTCAGATCGGTGCCTCGCTTGGCCGACCACTCGGCGATGAACTCCGTCGCGACCGAACCCGGATAGACGGCGCAGCAGGCGATGCCGTGCGGGCGCAACTCGATTGCCATGTCCGCGCTCAAGCGGTCCAGGCCTGCCTTGCCGGCACCGTACGACGAACTGAAGTGGTAGCTCTGCCCGCCGGGCGAGGAGACGTTGATGATCGCCGACCCGGCTCCGGCCGCGAGCAGGAGCGGTGCCGCGTACCACGAGGCCACGTAGTGGGAGCGCAGGCCGATGCCCACCTGGTCGTCCCAGATCGACAGCGGGTGGTTCCAGAAGCCGCCGCCCCACGCCGGCGGATCGGGGATCTTGTAGACGTTGTTGACGAGGAGGTCGAGCGCACCGGATTCGGCGCCGACGCGTTGGAACAGTGCCGCGATCTCGTCGTCGACGCCGTGATCGGTGCGCACCGCGATGCCTCGCCCGCCGGCGTGATCGACCAGCTTCGCTGTGGTGTCGATCGACAGCTCGCCCTCCCCCGTCGTTCGTCCGGTCACGAACACCGTGTAGCCGAGCTCGCCGAGGGCGATGGCCGTGCCCCGGCCGATTCCGCGGCTGGCCCCGGTGACGACCGCGGTCTGTGGGTGAACCGTCATGACGCTGCCGTTGCGAGTGCCGCGGGCGTGAACTCGATGTCGAGCCTCGTCAGCCCGCGCAGCATGAAGCTCGGGAAGTAGTCGAACGTGTTCGATGGTGCGAGCCGGAACGTGTCGATCCGTCGGGTGAGCTCCTGCAGCGCGACCTGGCCCTCCAGCCGCGACAGGTTGGCGCCGAGGCAGAAGTGGATGCCTTTGCCGAACGCGAGGTGGTTGCGCAGGTTGTCGCGATCCGGATCGAACGCGTCCGGGTTGTCGTAGAGCTGTTCGTCGCGGTTGGCCGCCGAGAAGACGATCACGATCCGGGCGCCCTTCGGGATCGCGACGCCCGCCAGTTCCAC
>Ga0075365_10001038_pt1 | contig 11956 bp, 11 predicted proteins | sample EndMetdeltDD1765_FD_71387 | JGI IMG/M metagenome (GOLD analysis project Ga0075365, IMG submission 71387) | Populus endosphere microbial communities from Tennessee, USA - Endosphere MetaG P. deltoides DD176-5 | ecosystem: Host-associated > Plants > Roots > Endosphere | place: USA: Tennessee... | reverse complement strand
TCCTCGTCCTGATCCTGGTCGGCGCCCTGCCCACCTGGGGCCACAGCAAGAACTGGGGCTATGGACCCAGCGGCGGCCTCGGCCTGGTGGTCGTGATCCTGATCGTGCTGCTGTTGATGGGCCGAATCTAGGTCCTGGCGACCCACACCCGGTAACTCCGCGACACGCAGGCGATACGCGCTCGACACACGGGGTTGACCGGGCGGGCTCTCAATGAAGGCATCGTCTTCATGGAGCCCGCAATGAAATTACTCAGCTTGCTTCTCGCCGCCGCCGGACTTTCCGGCTGCGCCGGCTACGGCTATCCGTACGGTGGTGCCGGCTATTACGGCCAGGGCGTGTACTCGCAGCCCTACGTCGTCGATCCGTCCATCACGATTTACGGCGGCACGCAGTACCGCAGCGGGCCCGCCCCCGGTTACTACCAACGCGGCCGCGGCGACCGGGATCGGGATCGCGACGGTATCCCGAACCGAGTGGACCGTGATCGCGATGGCGACGGTGTCCCCAACTCTATGGACCGCAAGCCGCTGGACCCGCGCCGCATCTGACGGTCAGCGGGCCTGCCGCAGGAAGCGGCGCACATTGTCCGGGTCCGCGCCCACGCACTCCACGGCGTGGCGCAGTTCCTGCTCGTTGCAGTGCAGCCATTGCGTCCAGTTGCGGCGCTCCCATTCGTGGTCCAGGCTGATCGCATCCCAGGCGTCGCGCTTTCCCTTGTCTTCGGACATGAGCTATCTCCTTTGCTGATTCCTCCAGCGTAGGAAACGCGGCGCGCGCGCAGGGCCAGCAAGGGCCGCCGGCGCGGGTCGGAAAAACCGGGGAGCGGTTGTAGGAGGCTCAGCCGGCGTGCGCCAGCCCGACCTTGCTGTTGAACTGGTGGCAGGCCGCCTCGAAGCTGCGGATCTCGAACAGCGCATCGCGCAGGCTCATCTCGCCGGCGTCCATCAGCTTGCCCGCCAGGTGCTCGGTGAGCGGCTTGAGGCGGGCCAGCAGCGCGCGCGTTTCGCCGTACAGCCGCTCGCTTTGCTGCTCCATCAGCATCCGCGTCTCGTCGTCGAGGTTGCGGCCGCCGCCATGGTGGTCCAGCGCGCCGTAGTTCAGGCGGGTCTTGCGGTACATGCCCATCTCGGCCACCGCGTGGTGCAGCAGCTTGGTGACGCGCGTGATGTCGTTGTGGGCGCCGTTGGTCGTGCCTTCCTCGCCGAAGAACAGCTCCTCGTTCGCCATGCCGCCGAGCAGGACGCGGACGTCGTGCTCGATGTCGGCCTTGGTCTTGAGCAGGTTGCTGCCCTGCTTGTGGAAGACGAAGCCCAGCGCGTTGTTGCGCGGGTTGGCCTTGAGCGAGATCTTGATCGTCTTCATCTCCGACTGGATCGTGTCCCAGTTGCCCTGCGCCGCCTCGCGCTCGCGCATGAAGTCGACCAGGAAATGGCCCCACTCATGGACGGCGATGACGCGGCGGTCCCGCTCCCGCTCCTTGGTCGTGCGCTCGGTCACGTTGCCCACCAGCACCCGCTCCGCGGCCTGCATCAGCGTGGCTTCGCCGATCCTGTCGCCGGCCTGGACCGCGATGATGCCGGCCTGCGTGACGATGGTTTCCAGGTCGGCCGGGCTGCGGCCTTCCGTGATCTCCACCAGGTGGCGCAGGTCCATCCCCTCGTCCAGCTTGCCGGCGCGCTGCGCGAGGTAGTGGCTGATGATGGCCCCCCGCTCTTCGCGGTTCGGCAGGCGGAAATCCACCTTCATCTGGAAGCGCCGCAGCATGGCTTCGTCCATGGGCTGCGTTTCCTGGTTGAAGTTGCTGGCGACGATCCAGATGATCTCGGCGTCGGCCTTGGTGCGCACGCCGTCCAGCACGGCGAGCAGCATGTTCTGGGTGTCGTCGTCGAACTTGCGGTTGCCGCCGCGCTTCATGAACAGGTCCTGCGCCTCGTCCAGGAAAACGATGCAGCGCTTGCGGCGCTTGGCCATCGCCAGGATGCGGCCCAGGGTCTGCGAGCCGCCGCCGACATAACCTGTCTCCAGGTTGGCGGCCGAATGAAACAGGATGGGCAGCTGCAGCTCCTTGGCAAGGTAGCTGGCCAGCTTGGTCTTGCCGGTGCCGGCCGGGCCGCTGAACATGACGTTGAAGGTCTTGTTCACGCCGTAGTCGGCGTAGGCCTGGCGACGCAGGTATTGGTCCTTGATCTGGGCGACCTCGGTCTTGATGTCATCCATGCCGACCAGTTCGCTGATGTCGCCATGCACCTGGGACGGTTCGACGAACTTCAGCGCCTTGAACTGGCCGCGCAGCTGGAACCACAGGAAGGCCAGCAGGCCCAGCGTCATCGCCGCCGAGATGAGCCCGCTCACGCCGGCCTTCCATGCGTCCTTCTCGCTCTGCGGCCGCGCGCCGGAGAAGCGCTGTTCGAGCCTTGCGAAGATCTCGAGACTGTCGGCGTCCAGTTCGGATTTCGGCACGAAGCTCAGCTTGCCGCCCCACGGAGCGGTCACGGCCTTGTCGGTAAAGATCTTGGTCTCGATGTCGGACGGGTAATAGGCGTACTGCTTGCCCTTGGACTCGATCAGGATGAAGCGCTCGGAAACGCTCCAGGACAGCGGCGTGTAGATGACGGTGATGCGGTCCGCGCCATGCTCCTCGAGGAAGCCCAGCACCGAGCCGGTTCCGAACACCACCGGCAGCTTCTTGTTGTAGCTCCAGACGCCATCGCCGCCGGCAACGGCCATCGCCTTCACCTGCTCGGCAACCTGCTCCTGGCGCTGCATCACCGACCAGGAATAGCCGGCCGTCGCAGGGATCAGGATGATCAGGGAGATCACCAGCAGCTTGACGCCGGCCGACTGGATCGTGAACCAGTCCAGCACTCGTGAAGCCGCCTTTTTGACGGTGAGCCAGAGCGACGACGGCGACTCCCCGGGGTCGCGGGGATTCTGTGGGCTGGCTGGGTTGGATGAGAGATCCGACATGATTCGCTTCCGGAGGGTGGCGCGCACCTGAAAAACAACTTCCTCTGTCAGCGCAATCCTACAGAGACTGCCTCTTTGGGCACACACGTAGGGTTATCGTTCAATTGGTTACGCGTGCCGTTGTGACAAATTAACGGTCCACGCGCCGGGAGCCGTTGCGCTGCAGCAAATCCGCGCCGGCGACTCGCTCCTACAGCGCTCGCAGCCTGCGACCGACGCGGGCGCCGCGATGCAATTCGATACTGAGGCGGACCTTGGGAGTTCGCATGAAAAGCTGTCGATCCACCTGCCTCGCGCTGCTGCTTGCCTGCACCGGCATCGGGGCGTCCGCACAAACATTCAGCTGCGGCGGCGTGAGCGTCGACGAATCGCAGCGCATGAAGTCGGAGGCTGCCGGCCACGACATGATGCTCACCTTCGCCACGACCACGGGCGCCTACCTCGCCGACGTCGCGGTGAAGATCCAGGGCCCGGGCGGCGCGACCGTCGTGGATGCCAATTGCGGCGGACCCATCATGCTGGTCGATCTTCCCGGCCCGGGGACTTACCGGATCTCCGCCACCGCCAGCGGTGTCACCAGGCAAGGCAGCGTCAGCGTGACGCGCTCCAAGCGGCCCGCGACGGCCACTTTCACCTGGCCCCCGGGCGCCTGAAGGACAGCCACATGGAACAGATCGTCGGGCCCGTGAACGGCCTCTACATCACCAGCTACGCATGGCCGTCGATGGACGGCACGCGCTTCACCAGCTACGCGAAGATCTGCCGGCGCAAGCCCGCCGACTACTGGAGCGCCGAGTGCCTGTTCAAGCTGTTCGGCGGAGAGCACCACGCAACGGTGGCGGCCGCGCTTGCGACAGCGAACGTCGCGGCCTGCGACCAGATCGAGAACCTGCCCTCGCTGGAATGCCCGACCTTCGGCCTCGAACAGTTCGCGCAGGCGGCCTGAAGCCGCCTACTTGCCCAGGCCCATCGCCCGGGTGATCACTTCCTTCATGATCTCGTTGGTGCCGCCGTAGATGCGCTGCACCCGCGCATCGGCATAGGCCCGTGTGATCGGGTACTCCCACATGAAGCCGTAGCCGCCGTGCAGCTGCACGCATTCGTCCATCACCTTGCATTGCAGGTCCGTGGTCCAGTACTTGGCCATGCTGGCGGTCGCGGTGTCCAGCTTGTCCTGGTTCACCAGGTCACAGCACTTGTCGACGAAGACCCGGGCCACCTGCACTTCGGTCTGCAGTTCCGCGAGCTTGTAGCGGGTGTTCTGGAATGAAGCCACCGGCTGGCCGAACACCTTGCGGTCCTTCACGTACTGCACGGTCCAGTCGATGGCGGCCTGCGCCGACGCCACGGCCGTGACGGCAATCTGCATCCGCTCCCAGGGCAGTTGCTCCATCAGGCAGATGAAGCCCTTGTTCTCGTACTCCGGCCCGCCCAGCAGGTTGTTCGCCGGCACGACGCAGTTGTCGAAGAACAGCTCGGAGGTGTCCTGCGCCTTCAGGCCCAGCTTCTTGAGCCGCTGGCCCGTGGTGAAGCCCTGCATACCGCGTTCCACCAGCAACAAGCTTGTTCCCTTCCCTCCCGCCGCCGGGTTGGTTTTCGCGACCACGATCACCAGGTCGGCGTGCCAGCCGTTGGTGATGAAGGTCTTGCTGCCATTGAGCAGGTAGCTGCCGTCGGCCTGCTGGATCGCGGTGCTCTTGATGCCCTGCAGGTCGCTGCCGGCCGCCGGTTCGCTCATCGCGATCGCGCCGACCATGTCACCGCTCGCCAGGCGCGGCAGGTAGCGCTGTTTCTGGTCTTCCGTGCCGTAGTGAAGGATGTACGGCGCGACGATCTCGCTGTGCAGTCCGAAGCCGACGCCGGAGAATCCGCCGCGCGCCAGTTCCTCCATCTGCGCCACCGAGTACAGCTTGTCGCCGCCGGCGCCGCCGTACTCCTCTGGCATCGTCATGCACAGGAAGCCGTTGGCCCCGGCCTTGCGCCAGAGTTCGCGGTCGACATAGCCCTGCTCCTCCCAGCCCTCGTGGTGCGGCGCGATCTCGCGCTCCATGAAGCGGCGGAAGCTGTCGCGGAACGACTCGTGGTCCGGGCTGAAAAGCGTGCGTTCGATCATGGAGCGTCCTATGTGCTTGCGCCCTGCATCGCCTGCCTGACGATCCGGGCGTAGTTGCCGATGAAGATGTTCTGCAGCGTGCCTTCGTCCAGGCCGCGCCGCACCAGGTTGTCGCCGACCTCGCGCAGGTGCGCGTAGGTGGCAAGGATAGGCCCCGGTCCCGCGCCTTCCATGTCGGTCCCGAAGGCCACGTGAGCGGGGCCGATGCGGTCGCACATGCGCATGATCTCGTCGGCATAGCTGGCGACGCTGTGGACCGGATAGGCCGGATCGCCGTGGACCCGCACGGTCCAAAGGCCCACGGCGCCGCCGCGGGCGGCGATCTTGCGCGCCGAAGCAAGCGTGAGCGAGCGGGCGATATAAGTCGGCTGCTGCCAGCTTCCGCCGTGCTCCGTGATCCAGGAATGCGACCAGACCGGCACGCCCGGGCTGGCATCGAGTACGCCGTCCACCAGCTGCGGCGTGCCATGGGCCATGTCGACGACGATGCCCAGGCGCCTGCATTCGCGCACGACCTGGGCGCCCAGAGATGTCAGGCCGCCGTGCTGCGGGTTGGCGGTCTGGTGGTCGCCCAGCGGGCTCTGGATGAAGTGGACCAACTGCATGTGGCGCACGCCCCAGGCGTGGGCCTGCGCCACACGCGCGGGCTCGCCCTCCAGGAAGTTCGCGCCTTCGGTCGCCAGCACGATGCGCGGCTGGCCCGCCAGCGCGGCATCGATGTCCGCCGGCACCAGCGCCTTGGCGAGGTTCCATTCCTTGAGCTTGGCCTGGTAGCCTGCGACGCGCTGCTGGAACGACGTCCAGAGCTCACCCGGTTCCGGCGTGCGGGTCTGCTTCAACCTCCCGCCGACGGTGCCGATCCAGCGGTGGTCGTCGGTGGCGGCCCACGCCAGGAGCGTGGCGCCTGTCTCCCGCATGTGCTGCGCCAGGTCCAGGCCGAAGATGTGCCGCTCGAACATGCCGTAGTGCGAGTGCATGTCGGCGATGTACGGCCGCTTTTGCTGCGCCATCGACGGCAGGCCGGTCGCCGCCAGCGCCAACGCGGCGGCGCTCAGGCCGAAACGGCGCCGTCCGATGCTGGCGATCTGCATGCGTCTCCTCCGGTGGCCATGATTTTCACAGAGCGGGTGCTTGGTGAAATGAATATACTTCACCGGCACCCCACCGAGGAGACTTTCATGACCGAAGCATTCGTCTACGACGCGATCCGCACGCCGCGCGGCAAGGGCAAGAAGGACGGCAGCCTGCACGAGGTGAAACCGGTCAACCTGCTGGCCGGCGTGCTGTCCGAGCTGCAGCGCCGCAACGATTTCGACACCGGGCAAGTCGACGACGTCGTGATGGGCGTCGTGTCGCCGATCGGCGAACAGGGCTCGGTCATCGCCAAGGTCGCGGCGTTGAAGGCCGGCTGGGACTACCGCTGTTCCGGCGTGCAACTCAATCGCTTCTGCGCTTCCGGGCTCGAAGCGGTGAACATGGCGGCGCAGAAGGTCCGCTCGGGCTGGGAAGACCTTGTGGTGGCCGGCGGCGTCGAGAGCATGAGCCGGGTGCCGATCGGCTCGGACGGCGGTGCATGGGCCCAGGACCCGGAGACCAATTCCGCCACCTCGTTCGTCCCGCAGGGCATCGGCGCGGACCTGATCGCGACGCTCGAAGGCTTCAGCCGCGACGACGTCGACGCCTTCGCGATGGAGTCGCAACAGCGTGCCGCGAAGGCGCGCGAAGGCGGCTTCTTCGCCGGCTCGGTCGTGCCGGTCAAGGATTTCCTGGACCAGACCATCCTGGCCGAGGACGAATTCATCAAGCCGCGCACCACGATGGAAGGCCTGGCCTCGCTCAAGCCCGCGTTCGAGCAGCTCGGCGCGATGGGCTTCGACGCGGTGGCGATCGGCCGCTATCCGCAGGTCGAGCGCATCAACCATGTGCACCACGCCGGCAATTCCTCCGGCATCGTCGACGGGGCCGCCGCCATCCTGATCGGCAGCGAGCAGGCCGGCAAGACCCACGGCTTCAAGCCGCGCGCCCGCATCGTCGCCGCCGCGTTGTCCGGCGCCGACCCGACCATCATGCTGACCGGCCCGATGCCGGCCGCGCGCAAGGCGCTGGCCAAGGCCGGCCTCACGATCGACCAGATCGACCTGTTCGAAGTGAACGAGGCTTTCGCCGCCGTGCCGATGCGCTTCATGAAGGAGCTGGGCGTTGCGCACGACAAGGTCAACGTCAACGGCGGCGCCATTGCCATGGGCCATCCGCTTGGTGCCACCGGCGCCATGATCCTCAACACCCTGATCGACGAATTGCACCGCCGCAAGCTGCGCTATGGCATGGCGACACTGTGCGTGGGCGGCGGCATGGGCATCGCGACGATCGTTGAGAGAGTGTGACGATGCAAACCATCAAGTACGAACTCGCCGGCGGCATCGCCACGATCACCTTCGACGAGGAAGGGTCGCCGGTCAACACCATGTGCGCGCAATGGCAGCTGGACCTGGTTGCCGTGACCGCGCAGGTCGTGAAGGACAAGGACGCGATCAAGGGCATCGTCCTGGCCTCGAACAAGACCACCTTCTTCGCCGGCGCCGACCTCAAGGGGACGATGCGCCTGAAGCCCACCGACGCTGCGCAGGTGTTCGCCGAGATCGAGCAGACCAAGAAGTGCTTCCGCACGCTGGAAACGCTGGGCAAGCCCGTGGTGTCCTGCCTCAATGGCACGGCCCTTGGCGGCGGCTGGGAAGTGGCGCTGGTCGGCCACTACCGCATCGCCATCGACAACCCGCGCATCCAGTTCGGCCTGCCGGAAATCACGCTGGGCCTGATCCCGGGCGCATCCGGCATCACCAAGATGACGCGCCTGCTCGGCCTGATGGGAGCCCAGCCCTTCATCCTGGAGAGCAAGCTGTTCAGCCCGCGCGAGGCGCTGGAGCTGGGCCTGGTCCATGAACTCGTGCCCGACGCGCAGGCCCTGCGGCCGGCGGCGCTGGCCTTCATCGACGGCCATCCCGAGGCCCGCCATCCCTGGGACGACAAGAATTACAAGATGCCGGGCGGCACGCCGGCCAACCCGAAGATCGCCGGCATGCTGGCCGTCGCACCGGCAGTTCTGAAGCAGAAGACCCGCGGCCTGTATCCGGCGCCGGAAGCGGCGTTGGCGGCGATGGTCGAGGGCGCGCAGGTCGACTTCGACACGGCGCTGCGGATCGAAAGCCGCTACCTGGCGAAGCTGATCGCAGGCCCTGTCGCGAAGAACATGATCAACACGTTCTTCTTCGACATGAACGCGATCAAGGCGGGACGGTCCAGGCCCACGCGAGCGGAGAAGTACAAGCCGCAGAAGGTCGGCATCCTCGGCGCCGGCATGATGGGCGCGGGCATCGCTTACGTGCAGGCCAGCCGCGGTGTCGCCACCGTCCTGAAGGACGTGAGCGTCGACAAGGCGCAGGCCGGCAAGGCCTACAGCACCAAGATCACCCAGCCGCGCGTCGATAAGGGCCGCATGAGCGCCTTCGACCAGACCGCCCTGCTCTCGCGCATCACGCCCACCGACAACATGCAGGACCTCCAGGGCTGCGACCTGATCATCGAGGCGGTGTTCGAGAACCGCGAGCTCAAGGCCAGGGTGACGCAGGAGGCGGAGCCGCAACTGGCGCCCGGCGGCTTCTTCGCCAGCAACACCTCCACCCTGCCGATCACGGGCCTGGCCAAGGCCAGCAAGGACCCCGCGAAGTTCGTCGGCATCCATTTCTTCAGCCCGGTCGACAAGATGAAGCTGGTGGAAATCATCCGGGGCAAGCAGACCGACGACGACACGGTGGCCCGCGCGTTCGACTATGTGCAGGCCATCGGCAAGATCCCGATCGTGGTCAACGACTCGCGCGGCTTCTTCACCTCGCGGGTGTTCGGCACCTTCGTGATGGAGGGCGCCGCGATGGTCGGCGAAGGCATTCCCGCGGCCGTGGTCGAACAGGCGGGCATCCAGGCCGGCATGCCGGTGGGGCCGCTGGCCGTGCTGGACGAAACCGCGCTGTCGCTGTCGGTCCATGTGCTGGACCAGACCCGTGCCGACATTCGCGCCGACGGCGGAACCTACATCGCCACGCCGGGCGAGTTGCTGGTGGAGCGCATGGTCAAGGAGTTCGATCGCAACGGCCGCGCCGCCGGCGCCGGGTTCTACGACTATCCCGAGGAAAAGGGAGCCAAGAAGTCGCTCTGGCCCGAACTCAAGACCATGTTCGAGCGGCCCGGCGCCAGCTGGGACATGCAGGACCTGAAGGACCGGCTGCTGTACCGGCAGGCCGTCGAGACTGCGCGCTGCCTGTCTGAGAACGTGCTGACCAGCGTGCATGACGCCAACATCGGCTCGATCTTCGGCATCGGTTTCCCGGCCTGGACCGGCGGGGCGATGCAGTTCATCTACGGCACGGGCATTGAGCAATTTGTCACGCGCGCGCAAGCGCTGGCATCGGCATACGGTCCCGGCTTCGAGCTCGCGCCGAAGGTCCAGGAGACGATCCGCAAGTACCAGCCGTCCTGGTAATACGCCCGCAGCGTAGGCTGCCTCCTACTTCACGACGCGGCTTGCGCCGGGAACCGGTACACGTCTACCTTGCCTAGCATCTGCGCACCGAAGTGCCGGCGACCGGCAAGGAGTGGAGATGCCTCAGGCCGGATTCATGTCGTTGATGCAAGCGCCGGCGCCGTCCTTCGACGGCCTGCGCCAGCCGCTGCGTGCGCTCCTCAAGCGCTGCGCTCCCTCGTTCCGCCGCGAAGGCGAAGCCACGGTCTATGTCGGCCAGGGCCAGCCGGTCATCGTCTTTCCGGTGCTCGGCGGCGGGCCGGACAGCACGGCGCCGCTGCGCCGGGTGCTGGACGAGGCCGGCTTCTCCACCCACGACTGGGGCATGGGCGTGGACACGGGCCCGCGCGACGGCAACCTCAACCGCTGGCTGCGCGAGCTGGAGGAAAGGGTGATCGACGTCGCCGAGTCCGAAGGGTCCAGCGTCTCGCTGCTGGGCTGGAGCCTGAGCGGCATTTACGCCCGTGAGCTGGCCAAGCGCACCAGTCCGCTGGTGCGGCAGGTCATCACGCTGGGCACGCCCTTCAACACCTCGTCCAGCTCCCACCAGCGCTGCCCGCTGGTGAAGGTGCTGGAGCACGGCTACGGCAGCCTGGCAGTCAACCTGCGGCATCGGCTCAGCCAGCGTCCGCCCGTGCCTTCCACCTCGATCTACAGCAAGACCGACGGCCTCGTGCCCTGGCAGCTGTGCGTGGAAAAGGAAACGCTGGAGTCGGAAAACATCGAGGTCGAGGGCGCCACCCACCGTGGCCTGCCGGCCCATCCCACGGTGCTGGAGGCAATCACCCATCGCCTGGCCCAGCCCGAAGGCGAATGGCGGCCGTTCCGGACCGCTCGCGCCTACAACTGAGATACTTGACTGAGGCAACCAATTCGCCGACCATCGGCGAATGGCAACAGCCTCCCCCGTCGCCCCCGACCACGTCAAGGCCGTCCGCGGCTTCAACCGGTTCTACACCCAGCGCATCGGCGTGCTGGCGCCCTATCTCGGCAGCGAACTGACGCTGACCGATGTGCGGGTGCTGTACGAACTCGCGCACCGCAAGCAGCCCACGGCCAGCGAACTCGCGCGCGACCTGTCGCTGGATGCCGGCTATCTCAGCCGCATCCTGCGCCGCTTCGAAGGCAAGGGCTGGCTGGCCCGGGCGCCCTCTCCCGCCGACGCCCGGCAGAGCCTGCTCGCGCTGACCGATGCCGGCCACGAGGCCTTCGCCCCGCTGCAGCAGAAATCGCGCGACGAAGCCGCCGCCCTGCTGGCGCCGCTGCGCCCGGCCGACCGCGGCCGCGTGATCGAGGCCATGCATGCGGTGCAGCGGCTGCTCGATTCCGGCTCGGCCCCGGCCAGGGCCCCTGCCCCGGCGCTGCGCGACCTGCGTCCCGGCGACATGGGCTGGGTCGTGATGCAGCACGGAGAGGTCTACGCGCGCGAGGACGGCTTCAACTGGGAGTTCGAGGGCCTGGTCGCCGAGATCGCCGCCGGCTTCATCAAGAACTTCAAGCCGGCGCGCGAGAAGGGCTGGATCGCGGAGATCGGGGGCGAACGCGTCGGCGCCGTGTTCGTGGTGCAGAAGTCGCCGACGGTGGCGCAGCTGCGGCTGTTGCTCCTCACCGCCGGCGCGCGCGGCCAGGGCCTGGGCGGACGGCTGGTGGACGAATGCATCGCCTTCGCCCGCAACCGCGGCTACCGCAAGCTGGTGCTGTGGACCCAGGCCCACCTGGCTTCGGCGCGCGCCATCTACCAGTCGCGCGGCTTCGTCATGACGGCCAGCGAGCCGCACGAGGGCTACGGCCGCAAGGACCTGGTCGGCGAGACCTGGGAGCTGAAACTCTGAGCCGCGCTCCGCTGCTGGCCGCCGCCGGCGCCGGCGTGCAGGTCGGCGCCGCCATCGTGGCGTCGCGCTTCGTGGTGGCGGAGGTGCCGCCGCTCACGCTGGCCATGCTGCGTTACGCGGTCGGCTTCCTGTGCCTGCTGCCGTTCGCGTGGAGCGCGCTGCGAGGCGGATCCATGGCGGAGCGCGCCTCGCCGGTCGGCCGCTCCTTCAGCGGCGACCTGCTGGCGATGGCGGCCCTGGGCATCGGCCAGTTTGGGGTGCTCATCGCCCTGCTCAATGTCGGACTCCGACACGTCGGCGCGGCGCAGGCGGCGATGATCTTCAGCCTGTTCCCGCTGCTGACGCTGCTGCTGGCAGCGGCGCTGGGCCGCGAGAAAGTGACGCCGTCGCTGCTGCTAGGCGTGCTGCTGTCGCTGGCGGGCGTGGCGCTGTCGCTGTTGCCGAAGCTGGGCGCCGGCGCGGGCGGCG
>Ga0075365_10001037_pt1 | contig 11958 bp, 7 predicted proteins | sample EndMetdeltDD1765_FD_71387 | JGI IMG/M metagenome (GOLD analysis project Ga0075365, IMG submission 71387) | Populus endosphere microbial communities from Tennessee, USA - Endosphere MetaG P. deltoides DD176-5 | ecosystem: Host-associated > Plants > Roots > Endosphere | place: USA: Tennessee... | reverse complement strand
GACGCCGGCCTGCTGGCGGAGGCGATGACGCAGAACCGCGCGGCCCTGGTCGGTCCCTTCACGGGCCCGACGCTGCCGTTCAAGATGCCCTTCCCGCTGGACGTCGCGGACCGCCTCGGCGAGTGCGACATCGAGCAGCGGATGCAGGCCTGTTCGGTGGAGCTGCTGTCGGGCCTGACCTTCTCGGTCAAGGGCGAATCCATGACGGTCGGCTTCGTCGACCTGCTGGCGCGCACCCTCAAGGACAGGCCCCTGGTGAAACTGGTGCGGCCGACCAAGGACATCTTCGCGGCCCAGGTCGAGCTCGTCGCCAACTATGCGGAGTTGCGGGAGAGCCGCGCCAGCGAGATCCTGGCCCAGGCCCTGCCGACGCAGATGCAGTTCTGGGCGTCCATCATCGGCATGCAGCCGTACAGGCAGCCCTGGACCCAGATGCTCGCGGCCATGGCGCTGTCGATGACGATCGATGTGGAAATGCGCGTCAAGCACGCCATGGACTGCCCGCGTCCGAACAAGCTCTCGCCGCAGATCCAGCCGATGCTCCCGGTGCCCGGCCACAGCGCCTGGCCCAGCGGCCATGCGACCGAGACCTTCATGATTGCCGGCTTGCTGCAGTCGCTGATGCAACACGCCGCACGCACGGGCGGCAAGTACGAAGAGCAGTTGCAGCGCTTCGCCGCGCGCGTGGCCGTCAATCGCACGGTCGCCGGCTTGCACTTCCCGGCGGACAGCGCGTGCGGCCGCCTGCTGGGCACGGCCCTGGCCGAATTCTTCGTCGCCCGCTGCCGCGGCGATGCGGTCAATGAATGGGGCTTCGACGGCCGCAGGTTCCATGGCCGCCACAACGCGCCGATGGACTTCGACCCGCGGGTCTCCATGACCGACGGCGCGAGCGGCTACTACGAATACAAGCCCGCCGCCTGGCAGGTCAGCCAGGCGCCCCTGCTCGGCTTCGTGTGGAAGAAGGCCCTGGCGGAGTGGAAGTAGCCCATGGGCTGGAGCCAACTCCCCACCGGTCGCTTCACCGGCATCGACTGGTCCCGACCCGGCGCCACCGACGGCTTCGATCCTTACCTGGTCTGGGCCGAGACCGACGGCTTCGCCGGCTACGACGGCAAGCCGGGCAAGTGGCTGCCGGGCGTGATCGAACTGCACGCCGGATGGACCATCGCGGCCTTCGTCGCGCTTGCTCCCCCGCACGCGGTGCGTGTGCGCAAGGTGTACACGTCGCCCGCGGCGCCGGCGGGCCTGCGCTTTTGCACGGCGCAGGTCGGCCGGGAATTCTTCCAGCAGATCCGGCCCGGCGGCCGCCTGCACGACGTGGTGAAGCGCTTCGAACTCGGCCTGCCCGCCGGCGAGCAGCTGCGCGAACCGCGGCAGCCGGAGCAGTCGCACGCGTCTGACGGCACGCCGGACCCTTCGCGCCCGCTTTCGGGCAAGGTGATCGGCCTCATCGACGACAGCCTGGCGCTGGCGCAGGAGAACTTCCTCGACAAGCGGGGCGATCCGCGTGTCGCTTACTTCTGGCGCCAGGACAGCGCCGGCGTCGGCCGCGTCCCGGCAGCGATGGGCTACGGCCACGAGCTGACGGCGGCGGACATCGGCCGCGCCATGAAGGCCAACACCCGGCACGGCGTCTGCGACGAAGCAGGTGTCTACGTCGACCTCGGGCTGTCGACGCTAGGCAAGGTGTCGCCGGGCGGGCGCCTGCGTTTCCATGCACTGGACACGGCGCACAGCCACGGCACCTTCGTGCTGGACCTGGCTGCCGGACCGATGCCGCTGCCCTCTCGGGTGGCCAACCTGCCGCCGGGATTCGACGCACCGCCCAGCTGGAACGAGCCGGGCGATGACGCCAGCAAGTGCCCGGTGGTCGCAGTGCAGCTCGATTACGCGACGGTGCAGGACACCTCCGGCGGATCGATGAACGTCGGCGTGCTGGACGGACTGCTCTACATCCTGTCTCGCTGCGATGCGGACGCCGACATCACTGTCAACGTCAGCTTCGGCACGCTGGCCGGCCCGCATGACGGCACCTCGGCGCTGGAAGCGGCGATGGACCAACTCGTCGAACTGCGCGGCGGCCGCCTGCAAATCGTGCTGGCGGCGGGCAACGGCTACCAGTCGCGCACCCACGCCAACATTCCGCTGACCGCCTCCAGGAACCCGCGCGCGCCATGGCGGCGCAAGGCAACGCTGGACTGGCAGGTCCTGCCGGACGACCGGACCCAGAGCTTTCTGGAGCTGTGGTTGCCCCCAGGGGCGCAGGCCGTGGAGATCGAGATCACGCCGCCGGGCCATGCGCCGCTGCCGCCGTTGCGGTTCGGCGAATCTCGGATGTGGACCAACGACCAGCGGCAACCATGCTGCGCGCTGATCTATCCGCGCTCCGTCGCCACCGGGGACAACGGCACCTGCGCCTTGCTGGCGCTGTCGCAGACATTCAGCTTCAAGCACGGCTTCGTCACGGCGCCGAGCGGCCGCTGGCGCGTGAAGCTGACAACCAGTTCGGGCGAAGCGGTGGTGGACGCCTACATCGAGCGTGACGACATCGTGAACGGCGTCGCGAGCGGCGCGAGGCAGTCGCACTTCGAGGACGACGAGTATGTGATCGGCGCAGCGGTCGACACGCCGTCCGATCCGAGCCTGATCCGGCGCAGCGGCAGCTTCAACAGCATCGCCACCGGCGACCGCACGATCTCCGCCGGCGCCACGCGAATGAGCCATGCGACCGGCGTGCCGGGTGTTCCCGATCCGAAGTGGGCGCTGTATTCGCCTCGCAAGCCCGATCCTGACCGCACGCGGCCGGAACGTCCCGGCGTGGTGAAGGTGCCGCGGGCAGAGGGCTTCGGCGACGAGAACCCGGCGTTGCAGGGCGTGACGGGGGCCGGCACCATGAGCGGCTCGCAGGTGCGCCTGCAAGGCACCAGCGCGGCAGCGCCGCAGGTGGCGCGTCGACTGCTCAACGCCTCCGGAAAGTAGCGGGCCCGGGGCCCGGCCTCACCAGCGGGCCGGCAGCTTCTTGAGCAGGGTGATCTTCTTCACGCCCATCGTGATGTAGCCACCCTTTTCCAGGTCCTTGAGCAGGCGGCTGACCATTTCGCGCGAGGCGCCGACCCGGCTGGCGATGCTCTGGTGGGTGATCTGCTCCAGCTGCACAGGCGCATCGGGCCGTCCCGGGCCCTCTTCGCTCTCCAGGGTGGAGATGACCCGGCCGTAGACATCCAGCAGGGCCATCTGGCGCGCGGTTTCGGTCGCGCTGCGGGCGCGCCGGATCACCTGCGTGACCAGCTCCATCGCGAAGTCAGGTTCGACGGCCAGGTGGTCGCGCACCGAGCTGCGGGTGACGACCGAACAGACGCTGGGTTCCAGCGTGATGACGGACGCCGAGCGCGTCCCGCCATCGAGCGACATTTCGCCGAAGTAGTCGCCCGCGTCGATGTTGCCGTAGGTGATCTCTCGGCCGTTGTCGTCGGTCGCATAGACCTTGACGCGGCCCTGAAGGAGGATGAACAGCGATTCGCCGACGTCACCTTCGTTGATGACGACGCTGTTCTTCTTGTAGCTGCGGATCGCGCCCCGCTGCGCCAGTGGACGCAGCATGGGATTGAGCATTGCGATCAGCGCTTCGGAATTCCCTGGTTGTGTCGTCGCCATCTTCTTGTTCCCTCGACGGCGACAACTCTAGCATGCGAGCTAACGACCCCGGTGGGTCAGTGCATCACTTCGTGGCGCAGGGTGGGCGCCACCGGCGGCAGCACCGCCACGCGGTTCACCAGCTCCCGCACGCCGCTGGACCGCGTCTTGGCGCACAGGCTGCGCACATGGCTGCGGACCGTCGACACCGCGACGTTGAGGCGGGCCGCCACCTGCGGCGCAGAGTAGCCCTGGCACAGGATGCCCAGGACGTGCTCTTCGGTCGCTGTCAGGCTGTGGCTGCGGGCGAAGAAGCAGAGCATCAGCGACTCGCAGACCGAGGCGCGCGAGAACATGAAGGCAGCGCGCACCACGCCGGTCGATTCGTCCACCTTGAGCGGCAGCACGGCCATGGTCAGGCTGAAGCCGTCGGGCGTCGACAGGGTGAGCATGCTGCGTTTGCCCTGGCTGACCTTGGTCACCGCCTCCTGCAAGGCCTTGCCATCCTCCGGCGAGCAGCCGTACAGCTGCTTGTCGCGTACCCCCAGCACGCGCCGCCGCGCCAGTTCATGGCGCGCGGCCTGGTTTGCGTGCAGCACCTGATTGTCCAGACTCGTGACCAAGACGCCGTATGCGAGTTCATCCATCACCAGGGCCAGTCCGGACCCCGCTCCATTGAAGCCGTCCCGCGCGGCATTGCCGCCTGAAAACACACCATCAGCCATAAGTTCCATGATTGAGCCCCGGTTTGTGATGGGCCAAGCTTAGGAAAACGGAGCCCCCAAAACAGGGGATTAACTCCGGATTTCTTGTGCGAAATTCACATTGCGGCCGGTGACGGGGTACCTAGCGAAAGCCGCCCCAGCTTCCGATCGCGGCGTCGGTCTGCTCCCAGAGCGAGCGCAGTTGCGACAGCAGCGCCCCGGCGTCCGCGGGCAACCTCTCCGCTGCGAGGGCCTCAAGTTCGGCCGCCGCATGCTGGATCGCGCTCGCGCCGACATTGCCGGCCGAGCCCTTGAGCGCATGGGCCGCCTGCGACAGGGCCTCCCGGTCGCAGGCGGCAATCGCGGCGTCCATGGCCGCCAGGCGCTGTGGTGCATCCGCCCTGAACAGGCCGATCACCTCCCGGGTCATCGCCAGCTCCTCGTCGTCGTAGTCGCGAAACGCCTGCAGCCGGGCGAAGTCCATGATCTCGTCCGGTGCCGCTTCGTCCACCGCCAGCGCGGCGGCCGGCTCGAATCCGGCGCCCTCGTGCGCACCGGGAATCCACTTCTCCAGCATCCGCGCCAGCGCGGCGACCATCAACGGCTTGGTCAGGTAATCCACCATGCCCGCCGCTTCGCAGCGCTCCCGGTCTTCCGCGGAAGCGGCGGCAGTCAAGGCGATGACCGGGGGCACGCGATCGCCCCACGCCGCATGGAGCTGGCGCGTCGCCTGCAGGCCGTCGACGTCCGGCATGTGCACATCCATCAGGATCGCGCCAAAGCGCTCGCCCCGCGCCAGCGCCTGCGCAAACACTTCGACCGATTCGCGGCCGTCGGCCGCCGTGGCGACGTCGTAGCCAAGCTTGACCAGCATCGCGCACGCCACCTTCAGGTTCACTGCGTTGTCGTCGGCCACCAGCACGGTCACGTCCTTGCGCAGGTCCGCGGCTGCCGCTGGCCGCCGGCCGGCGGACGACGGGTCGGCCGAGAGGCAGCGCAACAGGGTTTCGAACAACTGGTTCTGCCGCGCAGGCTTGAGCAGGCGTGCGTTGAACAGCTGCGCCCCATCCTCGGCCGCCGGCATGAAGCCCGAGCTCAGGAGCACGATGGGGATCGCGCTCCAGTCCTGGTTCGCCTTCAGCGCCCGGGCCAGCGAGACGCCGTCCATCAGCGGCATGTGCATGTCGGTGATGACGATGTCCGGCGGCGACTGCGCCGCCTGGAGCCACTCCAGCGCGTGCGCGCCGGAATCGGCGCTCGCGACCTGCATGCCCCAGCGTTCCAGCTGGCGGGTGAGGATGCGGACGTTGGTGGCGTGGTCGTCCACCACCAGCACGCGGATCGACTCCAACATCGCGGCATCGGCCGGGTCGTACGCGGGCGCCAGTTGCGCCGGCGCCGCTGCGATGGTGAACCAGAAGGTCGACCCAACACCCGGTTCGCTCTCCACGCCGATCTCACCCCCCATCAGGGCCACCAGCCGCTTGCAGATCGCCAGGCCCAGCCCGGTGCCGCCGTACTTGCGGGTGGTGGAGGTGTCCACTTGGGTGAACGCCTCGAACAGGCTGCCGACGCGGTCGGCTGGAATGCCGATGCCGCTGTCGCTGACACGGAACTCCAGCAGGTCGCCGGCGCGGCCCTGCGGCGCAGGCAGCCGCCGAGCGTGGACCGACACGTCGCCGCTGGCGGTGAACTTGACGGCGTTGTTGATCAGGTTGATCAGCACCTGGCGCAGGCGCGTCACGTCGCCAAGCACCGCTTCCGGGACAGCGCCCGGGCCTTGATCGGCGACATCGATGATCAGTTCCAGGCCCTTCTCGCGCGCCCGCGGCGCGGCGATGTCGCAAGCCTCTTCCACCGCCGAGCGCAGGCTGAAGGGCTCGGCTTCCAGATCCAGTTTGCCGGATTCGATCTTGGAAAAATCGAGGATATCGTTGATGACCGAAAGCAGCTGGTCGCTGGACAGGCGCACCGTCGCGAGGTAGTCGCGCTGCTCCGCGTCCAGCGACGTGTCCGCCAGCAGCGCGCTCATGCCGACGACCCCATTGAGCGGAGTGCGGATCTCGTGGCTCATGGTGGCGAGGAAGGCCGATTTGGCGCGCGCCGCGGCCAGTGCCTCTTCGCGCGAGGCGGCCAGCTGCGCCGTGCGTTCCTCTACCCGCGTCTCCAGCGTTTCGTTGGCTTGCTGGAGCGCCCGGGCATCGGCTTGGACTTGCGCGCGGAAACGCGCCAGTTGTTCCGCGCTGTCATGCAGGACGACGGACAATTCGCTCACCTCGCGAATACGCGTGTCCTGCTCGATCTCCGGCACCTCACCCTTGCCAAGCTTGCCGGCCGCCAGGCTGAGCGTGCGCAGCCGCCGGCCCAGGCCGCGGGCGATCAGCCAGGCGAGCAGGGTGCCGACCAGGATCAGCAGCGCCATCGCTGCCAGCGAGACTCGGCCGGCGCGCGTCACATCGGCGGTGAAGTCGCTCTCCGGCGCGGCGACCACAAGCGTCCAGCGCAGGCCCAGCGCTTCGCCGAACGGGCGCTGCACCATCAGCAGCGCATCGCTGCCCATGGGAAGGCGGCGCAGTGCCGTGTCGACGGCAACGGAGTCGGCGCTGCGGCGTGTCCAGATCCGCTGCAGCTCGTAGAACCCGGCGCGGACGACCGGATTCGAACTGTCGGCCGGCGTGCGCCGCAGCAGGCTGCCGCCATTGGTGTCGAACAGCGGATCGCCCGCGGAGCTCGCGACCAGCAGGCCCTTCTCGTCCACAACGAAGGCGGCGCCGCGCGCGGAGATGCGTTGCGTGCGCAGAACGTCGGCGAGCGGCTGCAGGTACAGGTCGACGCCGAAGACACCGGCGACGCCGCCGTCGGCGTCGTAGACCGGCTGCGACAGGCTGACCATCAGCTGGCGCCTTTCGCTCGACACCTGGACCGGAGAGAACACCCGGCCCTTGGCAGTGACGGCGCCGGCGTACCACGGCGTACTGCGCGGCTCGAAGTTGGCGCTTTCCACGGACTGCAGCTGGTGGCGCTCGCCGGGCAGGTTGACCGTGTAGACACTGCGGCCCTGCCCCCCGGGAGGCCGGACGTCGACGCGCGCCGTGCCTGCAGCGGTCGTCACGCCCAGGTATTCGCCCCGCAGGTTGCCGAAGTGCAGCGTGGGGATTTCGGGCATCTGGCGGCTCAGCGCCAGCGCCATCGCTTCGTACTGCACCGGGTTGCGCAGGCCTTCGCGGGCCCGTTGCAGGTCGGCGGGCGCCGGGCGTTCGGACACGAGGCCGTTGAGCACGTCATGCGCCTGGCGCAAATGGGCTTCTGTGCCGGTCTGCACCAGGGCTGCCACCTGGGTCAGGATCTTGGCGGCCAGATCCTCCACCGCGGCGCTGCTGGCGCGGGTGAGCATCCAGGCGACCAGCAGCGCCGGGATCGCGGCGAGCAGGATGAGGCTCGCCGCAAGGATTCGCCGCAGCGAGAACATCCGCCTGCCGCGGGCCGGCGGGTTCACAGGGTCAGGCCCACGAGCTCGATGGCGTCGATCGGCGCCGAGCGGCCCGGCAGCTCCAGCAGCGCGCGGCGGCCGGTCCGCACCGCGCCGGTGATCGCCCGCAGCGCAGCCACGCTGGCGGCGACAGGCCAGCCCAGGCTTCGCGCCTGCTTCTGCAGCAGCATTGCGGCGCTGATCGCGTCGCCCACCGGCAGCACCTGCGCCGTCCCGTGCAGCGGATCCTGCAGCGTTGTCAGGGTGACGGCGCCGGCATGCAGCGCCACGTTGATCTCGAACAGCGGCAGGTCGCGGCCCGGATAGCGCGCGCCGAGGTACTGGTTGATGCCGCGGCCGGAATCGACCAGTCCCATCGCCGCGCGCATCGCCCGCAGCGAATGGTTCACCGTGTGCGTGTCGCTGCTTGCGGCGAAGATGGCGAGCGCACCCTCGCCGACAAACTGCAGGTGGCGGGCGCCGAACAGCTGGATCGTGTCGTTGGCGTTGCCGTAGACCTTCTTCACCAGGTCGGTGAGCTCGTCGGGATTGAGTTTTTCCGCCAGCGCCGCGTGGTTGGGAATATCGGCGAACAGCACAGTGGCGCTCGCCAGCAGCTCGTCGCCGGCGCTGCCGTCACCGGTCGGCCAACGCTCGCTCAACTCCGCCGCAAGGCGCTGCTCGTACAGCTTGGAGAGCTTGTGTTTCTGTTCGACCAGCGCCGTCTCGACGGCGGCATCAACGGCCATCGAACGCAGGCTGTCCTGCGTGTCGCGCTTGTTCAACTGCGCGGCAACCGCCTCCCGCAGTTCATCGGGGCGGAACGGCTTGGTGATGTAGTCGTCGGCTCCGGTCGTCATGCCGATCCGGACATGCGCGCGTTCCTGCAGCGAGGTGAGCAGAATGACCGGCGTCGTGGCGTTGGCCGGGTCCTGCCGCAGGATGGCCAGCATCTGGAAGCCGTTCATGCCCGGCATCTGCACGTCGCTGATGATCAGCTCGGGGCTGTTTTCGCGCACGAGCGCCAGGCCCTTGGTCGCATCCTCCGCCCCCAGGACGACGTGGCCGTCCCGCTTCAGGACGGACGCCACCATCATCCGCGTTCCGGCATCGTCTTCCATCACGACGATCAATGCCATGCTGTGGTCCTTCCTGGTTCATACGGGCTGGCCGCGAGCCGGCCGCCACAGTGAACCTCATCTTACCTGCGGTCGAGCAGAGCCAGCGTCTCCAGCATCACGCGCGGATGGAAGCCGAGTTCGACGTGCGCGATGCCGGTCACCAGGCGGTTGTCCGCGCCGGGAAGCGTTGCTGTCGACGACGGGAAAACGACGTTGTCGCAGTTGGAATACCAGCACGTGAAGCGCGGTGCGGGCTGGCTGGCCAGATCCACCTCCAGCTGGCGCAACCAGTCGCTGCCGGCGGCCATCTGGCGGCCGTTGGCCAGCCGGCTGGAACGCGCCAGCCAGGTCCCCTTGTGCGGAGTGCCGATCGTGACGACGTGGTGCACCCTGGCGCCATTCGCGCCGGCGCGCAACCAGGCCCGCGCCGCCAGTCCTCCCATGCTGTGGCACACCAGCAGCGGCGGCAATCCGGTGGCCCCGGTGACCGCGGCGACGGCTCGCTCGACGATCGGCGCGTAGTCGTCGATGGAAGCGAACATCGGCTGCAGGTTCACGGCGGCGAATGGATGGCCGCTGGCCTGGAGCTGCCGCAGCCATGGGGTCCAGAAGCCGCGGTTGCAGGCGAAACCGTGGATGAAGACGATACCCCGCCGCCCCTGGGCGCCGTCCGCGCCATCGAGCTGGTCGGGGACAGCGTTCCACCGGAATGGCTGGCGCCAGCCGAACACTCGTGGCGCCTGCAAGGTCTCGGCCAGCCAGGCGCGGGCAAGTGCAGCGCAGCCCGCCTGCGGGACGGGATCGGTCCGGTTCACCCTGCGCAGCGCCAGGAACTCGAGCGCCAGCGCAGCCGCATAGCAGGCCGCGATCGCCGCGAATCCCGCCGGCGCGAGCCAGGGCCAGCGGGGCCAGAACCACGCGAACCAGGCGGTCGCGCCGGCGCCGAGCACCAAGGTGACGCACTGGAGCGTTCGGGCGACGGGCGAGGAAGTGCGATCCATGCTGGCCATGATTGTGCGGCGGACCGTTGTCGCTTGCGTGACGTCGCCGGCGGCCGGCCTAGGACAAGCCCGCTAACCGCGCTGGCGGTCTGCTTCGACAATCGGCGCCAAGGAGCAATTCAATGGATAGATACTGGCTCAAGAATTATCCCGAGGGCGTGCCGCATGAAGTGGCGCCGGAGCAGTACCGGTCCCTGACGCACTTGCTGGAGGAATCGTTCCGCAAGAATGCGTCGAGGCCGTTCTCGGTGTGCATGGAGCGCTGGATGTCCTACAGGCAGCTGGACGAATTGTCCGGCGCGCTGGGGGCGTGGCTGCAGGCCCAGGGGCTGGAAACAGGCGCGCGCGTCGCGATCATGCTTCCGAACATCCCGCAATTCGCCGTGACGATGGCCGGCGTGCTGAGGGCGGGCTACACCTGCGTCAACGTGAATCCGCTCTACACGGCCCGCGAGCTCGAACACCAGCTGAAGGATTCCGGCGCCACCGCGATCGTCATCCTGGAAAACTTCGCCACCACGCTGGAGGAAGTGATCGATCGAACGCAGGTCAAGCACGTCGTCATGGCGTCCATGGGCGACCTGCTGGGCTTCTGGTTCGGCAGCTGGATCACGTTCGCGGTGCGGCACCTGGCCAAGATGGTGCCGGCATACAAGCTGCCGCTCACCGAAGGCCGCACCGTGACGCCGTTCAAGCAGGCGATCGCGCTGGGCTCGGGGCTTGCCCTGCGCCCGACTGCGCAGTCGCTGGATTCGGTTGCCTTCCTGCAGTACACGGGCGGGACCACGGGACTGTCCAAGGGCGCCGTGCTGACCCACCGCAACATCGTCGCCGCCATCCTGCAGGCGGAAGCGTGGTTCACGCCGGCGCTCAAGCGCGTCGGCGACGTCAACCGGGTCAACAGCATCGCGGCGCTGCCTCTGTATCACATCTTCGCGCTGACGCTCAGCCTGCTGGCGATCCGCTGGGGTTCGCACCTCACGCTGATTCCCAATCCGCGCGACATCGGCAAGTTCATCGAGGTGTTGAAGCGGCGTCCGTTCCACCTGCTTCCGGCGGTGAACACGCTCTTCAACGCGTTGATGCTGCATCCGCAGTTCAAGTCAGTGGACTTCTCCCAGCTGTGCGTTTCGCAGGCCGGCGGGATGGCTGCGTCGGCTGGCACGGCACGCCAGTGGCAGGAAACAACCGGCTGCGCAATGGTAGAAGGCTGGGGCATGAGCGAGACCTGCGCGATCGGGACCAACAACCCGATCATGTCGCGAACCTTCTCCGGCACGATCGGCCTGCCGCTCCCCAGCATCGACATCGCGATCAAGGACGACGCCGGCCGGTCGGTCGCGCAGGGCGAGTCCGGCGAGATCTGCATCAAGGGCCCCAACGTGATGACCGGCTATTACCTGCAGCCGGCGGAAAATGCCACCGCCTTCACAGCCGATGGTTTCCTGCGCACGGGCGACATCGGCATCATGGACGCCGACGGCTTCACCAGGATCGTCGACCGCAAGAAGGACATGATCCTGGTGAGCGGCTTCAACGTTTTCCCCAACGAACTGGAGAACGTGATCTCGCTCTGCCCCGGCGTCGTCGAGTGCGCGGCTGTGGGCGTGCCCGACGAAAAGCAGGGCGAGGCCATCAAGGTGTTCGTCGTCAAGAGCGACCCGACGCTGACGGAAGACGACGTGGCTCGCTACTGCCGGGACAATCTCACCGGCTACAAGCTGCCGAAATACATCGAGTTCCGCGACGAGCTGCCCAAGAGCAATGTCGGAAAGATCTTGCGGCGCGAGCTTCGATCGGCAAAATGAGCGCTTGATCGCACTCGACGCCATGCGCGGGGAACCGTGAGCCCCGGATCCATTTCGCTTCCACCAGGTGTGCGGGTGTTCGAGCGCGGTTGGCTGTCCGCCAATGGCGTCCTGTTCGACGGCCCCGAGGGCACGGCACTTGTCGACAGCGGTTATTGCTCGCATTCGGACCAGACTGTTGCCCTGGTGAAGACGGCACTGGGCTCCAGGCCACTGGAC
>Ga0075365_10001036_pt1 | contig 11962 bp, 11 predicted proteins | sample EndMetdeltDD1765_FD_71387 | JGI IMG/M metagenome (GOLD analysis project Ga0075365, IMG submission 71387) | Populus endosphere microbial communities from Tennessee, USA - Endosphere MetaG P. deltoides DD176-5 | ecosystem: Host-associated > Plants > Roots > Endosphere | place: USA: Tennessee... | reverse complement strand
GGCTGCAATTGGGTGATGATGAACGGGTGCAATGTCTGCAACGGGTGCCGTCTGAGCAACGCCTGCTGGATGCGGTGCGAATTTGGATACCATAGGGCTTTTTTTGATATCAGAATGTGTTCGATGGGTAGCGGCTTGTTTTGGCGCGTTATTTTTGACAACACGTCGATTGAGTGTCTGTGATTTTTGAGTAGTTTTATGAACTAACTGGGAATGAGATGGGTGCTTTGGCGTCGTTGTGGCGTTAGAGCTGCCGCCCGTCGAGGTTGTAGCAATCGGCAATCCGGTATGAGCGTCGTAGGTAGTGCCATTGATTGTAACTGTTTTTTGACTCATGCTTTGCTATCCCCTATCTGTTCGCTCTGCCGGTACTTTTTACCCGAATGATACCATTAGCGCGTTTGTTACTTTTAATAGTAGGCAAATCATTGCGATTATGCAATAGTTTTTGGCCGTTGCTTGGTATACTACTAAAGAGATGTATCACCAACCTTCCAAAAGAAAACTCATTATTCAACGCGTGGTTATATATAGCCTGATGACATTTTCCGTCGTAGCACTGGTTGTTGTGCTTGTTTTTGTTATGCTTGGCTATCAGTTTAATAGCAATGATGGCAAGATTGAACAGGGTGGGCTTGTGCAGTTTGACTCGCAGCCGTCAGGAGCAAACGTAACGATTGACGGTAATAGTTTTGGAACGCAGACAACATCAAAGACTACTATGACTGCGGGACAACATTTTATAACTATGAATCGAAGTGGGTATAACCCATGGCAAAAGTCTATTACGGTGGTACCAGGCGCGGTGCTGTGGCTTAATTACGCTCGCCTAGTGCCAACTAATATCGAATCAAAAAACATGTCTGATTTATCGTCGGTGTCTAGCGCTGTAGCGTCGCCTGATAGCGAGTCGATGGCGATAAAGGATGATCCGGTTACGCCAGTCATTAAACTGTCAGACCTAACTCGTGATGACGCCCGCTTGTCAGATCTGTCACTACCAGCCGATAGTTTTACTGCGCCAGACGAGGGCAAAAGTCAGCAGTTTACGATCTCGTCTTGGGATCCTGACAGCAAATATTTGCTTGTTAAACACACTTATAACGACGATAGAGTGGAATGGATTGTGGTCGATACAAATAATGTGAATGAATCAAAGAACGTGACGACACTTCTCGATATCCAGGCATCAAAATTGCTTTTTAGTAATGCTGATAGTTCGGTGCTATATGCACTTATTGATAGTGACGTTCGCAAAATCAATCTCAATGACGCGACACTTTCTCGTCCACTGATAACCAACGTCGATGATTTTGATCTATATAGTGATTCAATGATCACCTATACCAGTTTGGCGGACTCCGCAGGTAAACGGATGGTTGGGTATTATGTTGATGGTGCTCAGGCGTCTCGGGTAGTTAAAACGGTTGATGATGGTTCTAGCCCTTTACGGTTTACCGTGGGTCGTTATTTTAATGAAACATTCGAAGCGATCGCTGTAGGTGATACTGTCGAAGTCCTTAGTGGTGATCTTCCTAGGGACAACAAAACCAAGCTAGCACTAAAGGCGTTGACATCATTCACTGTCAAGGGTGGCGTGCAATATCTGAGCGACCAGACGAACGGTCGCTTTATTGTTGCTCAAAATGGACCTACCTATGCTACGTATGATCTAGAGTTAGAAAAGATGACAACGACAACGCTTAAGGGAAGCTCTGCTGTATCACGAGAACTATCGTGGCTTGATAAGTATCACGTCTGGAGTGACCGCGACGGTATGCTGCGCCTTTATGAGTTTGATGGTGCTAATCAGCAGGATATCATGAAAGTAGTGCCGGGTATGTCAGTGGCGTTGAGCCCAAATGGTAAATATATTTATGGCATTACTAAATCAGACAATGGCATGTATCATCTTACTCGTGCGCAAATGACAATCGATAAATAGCTTGCAGATGCGGCTAGCTACGATATATATTCGTCAAAAGTAAGTGATTACTGTCCGAATAAACGCTCGACAAATGTGGGTGAATTGCCCGGAATATCAGAAGTGCTGTCTGTTGCAGAGTTACTTGGCGCTGCTGCAGCGTCACTGGGGTTTGGGCTCACCTGTTCTGCGGTAACTAGTAGTCGATTCAGCGATGTCCCGATAGGTGTACATGTGATTAGTGTCAGTATAGGTTTAGATGTTGGATAGACGAGCTTACTTACCTCGGTAGGTTTAACGACCTCTTTTTTTGTTACTGTGTATACATAGCGCTTGCCTTGGTAATTGATAAAAATCGAGTCGCCGTTTTGTAAATGATCGAGACGTGCAAAAATAAACTTGTAATTACCTTGGTCGATAATGTCATTACTAGAGTGACCCGATAAAACAGTGTTGCCTATCTGTCCTGGTTTGCTGTTGGCTCCAGGGATGCCAAAGTACGCTACGCCGTTTTCCATTGCTTTCATCTGTGAATCGTAGTCTGGAGTTGTATCGTAAATAACAGGCACATCAACATTAATTTTGGGGATAATGAGTTTTGGCTCGGAGCTGACAGCGACATCCGCTGTTGGGTCGACGATGATATTTGCGGGATCGATGTTGCCAGGGCTAATGTATGCTTGAACGTTAGCGAAAAGAACACGGTTATATTGCAAGAACAAGAAAACTAGGACAACACATGCTGCAGCGGCAATCGGCATAAAGTGACGACTGGCTCGAGCTTTCTTTGCCGACGTTTTCACCTTGTCGATTAGGTTATTGCGTAGATCGTACAAAGCTTCATCCTGGGTGAGTGACGCTGGAGAACTATCCGTCTTGGATGGTTCTGGTTGAGGAATGGCTGCATTTGTCGCAATTTTTGCACGTTCTTCTAATTGTTGTTTCGCTTGATGGACTTGCCCTACATAATACCGTTCGTAGTACTTTTGGTAATAATCTTGCCAGGCGCTGTGATACTGCTGCCATTGGTCGGGTTGGACGGATGTTGCATTCGTATGTGTTCGTTCGTAAGGGCTATCAGTCTCGATCGATTGTTGTTTGGCAGGTTCGGGTGTTGGTTGTGCTATTGGCACAGGTGTTGTTTGAGGGGTTGGTGTATCCGTGTGACCACTGTAAAGATGATCTAATTGGGTACGTGCAATAGCGGCGCTCGCAACGTGAGTGTTGTGATCGCGGTCATGGGAGGGTGGTGCTTGAACCACAGGACGCTGAGGTATCAGCGGTGTGGTGGGGCGCCTGCTTTGCGGTTCATCTGGTCTCATCTATGGATTCCTACTGGTATCTATTGTACAATACATTGGTAGCAACTGCTAAGTCCATATGCCGCGATGGTGGAATTGGTAGACACGCTAGACTCAAAATCTTGTGAGCATTAGCTCGTGCCGGTTCAAGTCCGGCTCGCGGTACCAAGAAAAAGCGACTCATTTTAGAGCCGTTTTTTTGTTTTTATAAATTATTATGCGGCGATAGGTTCACGGGATTCAGCTGTCTGGTATTGATCGATTTTTTCAAATAAGCGGTACTGCATAGAGGCAAGATAATAGTAATCATCTTGAGTTGCCGTACCATCAGACTGTCTAATGAGTGCTCTGGTAGTCTTTAGATTGCTACTGTAGCTATTCCCGAAATCTCCACTTGTAATAGTAATGCCACCGTAAAATGGATCAGTTTCAGTAGTGTGTACGTCGAAATCGGATTTCATTTGTATATTTACTGTCTTGTACTCACCTGTCGTCGTGGTATGGTGGACAAGATCGGTACGATACGCAAGATCATTAATGGTCGTCGCGGGTAGCGTAAGGTGATTTGGGCTTCCAGGGTGATTGAGCAGGGCGGCTGCAGTTTGCTCCTGAATAGTGCCGCGCAGATATTTTCTTTCACCTTCTCGCGCATCAGGATGGTCATGTTCTTTGATTGCATTTTTGAGAAGTGACATATTTTGTGTATAGACGTCTGCAACGAGGGCTTCTTGTTGGGGCAAATTATCAGCAATATGGTGATGTTCGAATATTATAGGTGCATAGATTAGTTGGGCTAGTAAGTCGTGATGGGCGTGTAGTCGATAATAGTCTACCCATGTAGAATTACCATTGAATTTGTTTTCTTTTAGCGTGCGACGGATACGTGTTCGAAGTGCTGTGATTTCGGTTGATTCATCGTGTAGAGGATACGATTGACGCAGGCGGCGTTGTATGGTTAAAATTTTGCCATCTATAGAAATCCCCATTTCTTGTAAGGGGTTACGATCTCTTTTTGCACGTTCGTGTAGTCGACGAGGGTGTCTCAAGGGGTATTGATCGCTAAAGCCGCCGTATGCCATAAACATATTTTGACATATAAACAAAATAAAGTAAAAATATTACACCTGTAGTACACTGGTGGTTATAGCATCGAGGGGCTTTTTTGGACTCCATAGCAAATAACACGCCGCTTTTGTTGCAACGGTTCCGCGCCAAATTGCCATGGGATTTTGCCATTCAGTAGTGGTCACGTCTCCGCCACTTGCGCACACCAGGTATTCTTTATGCAGGACCATAATATGTATGGGGTACGTGATAGTAAATTTGTGCATTGCTTCAACAAGTGAGGCAAGGTGCATACTAAATGTAAGAATTTTTGGATAGTAAACACTTTGGAATAGTTTTTGTAACTGTGCAAACGACACCACAAGCAATGTGTCTGGTCGTTCTACGACGGTGTTGGCGCTATTCTTAATGAGGTCGACGGCATCCCGCGTGACTGTAAGCGGACCGGTATAATCCTGAATAAAATTTTCATAAAGAATCGCTGTTTCGCTGTTGCGTCCAGCATCACCCGCCAAAAGTATATGATTAGCCCAATCGCCAATAGTACGCATCTCTGCGAGGGCGTCACTCGCCAGGCTCCCCGATGGTGTTGTCGCGCCAAATACAGCATCTGTAATGGATGATGGTATCGTTTTCCTTAGGACATCAGGAAGCAGGACACGCACTTCCCCAACCCCTGTAGCAAGGGCGGCTGCATAGCTTTCTGCAACTCCAGCAAATCCTAGTTTATTACCGCCAATAATACCCAGTTTACCGGCCTGCGACCTCGTTTCTGGTTTATTCCATTCGATGTCAGGATAGAGCGGTGTGTCACTTGACTGCTTGTGCCAATATGGGTGGATATCCATGATCGTATGATTAAATCATATTCTCGTCGATAGTGACGCTAATTGGACAGTGGTCGGATCCCATGACTGTAGGGTGAATTGCTGCGGCAGTGATGGATTTTTTTAGCGCACTACTGGCAAGAAAATAGTCAATCCTCCACCCGACGTTTCGTTCGCGTGCCTTGGCCCAATGGGTCCACCAAGTATATAGATTGGGTTCGTTGGGGTGAAACATACGAAGGGTGTCAAGAAAACCGGCGGCCAGAATACGATCAAACCCTTCGCGCTCCTCCTGAGTGAAGCCGTGTTTGCCAATATTTGGTTTGGGATTGGCTAGGTCGATTTCGGTATGCGCTACATTAAGGTCACCGCAGAAAACAACAGGTTTTGTTTTCTCTAGGGTGGTGATGTACTCCAAGAATCCGGGGTCCCACTGATTAGCGCGAAGCGCAAGACGAGTGAGCTCACGTTTACTATTTGGTGTGTAAACGGTGACAAGATGAAACTTTTCGAACTCAAGACTAAGAACGCGACCTTCATCGGACGGATTGCCATAATCGTCGCTGTCTAGCTTATATTTTGTAATGATTGTTTCAGGTAAGCCGTATGTTACTTTTAGGGGTTGAATCTTGGTCCAAATAGCTGTGCCAGCGTACCCTTTTTTGCTGGCAGAGTGCCAAAACTTTTCATATTCAGGAAAAGCGACATCTAATTGACTTTCGTGTGCTTTGGTTTCTTGAAAACAAACGACGTCCGGCTGTTCGCTGGCGAAAAAGGCCTCTAGTGCACCTTTGTTTGCGACGGCACGGATACCGTTAACATTCCACGAGTATAATTTCATTGTATCTAGTATACCATTCCTATTTAGATGTTTTTCAGGGCACGCTGGCTGTCGCGCTCTTGCTCGCGCCGTTTGATAGTCTCGCGTTTGTCGTAGTTTTTCTTACCCTTGCCTAGTGCAATGACAATTTTAATAAAACGTCCTGTCGTGAGCAGCTTTGTGGGGACAATTGTCATGCCGTCTTTTTTGCGCATAGCAAGGGTGTCAATTTGCTGACGGCTGGTAAGCAACTTTTTGGGTGTCGTATCAATAGTACGATCAGTTAAACCGCGTTGCTGTAATTTTAGACTAAAACTAGCATTGTTGAGCCATAGTTCGTTGTTGCGGATCGTGACAAATGAACCTTTCAGTTGAACATGGCCATCACGTGCAGCTCTTGTTTCAGGGCCGGTTAAGACAATGCCGGCAGTAATTTCGTCACCCAAATCATAATCAAACCGCGCACGACGATTGACGATCGATTTGGTAGACGAGTTTATTTTTTTCTTGGCCATATAACGCTAGTATAACAGATGCGACTAATTGACAAAATATAAAAAAGCGAGTAAAATATTTATTTGGTAACACTGCCAATGAAGGGATTTGACCCTTATGACCAGGGATCGTCAGCACGCTCCCCAGCCGGACGAAGACAAGGTCATCGAAAGTGCCAAGAACAAGTACGACACCTTCCGGCCTGGCCGAGCGGTGGGGCGCATTCTGAACGCAGAAGCTGTTGAGACGCAGATTCGCGGCCTCAGCAACGTGCGCCTGCGCCTGGGCGCGTCGTCCGCGAAGGATGATGCGCCCGATCGTACGAAGATCGCCGTGTACTTCGTGACGAGGGATGGCCGTGCTCGGCATCTGCGCTTCTTCGTGAAGGGCTCGGACGGGTGGCGTCAGTACGACTACACCCTCGAGATCACGACACCTCGTCCCAACTCCGACCAGCGTCGCAAGAACCGCGCGGCCGGCAAGACGGTAACCGGTGGTACGCCGTCACGCTATAGGTGGCGCGACGGCATGTAGTGAACCATCTCGTTGCTGTCACATGCTTTTGGGTGTGGCAGCAACGATCACACTCCTCTACGAGGGGTGTTTTTCTTTGCTATACTGTAGTCATGTATAAACGGATTTTACTGAAACTTTCAGGTGAACAGTTGCAAGGTAAGTATGATGGCGGGTTTGATGCCGAGCGGGCGCAGTGGATTGCACGCGAAATTAAAAAAGTGAAGGATGCCGAAATAGTCGTCATGATTGGTGGGGGTAATTATGCGCGTGGTGCACAGCTTGCTGGTGGCGGTGTCGAGCGTGTCACGGCTGACAATATCGGCATGCTTGCTACGATGATGAACGCGTTGGCTCTTGCCGACGTTTTTAATGCCAACGATGTCCCTGCTCGTGCGCTTACTAATATCAAGGCGGACCAAGTAGCTGATCAGTTCACACATCGACGCGCGGTCAACCACCTGGCAAAGGGTCGTATCGTCGTTGTTGCTGGAGGCATTGGTCGTCCTTATTTGACTACAGATACAGCCGCAGTTAACTTGGCGCTTGAATTGGACTGTGATGTTATTTTCAAGGCCACTAAAGTAGACGGTGTATATGATAGCGACCCAGAGACAAACGCTGATGCGGTAAAATTTGAAAAATTGACACTGCTTGAAGCGGTCGAGCAGCCCGACGTGCGGGTTATGGACAAGGCGGCAATTGCTCTTGCCTACGACCATGCCCAATCTATTGTCGTGTTTAAGTTGCTCGAAGAAAATAATATTGCACGTGCGGTGTCGGGCGAGCATATTGGAACGACGATCTCGTAGTAATATATCCAATAAGATGGTATAATATTGCATAAAATTATGCCAAAGACATCTGTAGAAAAATACGGCTCGATGAGCGGCTTAACAGAACAGGACGTTGAAAATACACGCCGTTTTTTACATGATACGTCGATCCATGCACTCGATACATGGACAGAGGAGCGTACCGAAACGCACTACATTGGTGTTTCTGCGCGACCATATAGGATGGTCGTTGATCGTCAATCATCGCAAGAAGCAGTCGTTGTGACCGGGGAGTTTGCTACGGGTATTACGCCGTTTGCTGTTGCAAGGGCTCGTGTTGTACGCGACATGGTTGCACCTGACGCCTCGTTACTGTTGCAGCCAAACGCCGGTGCTGGCCAGCGAGATAATATGAACTTTTCTTTAAGTGAGCGTGCGACGTTGCGTCGAGGTTTAGCCCTCCCTCTTGCCCATCGATTAGATCGAAGTTTATTGGAAATGGGCGATCCCGAAGATCGGACGTTTTACGGTCCGTCACAGGGTGGTGCTATCGCCCTAGAATATGCGGTTACGTTAGATAACGTAGCTGTTGCAACGCTTGAAGCGCCGAATGTTATAGAGCGTTCGCGTCTCGAGATGGCTCGGGCGTTTTTAGGTTGTGGTGATCTGTTGAAGGAGGTTATTAAAGAAAATTATGGTGAAGACATGACGAATGCCCCTGTCATATCTTTAAAAGGATTGGCGCGTTTTATTGCGGCCGGGTCTCGCTCTGATAATCTTGCAATAATCGATGTGCTTTGTAGTGGTACGGCACAACAGCGAATGGTATCCATACTGGAAAATGGTGGCAGTGTTGTGCATGCATATGCCCAGGACGATGCTGTTTCTCCACTCGACAAAAATAGCAAAATTGCGTCAACGATGGTGAATTATGAGAAGTATCGTTCTGTGCAACTTGAGGGTGATCATAGCATAAGTAATAATTTTGCTTTGGGCGGCGCGCTGGCACGAACTGCTCATAAGTTACTGCAAACGGTAGTATAATGGGCTGGGTATTATAAATATATGCAATCAACACAAAAAAGCCACTCTTCATCCGATGATCTCCCGATTGTTTTTTTACATGGGTTTTCGGGTGATGGTGACGGATTGCGACAATTTGCTACTGCATACGCTGGCTCAAAAGCAGTCCTTATTGATCTGCCTGGTTTTGGGCGTACGCCGGCACCTCGAGTAAAAACGCAAGATATTCACGCGTATTGTGAAGCGGTGTGGAGGGAGATTCGTCGTCATGTGCCAGATGGCTCTATGCGGCTTGTCGGACACTCTCATGGCGCCATGATAGGGTTTGTATTAGCGTCACTTCATACTGACGTTGTACGTCTTGATTTGTTTTGTCCTGTAGCCCGGCCACGCTTGGCTCCGCGGATGGTTATTAGCATCCTTCACTTTTTACGTCGCATCGGTGTGCCGGTGCATATTATTATTCGAATGGTGGCACACCCCTTTTTAGTAGCGTTAGTAACTCGCTATTCGTTTCGGCCCGAGTGGTCGAAACGAGTGCGCGACCAAATTTCTCGGATGCGCGAACGTGAAGCGCGAAACTATTCGCCAGTTATGTTTGATCTTATGGACCAGACATTACGATTTATGGAAGATATGAAAGATACTATAGTAGTCACTCCAACATTTCTTTGTCATGTGACTGATGAAAATATTGCAAGCAACGAGGATTATAGGTGGTATCAAAAGCATGCGAACATACAGAAGACACTGGCACTAACTGGTGGTCATCTTTGTGTCGTGGCAGATCCTAAGCAAGTAGCTGCAAGTGCGCATAGAGGAGGTTTTTAGGATGCACGTTGTAATCTTTGTTGATTTTCATGATTCTTCGGTTGGTGGCGTTCAGACATCCGTAAGGGGTCAGCGCAAAGGTTTAGAAGAGTTAGGACATACCGTAACGATTGTTTCACCGCCACCAATTGGAGTTATGGAGTCTGACCCGTCTGTCATGACACTCCCGGCCTTGCCCTTGGTGCGCCCGAACGGCTTCCCTTTGCCACTGCCATCAAAAAAGAACCTTCGTCTTATCGAGGCTTTTTTGGCAAAACGCGACCCTATCGACGTAGTGCATGTTCAGACAAACATGGGCGTGGGCATTTTAGGGACGAAGTTTGCAAAAAAACACGGACTGCCCCTCGTGCAGACGATGCATGGTCGTGACGATGTTTTCGCCGAGACCTATCCATTGCCTAGAATTATAACTGGCTTGCAACGCCGACTTCATGAACGTCATGTACCTCATATACATCCGGTTAATCGATTGCACGATACGCCAACAGCCTATAATGCTTGGCGCATTATGGTTAATCACGCACAGTCTGCCGATCATGTTGTTATGCCGTCACATCATTTTGCTGACAAGTTTAAAAAACATGGTGTCACAAAACCTATAGAAGTCATATCTAATGGTATTGGTGATGAGGTCGTTGCATCGTTAGATGTTAAAAAACGCAAAAAGGCTACTCGGAATACTCCACTAAAAGTAATGTGGTGCGGTCGATTTTCTGATGAAAAGCGGCCTTTAGATTCGATCAAGGCTGTCGTCAAGATTTCTGGATGCGAGCTTGATATGTTCGGTGATGGTCCTCTTGTTAAAACAGTAGAAGAATATATTACGATGCATGATTTGGCTGATAGAGTGCATTTACGCGGACGAGTTGACCAGATTGGTATTCTAAATGCGATGCAGAACCACGACGTATTGCTTTACCCGTCGTTTGGCTTTGACAATCAACCGATGGTGCTGATCGAAGCGGTCGCCGCGGCAATACCGGTCGTTTACTGCGACCCAGACCTTACCGAATGTATGCCGGCTGGTGGCGGTCTTATCACCGAGTCAACATCTGTCGCCGCTATCGTACGCGCACTAGAAACGCTAAAAAAACAGCCGAAAAAGCGTGATGAGATGCACGAAATTATGCTAGCTCATCGCGATGAAGTTATTCAGAGCTACCATAGCAAAAAGATGAGCGCTCTCTATAGACATGTAATAAAGAAACGGCAAAAATAATCGGCGTGGTATAATAGGTAGTAATATGTCAAACAAATTGCCGACTGTCGCGATAATTATCCCGGCATACAATGAAGAAGAAACAATCGCAAAGTGTCTGGATAGCTGTCTTGAACAGACATCTCCGGCTGATGAAATTATAATCGTTAACAACAATTCGACTGACGAGACAGCAAATATCGTCAAGCGCTATCAACGTAACAACCCCGAACAAGTTATTCGCTTGCTCAATGAAAAAGAACAAGGTATCATTGCCGCTCGCAACCATGGATTTAATGCTGCCAAAAGCGAAGTAATGGGACGAATCGATAGTGATTCGACAATTTCGCCAACGTGGGTAGAAGCTGTCCGTGAAACATTCTCAGACGAAAACGTTGCTGCTGCCACTGGCCCTGTCCAGTACTATGATATGCCGATGCAAGATCTTGGCCTAAAGGTCGATGAAAAGATTCGTAATACGCTCCACAATATGGCAAAAGACCACCGGTTTTTGTTTGGGAGTAATATGGCAATGCGTCGTTCGGTATGGCAGCAAATCAGTCAGTTTTCTAATCTTGATCCTGACGATGAGCTACACGAAGATATCGATTTGGCATTAACGCTATTTGAAAATGGTTTCGAAGTCACCTATGATCCAAAAATGGTCGGCGGTATGTCAGCTCGTCGGCTTGAGGATTCACCTCGCAAATTTTACAGTTATGTTATGCGGTTTGAGCGTACGTTCAAAGCCCACAACGTTCGTAGTGCGACTGCCCGTATTCCGATTCTCATCTATCTACTGACATACTTCCCTCTTCGGACGGTTCGCAAATTTTACGATGGGGATGCAAACCAGTTTACATTACAAAAATTGCGTGATGAACTAGGTCGCACAAAAGAGTAAAATCTCTGCACAATAAAAATGCACCGATCGTTCTTCGGTGCATTTTTATTGAAGAAACGATCGGTGCCACTGCTCACTATGCTGAAATTTGATAGCGGTACGGTGTAAAACTGGAAAGTCGGGTGTAACGGAGACGGCTGGTGACGAAGGCGTCTTGTACAGCCAAATCAACACGGCGCCGTGTCATTACTTTTGCAAGTGACGATGTGCCACAGGCGGCAATGACAGCATCGAGGTTCGCTCTTAGCGCATCTGGTACCGGCTCTTGACCATTGATCATGGAGA